>ERZ1673734.21-NODE-21-length-170706-cov-34.697511_pt1 | contig 170706 bp, 143 predicted proteins | sample MGYA00580199_ERZ1673734 | MGnify/ENA primary metagenome ERZ1673734 (study PRJEB41218, sample SAMN15661742) | gut metagenome | host: Homo sapiens | place: Canada: London | collected 2015-08-20/2019-03-30 | study: EMG produced TPA metagenomics assembly of...
CTGCACTTAGAGAGTATGCTCAAACGGCTTGAAGTCTAAATCCGAAACTTGAGTAGGTTTGCGCTATATTCGCTTCTTGTGGTCCGACGTTATTTGATGGAACAGATCATGGGTGAACCAAGTGAGGAATACGTGGAACGAGTCTCTTATCAAAGTTATAAGTTGTCAATGTTAATGGCTGAATGTTTGAGGCAAGGTACCGAGATGTGGCATGCAATAATGGATAGTTCGTCATTTAAGGAAAAGGATGGCTATCTTCAATATGGAGAGTTTGTCTTGACTTATCAAGCTGATTCTAGCCAGTCTGTATTGGCATTTGAAGACGATGATATGTATGGATCGGATTTCCCTTTTATACATCGGTTGATTTATACTTTGGGGGAGCAAACGAATATGTTTGACAATAACTTAATGTATAAAAATTTAGTATTGGATGCTCTTGCTGATAAAGAATGGTCAGTGGAGGATTTGCCGTCTGATGTCACTAGTTGCAATGAAAGTATTCTCTTTACTCCTGCTTTTTATGACATTAAGATTTGTCCTGCACTACTTGCCTTGCATTGTTCGTTGCCGTACAGTATTCCTGATATTGTGAGGATGAACAACTTTGTTATCAATACAAGTTTCACGTGTAAGAAGAATTATAATGAAGAGATATTCTGTAAACAATTAAAAAAATAAAAAACTATGGTAATAGTCAGAAGTAAAAAAGAGTTAGAGGTAGCATTAAAGAACAAAGCTGCCTCAGTAAGAATTGAAGGCCCATACGCTAAGACATTTGCAAATGCCGTTCGTTCTAGGAGAAAGAAGACCAAAGTAGCTGTTGGAGTAGGGGCTTTAGCCGTAATCGGTGGTATAGCAGCCGCTCCGTTTACGGGGGGATCCTCACTTGCTGGAAGTGCGGCAGGATTAGCAGCAATGGGATTGACTATAGGTACTGTAACTATAAGTACGGCAGAATTAGCAATGATACTTGGTTTTGCTGCTTATGCTCTCAACAAGAAATATACCATAAAAATAGGTGACGGGGATAAGTATGTAGAAATGCGACCTCAATAGAAATAACTTAAAATCATAATGTTATGGGAAGATTAAAACCTGACACGCGTAACCTTTCACAGGGCGAGGCAGATACAATTGTTAGCATTGTTAAAAAAGTGTTGGATGTCATTGTAGATAAGACAGGTGGAAGACCTACTTTAGGAAGTAAAAAGTAAAGAATTGTCCGGCGCAAAGCACGAAATAATGAATGATTCAATAAATCGTTGTTGGTTGGCTGTGCGTCGGACAAGGGTCTGCCGTTTCGTTTATATGGTAAGAGTATTTTTTTTAAAACTTCTTATAAATCATTTCGCTTATGTTTAGAGGAGTGTGTACTTTTGTCTGCGATGATTGCGGACATAAATTCGAGGGGATAGATTGCGAGTGGATGGCAACTGCCTATACTGCTCCAGTGAAATGCCCTAAGTGTGGTGGATGGCATACCTATCCGCCTGGCTTTTTAGGCTTGAACAAATATGTCTATCGAAGAATATGGAAAAGAAGAGAGAATAATCTTTGAAGATCCTTGTCCGAAGTCTGAGGGTTTTATAGGTAAACTGATAGACTTGTTCTCGAAGAAAAAGTCTTGAATTGTGAAAAACTTGGTGAGGCGGAGGCTGGAAACCTCCGCTACTGCCAGATAAACGAAATAATATGAAGATATCTATTACTTATGCTGAGCTGCAGGATTATGTAGCCAGTCATTTTCATAAGACTGTGAATCTTGGGTATGTGGACGAGACTACGGTGTCTGTCTCCGTGCCCATTAAGGTGCTGGGCTTTACAAAGTCTATAAGCATAAACCTTATTGTGAAGAAGATTGAGGGCACCGACTTGTTCTTGTCGTATGACGGCAAGATGGGTATTGACATGCTTGTTTCACCCGCTATCTCTTATGCCAAGAAACTTGTGCCGGAGAAAGCTGGTTGGGTGGAACAGATGCCTGGCAATATCGTTAAGCTGCGACTTGGCGACATTGACAAGTTGCAGAAAGTATTTGAAAAGGTGGAGCTGAAAGCCATCTGCTTTACCCCAGAGAACATCGAAGCGGAAATCGCTTTGTTGTAATCAAAATTTACGTATAATAAATGTGTCGAACAACATTTTATTCAATATAAAAGATAAAAACGGAATTTTTAGTTGTTTTGTCTTTTATAAAAGATAAATTTACTATTCTTGCGGAAAATATCTTTTATAGTGAATAAATATGGCGTAGAAGCTACTCTTCTGTAGCTGAACAATTAACGCGAAAAAATCCACCATATCTCCCAGCAGGCGTGTAACGCGTTGTTGGGAAGTGAGTTAGAGGCTGGTAGATGGCTTCTGTTTTACAGATATCTACCAGCCATCTACCAGTATTCTTACAGCCCGGTGCAGCCAGCATCAATTGAGTTTTGCAAACCTCTGCTATTATTCCGCTCTCTTCCAATCCAAGAGCCCCTTACCGTCTTCGTCCAGTTCGATGCCCAATCCTACGACCTGGCGCTTGTCAGCCTTGAAAGGCTCCATGTATTGACGGTTGAGTATTTGCTCGGTTGCAGCTTCCTTGCCGCCGTTATTTCGCAGTTTCAGCTCAATGACGTAGATATAGCGTGAGGTCTTCACCGTCATATCTATTCTGCCAGTTGAAATCATCTTTTCAACCTCTACATTCAAGCCAATGGCATTCAGGATGGTGCTGATGATGAGGCGGTAGCGCTCCTCCATATCCATAGATGCAAGCTTTTTGTTGCTGTATGGAACGTCGGCGATAAGAGCTTTCAACGACTTCATCGCTTCGTCTATCTGACCTGTGCCTAAATATCTGTACAGGCAAGCTTGTAGTGACTGAATTTCGTTTTCTGAACGCATAGCAAGAGCAGGCAGTACTGTTTCATATAGGGCTTGCTTTACTTCCTTATTTGGGAACCCTAAGATGTAGCCAAATTCGTCGCTTTCTTTTATAGTGAGATAGCCCGACTGATATAGGAACAGTTCGGCACCGCCTCCAGAGACATCTGACAGTTCCAGGGTGTTGCGCATTATTGAACAATTCTCAAATTTGCTGAGGCGAAGTTCTGCATTGTCAACAAATTTTGGGAGTAGTGATGTTGCGCCGGAAGAAGCCCAGAAATTTTTAATTTTGCGTTGTTTCAACGCATTGACAAGACTATATGGGTTGTAGATATCCACCATATTGTCATCGCTGAAGTGATAGCCGTCGTAATATGCCTTCAGTCGGTCATGAGTCTCCTGTACAGACCAGTTGTTTGCTTCGCTCATTTGACGAATCTCAGGCATGAAGTTCTCTTCAATCTCCTCTTCGGTGATGCCGCAGATGGCAGCATATTCTGGCATAAAGCTGATGTTGGACAGATTGTTGAGGACAGAGAAGAGGGAGATCTGGGTGAACTTGGTGATGCCAGTTATGAAAACGAAATGCTCGTACTCGTCGTCAGCCTTTAGTATGGCGAACACTTCACGGTAAACGCCCGTGCATTTCTCATGTTCGGGTGTTCTCCATGAATGTTGCAGGGGAGAGTCGTATTCGTCTATGAGGACAGCCACTCTCAGTCCGGTTTGCTTATATGCAGTGGCTATAATTGCATGGAAGCGGTCGGCAAGCATGGCAGTAGGGTCTGGAGTAATGTTGTACTTCTCCTCGTAGTCCTTAAAGCGCAGGTTCAGGTAAGAGCGCAGAGTCTCCTCGTTGGCTCCTCCGCGGCTCATGTCAAGACGGATGACGGGATAATGCTTCCAGTCTTTCTCCAGTTGCATAATCTTCAGTCCTTCAAACAGGTCTTTTCTTCCTTCAAGATACGACTCCAAGGTATCGACAAGTACAGACTTGCCGAATCGACGTGGGCGGCTCAGGTAGTTGTACTTATCTCCCAAGTTCACCATGTTCCATACGATGTCGCTCTTATCTACGTAGAGATAGTTCTCCTCTCTGATTACTTTGAACGACTGAATGCCTACGGGCAGTCTTCTATATCTGTTGTCTGTCATATCTCTCCTTCTCCTATTTTTATCTTGTTTTGCCTTATATCTGCGAAGATACGCTTTAAATCGAAATCTTCCAAACTTTTGTAAGAATTTATAAAGATTTTATTGTAGTCAACGGAGATAAAACGTGATTATCATGATGTTTGAACCGTTATGGACTTGTGCAGCTCACAAATAACCAATACCTTTGGCGGAGTGAATGAACAGACATTCATTCTGAAAACAACAAATGTTATGAGTGAGATGGCAAACAACATATTCTTTCAGCCCTTCGTCGGCAAGCATTATGCCGACGGAGGTATGTTCGGCAAGCGCATCATGATATTGGGCGAGAGCCACTATTGTGACGAGGGGTGTGCCGACTGTGGCGACTGCCGTCTGCATCGCGAGTGCATGGGCTTTACGCAGAATGTGCTTGCTGACTATCTCGACGATACGAACGAACGGCAGGACTGGATGCGTACGTTCGTGAAGTTCGAGCGGTCGCTGGTGGGCGAGGAGACCGACCAAGTGCTGAGGCAGAAGATATGGGACTCGGTGGTGTTCTTCAACTATCTGCAGGTGGCGATGGGCGGTCCGCGCGAGGCTGGCACGTCTGCTCAGTATAGGCAAGCCGGCGAGGCGTTCTTCGAGGCGCTCGACAAGTATCAGCCTGAGTATGTCGTCGTATGGGGCAAGCGCCTTTGGGACAAGATGCCGGGCGAGCGATGGCAGGACGGCGAGCCGATAGTAGTGGACGGGTGCAGCACGGCGACGGGCGCTTATCTCCTGAACAACGGCAGTCGTGTGAAGGTAATGGCGGTGAACCATCCTTCCGTAGGCTATTCGTGGGATTATTGGTATCGTGTGATATGTAGTTTCATGCAATAAGTCATCGTTCTGCGTTCGCCGTCCGATCAGTTTCCGTCCGCCGCCCGATCAGATTCCGTCCGCCGTCCGATCGGGTCGCGTTCGGTGTCCGATCGGACGGCGTACGGTGCACGATGAGAATTGTGGCGTTAAGGCTAACTCTTAATAAGTTTGGCTGCATCTCAACAATAAAAATAAATTGCCATTTATTTTGTATTGTCTTCGATTTGCACTACCTTTGTGCCTTGTAAACTCATTAATAACAATAGAAGGGCTTGGTATAAAGGTCCTGAAAACCGGCTCGACACGTAGGAGAGCTAGACGAAAACCTGCTTATTAATAATTAGTCAATAACTTAAACAAACCGAAATGAAACTTAATCGTTTAATTCTCGCGGCTGTAGCAGCGATGTTCGTAGAAGGAGCATACGCACAGCAGCCGTACGGCGGATGCTGGCATCCGGACGACATCAAGAATTGGTCGCCGGAGACCGACAAGGACGCTAAGTTCAACCGCTCGCGTGTGCCATTGGCAAAGCGTTTCAAGGAGCCAACGCTGATGAAGGCTAACCAGAATCAGTATTATGAAGGTCAGATCTGCAACGCTCCAATCCTTTTCCCGACATGTTCTATGTGTCCGTCGCAGGGCGCTTACAACTTCCTCGGCTATCAGCCTACCTACTGGCAGTATATGGACAAGCTCGTCTATTGGGCAGGTTCGGCTTCTGAGGGTATCATCATCCCGCCGCCAGCAGGTTCTATCGACGCTGCTCACCAGAGCGGTGTGAAGGTGTTGGGTCAGGTGTTCTTTCCGCCGTTCGCTTATGGTGGCAACCAGGCTTGGGTGCGCCAGATGCTTACTAAGGAGAACGGTGTGTATATCTACGCTAAGAAGCTCTACGAGATTGCTAAGTACATCGGCTTCGACGGATGGTTCATCAACGAGGAGACCGGCGGCGGTACCGATTCGGAGTGGGTTGGTTTCATCAAGGAGTTCAACAAGATTGCTGACGCGAACGGCGACACACAGATGGAGATTCAGTGGTACAACGCTAAATACTCTCCGAACGTTACAATCCTGAAGTCGCACAAGAATACATCGCAGTTCCTCGAGTACGGCTCACCGGGCGACTATCGCAGCTATGCAAGCCAGCTTGGCTGCACAGAGGCGGAGACATTCTCGAAGATATACGGTGGTGTGCAGGTAGCTGCAAGCGGACATACAGGCTTTGAAAGCGCGCTCAATAGAGCAATGCCTACCAGTGGACACGTTGGTTCGCTCGACCTCTTCTGCCCTGAGGAGAAGACATGGAAGGACAACGTGCGCAACTTGCTCGGCAAGAACGATACGGGTCCTGACGCATACTCCGCTATAACGAAAACTTTCGAGAACGAGATGCAGATGTGGACCAACTATGCCGGCGACCCCACTGTTACTTCAGATGCTTGGTCAGCCATTTCGGGTCACGTGCTCGAGCGTTCGGTTATCAACTCTATGCCGTTCACAACGTCGTTCTGCGTAGGTGTGGGCAAGCACCGCTTCGTAGAGGGCGAGGTGAAGGCTTCGCAAGACTGGTACCATTCTGGCGTGCAGAGCATCATGCCTACATGGCGCTACTGGATGGAGAACAAGGGCAAAGGTTCTATCAAGATTGATTGGGACGACGCTTGGAACTTCGGTTCGAGCCTTAAGCTGAAGGGCGGCTCTGCGTTCACCGGCGACCACCTCTGGCGTCTGTACAAGACTCAGCTCGCCGTGAACGGCGGTGGCACATTGCGTCTGGTTTACAAGTCGTCGAACACGACAAATGCTTCTGTAGAGGTGAAGCTCTCTACAACAAGTTCGGTAAATCCGGACGTTACGCTCTCTAATCCGACTACTAAGACAAAGAACGGTTGGACAATAGCTGAGTACGACCTCTCTTCGCTCAACGGCAAGACTATCTATATGATAGGTCTTAACGTTAAGGCTAAGTTCACGGTATACAACTACGAACTCTCGCTCGGCGAACTCTCTGTTCTGCCTGCAAACTACGCTCCCGAGGCTGTCGAGGTGAAGAACCTCGCTACGACAAGCACGCTGGGCAACGTGCAGGGCGACGCTCGTCTGACATGGGACTTCGACTATACAGCCGACTTCGACCACTTCGATATCTATAAGGAGAACGAGGACGGAACACAGACAATGGTTGGACAGACTCGCGACGAGGCGTTCTACGTTCCTACATTCCAGCGTAAGGACAACGAGGCTTACGTTAAGTTCATCGTTACTCCGGTTATGAAGGACATGCGCCAGCAGAAGGGCAAGAGCATCGTGCTCGACTTCCCGCAGCCTACAGCTCCGGTTGTTTCGTTCACTATCAGCAACAGCTATCTGAAGGTGGGCGAGAGCGCTACTATCACAGCCAACGGCACGGGTAATCCGACTGCTTTCAAGTGGACTCTGCCTGAGGGTCTGAAGCTCGCTGACGGCTTCTCTCTCACCGACCAGACTATCATCGTAGTTGCCGAGAAGGTGGGCAAGCAGCGCGTGAGTGTAGAGGCGACTAACGCCATCGGCACATCTACCACTTCAAGCAACATCCTCGACGTAATGACCGAGGAGGAGTACAAGAAGATCTTCAACGTTGTATATCAGAAGAAGGTGCTCGGCTACAGCGGTTCGACAAACTATCAGGAGGTGCCAGATAAGATTATCGATGGTGTGACAAATCCTTATTCTGTAAGCGACAAGTGGTGTAACGTGAGCGCTGACAACTGGGTGACATTCGACCTCCAGGGCGTTTACCGCATCTATAGCTTCAAGATATACGACGGCAACTCAGGTCCGGAGTCGGGCGTAGACCAGATCGACTCTTACCAGATTCTGCTCTCTGAGGACAACGAGCACTGGACAACTGTTGTAGACACATACAACCGTCAGAGCGAGAGCATCAAGACCGACTTCATCGCTCCGACTCGCGCTCGCTACGTGAAGCTCGTTCCGCACGTCAACGGCATCCTCCGCATCTGGGAGTTTGAGGTTTACGGCAAGAAGGACAACAGCATGAAGATTTCGGCATCGCCTGAGCAGATGACTATCAACGCTGGCGAGACCAACAACATCTACGTAACTTACGACCTCGGCGAGGTGGCTAAGGACCCGCAGTTCAAGTGTACTGCTACAAGCAAGAACGGCAACGTGAAGATCGGCACAATCGAGGAGAACACCAAGAAGTCGACATTCAACATCCCGCTGACTGCTCAGCAGCGCATGGGCGACGACATCGTTACAATTCGCGTTGAGAACGGCGACGACTACGAGGAGGCAACTGTGCAGGTAGAGGTTGACGCTACAACACAGCCTAACGTGCTCAAGGGCAAGAAGGCAGAGGTGCGCCACTACAAGAACGACTACTCTTTCGAGGCTGCTTACGACACATACGACATCAGCGGTCTTACCGACGGCAACAAGACTGACGAGGCTCTCAGCGATATCGAGGCGCCGTCTACACACCGCGACGACGTGTGGGTTATCTTCACAGCTCCGGAAGGCAAGCAGTGGGATCTTGCAAAGGTTGTTGTGAACATTCCGAACAAGAACTACGCAAAGAACGACAACAACGAGATGAACTACGTCAACAAGGACGTGAAGATTGCTGTGGGCGACGACCTCACACGCATGAATACGGCGAAGACATTCTCTGGCTTGAAGGAGGTTTCGGAGCTTAGCTACATCTTCCCAGAGAGCGTAAAGACTAAGTATCTCGCTGTGATTTGCAACCTCTATGTCTACTCTTACCCGTCGCTCGCTGAGGTTTCGGCTTTTGAGCAGTTTGCTGACCCGACAGCAATCAACAACGCTACCGTGCAGAACGCTGTTAAGGGCATCTACACAGTGAACGGCACAAAGCTCAACGCTTTGCAGAAGGGTATCAACATCGTGAAGTTCGCTGACGGCACGGTACAGAAGGTACTCGTGAAGTAAATTATTAATTGGTAATTATTAATTATTAATTATTAATTGGTGATTGCTTATTATTAATTCGTGATTATAGAATATTACGGCTATCAGAAGTGTAACAGCTTCTTGATAGCCGTTTTTTTATAGGGCTAATGTACGAAAAAAGGTGGAACAATCGTATGATTGTTCCACCTTATATAGTGTTAATGTCTTAGTTTTTCCCAGATTTCTTAAACCCAAATCGGTCATTAGAAAAAATCGCTTTCATTTTGTCTTAAAACAGAATAAAAGATGCATATTGTGTTAGTATACAGATACTATAACGATAGTATAGTCTACTACAATCTGACTTTTTGTACGAGAAAATCTCTAATGACCGATTTGGGATTATCTTTGTGAACATCGAGACCACAGACATTTCTCATAGACTTGGGATTTAGGTAAAACATTGGGATCAAGAGCCCGTTTATTAACTCATTGGAGGAAACTCCGCTCTTAAGTTACTGAAAAAAATGCGTAGAGCATGAATAGTCTGAAGGCTATGTATGGCTGTGGTCTCAACTTTTTTATAAAACTGGCGTATAATTCGCTTTTTTTATATAAGTTTGCAAACAAATTGTTAAAGTGAAATTATTACAACCGCTAAAAGTCACCATAACATGAGTAAAGACAATGTATTATACAGAGTGTGCCACTTCTATGTTGAAGGTTTTCGCAGTATGACTCTTGGCAAGGTCTTGTGGACAGTTATCCTCATAAAACTGTTTGTTATATTCTTTGTGCTGAAGCTGTTCTTCTTCCCCAACGTGCTTGACCAGAAGTCGAATGGCGACAAAGCATCATATGTAGCAGGGGAGTTGACGGGCGATAGGGTTGACAGATAGCCACTCGCATCGGTCGACGCAGATGATATATGTATAAGTTCTGTAGCCCGAAAGAAACTAAATATAAACCTAATCAATAATAAAAAAACATCAAAAAATGACACATCTCTTGACAATCGACCCCACACTTATCGACTGGTCGCGTGCTCAGTTCGCACTCACAGCCATCTACCATTGGCTTTTTGTGCCGCTCACGCTTGGTCTTGCCCTCATCATGGGCATCATGGAAACGTGCTACTATCGCACGGGTAAACAATTCTGGAAGGATACAGCCATCTTCTGGCAGCGACTCTTCGGCGTCAACTTCGCCATGGGCGTAGCTACGGGCATCATTCTCGAGTTCGAGTTCGGTACCAATTGGAGCAACTACTCGTGGTTCGTGGGCGACATCTTCGGAGCGCCGCTCGCCATCGAGGGCATCGTGGCGTTCTTCATGGAGAGCACCTTCGTAGCCGTCATGTACTTCGGCTGGCAGAAGGTGTCGCGCGGATTCCACTTGGCGTCGACGTGGCTCACCGGACTCGGCGCAACCATCTCCGCTTGGTGGATTCTCGTGGCTAACGCATGGATGCAGTACCCAGTGGGCTGCGAGTTCAACCCCGACACCGTGCGCAACGAGATGACGAGCTTCATGGATGTGGCGCTCTCGCCCTTCGCCATCGACAAGTTTTTCCACACCGTCACCTCTACATGGGTGATAGGTGCCGTGTTCGTGTGTGCGGTGAGCGGCTGGTATCTGCTGAAGCGCCGCGAGCAGGAAATGGCGCGCCAGAGCATAAAGATAGCAAGCATCGTGGGCATCGTGGCTTCGGTGCTTACTATGGCTACGGGCGACTTCTCGGCTGTGAAGGTGGCTGAGACGCAGCCTATGAAACTCGCCGCAATGGAGGCTCTGTACGACGGAGGCGAGGGCGTAGCGCTCACAGCCGTTGCAGCTGTCAATCCGTTCCAACAGCCCGACTATGCCAAGGGTGGGGAGGCTCCGCTGCGCATAGCCATACCTAACGGCCTCTCTATGCTCGCTACGCATAAGGCAGACGGCTTCGTGCCGGGTGTGAACGACCTGCTCAACGGCTACACACGTGCAGACGGCACGCGCGAACTCTCGGCTGAGGAGAAGATGGAGCGTGGACGCAGAGCCATCTCTACGCTTGCCGAGTATCGCAAGCTGAAGGCTGCTGACGCTAACGACAAGCGCCTGCCCGAACTCGCAGAGCAGTTGAAGCTCGACATGCCTTACTTCGGCTACGGCTACATAAAGGATCGTGCCGAACTGGTGCCGTATATCCCCATCAATTTCTACGCGTTCCGCGTCATGGTGGGCGTGGGCACGCTGCTGATGCTCTTCTTCCTCGTCATCGGACACATCGCATGGCGCAAGGACATCACCTCGAAGTATCGCTGGCTGTATGTTGCGGCGCTTGTGATGCTACCGCTCACATACCTGGCGAGCGAAGCCGGATGGATAGTAGCCGAGCTGGGCAGACAGCCGTGGGCTATTCAGGACATGCTGCCTACGGTGGCAGCCGTTTCCGACCTGAAGTCGGGCAGCGTTGCCTTCACATTCTTCCTCTTCCTCGTGCTCTTCACGGTGCTGCTGGTGGCAGAGGTGAGCATCATGTGCCGCGTAATACGCAACTATAACGCCGAGAAGCAACAGTAAACCCAGAGACCTATAACCCGAATGTTCAATACATATAAAGAAAACAATCTTATGACATACGAATTTTTGCAACAATATTGGTGGTTTATCGTCTCGTTGCTCGGGGCGTTGCTCGTGTTCCTGTTGTTCGTGCAGGGCGCCAACTCAATGGTTCATAGTATAGGCAGAACAGAAGACGGTCAGCGCAAGGTGATTGAGTCGACTGGCAGAAAGTGGGAGATAACGTTCACCACGCTCGTCACCTTCGGCGGCGCCTTCTTCGCCTCGTTCCCGTTGTTCTACAGCACCAGTTTCGGCGGCGCCTACTGGCTCTGGATGATTATCCTCTTCTCGTTCGTGCTGCAAGCCGTGAGCTACGAGTTTCAGTTGAAGAAGGGCAATCTGCTCGGCACGCGCACCTATCGCTGGTTCCTCGTGCTGAACGGCATAGTGGGTCCGCTGTTGCTCGGCGGAGCCGTGGCTACGTTCTTCGACGGGTCGAACTTCCTTGTAGAGAAGGCTTCGCTTACGGAGATCGGGTCGCCAGTGATAAGCTGTTGGGCTAACGCTTCGGCAGGACTCGACGCTCTGCTCGACCCGTGGAACCTTGCGTTCGGACTCGCCGTGATGTTCCTCGCACAAATGCTCGGCGCGCTCTATATTATTAATAATGTGGACGATGAGGATATCCGTTCGCGTGCCAGTGTGCGTCTCGTAGGCAGCACCGTGCTGTTCCTTGTGTTCTTCCTCGCGTTCTTCGTGCGCCTTCTGCTGAAAGACGGTTACGCCGTAGATGCTCAGGGCGTGGTGTTCATGGAGCCGATGAAGTACCTGCACAACTATCTCGCCATGCCGCTGCTCGCCGTGCTCACGCTCGTCGGCGTTGTGCTACTGCTGTATGGAGTAGGGCGCACGGTTTTCAGCAACTCGTACATTAAAGGCATCTGGCCGGCAGGCATCGGCGTGGTGCTGGTGGTTCTCTCGCTTCTGCTCGTCGCCGGACTCGGTGGAACAGCCTATTATCCCTCTAACGCCAATCTGCAAAGCTCGCTCACCATCAGCAACAGCTGCAGCAGCGAGTTCACCCTGCGCACCATGTTCTATGTGTCGCTACTCGTGCCGTTCGTGTTCGCATATATCGCGTACGTGTGGCGTGTGATGGACAGAAAGTGACATTGTTATTATCCGTAATTATTATCCGTAGTGGAGGTCTCCGGCCTCCGCAGCAACTAATAAATCTAATCCAAACTTGGTGCTGCGGAGGCCGGAGACCTCCGCTACGGTTGTTTGTATAAGCTCAATTGGGCTTTTGCAGTAACTTTAAATAAGTTACGCTGCATCTCAACAATAAAAATAAATCCATTTAGAATTGCAATTCTTTTCTTTGCAATTCTTGTATTGTCTTCGATTTAAATAAAATCCTCACGCTCACAAATGTAAATAAATTTCCATTTGTTTCGCTTAATCGGATTTTTGCAGTAACTTTGCACAACTAACATTGCTGCATTTCGTTATGCGATGCAGACTCTCTAACGATAAAAACCAATCTATAATAAAATGAATACAAAATTATCATTCCGACCGCAGTGGTCGAAGAGGGCAATGGCGCTTGTCGTTGCCGCAGCACCATTGCAGTGGGCGTTCGCCTCGGCTACGCAGTCGTCGGCGCTTTCGCAGAACTCTCCTTTTAACAATCAGGCCCCGGCTTCTGTCGTGCAGACCGACAAGACACACAGCGTGAAGGGACATGTGGCTGACGAGACCGGCGAACCGCTTATTGGCGCAACTGTAGCTGTCGAAGGCACTAACATGAAGACTGTTACCGACATCGACGGCAATTTCTCTATCAATCTTTCTAAGGCTCCGGCTACCGCTATGCTCCGCATCTCGTACATGGGCTACAAGGACAAAGTGGTGAACGGCGCTGCCAACTTGAACGTTACGATGCAACTCGACCAGCAGTCGATTGACGAGGTGGTTGTAACGGCGCTCGGCATCAAACGCGAGAAGAAAATGCTCGGCTACTCGGTGCAGGAGGTGAAGGCAGACAAGCTCAACGTAACCGGCGACCCGTCTGTAGTGGGTGCATTGGACGGCAAGGTGGCTGGCTTGCAGATGAACACCGCAAGCACCGGCTTGGGCGGTTCGACAAAGATAACCATACGTGGCAACTCTTCATTGACAGACAACAACCAACCGCTCTGGATCGTTGACGGAGTACCGTTCACTGACGAGCAGACCTCTTCGGCTTCTACATACGGCGGCTACGACCGCGGCGGCACATCATTCGACATCAACCCCGAGGATATCGAGTCGATCTCTGTACTTAAGGGTCCGAACGCGGCAGCACTCTACGGTTCGCGTGCAGGCAACGGCGTAATCCTCGTTACAACAAAGCGCGGATCGCACAAGCAGGGCTTCGGCGTATCGTATAGCGGCAACTTTACATGGAGCCAGGCTGCAGAGACTCTGAAGATGCAGAAGCTCTACGGTCAGGGGTCGCAGGGCCAGTTCCTCTTCAACGAGGACGAGAATGGCAACAAGACAACCATGACGGGCGAACTGGCGTTCGGTCCGCGCTTCGACGGATCGATGCAGACCAACTGGCTCGGAGAGAAGGTTCCTTACTCGTACACCGGCGACCGGCTGAAGGACTACTTCCGCACTGGCTTCTCGCAGGCACACACCGTGGCTGTAGGCACATCGTCAGAGAAGTCGCACTTCCGCCTCTCTGTAGGCTATAACGGCAACGACGGCTTGTTCAAGAACGAGTCGCTCAACAAGATAAACGTAGACCTCAACGCCGGCGCTACCATCAACGAGTGGCTCTCACTCGACGGTAAGATTTCTGTGTCTAACACCAAGGCAGAGAATCGTCCGTACACTGGTCTTAACGGCGAGGTGGCTCAGCTGCTGCTCATGCCGGGCAACGTCTCGCTGCGCGACCTTGAGCAGAACTATACATCGCCCAATAAGCTGCACCAGAACTGGTTCGGTCCCGACCAGCATTATTCTAACCCTTACTATGCTCGCCATCGCTTCAAGAACAGCGACGAACGTTGGCGCGCATTCGGTTACTACTCGGCTAATCTGAACCTCACCGATTGGTTGAAGTTCAACGCAAAGTATTCGTTCGACTACTATCGCACACGTCTTCAGACCTCCGACCTCTCTCTTGGCGACGGCGCTATCTCTACCGACGGCACCGGATGGCAGGGCAAGCTCGTCAACGACGGCATGACACGCGCAGAGGAGAACCACTTCGAGCAGAACATACAGTTCCTCCTTATGGGCGATAACCAGCTCGCAAAGAAGTGGCGTCTGGGCTACACAGCCGGCGCTAACATCATGTATCTGAAGTTCGAGCAGCTGTCGGCTTCTGTGCAGAACATGCTCGAGAAGGACAACTGGATATTCAACACCGGCAACAAACTCACATCGGCTCTCGACGACGGACACAGCCGAGCCATGTATTCGGCATTCGCTTCGGCTCAGCTGGCTTACGACGAGTGGCTCTCGCTCGACATCACAGCACGCAACGACTGGTCGTCAACGCTGCCTAAGAAGAACAACTCGTTCTTCTATCCGTCGGCATCGCTTAGCTGGGTGTTCTCCGACTTCATGCGCTCTATCGACCATAAGCTGCCGTCGTGGATTACGTTCGCTAAGTTGCGCGTGTCTGCTGCGCAGGTAGGTAAGGATCCCGCTCCGTACAACCTCTACAACGTGCGCAAGTATCAGTTCGAGATGGGCAACCGCAAGCCTATCAACAACACCATAAAGCTCAACGCCAACCTGAAGCCAGAGATTAAGACCTCGTATGAGGTGGGTGTAGACATGAAGTTCCTCGACAACCGTCTCGGCTTCGACTTCACCTATTATTATAATACGACCAAGAACCAGGCTATGCTCGTAGACGCTTCGTCGCCTTGGACACAGCAGTGGGTGAACGCTGGCAAGATCAACAACACCGGTGTCGAGTTCATGCTCTATGGTACGCCGGTGAAGACACGCGACTTCCAGTTCGACATCACCGCCAACCTCGCTCACAACAGCTCTACAGTGAAGGAACTGGCTGACGGCGTGAACCGCGTTTACTTCGCAGGCGACTCGAACATGCCGGTGAAGGTGGGTGCTGTGAAGGGTGGCAAGCTCGGAGACATCTTCGCCAACAACCTCATGCAGCGCGACGCTCAGGGCCGTGTAATCATCGGTGCCGACGGTCTGCCACAGGCTGCTACCGGCGACGGTAACCTTGAGCAGTATCTTCTCGACCATCCTATTGGCAACATACAGCCCGACCTGCTTATGTCTATCACTCCGACCTTCACATACAAAGGCATCTCGCTCACCGCAATGTTCGATATGAAGTTCGGTGGCGACATCGTTTCTGTATCAGAGGGTATGGCTACATCTGTAGGTACATCTGAACGCACAGCATATCGTGGCGAGTACAAGACCGTTAATGGTGTGCAGGACTGGTATATGGTAGTGCCGGGCGTGAAGGCTGACGGCAGCGTGAACACACAGGAGGTTAGCGCACAGAAGTATTATTCTACAATCGGTCTGTACAGCTCGCAGAAAGGCTATGCTGAGGAGTTCGTTCACGATGCTTCGTACATAAAGTTGAAGGAACTTTCTCTCGGCTACAGCTTCCCGCAGAAGATGCTGCGCCGCACTCCGCTCACACAGCTCAAGTTCTCGTTCGTGGCTCGCAACCTCTGCTTCCTCATGAAGCACACACCGGGCAACCCAGACGGCGGCTACGACACAACGATGTTCTCGCAGGCTATCGACTATATGGCTGTGCCTTACACACGCACATTCGGTTTCTCTGTTAACGTAGGATTCTAAATTTAAAACAACAAAATGAAGCGCAATATATTATATACTGGTCTGATTGCAGCTACAACGCTGCTGACACTCGGTTCGTGCTATGACCTTGATGAAATGAACCGCGACCCGTACGGAGTGGAGGATACGGACAAGGGCGGAGAGATTACGCCCGAGGAGCCTACCGACTCGAAATATGCAAATATCAACCTCAACTATCGTGTGAGCAAAGAGGACTCTGCTGCGTACAAGAAGCAGCTGGCTGACGCTCCGGCTAAGTTCCGCAAGTTCCTCTACGAGGGCTACTACAACGACTATCAGCGCACAACCAACCTCTCGCACGATATCTATGCCGGATACGTGGCTAACAACCAGCCGAAACATGCAGGCAAGGCGCCCGACTACAACTACACCGACGGATGGTCGGCGCTGCGTTGGAGCTTCTTCTACAACGACCGCTCGTCGGAGTATCGCGACCTCGTGCGTGCGTACAAGTTCAACGATACTCCGAAGAAGTATCGCAATATGTTCTACATCACGCGTATCTACTATGCGTTCCTCGCTCTTGCAAATACTGACACCTACGGCGATATGCCGTTCACGGAGTATGTGCAGGCTAAGGTGCCGGAGACTAACAACGTTGCATACAACACCCAGGAGGAGGTTTACGACGCAATGTTCCTCATGCTTGAGCAGGCTGTAGACAGCATCAAGCCCGACGATGCATCGCAGTACAAGATTGACAAGGACGACATCTGCTACTTCGGCGATGCCAACAAGTGGTTGCGCTTTGCCAACACGCTGCGTCTGCGCATGGCGCTACGCATAAGTAATGTGGCTCCTGAGCGTGCAAAGAAGGAGGCTGAGGCTGCACTCAACAACAAGTACGGCTTGATGACTTCTAACGCCGACAACATGCAGACCGTGCCACGCCATGCTCCGGTTGAGATGGGCGGCGAGGATTCCGGCGGCGACGAGAACGGCTTGGCTATGTGCTCTGTTGCATACGGTGGCGAGAGCGTTCTGTCGAAGGATATGGAAGACTTCTACCGCAATCTTTCTGACGGCGGCAAGGACTACATCATCAAGGAGAGTGGTCGTAATGGTAAGACTATAACAAAGCAGATCGACCCACGCTGCCTCGTTTGCTGGTATCGCAGCAATATGACATCTTCTACATTGGCAGAAGGTAAGGATGCTTTGAGTAACGACTTCGTTGGTTGTGAGCGTGGTGCTCAAGATCCGATTATCTCTATGAACCCGTTAAAGTACAGCCTTACACGCACCGTTAAGGATGGCGGATCGAAGGATCTGCCCGACGATCACTGGTTCAACTACTCTCGTCCGACGGTATGGCTCGGCTATGCTGAGTCGCTCTTCCTCAAGGCTGAGGCTGCGTTGCGCGGTTGGGCAGGTGCCGACCTCACAATGGGTGCTGAGCAGTATTTCCGTGCTGGCGTTAAGGCGTCGATGGACTACTATCACATCGCTGCGGAGGATGCCGACAAGTATATCAACGGCATCAAGGCTCTCAACGACGGCACATTCGAGAGTGGCGACCGCGAGCGCATCCTCGAGGCTATCATCACTCAGAAGTGGATGGCTGTGTTCCCGAATGGCAACGAGGGTTGGGCTGACTTCCGCCGCACCGACTATCCGGCTCTGCGCACTCAGCTGAGCAACTTCTCGGGTGGCGATGTGCCTAACGGCAAGCTGATAAAGCGTCTGCAATATCCGAACAACGAGTCACAGAACAAGTTCTTCCAGGAGCATCCCGAACTGAAGGCTGCAAACACTCAGGGCACACGCCTCTGGTGGGATGTTAGCGACACTAACGATGCTGCAGGCAATCGCCAGCAGCCGAACAACTTTAGATAACAAAAAGGGGGTGCACTTGTCTCAAGTGCACCAACCAATTTGTAACATTCACCCACAAGGGGGTGCACTTGTCTCCGCTCGGCTTTGCCGCTTGCCAGAGCAAGAAGTGCACCAATCAAGTAGAATGTATTAAGCAGCTTGGTTGGTGCAGCGGAGACCGCTGCACCCCCTTTTAGATAGCTAAAAAAATCCTCCATATCTTCCAGTTTCTTCGCAACTCTCTAATTATAAGGCATATAAAGGCTGGAAGATTTTCTTTTGAACGGCTTATCTGCCAGCCTATCTTCCAGCTTTTTATTTTTATCTTCCAGCCAATCTTATTGCAGTAACCCTTTTTTCGATTTTTTTTCTGAACAAACGTTTGTTAGGCAAATAAAAAAAACTATTTTTGCAAGCGAAAAGCAGCAATTCCTCAACAGATTATTATTATTGTTGTGCAGATAAACGTAAAATGTTCGGAAAGCCTATGAAAAAGTATTTGTACATACTTTCTTTATTCTTTTTGCCATGCCAGCAATCGGGCTTTGCACAAGGCAAGCCTACCTCTATGCAAGACACCATAAAGCTTACTGACGTAACCGTTGTTGCAGAAAGGCCGATGGTTCAGCGTAAGGCAGACCGAATGATTGTGAGTGTGGAGCATAGCAAACTGCTCAAGTCGCGCTCGCTTTCCAACATCTTGAGCCTTATTCCTGATGTCGATTACGATGGTGAAGGAGGCATTAGCGTGATGGGCAACGGCGTAAAGATATACGAAAACGGCAGAGCGGTGAAGCTGAGTGGGGCACAACTCAAGAGATACCTTTCCTCTTTGCGCGGCAACGACATCAAGAGTCTGGAGATTCTGCCTCAAGCCACAGCTGAGTACGATGCGGAAGGCGCTACGGCGATTCTTGTTATCAATAGGCAGAAGAAGCACGAGTACGGACTTTCGGGGTATGTTGGCAGCGAATACGAGCGCAAAAGTCGAAACTCGTTCTCCGACTTTGTTGGTCTTACATATTCGTGGGGCAAGCTCGCCATTTATGGTAACATGGTTTTTGGGCGATCTGAGAGTAGAACCAAGACCGCAGAGAACGACTACGGACGTGATGCAACTGTTGAGAGTATGTCGGAAAGCACGGACAAAGGCCATTACTATATGCCGAAGTTGGGCTTCGACCTCAACATTTCTCCTCAACAGTATTTAGGCGTAGAGTGGTCGGGCAGCTATTCGAAGGACTATTCCAACGACTGTCGGGTTAATTCTACGATAGTCGACCGCAGTGCACAGCCGACAAGCATTAGAAGTTTCGCTCCGTACACATTGCGAGACAACAACAATAACGTAACACTCAACTATGAATGGAAGACAGACACGTTGGGCAGCAGACTGAACATCGTTGCTGATTATGCAGGTAAACGTGAGCGTGATGTATACAAATACGAGAACAACTATAACTTAAGCGGAGGTTCGGACAGTATTATTTCGAAGTCGCAACCCTCGTACGAATGCATTGACATTTATAGCGCGCAGGTCGATTTTGCGAAGATTCTGAAGCGCCATCAGTTAACCATCGGCGCCAAGTATGTCTATGCAGACATCGGTTACAATAGCAGGATGCACCTCGGAAACACCACTTTAGGTGGTGTGTTGTCAGAAGACATTGACCAGCGCGACGACTTCAAATACTTTGAACGCCGCTACGCCGTCTACGGAATGTATCGTTACACCGCGCGTCCGTGGGAAGTGCAGATGGGCGTGCGCGATGAATATACCGAGTGGGAGACCTGCCAAAGGGTGAAAGACAAGTTGCGCAACAAGCGCACCGACAATACGCTCTTTCCGTCGTTCTTCGTGCGGAGAGATGTGGGCGAGGGAAATGCCTTGTCGCTAAGCTACACGCAGTCTATCAACCGCCCGTCCTACCAGATGGTGAATCCGTTTGTATTCCACCTCTCCGAAACATCATATAAGGAGGGCAACCCCAATCTGAGAGGCGAGTTGCTGTACAATGCGGCCTTGCAGTTCGTTCTGAAATCGCACTACGTCTTCTCTCTTTCAGCACTCTTCATAGACAGAAAAATCAATGAGATGTATGAGCAGATAGGCGAGCGGCAGACACGCTACACGCTGAAGAACAACGGCAGGACGAAGCGACTGGTGCTGTACATGGGCATTCCGTTCACGTGGGGTGTTTGGAACTGCAGAAACAATGTGGAGTTGAGTGAGAGTTGGTACGAGAATAGTGTGAAGCGTGTCAACGACTTCGGCGTAGTGCTCTCCAGCTTCAACCGGTTCCGCCTTTCTAAGCAATTCACGGCGATGGCAAACGTACGCTACGTGAGACATTACAAGCAACTCTACCTCATTCAGAAAACCGATTATATAGGCGTCGATATTGAGGGCGACTACAATTGTTTCAATGATCAGCTGAATGTGAATTTCGGTGTGAAGGACCTGCTGAACAGCCGAGGAAAGAACCGTCAGGTGTTCAGGAATGGCGGTTTCGAGCACCATTCCGACTTTCATTTCCTTTCGCGCAAGTTATTCGTTAGTCTTACGTATAGCTTCTCGGCAGGAACAAAACGCACGAGTCGACACGATAAGACGTATTCTAATGAGGAAGATAAAGAGAGAATGTAGAGAGTTGAAAACGAGAATGTAAAGAATATCAGTAGAATGTCTAAGTTCTATATCCGTTACACGTTTCGTGTAATGGCATTACCACGCACATATAATATTGTTACCGTTGCGTGGTAATGTTGTTTTTGCTTCGCGGTAATCGTAAAAGGAGGGTGTGTCAAAACTAAAATGACTACTCTTCAAAGTTACAGATTATAACTATAATATTTAAACCCAAATCGGTCATTAGAGATTTTCTCGTACAAAAAGTCAGATTGTAGTAGACTATACTATCGTTATAGTATCTGTATACTAACACAATATGCATCTTTTATTCTGTTTTAAGACAAAATGAAAGCGATTTTTTCTAATGACCGATTTGGGATAAACATAGTTAAAAAACCTTTTGCGTACCCCAAAACAAGGGTACGCAAAGATACAAAATATTGTTTATCAATCAGTTATAAAATACGTGTTTTTTGAGTGACGAAGTCAGGAAAAATAACAATACACAAATCGCACGAAGATTACATATGTAATACTCGTGCGATTTGTTTTTAATAATCAATCTTTTTTAACTGGTCGTAGTCCTTTTGCAACTGTATAATACGCTTCTTTTGCCAAACTCTCCTTCTCCCCTACAGCATCGTCAAAAAAACCAGCCTTTGCCAAGTCTGTAATATACTTCACAAGACTACTGGTTTTTGAATCGTCCTTCATCCTATAAAGAACTATTGAGCTACCCGTTAGAATTGCCCATTTAATGTTACGACTCCACAAACGCAGACGCTCCATGTCACCCGCTTCTTCATACAATTTCTGCGCATAAGATAGTCCCTTAAGCTGAGCCATCAGTCGCTCTACCCCTTCCGTAGCTTTCGATATTGATTTACGATTGACGTAATAGTAATAAAGCGGAAGATGAGTGATTGTGGCTTTCACAGGTTTTATCAACAACTCCGACCACCAGGGAAGATCTTCAAACTTCAATCCCTTGATAAATTTTATATCCTTTATCAAAGAGCGTTTAAACAGATGGCGCCAAACGTAGCAATGTTTTATCGGATATTTGATATCTGGATGACGCCAGTCGGAAGCATGTTTCAAAGCATCGTCAGTAACTACCGATTTTGATAGTTTAAGACTATACCTAAACGGCATACGCCATGGACGGACATTGATAGTGTTCATTTTCAACTTATGCATCAAGCGTAGCTGAATGTTTATATATATAACATCCTTATACCAACTCACCATATCCGTCCCGTCACGCTTAATCAGCTTTACAGCAAGTTCCAATGTCTGAGGATGGATAAAGTCGTCTGAGTCTACAAACATTACATACTCAGCATCAGCAATAGCCATCCCCTCATTACGTGCATGGGAAAGCCCACCATTGGCTTGATGTACTACCATGATACGGGAGTCTTTTGCGGCATATTCTCCAAGGATAGCAGGACATCCGTCTGTAGAGCCATCATCAATACATATAGCACGCCAATGTCTGTATGTCTGTTTGAGGATACTATTAAGACAACGACGCAAGTATGGTTCAACGTTATAAACCGGAATAATAATATCTATTCTGTTAGTATTCATAATTGTTTGTCTGTTATATAAGATTGCGTTTGTTTGCAAAGTTAGCAAAAAACACCATAACACACAAGCATACAGACTTTTATTAAGCCCAATAATGATAGTTCTTTTATCTTAATCTACTATTTATACATAGAAAATAGCGAAGGTTATAAAACTTTCGCCATTTTCTTATGAACTATTCAATTTTATTAGTCATTAAGTAGTCGCTCCATTTCGCGAACCATACGGCCCGCATTGCGCTCCTTTTCAGCCGTCATGTTAGCCGGCGTAAACTCAGCGAGCTTCTTGTTGAGGCGTGCAAGACGGCGTGTGTCGCCAGTCTTCTTGTACTGGTTGCGCAACTGCCAAATCTTCTCGGCGTCCTGCAAGCCCTCTACGAGGCGCTCGAAGCGGATGCTGCTGCGCGGACCGGGATAGATGCTGTAGGTGTCGCCTGCAGCCCATGTGCGGAAGCGCGAATCACGCAGTGGGGCGAGAGTCCAGCTGTTCACTGCCCAGCGCAGATAGCCGTCGTAGTCGCCTGCTACGGCGTGTATGCCAATCCATGTGGCGTCGGCAGGGTTAGAGAACGAGAATGTGCCGGGGAACGGCTCGGTGCAGCAAGTGTAGTAGGTGCTGATCTGCCCCTTTGCACGGCGCTCCTTCAGCACCTTCTCGGGGAAGCGTGCGCCGTAAGGAATACTGAGATAGTAGAGGTCGGTCTGAATCTCGTCGTGATAGTTGCCGGCAAGCGTAATTTTGAAGTCGGGGTCGGCGTCCTTTATCACCTTTATAGCCGCCTGCATAGCCTCCATCGAGCGCTCGTCCATAGAGATAGCGGTCTTCTCGAACCAGCCTTTCTGCTTCAGATGGCGAGCGAAGTCGCGCAGGAAGCAGCCCCAGTACTCGGCGTAAGCCTCGTCGCCGGGCGCTGTTTTTATGAACTGCACACGGTTTGTAGCCTCGTCGTAGTAGTCGAAGCTCAGTTCCCAAGGTATCATGGTGTAGCAAGAGATGAGCCCCTTTATACCAATTTCGTTCATCATGAACTCTACCCAGCGGTCGAACACGGCGTAGTCGTATTTCCACGTTCCGTCGAGGCGTTTGATGCGTGTCACCATGCTGTCGTAGTGGTCCTCAGTCTGTCCGTTCCACGGCTTGTGCATGATGCTCGCTGTGATTGACTGCTGTCCGATGTCGGCAAGCATCTTCATAATCGGGCGCATGGCGTCGAAGTGCGCCTTGCTCCACAGCGGCACCTTATAGTAGCGTGCCACGGCATACGGGTTCTGCCAGAGGTCGAGGTTCAAGTGCCAGTCGCTCGGACTGGGCAGTGTGCGGTTCAATACCTGCACGCTGAGCTTCAGCACATGGTCGTCCATTCCGCCGCCACGCACGGTGAGCGTGCCGGTGTATGTGCCGGGCTTGGCGTCCTCGGGCACCCATACGTTCACCCACAGAGGCTGCGCCGTCTTGCGCTGCACGGGCAGCCACTTGTTGATGTCGAGCGCGTCGGCAACCACGGACGAGTCCCATTCGGCTTTGTTCTCGCGGCATCCGCATCCGCCCTTGCCGTCCTTGTTAAGCTCGTCGGTCATCACGTAGCGCACGAAGTGGGAGCGCACCTTTGAGGCGGGAATCACGTTGGCGCCCGAACGCAAATCGCTCACGGTGAGCTCTACGTCGTTAAGGTCTACGTTGGTCCAGAGCACAGCCTGGGCGTTGACACGCTCGCCACGCCATGCCTTAAGCGTGCAGGCGCTGCTATTGGCGAGATGCGGCACGCGATGCTTGCCGTAGCGCACGTCGGTAGATGCCCAGCTGAGCATTACGGGCGACTTCATTGCAGCCCACTTAGCGTCGGAATCATGCGGTTTGGTGTCTGTCAGCTCCTCGTATTGACCCAACGGGAACTCCTCTGCCTGCATGCTACGCTGCGCAGAAGCGGCGAGCGAGCAGAAGAATAGGCTCGAAGAAAGCAGATAAAGTTTTACGTTCATTGTTATTGTTTTGAGATTAGTTATTTTATTCTTCTATATAACATTTATCATCCCTGCGCCACAGAGAGCTTGAGATTGAGTCTGTCTATTGTTCTTTGGGCCATGATAATTTTTCTTTCAAGGAGTTGCTTTTCATCAAGTCCGACCTTGCTTTCGTCATAATGATTCTTGTTCACTATCATTGTATAGAATATCTTGGCAATCTTATTCGCGGTCGCTACAATAGCTTGTAGATGGCCATCTTTGGACTTCTGCCTCCTGAAATATATGCCGAGTCCCGTCTTGACACTTTTCACTGAGTTGGCACATAGCCTGAACACCTGTCCGACTCTGTTCTTCTGCTTGGGCACCTTGCTCGAGAGAAGTTTGCCACCTGAGATTTTGTTGTTCGGAACGAGGTTGCTCCACTTGCAAAAGCTCTTGGCCGACGTGAACTTTTCTGTGAATCCGCTTCCAAGTTCCCCCAGCAGGATTGTCTGCGCACCAAGACTCATGCCCGGTATCTCCATGGCGTTCACTCCCCACATGGAGAATGCATGCTTCTCCGCGTCAAAGGATATGGCATTTTTGGGGCCACCCGCTTTTTGTCGCCGTATAGCCTTGCATATCCGTGCCGCATCCATCCGTGTATTCGCCTAAAAGTCTGTCCATCTCCGCCTCGCAGTCGGCTATCTGGGTGTGGATGTACTTGTAGAGATCATAGGACTGCTTAAGCTCAAAGAGATGAACGGCATCCCAAGTGCCTTCGAGCGATTTCTCTATTGTTTCCTTGCTGGCCTTGCAGCGCGGGTCGACCAGTTGGACAAGCGACTTGGGGTCATGGTTGCCGTTTAGAATTGCCTCTATGATGGCTTTTCCCGATTTGCCGAGGATGTCGCTTATGACAGTATCCACCTTGATGTTCATCAGCACAAGTGACTTCTGCATGTGCTGGACTTCCTTGCTGGCACTGCGGAGCATGTTGTCACGGTGACGGGCAAGCTCACGAATGCTACGGGCTGCGGCATCGGGGTGGAAACTCGGCTTCAGCAGCCCATAGCTGTGCATGAGCATTATCCACTCGGCATCCGCCTCGTCCGTTCTCTTGCCAGAGACGTTCTTCACGTCCTTCGCATTGGCCAGCAGGACATCAAAACATTTCTCCTCAAGGAAGAAATACAGGCCTACCCAGTAGGAACCTGTCGACTCCATCGCCACTGTGGTGATGCCACAGGCCTTGAGCCATGAGGCAATCTCCTCATAGTCGCATGTGAAACTGCCGAAACAGCGGTTGTTTTCGCCATCACGGTCCTCGGGTACGCAGACTTGCATCTCACCATAGGCGATGTCTATGCCTGCCGCATTGGGATTGACTATCTTCAGCTTCAAGCATCCCTCGTTTTTTCCTTTTCTGCCTTACGTGCCATAGCCTTTGATTATAAAACAGCAAGTCCGATGCTCCTAAAATATGTACTCTTCTATAAGGTCTCCAACAACCAATTATTACTCTACGAGCCGACGGAACCAAACTGAATATTGGACTCGAAAGTCCATTGCCAATTATGGCCTACTTACTTGCCTGTGCAAAGGTAACTACTTTCCCAGTGAATCTGTAGCGCAGGGATGAAAATGTTATTTCCCGTTTTGCTTAGGGAAAGGCCCCAGTGGTGAACTGAATAGTTTTCACTTTAACTGTGTTGGTGTAGTTTAGACAAATACACCCCCTAAAGCAATGTGCAAATTTATATAAAAAAAGCGAATTATACGCCAGTTTTATAAAAAAGTTGAGACCACAGCCATACATAGCCTTCAGACTATTCATGCTCTACGCATTTTTTTCAGTAACTTAAGAGCGGAGTTTCCTCCAATGAGTTAATAAACGGGCTCTTGATCCCAATGTTTTACCTAAATCCCAAGTCTATGAGAAATGTCTGTGGTCTCGATGTTCACAAAGATAATGTATTTGTGTGTATTGACAAAGAAAATGGTGAGAAAATCCAATTCAAGACAGGTATTTTGACCAAAGAGTTAGATGCTTTGCGTGACACTCTTGTTGCAAATGACGTTACAGAGATAGCGATGGAGAGCAATAGTGTCTATTGGATGCCTATTTGGCGTATTTTGGAAAACCACAAGACAGCGCCAGGCAGGACGAAACACTGGAAGTCACTCCGTCACTGCTTGCGGAGATTTCTGACAAAGTCAACGCCTCGCTCTCTGATCCACAACTGGACAAGGAGGAGAAGAAGAAGCGGCGCAAGATAGCCAAGGAACTCAAGGAGCGTAGCGGTAAGCTCGGTGAATACGACCAGCATCTTGAAAATCTCGGCGATCGCAATTCCTATTCGAAGACCGACAAGGACGCCACTTTCATGCACCTGAAAGAGGATGCAATGAACGAAGGCCTGACAAAACCCGGATACAATCTGCAAATCGCAACCGAGAACCAGTTCATCACCAACTTTGCATTGTTCCCCAACCCTACAGACACCCTTACCTACATCCCATTCATGGAGTCGTTCCGTGAGCGTTACGGACACTTTGCGTCAACGGAAGTGGCAGACTCCGGTTATGGTTCCGAGGAGAATTACGAGTTTATGGAGCAGAACGGCACCGCTGCCTATGTGAAATACAACCGCTTCCATATAGAGCACCGTCCGCAGTATGTACCGGATCCGTTCCGCTCGGAAAACTTCTATTACAACAAGAAGGAGGACTATTGCGTTTGTCCGATGGGACAACACATGACACGCACTGGAACCAGCCACAAGACAAGTGCGAGTGGATACGTCTCCAATAGGGCAACATATACAGCACAGAACTGTGAAGGATGTCCGCTACGTTGTCTGTGTTTCGATGCATCTGGGGACAGACGTGTGATTGAACGGAATCACAAACTGGAAGCTTACAGACAGAAAGCTAGTGAACTGCTCACCTCAGAGGAAGGTTTAAGGCATAGAGGCCGGAGATGCATCGAGCCGGAAGCGGTTTTCGGACAAATTAAATACAACATGGCATATCGTCGTTTTCGCCATATCGGTGTAGACAAGGTCAAAATGGACTTTGCCTTCTTTGCCATTGCCTTTAATATAAAGAAAATGGTGGCAAAAATGACCAAGGGAGGACTTTTCTCTTATTTGAGGATTTATTTGAACCATATAACGCCATATAAATTGTTTACAAGGCTCCTTTTCGTAGAAAAACAAAAACTCGTTGTACATCCACACAAGAACGTACAACGAGTTTTTTTATTTATATCGGGAGTTTTGACACGCCCTCCTCTTATAATTAGTTTTTCTGCGTAATTCTATAGTTTTTGATACCCTCGTTTTTTAATGCGTATATAGAGAGCGTATCTTATTCAGTTTCTGGCTTGCTACCCTTCACCTGCCAGTAGGTCACAAGACTTGCCAGCGCGCCGTATACTACGGTCTGCGCCCACAAGCCCTTTATCTCGGGCAGGATGTCGCTGAACGTGGCGCCCAGCGTGTTGAGCTTCACGAAGCCCTGGATGCCGAACGACGAAGGAGCTAACCACGATATGTACTGCCAAAATTCCGGCACGTTGCTCTTAGGCCATGATATGCCCGAAAGGAAGAGAAACGGCACCGAAGTGAACACCACGAGGAGCATTACGTTTTCGCGCAGACGCACGAAGAACGAGAATGTGATGGCGAAGAAGATGCACGCCAAGAGGTAGGGGATGGTGAACAGCAGGAAGTTGGTGAAGTGGATGAGCTGCACGAAGTGGAACAAGCGTGGCACTGCCAGTATCACCCACGCTGCAATGAGCATGAAGAGCACGAAGAAACCCATCGTGCGTCCGACCATGATGCGAGCCAGTCCGAAACGTCGATCGAGCATTGGTCGTATGCGCAGGAAGCGGTTCTTCTCGTAGCTTGTGCCGTATGTGATGCCGATGCCGAGCAACAGAATCTGCTGCAGAATGAGCACTAATACGGCAGGCAGGATGAAGTTGCCGTAGCCGCTCGTGTTGTTGAACATTGGCACATCGGTGATGCTGAGCGGCGCCGTCGTCAGTTCGTCCTCACGGTTTGTATTGTTGCCCGACAGACGTATCTGTATGCCCGAGTTCATGTCGGCAGCTACAGCCGTGCAAGTCTGGAAGATAGCCTTATACGTCAGCATCAGTCCCATGTTGCAGTAGACGCTCACGTGCGCCTGCTCCATGCGGTTGAGATGTGTGTCGAAGTCGGAGGGCAGATAAACCACGCCGTACACCTTGTGCTTGCCCACAAGACGCGAGGCTTCCTCAAGAGATGTGCAGCGTTCTGCCACCATCACGTCGGGCGACGCGTCTATATGGCGCACAAACTCGCGACTTGTAGCCGAGTTGGAGCAGTCGACAACCGCCACGGGCACCTCGCGTACCACCTCGTTGTTGTATATCCACGAGTAAAGAAGCGGATAGGCGAGCGGCAGGAGAATGACGAAGAGCAATGCACCCTCGTCGCGGAACATCTCAAGCAGTTCGTGGAGCCACACCTTCGCGGTATCTTCCCAGAATGTATGTATCTTTTGTATTATCATTTGAGTATTCTTAAAAGCGAGAAGCCGGTTTCTTACTCCATATATACATATTCCTTGTAAGCTCGGTTGATGCGCAGAACTACGAATACCGGCGCAGCTGCGAACAGAACGAGAGCTGCGATGTTGAGCGCTACGTCAGAGAGCGGATTGTCGGCTAAGATGCACGTCTCGTAGATAAGGAAGACGTGGCGCATTGGGAATATGTTAGCCAGAACCTGCAGCGGAGCGTCCATAGCCAGCACGGGGAACGCCGTGCCTACCATTGAGAAGCTGAGCACGCCCCACAGCGAACAGAGGCTCATCGACATGCGCAGCGCAGGCAGCAGTCCGAACATGAACACGCCGAAGCCCACAGCAGCGAGTACGCTGAGCACAGCGAGCAACACGATGACGCCCCAACCGCCCGGGTGGGGGAAGTGGAGCACGCCGAAGGTGTAGACCATGTATGCGCCCATCACCACGAGCCATACGGCTATGTGCGGAAGCAACTTGCCGACGACGGCGATGAACGGGTTGCCGCCAGCCGCAGCTACAAGTTGGCGAGCGGTGTTCTCCTTCAGTTCCATACCCATAGCGTATGCCGTGATGAGGAAAATCAGCAGCAGCAGACACGTAGGCACGAGCATCGTCGAGAGATATATGTTATAGTTCACCCACGGGTTGCCCACGGTGTGCAGGTCGATAGAGATAGGCTGCAAGAACGCCATTATCTGGTCGTCGGTGTAGCCTTTGGCAGACATCACCGACTTTGCTACGCCTGCCGAACCGAGCGTAGACACCGTCTTTAGGTCCTTGAACACCAGCGCACCCGATGTCAGTGTGGCATAGCTGTAGTAGTAGGACACGTGCGGTTGTCGCGAAGCCAGCAGCTTTGCCGTCGTCTCCTTCGGGAAGTAGAGAAAGCCGTATATGTCGCCGCGCTGCATAGCCTGGCGAGCTTCCTCCACGCTGGGGTAATGAGCCACCACCTCCGACGACTGGAACGAGTCGAGCATACGTGTCAGCTTGCGCGTCGTGGTTGTGTTGTCGAGGTCTACCACACCCACGGGCATATTTTCGGGCTGCCCTTCGTGCATGAACGACGTGAAGAACACCGTGACGAACACGGGGAAGATAAGCATCGACAGCAAGTACATGCGGTTAGATGCCATACGTCGACATTCGCGTAGGGCGATAAGCAGAAGTCGTTTCATAGTTTACCGTTTAATAGTCGACTACTACTTTTACTTCTTCAGTACCAGCGACATGCCTGGGCGGAGTCCGTCAATCTTGTCGATAGGACGAGCCTTCACCTCGAAAGTCTTAAGGTCGTACTGTCCGTTCGACTTTGTTGCCTTCCATACGGCGTACGATCCCTGATCCTTGATGTAGTAGACCTTCATGCGTATCTCGCGGTTGTAAGCCGGCACGAACGCTTTTATCTCGCTGCCAATCTTCATGCCGTTGAGCTGGTCTTCGCGCACGTTGAATGTGCCCCACATATCGTTCATCATAGAGATAGACATGATTGGCGAGCCTGTGCCTACGAGTTCGCCTACCTTCGGGTAGACGTCGCTCACCTCGCCAGCCATCTGCGCAATCTGCATTGTCTCGTTGATGTAAGAAGATACCTCAGCCACAGCGCCCTTTGCGCGGTTCACCTGCGCAGCCGCAGCCTTCTTCTCCTCCATGCGAGCTCCGTTCAGAGCCATGTCGTACTGGCTCTGCGCAGCCTTCACCTGAGCCTCGAACGCCTTGTAGTTGGCAAGAGCTTCGTCGCGCTTCTGCGCTGTCATTACGCCCTCGTCGAAGAGACGCTGCACGCGAGTGTATGATTTCTCTGCAATCTCCAAGCCTGCCTTAGCCTGCTGCAGCACGGCGAAAGCCGCATGCACCTGCTCCTTGCGAGCTCCGTTGTTTGCCATTTCGTCCATAGCCGCAGCAGCGTTTTCTGCCGACTCGGCCTGGGTCATCTTTGCGCGCACTTCGGGCGCATCGAGAATGGCGAGAGTGTCGCCAACGTTGACGTAGTCGCCTTCTTTCACACGAAGTTCGAGAATGCGACCGGGCACCTTGCTCGAAACACGATACTCAGCCACTTCTATCTGGCCTTGTATTGTCTCAGGCTCGCTCTTGAGCGACAAGGTGCCGATGATAGCCACCGCCGCAATAACCACCGTCATGATAACGATGGTGATAAGAATATTCTTATGTTGTGATTGTTCTGACATAATAAATATAATAATGTAGTAGGGTTATTACTGCAAGACACCGAGTGCCTTCTTAAGATTAACTTGACTGAGACGTACGTCGATTTCGGCGTCAATCTTCTGCGACTGAGCTTGGAGCCATGCTGTCTGTGCTGCCATCACATCGGTGGTCTGCAGCACGCCCTCCTTGAAGCCGACGTTGGCGCAACGCAGGTTTTCTTCTGCGTTCTCCACGTTCTTACGAGCGAGAGTCAGTCGGCGGTTAGCCTCTTTCACCTTGAACTTGCATTGGCTTACCTGCAACTCAATCTTCTCGCTTATCTCGTCGCGTTCCAGCTGAACGATGCTTGACGCTATCTTGCTGGCGCGCACCTTGTAAGTGCCTTCCATCCAGTTCCACAGCGGTACGCGCACCACAACGCCTACGTTCCATACGCCCGAGAGCTTGCGCTCGAAGCCGTTGTAGAGGTTAGGGTTGGTAGCCATGTAGCCGCCGGTGAGCATCACCTGTGGCAGGAACGCCGCACGCACGAGTTTTGTCGACTGTCGGCTCAGATCGAGCGCGTTGTCGAGCAACTTGAGTTCGGGGCGGTTCTCCATAGCCACGCTGTTGTCGGCTTTCTCCACGGCTGCTGTGGTTCCCACGAGGTCGTTGCTGTTCTCGTCCTCAAGCTGCACGTCGTTCTCTACGGGAAGTCCGCAGAGTTGGCAGAGCAGCATCTTCGAGAGAGCAAGTCCGTTCTCGGCTTGTGTGAGCGACATCTCAGCCTCGTTAACCTTCACCGCAACCTTCAGTCCGTCGGCGCGTGTAGCCACACCCTCCGCAATCATCTTCTGCACGTCGTCGTCCAGCTTCTTCACCACGTTGAGGTAGCTTTCTGCCAACTGCTTCTTATGGTTCACCGACACCACCATCCAGTAAGCCTGATCGATGGAGTGGAGTGTAGCCTGCGTAGTGGCTTCGATGTTGTTGTCAGCCATCTCTTCGCCGATCTTCGCCATGCGGTTGGCGGCGATGATGCCACCGCCCATATAGATAGGCTGTGTGAGCATTACCGACACGGCGAACATCTGTCGGGTATCGGTGTGCAGAGCGTCTACCACTTTCTGACCAACCCCGTCTACGACGCTGCCAAGTTTAGCCCCAACCTGACCGAAGAGGTTGCCGAGTCCGTTGGCAAGTTCGGGAGAGATGGCTCCCTGCTGCGCCAGTCCAGTGAGTGCCGAAGTGATGTCGCTTTGCAGCGCTCCCGTGGCGTGAGTTCCTGCCGACGAGAGTGCTCTCTTCTGCTCGTCGCTGAGTAGCGATATCTCGCGGCTTGTCAGCTCGTAGCCGCCGAGCGCGCTAATGTGCGGCAGATACTTTGTCTTTGCTGCCTTCACCTTGTAGTGAGCCATGTCCTGCTGCAGGCGAGCGGCGCTAAGCGTCTTGTTGTTGCGCAGGGCCATAGCTCGGCAGCTATCAAGACTTAGCGTCTGCTGTGCCTGCGCTGTGGCGGCACAACAGGTTAAGACGATTAATAAAAATCTCTGAATCATTATGTTCTCCTATTATTTGAAACTGAAACTGCGCGAGCCAATCATATTGCCGTCGGCAAAGATGCTCACCTGGTATGTGCCCTCCATGAGCGACTGCGACACATTCCAGTAGAGGCTCAGCGCTTTCTCCTGACCATCGTATTCTATGGTCTTCTTCATCGTAGCCTCGAGATGGCGGTTCTGATAGTTGAATGAGCCGCCTCCGCCGAGCACGCCGCCCGTAGGTGTAGAGATGCGCACGTAGAAAGTCTTGGTGCCGTTGGCAGCTGTCACGTTCTTTGCGATAGAGAAGTTCACCTGCACGGTCTTGCACTTCGATGTCTTGTCGGTCGATTTGCCGCGCTTGTTCTTCAGCTGCATAGAGATGCCCGTAGCGTCGAGCTGTGCGGCGATAGCCACCTTCTCCGTGAGCGAAGCGCGCTCGGTGTTCAAGCCTTCAATCTGGCGTGTAGCCTCGTTATATTGTCCCTTGATGCGTGAGTTTTCTTCTGAAAGGTTCTTGTTGAGACGGTTGAGCGAGTCGATCTCAATAACATAGTTGCGCAGAATGGCGCGCACGGTAGCCAGCTCTCTCTTGAGGCGAGCTATCTCACGTGCATCGCTGGTCTTTGTCTCCTTCAACTCCTTGAGCAAACGCTCTGTCTTCTCCTGCTCTGCTGTGAGCTGTGCCACGATAGAGTCGTTACTAATCTGCATGCGCATCTCGCTATACTGATTGGCAAACTGCTGATATTCGTTCTCCATTTCCTTCTTGTCGAGTTCGGCGAGTTCCTGCATCGCCTTGTTCTCGCGGCGTTGGTTGTCCAGATTAACGTAGAGATAAGCAACGGCACCAATGAGTGCGAGGCCAACAATACCCCCTACTATCCCAGCAATGAGCTTCTTCTTGTTTTCCATAATTTTTTGATATATCAATTAATTAATTAGTTTAAACTTAGTTGCAAAGTTATATGTTTAATTTTAATGTGCAAAGGGTGGTTAATTATAAATAAGGATTATTTACCTAAATCGAAGAATTTTAATGAAAAACAGGACAGAATCTGTGTGGTGAGGTGTTGAGGTGGTGAGATGTTGAGATGGTGAGATGGTGAGATGTTGAGGTGTTAAGGTGTTGAGATATGTATAAAAAAGTAATCTCACCACCTCACCACCTCAACATCTCACCACTATTGTTGGAGATTCCATTTATTTCGTGTAATTTTGCAAGTATGAACGAAACATATTCAAATATGGAGTTAAACGATAAGCGGATTGCCGTGCTGCTCTCGGGCGGCGTGGACAGTTCTGTTGTGGTGTACGAACTGGCGCAGCGTGGGCTTCACCCCGACTGCTTCTATATAAAGATAGGTCCCGAGGAGCAGGAGGAATGGGACTGCACTTCGGAGGAAGACCTCGAAATGGCTACTGCCGTGGCGCGACGCTTCGGATGCAAACTGGAGGTGGTTGACTGCCACCGCGAGTATTGGGACCAGGTGACGCGCTACACGATGGACAAGGTGCGTACGGGCTTCACGCCGAACCCTGACGTGATGTGCAACCGACTCATCAAGTTCGGAGCGTTTCACGAGAAGCGCGGACACGAGTACGACCTCATCGCTACGGGTCACTATGCGCAGACCGAGATTGACGAGCAGGGCAGAAAGTGGCTCACGACGAGTCCCGACCCCGTGAAGGATCAGACCGACTTCCTTGCACAGATATACGACTGGCAGTTGAAGAAGGCGCTGTTCCCCATCGGTCATTACCAGAAGGGCGAAGTGCGCGAGATTGCAGAGCGCGAACACCTCATTAACGCCAAGCGCAAGGACTCGCAGGGCATCTGTTTCCTCGGTAAGATAAACTACAACGACTATATTCGCAAGTTCCTCGGCGAGCAACCGGGCGAAGTGCTCGAACTGGAAACGGGCAAGCTCATTGGCAAGCACCGCGGTCTGTGGTTCCACACCATCGGACAGCGTCACGGACTCGGCTTCGGTGGCGGTCCGTGGTACGTGGTAAAGAAGGATGTTGCTAACAACACGTTGTATGTGAGCAAGGGCTACGAGCCGCGCACCGCATACAAGAAGGACTTCCCCATACACGATTTCCACTTCCTTACGCTCGACCCGTGGGGAGAGCTTGGAACATCGGCACGTGTGCGTTTCAAGATTCGCCATACGCCCGAATATCATCCGGCTATGCTCGAACGCACTGGCAAGGGAGAGTTCATCGTTCACGCCGAAGAATTGATACAGGGCGTTGCGCCGGGACAGTTCTGCGTGGTCTACGACAAGGAACATCACCGCTGCTACGGTTCTGGTGAGATAACGGTATAAAGGTGCTATTTATTAGGAACGTTGAACTACAAGCAATAATGAGTTTGTTTTTATTGCTGTCCGCTAAACACAATTTGCTTTGTTTAGCGGACAGCTTTGTTTTATACGCCACGGTTGGCTTCCTGCACTCTTTTCAGCGCATCATCTTCGCCTACAATCCAAAGAATGTCTCCTAAGCGGAATTTGTAAGCCGGACCAACCATAGATAAGTTCTCCTTGCCTTCCTCTCTGCCCACTACCATGCAGTTGAATTCGGAACGCAAGCCCGTTTCGGGTAATGTCTTGCCTACAAAAGGCGAGTGATTGTCGATGACTATCTGCGAGAGGCGCATCTCACGCTTTTCTATATCAGGGTCGTCGGGCTCTATATCGCCTGCAACGGCGGCGTGTGCGGCAGCCAACTGCGAGTCGCTGCCGATAACCTGCAACTTGTCGCCGGGGAACACGATGTCGTCGCCGCCCGGAATATTGATGCGGCGGTGTCCGCGCAGAATGCTGCTCACGTGTATGCCAAAGCGGTTGCTAAGGCGCAGGTCGGCAAGGCAGAGACCTGCCCACGTAGAGTTCTCCGGAATCTCAATCTCGGAGATATGAATATCGCGGTCGAGCAAGTGGCCCTCGTATAGCGGCTTCTTCAGTCCGAGCACCTGCTGCTCTATGTCACGCGAACGCAGGTTCTGCACAAACATACGTTCCATCTTAATGCTCTGTTTCTTCAGTCCGCGCGAGAGAATCATTATGCCCACCACAGCCACGGCGATGGTCATCATCAGTGCGTTGGTGAAGCGCGTAAGGTAGTTGCAGATGTAGAACACGAACGCAGAGGCGATGATAAGGCGCACGAGGATAGTGACGAGAAGCGGCATACGGTTCGACCGGCTGTCGTTCCACAGCGCGCGGAACTCCTCTGAGTGGTTCTTCTTCATGACGATGGCACGCAGGAACGGAGCGATGAACATCACCGTGAGCACACCGCAGATGCCGTTAGCCCACCAGTGCATACCCGGCATCATGCGGCGTATGAACGGCAGGAAGAACGTGAACATCAGGGCGATTGTAGCCACGGAGAGGATAGAGTAGATGAGTGTGATGCGAGCCATCTGCGCTATCAGCGAGTGCCAGTTGCTCTTTGGTGCCGACGACGGGTGGGAGAGCGTGATGTTGTTCAGCGCACGCACCCATGTCTTCGGCAGGTGGCGCTCCAGAACGTTGTAGCTTGGCACCGAGAGGCGTATCATGTATGGCGTGAGGAACGTCGTGATGACCGACACTGCTACGACGACGGGGTATAGGAACTCGCCTGTGACGTGCAGCGAGAGTCCTAATGAGGCGATGATGAACGAGAACTCGCCAATTTGCGCCATCGAGAAACCGCAACGCATAGCCGACTTTAGCGACTGGCCGCCGATGAGGAAACCGAACGTGCCGAAGATAGACTGTCCGATGAGTATAGTAAGCACGAGCACGCCTATCGGGATGGCGTACTCGACGATGATTTTCGGGTCGACAAGCATACCTACCGACACGAAGAACACAGCGCCGAAGAGGTCTTTCACGGGCGCAACGAGCTTCTCAATCTTCGCTGCTTCGATGGTTTCGGCAAGGATGCTGCCCATCACGAATGCGCCGAACGCCGAGCTGAAGCCCACCTTCGTAGAGACTACTGCCATGAGGCAGCACAGACCGAGCGACACGATGAGCAGCGTCTCGTTGTTGACGAGCTTGCGTGTGGAGCGCAGAAACCATGGCACGGCGAAGATGCCGACAACGAACCATAGCACGAGGAAGAAGCCAATCTTAACGACCGAGCCTATCATCTCGCCGCCGTCGGGATTGTTGCCGCTGGCGATGGCAGACAGCATCACCATCATGACTATGGCGAGTATGTCCTCAAGAATGAGTACACTCATCACGGGCTGCGCAAACTTCTGCTGACGCAGTCCCATGTCGGTGAATGCCTTATATATAATAGTGGTGGAGCTCATGGCGAGCATACCGCCGAGGAATATGCAGTCCATACGCTTCCAATCGAAAGCGTGTCCAACGACGATACCAAGTGTCATCATCGCGAAGATAATGGTGAGCGTGGTTATCACTGGCGTGATACCCATCTTTATAATCTTTTTGAACGAGAAGTCGAGGCCGAGCGAGAATAGCAGGAACATCACGCCGATGTCTGCCCAGGTCTTGATGTCTACGGTGTCCATTACGGACATGGTGTATGGCATGTGCGGACTCACGATGAAGCCTGCCATAATATAACCGAGCACAAGCGGTTGCTTGAGCTTCTTGAAGAGTAGTGTAACGGTGCTCGCAACAATAAGGATAAGGGCGAGGTCGTTGATTAATGTAGGTACTTCGGACACTTTGTATTCTTTAAAACAAGACAACCCAAACGATTATGTTTGGGCTGTCTTTCATTTTATTAAATTGTTTTCTTTGTTGCCTTGAAGCAACGCTTAGTCGTTGTAGTGGGCTGTCAGTTCGCAGATCTTGATGATAACCTGCATAGCCTTCTCCATCACCTGCACGCTCACGAACTCGTGAGGACCATGGAAGTTGCAACCGCCTGCGAAGATGTTGGGGCAGGGCAGACCCTTGAACGAGAGCTGCGCGCCGTCTGTACCGCCACGGATGGGCTGCACCTTCGGAGCAACACTGCTTTCCTGCATCGCCTTCAGCACAATGTCGATGACATGCATGTTCGGGTCTATCTTCTCCTTCATGTTGTAGTACTGGTCGTAGAGGTTCACGCTTACGGTGCCATCGCCCCACTTCTCGTTCATCTTGCGTACGCACTCCTCAATGAAGTCCTTGCGACGCTCGAACTTCTCGCGGTCGTGGTCGCGGATGATGTACGACAGTGTAGCCTTCTCACAGCATGAGTTGATGCCCAGGAGGTGGTAGAAGCCTTCGTAGCCTTCTGTCTCCTCAGGTGTGTCTGTGGCAGGAATCATCTCGGCAAACTCTACAGCCAGGCGCGAAGCGTTTACCATCTTGCCCTTGGCATAACCAGTGTGCACACTCACACCCTTGATGTTTACCTTGGCTCCCGCAGCGTTGAAGTTCTCGTACTCCAGCTCGCCGAGGTCGCCGCCGTCGATGGTGTAAGCCCATTCGCAGCCGAACTTCTCGACGTTGAAGTGGTGGGCACCCATTCCGATTTCTTCGTCGGGGTTGAAACCGATGCGAATGTCGCCGTGCTCCACTTCGTCGTGGTCGCGCAACCAGCACATTGCCTGCACAATCTCAGCGATACCGGCCTTGTCGTCAGCGCCGAGCAGAGTAGTTCCGTCGGTAACGATGATGTCCTCGCCGATGTGTGCTTTCAGCTCAGGGAACTTTGTCGGCGAGCTGACGATGCCTTCAGAGAGAACTATGTCGCTGCCGTCGTAGTTCTCTACGATGCGCGGGCGGATGTTCGCTCCACTGCAGTCGGGTGATGTGTCGTAGTGCGAGATGAAGCCAATAGTCGGAATGTTCTTCTTCGTGTTTGCCTTCAGCGTAGCGTAGATGTAGCCTTGCTCGTCCATCTCAACGTCGCTCATGCCCTCGCGCTCAAGCTCCTCTTTCAGATACTTGGCGAAGATGAGCTGCTTCGATGTGCTCGGCACGGTCTGCGACTCCTCGCTCGACTGCGTGTCGAATTGTGTGTATTTAAGAAATCTTTCGGTAATATCCATTTTGGTTGTATATTAGATGATACTGTTCTTCTTTGTCCACTCTACAATCTCTGGGATGTAGCCGAATGCGAGACCCGTAACGGTGTCTGCGCAACCATAGTAGACAGCGATGCGACCAGTCTCCGGGTCGTGAACCTCAGCACATGGGAAGCATACGTTTGGCACGTCGCCCATGCACTCGTAAGGAGTCTGCGGAGAAATGAGGTACGGACCCGAACGGTGTGTAGCCTTCCAAGGCTGCTCGAGGTCGAGGAGAGCAGAACCGAAAGCGTAAACATAGCCGTTGCAAGAACGGAGCACGCCGTGGTAGAACAGCAACCAGCCCTCTGATGTCTTAACAGGAACAGGACCTGCACCTATCTTCATGCACTGCCAAGCTGAAAGCTCGAAGGCTGCCGGTGCCATAACGTGGCGGTGGCGTCCCCAGAACTCCATGTCGGGCGACTCGCTGTAGAAGATATCACCGAACGGTGTGTGACCGGTGTCGCTCGGACGAGAGAGCATAGCGAAGTTGCCGTTGATCTTCTCTGGGAACAATACGCCGTTACGGTTGTAAGGCAGGAATGCGTTCTCAAGCTGATGGAATGTCTTGAAGTCCTTTGTCCAAGCGATGCCGATAGTAGGTCCGTGGTAGCCGTTGCACCATGTTACATAGTAGCGGTCCTCGATGAAGCAAACGCGCGGGTCGTAGCCGTATACCCACTCGCCGATCTCCTTGTTGTCGCACTCGAAGCGGAGCGGCTCCTCATTGATGTTCCAGTTCACACCGTCTTTAGAGAAACCTACGTGGAGCACCATGCGGCGGTTGGTGTCGTCGCAACGGAATACACCTGCGAAGCCCTCACCGAAAGAAACTACTGCACTGTTGAAGATACTATTTGATGTAGGCAGCAAGTCGCGCGGAATGATTGGATTCTTTGAACAGCGCCATAACGGAGTTCTCTGACCTTCGGGACGATCTTCCCAAGGCATGTTTGGCAATGGGTTGCCTGAAATGATAAGTTTGCTCATAGTTTTTAAAGTTTTAAAGTTCCTCTTCTGTCCGCCGCATGGAGGAAAGAAGAGGCTTCTTGGTTGTTATTGTTATACGAAATTATTTCTTGTCAGGGTATGTGAACGGCACAAACCATGTGATGAGGAATGCCGGTATCGTGCAGAAGAGCACGAAGATGAAGAAGTTCTGGTAGCCGAGCTTATAGCTTACGTAGCCGCTGAGCATACCCGGAAGCATTACGCCGAGGTTCATGATGCCCGAAGCGAATGCGTAGTGGGCCATCTGGTGCTTGCCCGGCGCAATCTGCTGCATCATGAAGAGTGTAAGACCTACGAAGCCGAAGCCGTAGCCGAAGTATTCGAGAACGATTCCGCCACCGATGAGCCAGAGGCTGCTCGGCTGATAGATAGCGAGCAGGGTGTAGGCAACGAACGGAAGGTTGAACACGCAGCAGAGTGAGAAGAGCGACTTCTGCAAGCCGCGGTGTGCAACGTAGTAGCCTGCAAGCACACTGCCGATAACGAAGGCTGCTGCGCCGAAGGTGCCGTAGCACAAGCCGATTTCCTTCTCTGTGAGTCCGAGACCGCCGCTTGCAACGTCGGCTTTAAGGAACAACGGCACAATCTTCATCACGAAGCCCTCTGCAAAACGATAGAGGATGATGAAACAGATATAATAAAGAATGTGTTTTTTGCGTAAGAGATCGAGGAACACATTGCCCAAGTCGATCATTGTCTGCTTGAAGTCGGGCTTTTCGGCTGCGTCCTTTGCCTTTTCCGACGGCACGAATTTAGCGTTGTACAGACCGAGCATAACCATTATCGCGCCAATCACTGCCATGATTATAGTCCAAGCAACTACTGTTCCGTTGTGCTTTGCAGCAGCTGCGGCTGTAGCGCTGAGTCCGGTGAGGTCGCCCGTGTAGTAGTCGATGAGCATACCGGCAAGGTAAACCAGTCCGCCGGTAGCGGCAATCTTTGCGATGTTATAGAACGCACCCTGCCAGCCGATGTAGCGAGCCTGGTCGTCCTTAGACAGCGAAGCCATGTAAACGCCGTCGGCAGCTACGTCGTGTGTAGCGCCGCAGAATGCGATGACAGCGAGCAACGCAATGCTTAATGCAAAGAAATGGGGAAGATGCAGAGCCAAGGCAACGAGTCCGAAGATGCAGCCGGTAGAAATCTGTGTAATGATGACAAAGAACTTCTTTGTCTTATAAATTTCAAGAAGCGGACTCCAAAGCGGTTTCAGTGTCCAAGGCAGCATGATAAGCGAAGTCCAGAGCGCAATCTGTGTGTCGCTTACATCAAGGCCTTTAAACATAAGTGTACATACCATGTTTAGCACCACGAACGGCATACCCATGGCGAAGTAAAGCGTCGGAATCCATGATATAGGGCTGCGCTTGTTGTCTTCAATAGCTATTTCTTTCATTGATTTGGTTTGAAAATATTAGTTTTTTAATTGTTAAATTCAAGTAGCGGTTTTATTGTTTCGTGTGTTTTGCACATGTTGTGAGCGTATGTCTTGCACGTTTGGTGAAATAAGTCCCGCTCCGATTGCGAGTTTTCACGGTGTGAAGTTACTAAGAAAATGTCGAATGACAAAGCAACTGCGCCTAAAATTTGTTCAACAGCCCGATGATTGTCTCCACTTCTTCTTCAGTAAGCGTTTGGTTGAGCGGAATGCTCAGTTCTTCGGCGTGTATCTGCTCGGTGATAGGCAACTGTAGTTCTGCCATTTCCTTGTAGCAAAGTTGTCTGTGCGGTGGTATCGGGTAGTGAACCTGCGTCTGCACGCCGTTCTCAAGCAGATACTGCTGCAGTTCGTCGCGCTGTTTGCACAGAACTGGGAATATATGATGCACGCTTTCCCTGCAGTATTCCATTGAAGGAAGCTGCAGACGCTCGTTCTGTATGCGCTCTGCATACTGCAAAGCGATGTCGCGTCGGCGTGAGTTGTCGGCGTCGAGATAGCGCAGCTTCACGCGCAGCACGGCAGCCTGCACCTCGTCCAATCTGCTGTTTTTGCCCTTGTAGTCGAAAACGTACTTGCGGCTCGAACCATAGTTGGCGAGTGCCGCAATCGTCTCGGCAAGTTCGGTGTCGTTGGTCGTAACAGCTCCGCCGTCGCCCAATGCACCGAGGTTCTTGCCTGGATAGAAGCTGTGAGCTGCCGCATCGCCAAGCGAACCGGTGCGTCGGTTGCCGAAATAGCAACCGTGAGCCTGCGCGTTGTCTTCAATGAGTCGCAGGTTATGGCGTCGGCAGATGTCGCCGATATGGTCGGTATAAGCGCACTTGCCGTAGAGATGTACAATCATTATGGCACGTGTTCGGGGCGTTATAGCTTCCTCAATGCGTGTGTCGTCAATCTGGAACGTGTCGATGCGCGGCTCGACGAGCACCGGCTTAAGGTTGTTCTCGGTGATGGCGAGTATGGTTGCGATGTATGTGTTGGCAGGCACGATTACCTCGTCGCCGTCCTCTATTATGCCCATCTCCTTGTAGGCACGCAGAATGAGTGTAAGGGCGTCAAGTCCGTTGCCGCAACCTACGCAGTGGGCTGTTCCGATGAAACTGGCGAACTCTTCGCAGAACGCCTTGTTCTCTGCTCCCTGCAGATACCATCCGCTGTCTACAACGCGCTGCACGGCTTCGCTAATCTCGCTGCCGTGTTGTGCAGTAACCGACTTTAAATCAAGATATTTTATCATTTCGTAAAACTATACTTTAATGTTACAGAACAGCCTATGTTCTCCTTGAATTCGCACAAACCGTAGTTGGGTATGCCGTCTTCCGTCGACGGACCGATGTCGAGCGTGTGCAGTCCGGCTTCGTAATAATGACGGAACAAGGAGTAGGTGAGGAAGTTCATCGGGCGCAACGCCGAATACTCGCGTATGTCGCCCCAATATACCACCTGCGCAACGCCCTCGGCTACATGAAAAACCTGCGCCGCAGCCACATCTTCGCCTTCATGTTCAAGCACGAAGAAGTCGGCTCGTATGACGTTGCTCACCGTCTGCCACACTTGCTCCAGCGTCATGCGCAGCGGAAAACCGCGCTCTTCGCGGTTGCGGCGTATCACTTCGTATGCACGAGCCACGTCGCTATGGTCGTTGCTGTTAAGCTTTATGAGGTTGAACGATTCCTTGAGCGCATGATTAAGGTTCTTTCTTGCGCTGCGGTCTATTATCTTTTCGTAGTCGGCGATGCGCTGTAGGTCAACATGATAGTTGAGATCTGTGCAGCGCACGTTCATCTTGCGCGAAAACACACTCGTCCATTTCGACAGTTGTGTCTCGTCGTAGACCATCGGCTGTAGCGTAACGGCAAGTTGCAGCGAGCGTTCTGCAGCGTATGTAAGCAGCAAGTCGACAGCCTCCTCCATGCGTTCAAGGTTCTGAACGCCACGTGTCGTGAAGCCTCCGAACGGAGCCGAAAATGGTGAGCGCAACATTCCGTTGCGCTCACCAAGTATAATGCCGAAGCGGTGCTTCGTATCGTGAACAGACAAATAGTGCAAATCTTCAGCCTTGTCGCGGTTCAGTTCGGTGAAGCCCACCGAGTTGAACACGTGCTGTGGCGTATATATCTTTGCATATTCGTCGGGAGATAGTCGTTCTATCTGCATCATTTCTTTACACCTTTTTAATTAAGGAGGTTGGTGCAGTTCTTGCTCTGGCAAGCGGCAAAGCCGAGCGGAGACAACTGCACCCCTTCTTTTTCAAAGCACTCCTTTATATTTAAGAAACTCCTCGTAGTCGTAGATGTAGTCGCTCTCGTCGTACAGCTCAGAGGCGAGCACGAGGCACACCGCACCCGACGAGAAGTCGTCGATGGTGCGCCATATTCCAGTTTCTATGAGCAGTCCTTGATAAGGGCGGTTGAGCAGAATCTTGCGCTTCTCGTGTCCGTCATCGAGAGTGACGGTGAACGATCCGCTCAATGCAATGAGCAGTTGCTTCAATCGCTTGTGAGCATGACCGCCACGCATCGCGCCAGCCGGCACATCATAGAGCCAGTAGGCGCGTGCAATATGAAACGGCACGTTCTTGAACTCCTCAACAACAGAGAGGTTGCCGCGTCGGTCCTCAATCTTCGGGATGTCAATTATCTTAGCATCTGCTACTTTCATAATCAGATATTTACTCTATGTTTACTTATCCATGTATGGGTCGGTGCCCAATACGGTGGCGGCCAGGCGCTTTGCCTTGTTGCGCAGCTCGGTTGTGTCGTCTGTCGGTTCGCCGTAGCAGAGTACAACGCCCATTCGTCTGCCGAAGTGTGCCTCTTCCTTACCGAAGATGCGTATGCGTGTGTGGTCTTCCTTCAGAGCCTCAACGAAGTTGTAAGGTAGTGGATCGTTCGACTCCTTCGGCGAGAGGATAACCGCACTTGCGCCTGCGTGCTCCAGGTGTATGCCTGCGATAGGCAGACCCATAACGGCACGGAAGTGAAGCTCGAACTCCGAAAGGTTGGTGGTGTGGCCCAGTGTCACCATACCCGTGTCATGCGGACGCGGAGAAAGCTCGCTGAAGATCACCTCGCCCTGCTTTGTGAGGAAGAACTCAACGCCCCAGATGCCGGCACCGGTCAGTGCGCGTGTCACCTTCTCGGCCATATCCTCAGCCTTGCGCAGCTCGTCCTCCGGAATAGCGAACGGCTGCCAGCTCTCGCGGTAGTCGCCGCCCTTCTGCACGTGTCCGATAGGCGGGCAGAACAGCGTCGGTCCGTCCTTCTGTGTCACGGTGAGCAGTGTGAACTCAGAGTCGAAGTGGATGAACTCCTCGATGATAATCTCCTTAACGTCGCCGCGACTGCCTTCCATAGCGTCGTTGAACGCCTTCTCGAGGTCGGCTTCGCTGCGCACGATGCTCTGTCCGTGACCAGACGACGACATGAGCGGCTTGATAACGCACGGGAAACCTATCTCCTTAGAGTGTTCGCGCAACTGTTCGAGTGTAGTGGCGTAGAAGTACTTGGCTGTATGCAGACCTAACTCCTTTGCGGCGAGGTCGCGAATAGCCTTGCGGTTCATCGTGTAGTTGACGGCGCGTGCGCTCGGCACTACCTGTATGCCCTCCTTCTCGAAGTCGAAGAGGCGCTCGGTGCGTATAGCCTCAATCTCAGGCACGATGATGTCGGGGTGGTGCTTCTCAACGACAGCGCTCAACGCGTCGCCGTCGAGCATGTTGAACACCTCGTGCTCGTCTGCAACCTGCATAGCCGGTGCATTCTCATATCTGTCGCATGCCACGACATACTGTCCTGCACGCTTTGCGGCGATGACAAACTCCTTGCCCAGTTCGCCCGAACCCAATAACAATATCTTCTTCATAGCTTATTCTCCTATCTTAATTATGTATTCGCTCATGAACGAAGCACCCGGCTGCAGGTGATTCATCAAGTATTTATCACGGAACTGTCCACGATACTCGTAGTGGTCGTGTACGCCGTACCACGGCTCGATGCAGAGGAACGGAGCGTTCTTGCCGTAAGGTGTCCAAATGCCAACGCAAGGAGCGTTGAAGCTGACTGTGACTGCAGGACGCGCTGTCTGCGGGTCGAGAATCTCTATCTCGCGCAACTGACACTTGTCGATGATAACCGCGTCGTCCTTGAAGCTCTCCTCGTTGAAAGCCCAGAGTCCGCCGTTGTATCCCTCCAGTTCGTAGCGGTCGTCGGTGATGCAACCCTCGTGGTTGCCGTAGATGCGCTCAATCTTGTCGCCGCGGTCGAAGCGCAGACAGCCCTTGATAGGCTCGCCTTCCTTCACTCCCGGCAGGTAGAAAGCGGGGTGAGCGCCAATCTGGAAGTGTATCTCGCGTGTGTCGGTGTTATGAACATGCCAGATGACGTGTATCTCGTTCTCCACGAGCTTGTATGTTACAGACAGCATGAAGTGGTAGGGATACTGTCGCAGAGTGTTCTCAGTGTCTGAGAGCACGTATGTCACGCGGTCGTCAGCCTTCTTCAGCACTCGGAAGTTCATGTCGCGTGCAAATCCGTGGCGTCCCATCTGATAGGTGTCGCCTTCGGTGCGGTATGTACCTTTCCACAGTCCGCATACAATAGGGAAGAGGATAGGCGAACGGCGTCCCCAGTAGCGGTCGTCGCCCTGCCACAAATACTCCTTGCCCTCGTCGTCCTTGATGCTTTGGAGCTCGGCTCCAAGGTCGGACACTTCAACTGTTAACAGTTCATTGTGCAATGTTTCCATTTCGATAATCTATTAAATTATTCTTGAGTTCTTTCGTTGAACTTCTCCATGAGCCACACCTTCTGGTCGGCGATAGTGAGATGGCTGTTGTCGAGCACCAGCGCATCGTCAGCCTGACGCAGAGGCGACGTCTCGCGATGTGTGTCGATATAGTCGCGCTGCTCCACGTTCTGCAGTATCTCGTCGAAGTTGGCGGGCATACCCTTTGCTTCAAGCTCCTTGAAGCGGCGCTGGGCGCGTATCTCGGCAGAAGCGGTGACGAAAATCTTCAGTTCGGCGTCGGGGAACACCACGGTTCCTATGTCGCGTCCGTCCATTACGATGCCCTTCTCCTTGCCCATAGCCTGCTGCTGCTCCACGAGTTTCTCGCGTACGAACGGCAGCGCCGCAATCGGACTCACGTGCTGCGACACCTCCAGTGTGCGTATGTCGCGCTCCACGCACTCGCCGTTGAGGCACACCTCCGGCAGCTTTGTCTCGTTGTTCAACTTGAAAGTGAGCTTCACGTCGGGCAGCAGCGCCTTCAGTCGCGCTTCGTCGATGTTGTCGTCTGCGTCGAACACGCCGTTGCGCATGGCGAATAGCGTCACGGCACGGTACATGGCGCCTGTGTCAACGTATATGTATCCCACTTCGCGTGCAAGATCCTTTGCCATTGTGCTCTTGCCGCACGATGAGTAGCCGTCGATGGCTATCACAATCTTCTTCATATTATAGTTGTATGTGCTTGTTTAAGTTGTTTTCTTTTGTTTAAAGCGAGAAGGCGAGGTTCAGCATGAGCGACGAGCTCGAAACATGATATTTGCCGTAAGCTAAGTTCACCTTGAAGCGGTTCAGACTAAGACCGGCTCCCACCGAGAATCCCGCCAGATGTGTGCTTCCGCCCTCCGTGGTGTTTATCTCCATCTCGTCGGCGCGTCGGAAGTTGTATCCCAGTCCGAGCCAAAAGTTCTGCGAGATGGAAGCGTCCACGCCCAACACCAGATGGTTGAAGAAACGGTAGTTCCAGTGGGTAAGGTCGACGAGCGTAGCCGACACGCGCAGCGGCGTATGTGCAAGTCGCTTGCTCGCACCTATCTGTATGTCTATCGGCATCGGGTCGTACTCGTCGTCGTATGCCTTCAGCTGTCCTCCTAAGTTCTTTGCTACAATCGAGAGTGACCAGTCGTGCTCGGGGTCGTAGTAGTTGAGTCCGAGGTCGATGCCTGCACCGATAGAGTTATAGTCGCCGATGTGCGACGTCAGGAACTTCGCCGTTATACCACCTGCGAAGCGGTCGTTGAGCATATACGAGAAATAGCCCGCCACGCCGATGTCGCGCGCCGAGAACTCGCCCAACTGGTTGTTGTTGGCGTCGGTGTGTCGCATCTTGCCGTAGTTCATATACTGTCCCGACACAGCCCACGAAGCACGTTCGCCCACGGTGCGGTTGAACGTGGCGCTCGCCGTTGTGGCTCCCGCCATGTATGTCATGACGTTCAGACCGATTGTCTTGTCGCTTACAGAAGAGAGCAGGGCAGGGTTGCTGAACATCAGCGCGGCGTCGTCTTCTACGATCGTCACGTTGTCGCCACCCACTGCTGCTGCGTGTGCGCTGACCGGCAGACGCAGGAAGTTGTATGCTGTCTGGCTCTCCTGCGCCGATAATGCCGTCGTTGCGAGTGCGGCCATTGTTGTTAATATTGCTTTCTTCATTCTTCTGCAAAGTTAGTTATTTATTTTAATAATAACGCAGGAGTTTCCGATTTGTTGTGTTCGGAAAAGCATAAAAAAAGTAGCGGAGGCCGGAGACCTCCGCTACTTATAGGCTAATGATAGAATCAATACATGTTCTGTATGAGCCATTGGTGTTCTACTTCTCGCCAACAATCTCCTTGGCGCGCTCGAGTGCCAGGTTGATGTGGCTGCAGATGTTCTCCTCGCCCACGAGGTCGTAGAAACGAGCCTTCTGAAGCTGTGCGTGAACCTTCTCGCTTACGCCCGACAGCACGATAGTGATGCCCTCGTTCTTGCTCATCTCGCAGAGGTTGGTGAGGTTGTGTATGCCCGTCGAATCGACGAACGGCACCTTGCGCATACGTATGATGCGCACCTTCGGACGGTCGCCGAACGAAGCCATAATCTCCTCAAACTTGTTGCCTGCACCGAAGAAGTACGGACCGTTTATCTCGTACACCTCTACGCCCTCAGGTATAGTGATATGCTCGATGTTTCCCTTGCTGATGTCCGACTCCTCGTTTATCTCGTCCATGATAACCTTCACGTCCGTAGTCTCCGACATACGCTTCATGAAGAGCAGGCAGGCGATGATGAGACCCACCTCGATAGCCACGGTGAGGTCGAAGATGATGGTGAGGAAGAAGGTGATGAGCAGCACCGTCACGTCGCTCTTCGGGTTCTTCATGAGCGCCATAAACGAGCGCCATCCGCACATGCCGTAGCTAACGATTACGAGCACGCCAGCCAGACAAGCCATCGGGATGTACTTTGCCAGCGGCATGAAGAAGAGGAAGATGAGCAGCAGCACAACGGCGTGGATGATGCCGGCGATAGGTGTGCGTCCGCCGTTGTTGATGTTGGTCATCGTGCGGGCGATGGCGCCGGTAGCCGGTATGCCGCCGAAGAGTGGCGAAGCGAGGTTGGCAACGCCCTGCGCCACAAGCTCGGTGTTAGAGTTGTGGTGGTCGCCGATGACACCATCGGCTACGGTAGCCGACAGCAGCGACTCGATAGCGCCAAGCACGGCGATGGTCATAGCCGGAGCAACCAGACTCTTTATCGTCTCCCAGGTCATGGCAGGCACCTGCACGTCGGGTATGGCGTTGCTCACGTTGAAGCGGTCGCCGATGGTCTCGATGCTTGTGATGCCGGCGTACTGCTTAAGGAGCAGAGCGGCGATGGTCATAACGATGATAGCCACGAGCGAACCCGGTATCTTCTTGCTGAACTTCGGCGTGATGGCGATAATTACGACGCTCACAATGCCCACCAGCGAGCACCATAGGTCGGCTGTAGAGAAGTGCTGTATGTAGCATGCCCACTTCTCGATGAAGTCGGACGGCACCGTGTCGATGGTCAGTCCGAAGAGATCCTTAATCTGTGTGGTGAAGATGGTTACGGCGATACCGCTCGTGAAGCCTACAACAATAGGGTAGGGAATGTACTTGATGATAGTACCGAGCTTGAGCAGACCGAACAGAATGAGGAACACGCCAGCCATGATGGTGGCGATGGTGAGTCCTTCGATGCCGTACTTCTGTATGATGCCGTAGATGATGACGATGAAAGCACCGGTCGGACCGCCAATCTGCACCTTGCTACCGCCGAGCAGCGACACAAGGAAACCGGCTACGATGGCAGTGATGATGCCTTTCTCGGGTGTTACGCCCGAGGCGATGCCGAATGCGATGGCGAGCGGCAGTGCCACAATGCCTACAATGATGCCCGCCATGAGGTCGGACATAAAGTTCTTTTTGTTGTATGACTTCAGCGTGTCAAACAACTGGGGCTTTAAATCGAATGTTTTCATCCGTATAAATTAGTGTTGAATGTGAATATAAAATTATAGTTTCCTGTAAACGGATGCAAAATTAAGCATTTTTATGTAAATAGCGAAATAATGCTATTGCTTTGTTATATAAAAAACGTAACTTTGCAAATCTTAGGGGGTGCAGCTGTCTTAGCTGCACCAACCCAGCAAATCTTAGGGGGTGCACTTGTCTCAAGTGCACCAACCGAGCAAATAATGCATATCTTATCATAACACCATTCAACCAAATTGGAACAGAAAAAATCAAAGAAAGCAGACCTTGAACGCAAGCGGCCGCTTTGGTTCTTGATAGGACTTTTCTTGCCTGCGTTGCTCTTTGTCGCTCTCTTGGAGCTTGTCACGTGGAGCGCGAGCAGAGACGTGTCCGACAAGGATCTTGACGACTTCCTTGAAGAAATGGAACATCGTCCGAAGAACGAGCGCGAGGATATGGTGGCAGCGATGGACGCCCACCAGCAGCCGAAAGCCACTGAGCGTGTGAAAGTGGTTGACGAGCGCAAGGAAATGGAGAAGCTGAAGACCATCACCGATATGCGCATCGTGGGCGACGATGACGACGTGCAGCCCACAGACAAGCACGACCATAAGAAGGACGAACCGAAGGCAGCGGCTGTAGATATGGGCGATAACCCGCTCAACTTCCGCATCGTGGAGCAGTTGCCCGAGTTTCCGGGCGGCATGTCGGCTTACGTGAAGTGGCTCACCAAAAACCTTAAGTATCCTCTCGCTGCACAGAAGCAGAAGATAGAGGGTCGCGTGGTGGTTTCGTTCGTCATCAACCGCGACGGATCGCTCACGGACATAAAGGTTTCGAAGTCGGCTAACCCGATTCTCGACAGCGAGGCGCTGCGCGTGGCGAAGATGATGCCCAAGTGGAAGCCGGGTCTTAACAACAACAAGCCCTGCCGCACGCTCTTCGCCGTGCCAATCGACTTCAAGTTGTAGAATCTCAACATCACCACCTCACCATCTCACCATCAAATATCAACATATCAACATAACAACACCACAACATCAATCATGCACACATCAGATCAAATCTTGAAACTTGTCAACGACACACTTGACAACCTCGCATACGACCGCAAGCCGGCGTCGCTCTATGAACCTATCCGCTACGTCCTCTCACTTGGCGGCAAGCGCATACGCCCCGTGCTGATGCTCCTTGCCTACAATCTGTTCAAGGACGACCCCGAGTCGATAATCATGCCTGCTTGTGGCTTGGAGACATACCACAACTACACGCTTCTGCACGACGACCTCATGGACAATGCCGACCTGCGTCGCGGACACGAGACCGTACACCGCCGTTGGGATGCCAACACCGCAATCCTCTCTGGCGACTCGATGCTCGTGCTTGCATACCAGCGCATCGCACAGTGCGACAAGGCTAAGCTCGCAGAGGTTCTCGCTCTCTTCACCGAGACAGCGCTCGAGATAGGCGAGGGTCAGCAGTACGATATGGACTTCGAGCACCGCAACGACGTTGCTGAAGAGGAGTATATCGAGATGATTCGTCTGAAGACAAGCGTGCTTCTTGCCTGCGCCCTGAAGATTGGCGCTGTTCTTGGCGGCGCTTCTGCCGAGGATGCCGACAACCTCTACCGCTTCGGCGAGCAGATTGGCTTGGCGTTCCAGCTGCAGGACGACTATCTCGACGTATATGGCGACACTAAGGTGTTCGGTAAGGCTATCGGTGGCGACATCACTTCTAACAAGAAGACATACATGCTCATTAACGCCTTTAACTGCGCCAACGACGAGCAGCGTGCCGAACTCATGCGTTGGGTTGAGGCTACGGAGTTCGACCGCGCAGAGAAGGTGGCGGCAGTTACGCGCCTTTACAACGAGATTGGCATCGACCGACTCGCTCAGCAGAAGATAGAATACTTCTTTGCCGAGAGCCGCAAGTATCTTGCTAAGGTGTCTGTTGCCGAGGAGCGCAAGGCAGAACTGGCTGCTTACGCCGAGCGCATGATGAAGCGCAAGTATTAATTTCTATTAAGTAGACAAGTAGAAAATGTTCATAGATACACATACGCATTTGGACGGCGAGGAGTTTGCTGCAGACCGTGCCGAAGTGATGGCTCGTGCCCGTGAGGCAGGAGTGGGCAAAGTGTTTCTTCCTGCCATCGACATCAAGTCGACGGAAGCTATTCTCGATGTCTGCCGCCAATATCCCGGCTATGCCTACCCGATGGTGGGTCTGCATCCCGAGGAGGTGCGAGCCGATTGGCGCGAAGTGCTTGCCCAAATGAAGCAATACCTCAAACCCGAGAACCACTTCATCGCTATCGGTGAGGTGGGCTTGGACTACTATTGGTCGCGCGAGTTCGAGCAGGAGCAGCTCGATGCCTTCGAGGAGCAGGTGAAGTGGTCTGTAGAGACACGCCTGCCGCTGATGATCCACTGCCGTAAGGGTCAGAACGAGCTGGTGCATCTGCTGCGTCGCTACAAGAACGACTTGCCCGGTGGCGTGTTCCATTGCTTCACCGGCAACGAGCACGAGGCAGAAGAACTGCTGCAGTTCGACCGCTTCGTGCTTGGCATCGGCGGTGTGCTCACCTTCAAGAAGAGTCATCTGCCCGAAGTACTGCCTGCCGTGGTGCCTCTCGACCGCATCGTGATAGAAACTGACTCGCCATATATGGCTCCTGTGCCCATGCGCGGACAGCGCAACGAGAGCGCCTACGTCAAGTTCGTGCTCCAGCGTCTCGCAGAAGCCTACGGCGTGAGTGACGATACCGTTGCCGAGGCTACCAATGCCGCCGCCCAGCGCATCTTCCCGCTGGCGTTTGCAGAGTAAAGGTTAGGTCTTTATTCGGTAGAAGTTAAGCCTTTTTACAATAAAAGCTTTTCAACAAAAAGCGTAGGACGATACATTATGAAATTCCCGCGATGATGTAATGATGTTACATCATCGCGGGATTTTTGTTTTAGCACCGCGGGAGTTCGGTTACATCATCGCGGGAATTTCTCGATTATTATGCTTTTGTAATACAGTCGATTATAAAATATCCAAACATCACGGCAAGCAGTCCGCAGAACATGCTGCTGGCGATGTAGAGTAGGGCGACGAAAGCGTTGTCGCCACGCAAAAGCGCTATGTTCTCGTTGCAGAACGTGGAGAACGTGGTGAAGCCGCCGCACAAGCCGGTGGTAAGCAGCAGCGTTGTGGTGTTGTTGCCAAGGTGTCCGCGTGCAGCGAGTCCGTAGAACAAGCCGATGAGCAAACAACCTACGATGTTCACGGCAAACGTGTGATAGGGGAACGCTCCCGACATGTTGTCTTGCACAAACTTTGAAACGGCGTAACGCAAAGCCGAGCCGACGCCACCGCCAAGAGCTACTATTAATAATGTACGAAGCATATTCTTATTCTTAATGGATATCTTTTTCTTAATGGGTATCTTATTGTTAATGGATATCTTTTTTTATAGATATCTTTAATTGATTTTACACGATTTCATTATTTGAACTGAAAGTTACTACTTTTTTGCAGAACGCTGAGACAACTTGTTCTGTTTTTACGCTTTGTTAACAATGTGGAGCCTACTCTTAGTTATGTAATATTTGTTAAAAGAACAGCCTTCCGGCATACACCCTATACAATATTTCGCTATATTTGCGGTATGTTAAACCTAATCCGCACCTGTTCAAAATAGATGGAGTCACTTATGTAAGTAGTGAACTATTATAAATACACGATTAATATATGGCAAAAATAATAATTAGTCTGTTGATACCATTATTGGCTTCGTGCTCCGTATTGAATCGTAATGCCCGTTCCTCCGTAAGTACGATGTGCGTTGACTTGCTTTCTGCAAGGGTAGCTGTTTAAACATCATCAGAAGCATGAAAAGAAGTAATGTTATAAAAGATGGCGAATGGTTTCTGTTGTAGCGGCTGGTAGATGACTGTGACGGCTGGTAGATAGCTGGTAGATAAAACTGCTATCTGCCAGCCTTCAACCCACTACCCGACAATGCGTTACACGCCTGCTGGGAGATATGGCAGATTTTTCGCATAAACTTATTTTTAAATACAATTGAGTGAATTGCGTGGGAGAACATTCAAAGACACTTAAGATTATTTCAACTTAAAAGTAGAAAGTTATGTTCAAAACATTAAAGATTTTATTGTTCATACCATTATTGGTTTCGTGCTCCGTATTGAATCGTAATGCCCGTTCCTCCGTAAGTACGATGTGCGTTGATTTGCTTTCTGCAAGGGTTGCTGTTGACGTACCAACACCTCTTTGCATTAACAAAGAGAATTATGAGGAAGGTGTTATATATTTTGTTTCTTTTAATGACGGAACTATGATCTTTCATGAAGGAGCTTTAGCTGGATTTGATGTAGATGAGTATACCCCATTAGGTTCTGAGCATACAAAAAAGTATAAGATATATTGGGGAAATAAAGATGGAAAGTTTTGGAAAAAATATGTTGGTGGTGGCGTAAGAATATATTACTTTGATGTAAACAAAGAAAGTAAAAAGAAATATGATAATATCATTAAATCAATAAGAATACGCAAGCTCTGGCGACCGTAATGTAAAACCAAGTAATCACTTAAATAACTATGGCATGTTTTTAAGTTATAACTCGAACTTATATATAAAAACAGAGTTGATTTCTATATAAATAAAATCTATAATTATGAAAAGACTTTTGTTCCTATTGGTTATTGCGTTGCTATATTGCAATGGAATTAACAGTCAAAGTAAAAATGACATTAAAAAAGAAATACAAATATCGGATATATCAATTGAAAGATCATCTGATGGCTCATATATATACACCATCAAAAATAAGACTAAACATAATATTTTAGTGTTCTTTACAGAAGAAAACAATGATACATTGTCTACAATCAAGCTTTTAAAAAGAAAACTGTTGCGTAGATATGGGGATTTTAGCTTTAAAATGATTGAATGGGAAGCTAATATGACAATTGAGAATAGCGGGGCATTTATGCCGGAACTGTTCGTGAAAATACTGTCACCCAAAGAGGAACTAAGGATTGTTGCTTCATTTGCTAATGACAAGGAAGAACAAATAGCCTTAAAAGTGCCTAAACATCTATTGATATGCTCAGAAAAGCTGTTTTCAAAAAGATATATCGGTATGCCTTACTTCGTTGAAAATCTCCGAATGTATAAATTTGATTATCCCGGTAACGAAGTGTGGTTCACACCTTATAGAAAGTATACTGACAAGATGACGACTTAGTTTAAAGGATCCTGTATACAATTTGCTGGCAGACTAACAACATCTAACTGAGCAGGCTGCGCAGTTCGTCGAGATAAATGTCCACTTTAGGGTCGTCCATGCGGCGCCATACGTCGCCTAAGAACGCAGCGCCACCGAACGAGAGCTTTTTCAGCTGCGCTATATGCTCTTTAGACACGCCGCCAAGCGCATAAACCTTGGCGTCGATGATGCCCTCTTCGGCTGCATGCTGCAGAGCGGCGGTAGAGAACGCAGCCTCGTATCCAGCCTTTGAGATGCTGTTGAAGATAGGACTCAGGAAGACGTAGTCGCTCGTGGGCTTCTTCTTCGCTACCTCCTCCAGACTATGGCACGAGCAGGATATGCTGCCCATATATCCGTCGGGAGCATGAGGACAGCGGCGGTTGAGATGCACACCGTGAAGCAGGAACTCGCCCGTCAGCGGAAAGTGGTCGTGCAGCACTATGTGGCTATGCCATCGCTCGGGAATCTGCCGTAGCAGTTCTCTGCATGCCTCAATCGTTGAGCCTGGCTTGCGCAGGTGCAGCAAGTCGACTCCGTGACCGAACAGTCGGTCTATGAAAAGAGCCTCTCCCGACATGAAGTCGGGAGAGGTTATTACGATCCATTTCATTGTGGAAAATGTGTAGTGATTGCTCGGTTGGTGCAGCTGAGACAGCTGCATCCCCTTGTGGGTGTATTGTTTGCTCGGTTGGTGCAGTTCTTGCTCTGGCAAGCGGCGAAGCCGAGCGGAGACAGCTGCGCCCCTCCCTGCTTACTTCTTCAGTTTCTCGATAATCATATCGGCAACCTTCTTGCCCGAAAGCATCATGCCGCCGAAGATAGGTCCCATGCGAGGAGTGCCGGCAACGGCAGACGAAGCCATACCGCAGACATACAGACCTGGATATACCTCGCGTGTGCCCTCTACTACCATGCGCTCGCCCTCTACTACGTCAAGCGAACGCTCGCCGATAACGCCGCCAGTCGCGGTGTCGAGCTGTATGCCGTTCTTGCGTGCTACCACCTTGCACATCTCGCTGTCGTGACCAGTGCCGTCGATGACGCACTTAGCCATGATGTTAAGCGGGTCTACGTGCAGACCTTCGCGCAGCACCGGAGTCCAGTTGACTACCACACCGCTCACCACGTTGTTCTTGAACACCACGTCCTCTACCGAGTAGCAGTTGAAGATGGTAGCGCCAGCGTGCACGGCGTGATAGAGCAGCGACGATGTGCTCTCTACAGAGTCGATAGTGTAGAGTCCGTCCTCGAATGCCTCGTAGTTGATGTCGAAATCCTTGACGATGTGCATCGCCTCCTCCTGAATGACAATCTGGTTGAACATCATTGCGCCGCCCCACATGCCGCCGCCGGGAGAGAGCTTACGGTCGAACTGAGCCACTTTCAGTCCGGCTTTAGCCAGATAGTAAGCGGCAACGATGCCTGAAGGACCGCCGCCAACGATGGCTACATCAAGGTCCAAATTGTTCTGAAGCTTGTCGAAATAGGTAGTGATAATACCTTTTGATACTTGTGTTTCAATCATTTTTATTAAGTGTTTATTGGGTTTTTATATTCTTATTTTTTTCTCTCAGCCGTTTTACTTACCCTCCTGACAACTCTTGAGCGAGTGGCTGATGCGTGCAGCGCAGAAGTTAGGACCGCACATCGTGCAGTAGTTGGCGTCAACGTTGTTGCTCGACTTGTAGTATTCGAGCGCACGCTCCGGGTCGAGCGCCAAGTTGAACTGGTCCTTCCAGCGGAAGTCGTAACGAGCCTTGCTCAAAGCGTTGTCGCGTATGGTAGCTCCCGGGTGACCCTTAGCCAAGTCGGCAGCATGAGCCGCAATCTTATACGTTACGACACCGATGCGTACGTCCTCCTTCTCGGGCAGAGCGAGGTGCTCCTTCGGCGTAACGTAGCAGAGCATAGCCGTTCCGTACCAGCCAATCATTGCAGCGCCGATGGCAGAAGTGATGTGGTCGTAAGCCGGAGCAATGTCTGTAACGAGCGGACCGAGCGTGTAGAACGGTGCACCATGACACTTCTCGATCTGTCGCTCCATGTTCTCCTTGATCTTGTGCATAGGCACGTGTCCCGGACCCTCGATGAATGCCTGAACGTTCTTAGCCCAAGCACGCCCAACCAATTCGCCCATGGTGTCGAGCTCAGCAAACTGCGCAGCGTCGTTGGCGTCGTATGTAGAACCGGGGCGCAAACCGTCGCCCAAAGAGATGGCAACATCGTACTTGGCGCAGATGTCGCAGATGTCGTCGAAGTGCTCGTAGAGGAAGCTCTCCTTCTGATGCACCTTGCACCACTTGGAGATGATGCTGCCGCCGCGGCTCACGATGCCCGTAAGACGAGTGTCGGCGAGGTGAATGTTCTGAAGACGAATGCCGCAATGGATGGTGAAGTAGTCGACACCCTGCTCGCACTGCTCAATCAATGTGTCGCGGAAAATCTCCCAAGTGAGGTCTTCTGCCTTGCCGTTTACCTTCTCGAACGCCTGATACATAGGCACTGTGCCTACCGGAACCGGACAGTTGCGCAGAATCCACTCGCGTGTTTCGTGTATGTCGTTGCCCGTTGAGAGGTCCATCAATGTGTCGCCGCCCCATTTGCAGCTCCATACAGCCTTCTCAACCTCCTCCTGCATGCCGGAAGTGGTTGCAGAGTTGCCGATGTTGGTGTTGATCTTCACGAGGAAGTTGGTGCCGATGATCATAGGCTCCGACTCCGGGTGCTTTCTGTTGGCAGGAATCACAGCTCTGCCTTCGGCTATCTCCTTGCATACGAATGCCGGAGTGATGTGTGTCTTGATGCCAAGCTCCTCGCAGTTCATGTTCTCGCGTATGGCTACATACTCCATCTCCTGCGTGATGACGCCCTGCTTGGCGAAGTACATCTGTGTCTCGCCCTCCTTGCGACCGTCTATCCACGACTGGCGCAGCTTCGGCAGACCCTTCTCCAGGTCTATTTCCACGTTAGGGTCGCTGTACGGACCGCTTGTGTCGTATACGTACACCGGATTGTTAGGCTCGACGCGACGCTCGCCGCCCTCTACTGTGATGGTAGGCGTAAGGCTCACTTTGCGCATACCCACCTTAATCTCGGGGTAGAGCTTGCCGCTGAGATACACCTTCTCGGAAGAAGGATAGTTGAATTTGATATTTGTTTCCATTATCTGTTTGGTTTTATAAGGCTTATAAATTGTTTCATTTCTTCTGCAGGGCTTTCGGCGTTCAGAATGCCGCCGCTTACGGCGATGCCCGTCACGCCGGTCTGCATTATGTCGGCGATGTCCGACTTCAGAATGCCGCCGATGGCTACGATAGGCAGGTCGATGCCGTGCGCCTTCATGTCGCTGACGATGCGCTTGTAGCCCTCCAGCCCCAACACCGGCGAGAGGTTTTTCTTTGTCGTGGTGAAGCGGAACGGACCGCAGCCTATGTAGTCGGCACCTTGTCGGTGCAGACGCTCAATGTCTTCGAAGGTGTTAGCCGTGCCGCCGATTATTCTGTCGTTGCCGAGCAGCCTACGCGCCTCGTCAACCGGCATGTCGTTCTTGCCGAGATGCACGCCGTCGGCTCCGCAGCGCTCCACAAGCTCCACATGGTCGTCGAGAACGAACACCGCTTCGTGCTCTCTGCACAACTTGCCAATCTGTTCGGCTGCAGCCACGAACTCCTCCTCCGAGGCGTCCTTCATGCGCAGCTGAACCCATCGGCATCCGCCTTCAAGTGCCAAGCGAGCGCCCTCTACATATCCGTAGCGTTCGTTGGAATGAGTAATAAACTGTATCATAGGATAATTTGTTTTTCGGGATTGAACAAATGGTTAACCGGTCCGTGACCTTCGCCGATGTGCACATCCTTGCCAGCTTTCAAGGCCTGCGAAAGGTAAGTCTTGGCTTGCGCTACAGCGTCAGCCAATGCAAGTCCGCGAGCCATGAAAGCAGCGATGGCAGAAGACAACGTGCAGCCCGTGCCGTGCGTGTTGCGTGTGGCTATCGCTTCGTGAACGAACGAGCAAACCTCGCCGTTCGGCAGGTACAGCTTGTCTACCTTCCTACCCTCAAGATGTCCGCCCTTAATAAGCACAGCCTTGCAGCCCAATGCCAAAATGCTGCGTCCTGCAGCATCCATGTCATCAATAGAGCGGATAGAGAGGTTGGAGAGCACTTCCGCTTCGGGAATGTTTGGTGTGAGTAGGGTAGCCATAGGGAGCAAGCGGCTGCAGAATGTGCCCAAAGCGTCCTTCTGCATGAGCATCGAACCGCTCGTAGACACCATTACCGGGTCGACGACGAGCTTTTGCGGAGAATACTGTTGCAGCGTGTCGGCAATAGCCAGGATAGTAGCCTGGTCGTTCACCATTCCTACCTTTATAGCCGTAGGCTTTATGTCGTCCATAACCACCCGTATCTGTCCTGCCACAATCTCCGGCTGTATGGCTTGAATGGCTTGCACGCCCAATGTGTTCTGCACCGTGACGGACGTGATGGCGGAAGCGGCATAAACGCCTAAAGCCGACATAGTCTTAATGTCAGCCTGAACGCCCGCTCCGCCACAACTATCGGAACCGGCAATGGTAAGTGCGCAAATGTACCTCATGCTCTTTGTCTTTTTTTTATTTGGAGGCGCATCCGTTGGTCTTACTACCAAAAGAAAATACGGAATAGAAACAGCTCCGAGCATCACGTCATACCTTATATAATAAGTATGGATGTCTGAAACAATCCCTGCGGCAGCATTATCTGCGTCAGGTTCTATGGGTATAATCTCAGCAACACAATCGTGAAGCACCCCTTATTTCTTGTTTGTCGAATTAAAACGTTGACAAAAGTAACCAATTATTAGTGAAAACAGCAATAAGCAAATATAATTTAAGATTTATTCACGCTCTCAACTTTTGTGGCTTTCGCAAACAAGATGTAATTTTGCACTTGCTAAAAACATTACACCTGTAACGTATGAACAAAGATATAATAGACAGACTGAACGAATTGGGCGGCAGCGGAGAGCCTTTTCTGTTCGTTGTCGACTACAAGGGCGACAAGGCTTATATTAAGAAACTCGCAGAGATTGACCCTTGCGAGTGTCTCTACGACTTCGGCAGTCATACCAACGTCGTTGAAGGCAGCACCAGTCTACTTCCTGCTGAGATAGAGTGGGAGGTGGAGGCACCGAAGTACGACGAATACGAGCGCAGCTTCAACATCGTGAAGAACAATATGCTGGCTGGCAATAGCTATCTCGCCAACTTGACATGCCAGGTGGCGGTGCGCTGCAACCTTTCTATTGAGGACATCTTCCGCCACTCGAAAGGCAAGTACAAGTTGCTGCTGAACAATCCGTCGCACGGCATCGGTCGGTTCGTGTGTTTCTCGCCCGAAACGTTCGTGCAGATAAGAGGCGGCAGAATCTATTCCTACCCTATGAAGGGCACAATCGACGCTGCGTTGCCCGACGCCGAACAGGTGCTGATGGACGACAAGAAGGAAGCAGCAGAACATGCAACCATTGTAGACCTGATACGCAACGATCTGAACACGGTGGCTGAGGATGTGAAGGTAGAGAAGTTCCGCTTCGTAGACGTCCTGCACACCAATAAGGGCGACATCTTGCAGACAAGTTCGGAGATAAGCGGCAAGTTGCCCTCCGACTACACGCAGCGCATCGGAGACATACTCGCAGCGCAACTGCCTGCCGGAAGCATAACGGGTGCGCCTAAGAAGAAAACCTGCCAGATAATAGACGAAGCCGAGACATACCAGCGCGGATTCTATACCGGCATCATGGGAATATACAGTAACGGCGAACTTGACTCTGCCGTAATGATACGATTCGTAGAGCAGACCGACAAGGGAATGTTCTTCAAGGCAGGCGGCGGCATCACGTCGCAGAGCCAGTGCATAAAGGAATACGAGGAGGTGCTGCAGAAGGTGTATCTCCCGATAACAAAATAGACGCAAGTGATAATGCAGCAGTTTGTAGAAACAATAAAGATAAAGGACGGAAAGGCGCTTAACCTAAGTTTTCATCAGTCAAGAATGTGCCGCACGATGCGCCACTTCTTTGCCGATGCGCCGGTGCCTGCGCTCGCCGACGTACTGTCGCCCACGCCCGACATGCAGTTCTACAAGGCAAGGGTCTTGTATGATGGGCAGGGCGTTGTAGATGTGCAATACGCACCCTATACAATGCGCGAGATACGCAGTCTGAAGGTCGTTGTGGACGACCGGATAGACTACTCGTTCAAGAGCGCAGACCGCAGTAGTCTTAATCGTCTTACAGCACAGAAAGGCGACTGCGACGAGATAATAATCGTAAAGAACGGGCTGGTTACGGACACCTCGTTCACAAACATCGCTGTGTTCGATGGTGAGCAATGGCTTACGCCCAGACATCCGCTTCTCATGGGCACAAAGCGCGCCAGTCTGCTCGAAAAGCACATCCTGAAAGAAGCGGATATAAGCGTAGAGGCGTTGATGAAAGGGCAGAAAGTGAGCCTCATCAACGCTATGATTGATTTGGGTGAGCGTGAAATATCCTTAGAGAATGTCATAGGATTCCGTCCGCCGTCCAATCAGATTCCGTCCGCCGTCCAATCAGATTCCGTCCGCCATCCAATCAGATTCCGTTCGCTACGTACCGACTTCTAATGAGTGATAAAGTTGCGAATCATGCGCCTTCCTTCCGGAGTGAGTATCGACTCGGGGTGGAACTGTATGCCGTGCACATCGTAGGTGCGGTGTCTTAGCGCCATTACAAGTCCTTCTTCGCTCAACGCCGTCACTTCCAGTTCGGCAGGAAATTTGCTCTGCTTCACAACCCACGAGTGGTAGCGACCCACAAGTATGTTGTCGGGCATATCGCTGAAGATATAATCGTCGGCAACGATGCTCACCTTCGACTGTATGCCGTGGAACACCGTTGGCAGGTTGTGAATCTCGGCGCCGAACACTTCGCCGATAGCCTGTTCGCCGAGGCAAACGCCAAGAATGGGCTTCGTTGGAGCGTACCGGCGTATGACGGCTTTCAGCAAGCCAGCCTCGTCGGGCACGCCCGGACCAGGCGAGAGTATAATCTTGTCGAAACGCTCCACGTCGTCAAGCTCGAAGCGGTCGTTACGCCAAACGGTTACGTTCACATCAGCGCCTCCTTCTTCGGTTATGTACTGAAATAGATTGTATGTGAAAGAGTCGTAATTGTCAATGAGTAGTATATTCATACAAACAAAGGTATTACAATATTTCTGAATATCAAAATTTTATTTGTAACTTTGCAGAAATTATATACAACAACTATCAGAGTTTTTATATCGTAAAAAATGCATACAAGAGAAGAAAAACTGAAAGCGTTCGGACGTATGCTCGATGTGCTCGACACATTGCGCGAGAAATGCCCGTGGGACCGCAAGCAGACTAATGAGTCGTTGCGCCCGAATACCATAGAAGAAACTTACGAACTGTGCGACGCTCTGCTGAAAGACGACGAGCCGAACATCTGCAAGGAGCTTGGCGACGTGCTGCTGCACGTGGGCTTCTACGCACGAATCGGAGAGGAGAAGGGCGAATTCGATATCGCCGACGTGTGCGACAAACTCGTAGACAAACTCATCTACCGCCATCCGCATGTATACCATCCGTCGCAGGTTGGTGCGCCCGACCCGAAGCCGCTGCCTTACGGCGAGCAGGCAGACGAGCATCTGGAGAACACAGCGAAGACTTCGCAGCAGGTGACGGAGAAGTGGGAGCAGCTGAAGCTGAAGGAGAAGGACGGCAACAAGAGTGTGCTTGCCGGTGTGCCCGACGCTCTGCCCTCGCTCATCAAGGCTTACCGCGTGCAGGACAAGGCGCGCAATGTGGGCTTCGACTGGGAAGACAAGGGCGATGTATGGGCTAAGGTGCGCGAGGAACTCGGCGAACTGGAGACAGAACTGCGCCGTGAGGACAAGGAGCGCTCTACAGAGGAGTTCGGCGACTTCCTCTTCTCGCTCATCAACGCTGCACGTCTATACAAGATTAATCCGGACACGGCTCTCGAAAAGACAAACGCCAAGTTCATTCGCCGCTTCAACTATATTGAGCAGCACAGCATAAAGATTGGCAAGCCGCTGAAGGATATGACGCTCGGTGAGATGGACGCGCTCTGGAATGAGGCGAAAAACAACGAATAACCATTTAAATAAGGATATTATGAAGAGTCTTGAAATATTGCTGCGCCCTTTCTGTAAGGGAGGCGTAGCGCTTCTGTTCCTCGTCTTGCTTATGGCTGCCTGCAACGGTAAGCCGGAGAAAGCGCAGCCGGAGAATGCAGCCGAGGCTGAGGAGGTGAACGACACCACCGTCTACGGCGTGTGTGGCGAAGGTACATCAATGCACTCGCTCGAACTGATTACGTCTGCCGGCGATACGCTCGTCTATACGCTTCTCGATCAGGACGCAGAGACCGAGGTGGAGACTCCGTCTGACGTGAAGGGCGGACTCATGGCTGGTGACAAGATGGCTGTGACGGGTCATAAGACGGCTGACGAACTGGTGGCTGATCGGGTGATAAACGTTACATCGCTGCTCGGACATTGGACAAGCATCGACAAGAACTTCACGATAGAGGAGGGCGGAACGGTGCACTCTGCCGTTAAGGCTGAGACCAATACGTGGACTTCATGGAAGATTCTCAACGGCAGTCTACTGCTCAACCGCGACACGTTCGCCATTGATGGTCTGAGCGCCGACTCGCTCTATCTGGAGAACGCAAATGGCATCTTTACATTCAAGAGACAGAAGTAGAGAGCCGCTCTTTAAACGAAAGAATAATCTCTGCTTTTAAACGAAAGAAGTAAGAAAAACAAGTGGAGATAGTGTAAAACTATGGAACCATTCAAGATACTTATACTTGGTTGCGGCAGTGCGCTGCCCACGTTGCGCCATAATCCTTCGGCGCAGGTGGTGGAGATACGCGAGAAGCAGTTTCTCGTCGATTGCGGTGAGGGCACTCAGCTGCAGATGCGCCGTTCGAAGATAGGCTTCAACCGTCTTTGCGCTGTGTTCATCAGTCATATTCACGGCGACCATTGCTTCGGACTCATCGGTATGCTCTCGTCGTTCGGCTTGCTCGGACGCACCATGCCGCTTGCTATCTATGCGCCGAAAGAACTGAAGCCGGTGCTCGACATGCTGCTGGAGACATTCTGCAACGATTTCGACTACGAGATACAGTTTCATGCCGTCGATACGAAGAAGCGTGCTGTCATCTACGAGGATCGCAGTCTGACTGTCGAGTCTATTCCGCTGAAGCATCGTGAGCCGTGCGCCGGTTTCCTCTTCCGCGAGAAGCCGACGCTGCCGCATATACGCCGCGACATGATAGACTTCTACCATATCCCCGTGTCGCAGATTAACAACATAAAGAACGGCGCGTCGTGGACCGACGAAGATGGCAACGTGATACCGAGCAGTAGACTGACACGCCCTGCCGACCCGCCGCGCAGTTACGCTTACTGTAGCGACACTTGCTATCTGCCCGAACTGCATAAGCAGCTTGAGGGCACAACGTGCATCTATCACGAGACGACGTATGCTACGGAGGACAAGGAGAAGGCTATGAAGTATTGTCATAGTACGGCGGCGCAGGCGGCGCAGGTGGCTCGCGATGCTCACGCAGGACGTCTGCTGCTGGGTCATTACAGCTCTAAATACGACAATGAGCAGGTACTGCTTGATGAGGCTCGCGCCGTGTTCCCTGCGTCTGAACTGACGCGAGAGGGCATGGTCGTGGAACTGAAGTAATAAAAATATGCGAGCATAGGTCTTCGATTTGCACTATTTCTAAATAAGATAGGCTGCATCTCAACAATAAAAATATGCGAGCATATTTTGTATTGTCTTCGATTTGCACTATCTTTAAATAAGATAGGCTGCATCTCAACAATAAAAATATGCGAGCATATTTTGTATTGTCTTCGATTTGCACTATCTTTAAATAAGATAGGCTGCATCTCAACAATAAAAATATGCGAGCATATTTTGTATTGTCTTCGATTTGCACTATCTTTGCATACAAATAACGTTATATGGGAATTTTTGGATTTTTTAATAAGAACAAGAAAGAAGTTCTTGACAATGGTCTGGAGAAGACAAAACACAGCGTCTTCGACAAGATTTCTCGTGCTGTCATGGGTAAGTCAACTGTCGACGACGAAGTGCTCGATAATCTTGAGGAGGCTCTTATCACATCGGATATCGGTGTTGACACAACCCTGAAGATTATTAAGCGCATCGAGGAACGTGTGGCACGCGACAAGTATGTGTCTACGTCGGAACTTAACAATATCATGCGCGACGAGATTGCATCGCTGCTCACCGAGAATAACACTGCTGACAACGAGGATTGGGAATTGCCTACTGATCATCGTCCTTACGTAATTCTTGTTGTAGGTGTGAACGGCGTTGGCAAGACAACTACCATTGGCAAACTGGCTTATCAGTTCAAGAAATCGGGCAAGAAGGTGTATCTCGGTGCTGCCGACACATTCCGTGCTGCTGCCGTAGAGCAGATTTGCATCTGGGGCGAGCGCGTAGGTGTGCCCGTTGTGAAGCAGCAGATGGGTGCCGACCCTGCCTCTGTAGCTTTCGACACCCTGTCTTCGGCTAAGGCTAACGGCGCCGACGTCGTAATCATCGACACCGCAGGACGTCTGCATAACAAGGTGGGCTTGATGAACGAGCTGAAGAAGATAAAGGATGTTATGAAGAAGGTGCTGCCCGAAGCACCAGACGAAGTGCTGCTCGTGCTTGACGGCAGTACCGGTCAGAACGCTTTCGAACAGGCAAAGCAGTTCTCGCAGGTTACACAGATCACATCGCTTGCCATCACAAAGCTCGACGGAACAGCGAAGGGTGGTGTGGTTATCGGCATAAGCGACCAGCTTAAGGTGCCGGTGAAGTATATCGGACTCGGCGAGTCGATGGAGGCATTGCAGCTCTTCAACAAGCGTCAGTTCGTCGATTCGTTGTTCAAGAAGTAATTATGAAGAAAGGACAGGTAGACATTATAACTATGGGCTGCTCAAAGAACCTTGTCGACAGCGAGAAGCTGATGACACTTTTCGAGCAGGCTGGCTATCATTGCACCCACGATGCTAAGCGCATCGAGGGCGAAATTGTTGTTATCAACACTTGCGGCTTCATTGAGGACGCAAAACAGGAGAGCATCGACACCATTCTCGAACTCGTTCAGGCTAAGGAAGAGGGCAAGATAAGCAAACTCTTTGTTATGGGGTGTCTCTCGCAGCGCTATCAAAAGGAGCTCGAGGAGGAGATTCCGCAGGTGGACAAATATTACGGCAAGTTCAACTTCAAGCAGTTGCTTACCGACCTCGGCAAACCCGAAGAGCCTACATGCTCTGGCGCTCGCCATATCACTACGCCGCATCACTATGCCTACATAAAGATTAGCGAAGGATGCGACCGCCGTTGTGCCTATTGTGCTATACCTATCATCACCGGTAAGCATGTCAGCCGTCCGAAGGAGGAGATTCTGGAGGAGGTGCGCGAACTCGTGGCTAATGGCGTGAAGGAGTTCCAGATAATCGCTCAGGAACTCACATATTATGGTGTGGACATCGACGGCAAGCGTCACATCGCCGATCTTATCTCGGACATTGCAGATATAAAGGGCGTAAAGTGGATTCGTCTGCACTACGCTTATCCTAACCAGTTCCCATTCGAACTGCTTGACGTTATTCGCGAGAAGCCTAACGTTTGCAAGTATCTCGATATCGCTCTGCAGCACATCTCCGACAATATGCTCACACGTATGCACCGCCATGTTACAAAGGCAGAGACAATGGAGTTCATCGAGCGCATCCGCAAGGAGGTGCCGGGTCTGCATCTGCGCACAACGCTACTCGTCGGATTCCCAGGCGAGACAGAGGAAGACTTCAAGGAACTTGTAGAGTTCGTGAAGTGGGCACGCTTCGAACGTATGGGTGCTTTCGCCTACTCAGAGGAGGAAGGCACATACAGCGCCGAACATTACGAGGACGATGTGCCTGCTGAGGTTAAGCAGCGCCGTCTCGACAAGCTCATGGCTGTGCAGCAGCGCATCAGTGCTGAGGTGGAAGCGGCTAAGGTAGGCAGCGTTCTAAAGACCATAATCGACCGCAAGGAGGGCGATTACTATGTAGGTCGTACGGAGTTCTGCTCGCCTGAGGTAGACCCGGAGGTGCTCATCAAGGCTACGCGCCGTCTGCGTGTCGGCTCGTTCTACGATGTGCGCATCACAGACAGTGACGACTTCGACCTCTATGGCGAAGTGGAATAAATAGTATCATCACAATCTTACACAATCTCACCTTATATTATATATGAACAATAAGGAATACATCACCGAGTTGTCTCGTCGTACTGGATATTCGCAGGAGAACACTCAGCGCATGGTGCGTTGCGTGTTGGAGTCTATTGCATCTACGTTCGATGAAGGTGAGAATGTGTCTGTGCCCGATTTCGGCACTTTCGAACTGAAGAAACGCATGGAACGCATCGTTGTCAATCCGTCTACGGGACAGCGTATGCTCGTTCCGCCGAAGATTGTACTCAACTTCAAGCCGGCTTCTTCCGTGAAGAACAAGATGAAGAAAGGAGACGACGCGAATGGCTAAGGTGAACGATTTTGCTCGCGAACTGAGTGAGAAGTACGGCTTGTCGCTTGGTGACGCTTCCGACTTTGTCAGCGCAATGTTCGATGTCGTTAAGGAAGAACTTGACGGCGCCGACAGTTCGGTGAAGATAAAAGGCTTCGGCACTTTCAAGGTGTCGGCAGTTGGTGCACGCGCCAGTGTCGACGTAAATACCGGCGAACGTATCATTATAGATGGACGCAACAAAATTTCGTTTACTCCCGAGGTCTTGCTGCGCGATCGTGTGAACCGTCCGTTCGTGCAGTTCGAGACCGTCGTGCTCAACGATGGCGTCGACTTTTCTGAGATTGATGAGGAAAGCGAGGAAGAACTTGATTCTGTATCAGAAACGGAACCTCAGGGGGTGCAGTTGTCCCCAACTGCACCAACCAGTCAGCCAACCGATCAGTCAACCGACCAGCCCGCACCTGCAGAGCAACCTCAGGGGGTGCAGTTGTCCCCAACTGCACCAACCAGTCAGTCAACAGATCATTATTCTTCCTCTGAAACAGCATCAAAGGCTGTAAACACAGAGGAGCATCGTGATATGGCTCGCCGTCTGATGACGCCAAAGACTGAAACTATAGAAGAAGACAGTGAGGAATCGGACGACAAAACAACCGCAACAGCCCTTGAAGCAGACGATGAAGGCATAGTAATAGGCGGATGCAGACAGCGCAGTCCGCGTATTATGTATGTCCTTACCATCGCCTCGTTCATTATACTCGTAAGTCTTGGCATCGGCATGTACTTCCTCTATCAGCGTATTGAGGAGAAAAACCATGTGATAGATCGACTTGAGAGTCGCCTTTACGCTCAGCAGGAAGCTGCGGAGCGCGCTGATGCACAGCCCGCTGTAGCAGTCAAGGATACGATTGTGTCCAATGATTCATTGCGTGCTGCAGAGTTGCATGCTGCAGAAAAGGCGAAGAAGAATTCTATAGCAGCGTCAAAGTCGGCAGTAGAAGCCAAGGCATCTCAGTCTTCTGTTGCACCCTCAACCGCCACTACACCTTCCGATTATAACTACGACACTCGCGTGCGCACAGGCGCATATATAATAGTAGGTGTAGCCAAGACCGTGACCGTTCAGCCCGGTCAGACCCTCGCTTCGATAAGTAAGGCTTATCTCGGCGAAGGCATGGAATGCTACGTCGAGGTGCTTAACAATCGCCATAGTGTAAAGGCTGGCGAAAAGTTAAAAATACCCCAACTGAAGCTAAAACCGCGTAAAAGATAAAGTAAGAGTAACATTTTGTAAATTTTTGCTTGTTACTTTCAAAAATAAATTGTAACTTCGCCTGCGAAATATTAATCAAACTTTTATTAACTTAATAACAAACAGGCAGATGAAGAAATACAACTTTAATGCAGGACCTTCTATTCTTCCTCGCGAAGTGATCGAAAACACAGCAAAACAGATTTTGGATTTTAACGGTTCAGGTCTTTCTTTGGCTGAGATTAGCCATCGTGCAAAAGATTTTCAACCGGTTGTTGATGAGGCAGTTGCTCTCATCAAGGAACTCTTGAAGGTGCCAGAAGGCTACTCTGTATTGTTCCTCGGTGGTGGTGCTTCTTTGGAATTCTGCATGGTTCCTTTCAACTTCCTTATCAAGAAGGCAGGCTATCTCAACACAGGTACATGGGCAAAGAAGGCTTTGAAAGAGGCTAAGCTCATCGGCGAAGCTGTAGAAGTAGCATCGTCTGCTGACGCTGGCTATACCTTCTATCCGAAGGATTACGAATGCCCGACAGACCTCGACTATTTGCATATCACAACAAACAATACTATTTATGGTACCGAAATCCGCAAGGAGCCGGAAGTACCCGTAAGACTTATCGGCGATATGTCTTCTGATATCTTCAGCCGTCCTATCGATGTTGCTAAGTACGACTGCATCTATGCAGGCGCCCAGAAGAACCTCGCTATGGCTGGTGTTACCCTCATCATCGTAAAGGATGACTGCTTGGGTAAGGCTCCGCGTCAGATTCCTACAATGCTCGACTACCGTACACACGTAGAGAAGGGCTCAATGTTCAACACACCTCCAGTAGTTCCTATCTACTGCGCTCTCGAGACACTGCGCTGGATCAAGGCTCAGGGTGGAGTAGAGGAGATGGCACGCCGTGCTGAGGCTCGCGCAAAGGTGCTCTACGACGAAATCGACCGCAACAAGTTGTTCCGTGGTACAGTAGAGAAGGATTCTCGTTCTTTGATGAACATCTGCTTCGTTATGAACGACGAGTACAAGGATCTTGAGAAGCCGTTCTTCGAGTACGCTACACAGCGTGGCATGGTCGGCATCAAGGGTCACCGTTCGGTAGGTGGCTTCCGCGCAAGCTGCTACAACGCTATGCCTATGGAAGGCGTTGAGGCTCTCGTTAAGTGCATGCAGGATTTTGAAAAGGAACATTAATAAATAGTAGCTATGAAAGTATTAGTGGCAACAGAGAAACCGTTTGCAAAGGCTGCGGTTGACGGCATTAAGGCTGAAATAGAAGGTGCAGGCAACGAACTCGTTTTGCTTGAGAAATATACAGAAAAGCAGCAGCTTCTCGACGCTGTGGCTGACGCTGACGCAATGATCGTGCGCTCAGACAAGGTTACACCTGAGGTGCTCGACGCTGCAAAGCAGCTTAAGATTGTTGTACGTGCCGGTGCTGGTTACGACAATGTCGATTGTGCTTACGCTAAGGAGAAGAACGTTGTTGTTGAGAACACACCTGGTCAGAACTCTAATGCTGTGGCTGAGCTCGTATTCGGTTTGCTCGTTTACGGCGTGCGCAACTTCTACAATGGCAAGTCGGGTAGCGAGTTGAAGGGCAAGAAGCTTGGTATTCTCGCGTTCGGCAACGTAGGTAGAAACGTGGCTCGCATTGCTAAGGGCTTCGAAATGGAAGTTTACGCTTACGACGCTTTCTGCCCGAAGGAGGCTATCGAGGCAGCTGGCGTTAAGGCAGTTGACTCTCAGGACGCTCTCTTCGAGAACTGCGACATCGTTTCGCTGCACATCCCAGCTACTCCTGAAACTAAGCAGAGCATCAACGCTGCTCTTGTTGGCAAGCTCCACAAGAACGGCATCCTCATCAACACAGCTCGTAAGGAAGTTATCAACGAACCCGAACTCCTTGCCCTTATGGCAGAACGCACCGACCTGAAGTTCATCACAGACATCATGCCGGATGCTAACGAAGAGTTCCAGAAATTCGAAGGCAGATACTTCTCTACACCTAAGAAGATGGGTGCTCAGACAGCAGAGGCTAACACCAACGCTGGTATCGCAGCTGCTAAGCAGATCAACGCTTTCTTCGCTGACGGCTGCACTAAGTTCCAAGTTAATAAGTAATTAAGTAAAAATCCCCGATAACCCCACCCCTTTGCCCCATAGGGAGGACATAGTGGTGGGGTTTTTAAAATATATCACACAATGGCAACAGTAAAACCATTCCGTGGCGTACGTCCACCGCAAGACCTTGTTGAAGAGATAGCATCACGTCCTTATGACGTGCTCGATAGTGAAGAGGCAAGAGCAGAGGCTGGCGATAACGAGAAGAGTCTTTATCATATCATCAAGCCGGAGATCGACTTCGAGCCGGGCACAAGCGAGTACGATCCGCGCGTTTACGAGAAGGCTGCCGCTAACTTCAAGATGTTCCAGGAGAAGGGTTGGCTTCGTCAGGACGCAGACGAGAACTATTATATCTACGCTCAGACAATGAACGGCAAGACTCAGTACGGACTTGTTGTGGGTGCTTTCGTCAACGATTATCTCGACGGCACAATCAAGAAGCACGAGCTGACACGCCGCGACAAGGAGGAAGACCGCATGAAGCATGTTCGCGTCAACGACGCTAACATCGAACCGGTGTTCTTCGCTTATCCTGACAACGAGGTGCTCGATGCGCTCATCAAGCGCTACGCTGCAACAAAGCCCGAGTACGACTTCGTTGCTCCCGACGACGGCTTCGGCCATCAGCTCTGGGTTGTCAGCGACAAGGCAGATATCGACGTAATCACCAAGGAGTTTGCTAAGATGCCGGCTCTCTACATCGCCGACGGCCACCACCGCAGCGCCGCAGCTGCTCTCGTTGGCGCAGAGAAGGCTAAGAACAATCCTAATCACAAGGGCGACGAGGAGTACAACTACTTCATGGCTGTTTGCTTCCAGGCATCGCAGCTCACCGTGCTCGACTATAACCGAGTTGTTAAGGACCTCAACGGACTTACATCAGAGCAGTTCCTCGACGCTTTGCGCCAGAACTTCGAGGTTGAGGACAAAGGTGAGGCTATCTACAAGCCGCAGCACCTGCACGAGTTCTCACTCTACCTCGATGGTCACTGGTTTGCTCTCAATGCCAAGCAGGGCACATACGACGACCACGACCCGATCGGCGTTCTCGATGTAGACATCTCGAGTCGTCTTATCCTCGACAAGGTTCTCGGCATCACCGACCTGCGTTCAGATAAGCGCATCGACTTCGTAGGTGGTCTCCGCGGTCTCGAAGAACTGAAGCGTCGCGTAGACAGCGGCGAGATGCGCATGGCGCTCGCCCTCTATCCGGTTTCAATGAAGCAGATTATTGACATCGCCGACAGCGGAAAGATCATGCCGCCGAAGGCAACATGGTTTGAGCCTAAGCTTCGCTCAGGACTCGTCATCCACAAGCTGTCGTAACATATTAGTAGATAAGTGAATAAGCAACGAGTAGACAAGGTGGTTTGCATAAACATTTGTTATGCATCTCGCCTTGTCTACTTGTCAATTTAATATCAATGGAGCAAAAAGACGAATTTCTTACAATCACAGACACACCCGCAGAAGGCTTCTACAGCGAGAAACGCAGTAAGTTTCTCGCTTTTGCCTTTCATGTCACTTCTGAGGAGGAGGTGAAGCAATACGTAGCAGAGTTTCGCAAGAAGTATTATGACGCACGCCATGTGTGCTGGGCATACATGCTCGGTGCCGACCGCACCGATTTCCGTGCCAACGACGACGGCGAGCCGAGCAGCACAGCCGGCAAGCCCATCCTCGGACAGATCAACAAGAACGAGCTGACCGACATTCTTATTATCGTTGTGCGCTATTACGGAGGTGTCAATCTTGGCACAAGCGGGCTTATTGTTGCCTATCGCACTGCAGCGGCAGAGGCAATAGCCAACGCAGAGATTGTAAGTCAGTTCGTAGAGGAGGAGGTCGTTTTCGATTTTCCTTACATTATGATGAACGATGTAATGAAAATCATCAAGGATATGTCGCCGCGCATCATCAGTCAGACCTACGACAACACCTGCGAGATGAAACTCTCAATTCGTAAGTCGGAGGCTCCAATGCTTAAAGCCAAGTTTGATAAACTTGCGTTTAAAGACGATTAGTTGAAAATATCCCCCAAATCTTCCATGATCGCCGTAACCATCACATTATAAGCATAATAAAGGCTGGAAGATTTCCCATTTTTGAGGAAATCTTCCAGCCTATCTGCCAGCTTTTGGAGCTATCTTCCAGCTGTTATTTACAGCATTGCTGCTGCCGAACGTATTTTGCTCAAGATTGTAGATAGATGAGAGTCTTGTCTTGCTGTCTGAAGGTTATATTCACTCTGCATATTTACGAGCATATACGCCTTTATGCCAAGAGCCGCCTCAATGCGCAAAGCATAATCGGTAGTCATGGGACGTTTGCAATTAAGAATCTCATTAAAAACTGTGTAAGAACAGTCAATTATCATTGCAAATTTGCGTTGAGATATTCCACGTGCCTCAAGCTCATCTTTTACTATCTCGCCTGGATGTACTGGGGATGACGGCATCAAATCACTTATGTTATATGTTTTTATACTTTCCATATTGTTTACTTGTAATGATTGCTAATATCTAACAGACGGCATACTTTTATTGTTATGTCGTCAATATTATCTTTGACTATAAATTCCAAGCGATACTGTTTTCCGCATCTAACAGAAGAAATGCCTTTTTTGTCCCCAACAAGAACTTCATAGTTTAATGACTTAAACACAAACAAATCCTCTATGCATTTAGCATGTGCAAGTGCAACTACTGCTTTTTGATAGCTACGCACAACTTCAGGCTGAAATCGATGCTTCTTGTCACTTGTTTTCCCTTTGAAATATAAGTCTTGCAGATATTCTTTGTCAAACTCTATATTCATACAGCAAAGTTAATCCTTTTTAGCGATATTCACAAAATATCGAACATTTAAAATGGTTTGTGTTGTGAAATATTTAACTTTTGTCAAATCAGTAGCTGTTTTATAAACAGAATCGTAGGTTTCGCAAAATATAGCAGGCGTAAGTCTGCTTTTATTAAAAATTCTATTACTTTTGTGGAAAATAAAGCAAAAGCATGGAAGGAATGAAAATGAACAGATTATTCTTTACGACTATTCTTGTTGCGTCAGCCATAACCGCCAACGCACAGACCAACGTTGAAACAGATTCGCTCACCATGGAAACCATGATGCACAATCTGCCGGAAGTGATGATAAAGGGATCGCGCCCCATTGTCAAGGCAGAGCGTGGTATGCTGTCGTACAATATGCCGTTGCTGCTGAAGCAGTTGCCTGCCGACAACGCTTACGAGGCTTTGACACGCATACCTGGCATCAGCGATGCTACGGGCAAGATATCCTTCTCGGGCAACGAGGTGACACTGATTGTAAACGGACAAGCCACCACATTGACACAGGAGCAACTGGCTGAGCGTCTGAAGGCGATGCCAGCCGCACAGTTGGCAAAAGCCGAGGTGATGCTGTCTGCCCCCGCTCGCTATCATGTGCGTGGAATGGCTATCAATATCGTCACAAAAGACTATGCCGGCACCAATCAGCTGTCTGGACAAATCATTGGTGGTATGGAGCAAAACAAATACGCCAAAGGGTTTGGCAATGTGTATCTTTCCATGCAAAGAGGCAAGTTCGGGCTGGATGCGCAATACAAATTGGTTAACGGCAATTCGTATGGTGAATCTTCACGCATAGCCAATCATCCACTTGCCAACAATCGTGTGCACTATACTGATGAGACGGGACAAAAGTCGTTCGGCATCACGCACGACTACCGACTGGGTATGAATTACGCCTTTAGCAAAAATCATCGTCTCAACGTAGCCTATACGGGACAGTGGGACAAGACAAGTTCAAACAGCCAGACGACAGGATCGAGCATCAGCGGAATGCATAGTGACAGTCACGAGTATCTGCAAAATGTAGACGCTAACTACACGCTTCCTTTCGGACTTACCCTTAGCAGTTCGTACACTTACTATCGCACGCCTCAGCAACAAACGCTCGACGGTACGATTCATACGGATGAAAACACAACAGATATGGAGCGCAACCTAAGAAGTGGTAGTGAGCAGACCATCAACAAATGGATGTTCACTGCCGACCAAACCCATTCTTTGGCAAACGGTTGGGGATTGTCGTACGGCGTAAAGGGGCAGTTCACGAGCAACAAGAGTTATCAGACCACCATCGACAAGGATGGAAACGTTTTGCCCGATGGTACAAATAGCGTCGACATCAACGAGCGGATATGGAACATGTACGCCGGTTTCAGCAAGCAGATAAACAAGGCTGTTAGCGTTGAAGCCTCCGTCGCTGCCGAACAATACCATTCGCCTGTATGGGATAAATGGCGCGTGTATCCTACGCTCAATGCTTTGTGGAACGTCAACGATAACCATTTGCTCAACCTCTCGTTCAGTTCCGATTCCGAGTTCCCGAGCTATTGGTCTACAATGAGCAATGTGTTCTATGCGTCTACATACACCGAGATACACGGCAATCCTGATTTAAAACCCAGCTCTTATTATAATGTCAACCTGATGTGGCAGATAAAACGACGCTATACGCTTATGGCTTTTGCAAGTCTGAAGCCCGACTATTTCGTGCAGTTGCCCTATCAGACAACAGACCGCATGGCTGTAATAATGAAGGAGACCAACTTCGAACATTCAAATAGCTACGGACTGCAAGCCTCTGCTATATTCAATGCAGGGAAATGGCTCAACGGCAATGTGTTTGCAGTAGGCACCTTCAAGCACGACAAAAGCAACCATTTCTTCGACTTGCCATTCAATCGTAAGAAACTCTCTGTCATACTTGGCGGTACGGCATCCGTAAAACTCTGTAGTACGCAGGACCTGCGTCTTATTCTTAACCCGTTCTTCCAGTCAAAGGCTATACAAGGTGTCTACGACATCAGTCCAATCTTCAACATGGATGCCAAATTGCAGTGGTCGTCGCACGATGGTAAGTGGGGCGTGCGTCTCAATGGCAGCAACATCTTCAACAATCGCTTCGATACCCGTTCCGTGCAGGACAACCAAGACTATCGTATGAAGGTCAACTATAACTGGGCGTCCTTCACCCTTGCCGTTATCTATAAGTTCGGCGGCTATAAGGAGAAAACGGTGAAAGAAGTAGACACCTCACGCATGGGTCACTAAACTATAAAATTGTAGTATACTATTTGTCGTTTGTTCTGTACTCTCTTGGCGAAACGCCCAGTTCCCTGCGCACGTATTTTCCACAAAAAGAAAGGTTGTCGAATCCTGTTTAGCGAGCTATTGTTGCCGTTCGGCAAGATAAAGGTTAAACAAAAGGCTTTGCCATGTTACCATAGCCAGGTAATGATGTTCCCACTATGCGGTAACGGTGTTACCGAAGCGTGGTAATGATATTCCCACCATGCGGTAATGGTGCTCGAACGAAGAAATCGACCAAGAGAGAGAACTGAAAAAAACTAAAGAGGTTCCTTATAAAAAAAGATAGCAATAATTGTGCTTAGTGCAATTATTGCTATCTTTTTTTAATTCTAATAATGACAAAACTTGTTTAATTTGTTGTTTTCGTTAAACGATTCTTTCAGACCATGAAGCGAAAAAAATATGCCCACACAATTTATTTCGTTTTCTTCAATCCCTTGTAGGCAAGGAATGCGACGACGATGGCGGCAAGAGCGAGCAGGACGTAACCGATTTCGTGGCTGTACTGCAGAGCCTGCTCGTAAACGTCCTTTGTGGTCTTAAGGTTGGTGTACTTGTAGATGCCCCAACCGATCATTGCGAGCACCGTGTTCCATGCGCCTGCGCCAAGAGTGGTGTAGAGGAGGAATTTGCCGACGTGCATACCCGAGAGACCTGCCGGGATGCTTATGAGCTGACGGACAGCCGGCACGAGACGTCCGAAGAATGTAGACGTTGCGCCATGCTTGCGGAAGAATGTTTCGGCTTTCTCTACGGCGGCACGGTCAATGAGGCACATGTGACCGATGCGGCTGTCAGCAAACTTGTAGATGATTGGTCTGCCGAGCCACTTGGCAATGTAATAGTTGATGAGCGCACCGAGGTCGGCACCTATTGTGGCGAACACCACAACGAGCACGAAGCTCATGCCGCTGTCTGGGTCCATAGCCTTCCATGCCGCCGGCGGAACAACCACCTCAGAAGGGAAGGGGATGAACGAACTCTCGATAGCCATAAACAATATGACAACCCAATAGTTGAGATTGTCGAGAATCCAAAGGAAAAGTTCTGCAGTATTCATTTTTTTTACTCTTTTACTTTTTTACTCTTTTACTCTTTCATAATCGAAGTAGTCCTTCGGGTCCATACCCGTGGGGAAGTATTCGCCGAGAACCTTGCGCGCCTCCGATGGGTTTTGTTGGCATGCGATGTTGAGATACTTCAAGTATTCGTCATGCTTCTGCAGCTGTCGGCAGCACGCAGCCAGATAAGCCGCGCCCTCGTCGCCTTGGTTGTGATGCGCCTCGTGGTAGCTCTTGAACATGCGGTAGGCGATGGTGGGGTAGCCGCAGTCGTACACCGAGATGGCTATGCGGAAGAATATCTCGTGAGAGAAATGCGTAGACTGCAGAGCCTTCACGAAACTCTTTATCGCCTCCTTTACGCGTCCGTTCTCCAGCAGTATGTGTCCGCGTATCACGTTTATCTCGCTGCGGTTGCAGTCGGGGTCTTTGAGCGTCTCGTTGAGACACTCGAGCGCCTGCTCCACATGTCCGAGCAGCGAAAGCGTGAACGCACGGCACTGGTTCACCTCAGCCGTGCTTAAGTTGCACTTCTCATAGCATTCCAGCGCCTTGTTGTACTGCGGCATCGCCTCCTCCGGTCGTCCAAGGTTGAGCAGGCAGTTGCCCAAGAACATATACGCTGCGCCCTCGTCGGGGCACAGCTTCAGGAAGCGCTGGTAGTAGTCCATCGCATCGGTGAAGTTGCCGAGCGAGAACAGGGCGTTAGCCTTGTTGAGCAGTGCCTCCTCGTCCTCAGGGTCGATGGCGATGGAGTATTCGCTCGATGTTATCGAGTCGTTGATGCGGTTGCTCATAAGCTGCGTTACGGCGAGCGAGTTCCAGTACTTGCCAGAGTATGGGTCCTCATCGAGTAGCTGTTCGAAGATTTGTTCGCTCTGTTCGTAGTCGCCCTTGGCGAAAGCTATGCGCGCCTTCACCTCACGGTAGTCGAGCAGGTCGTCCTCGTCGCTTAGTGCGAGCCACTTGGCAGCTATGTCGGGTTGATTATAGTCGATGAAAATGGTAGCAATGTCGAGCACATAGTCGGGCACGTCGTCTTCGTCAATCTGGTGCATCGCATTGCTGAGGAAGCTGTCAGCCTCTGCTATGTTGCCGCGCGTTATCATTATCTCCGCCTGCAGATAGAGGCAGTCGAGGTCGAGCTGGTCGGCAACCATGTCAGCGTAGTGTTGCGCAGTGTCGATGTCTTTGTTGTCGATAAGTGCTATGCGCCCCTTGAACACCAGTGGCATAGCGGCTCCAGGGTGTAGTTGGATGGCATAGTCAAGAACGTCAACAGCTTCCTTCTTCTTGCCACAGTCATAATAATACTCGGAGATGTCCGACAGCTCATCGCTACCGAAGTACTCCGAACGGCCTTCCTGCAGCGAAGCCTCGTATCGGCGTAGCGTCTCTTGAAACTCAGGACTGTTGAAATAATTCTCTTTTTTCTCCATCAATTATAAATGTTGAATGTTGGGTGTGGAGTGGCGTGAGGTTGTGCAATTGCTGCAACCAAGCGTCGCTCTAAGCCCAACATTCAAAGAAAGGTTTTATATGTTTACTTATTTCGCTTTGCCCAAGCGTCCTTCAGACCCACAGTCTTGTTGAACACGAGGTTCTCGGCTGTAGAGTCGAGGTCTGCCATGAAGTAGCCGATGCGCTGGAACTGCAGATACTGTCCCGGCTTGCAGTCGGCAGCGTAGTTCTCTACGTAGCAGTTCTCGATGGTCTTGAGGCTCTCCGGGTTGAGCAGTTCGCGGAAGTCGCGCTCGTCAGCCGACGGGTTCTCAACGCAGAACAGACGGTCGTAGACGCGCACCTGAGCCTTGTGGCAGTGGTCGGCAGAAACCCAGTGGAGTGTGCCCTTCACCTTGCGGTTGGCACCCTCAAGACCGCTCTTGCTGATAGGGTCGTACTCTGCCTGAATCTCCACGATGTTGCCCTCGGCGTCCTTTGTGCAACCGGTGCACTTCACGATGTAAGCATTCTTCAGGCGCACCTCCTTGCCCGGAGTCATGCGGAAGAACTTCTTCGGAGCATCCTCCATGAAGTCGTCGCGCTCGATCCAGAGATTGCGCGAGAAGGTGATGGTGTGTGTGCCGTCAGCCTCGTTCTCCGGGTTGTTGATAGCCTCCATCTCCTCGGTCTGACCCTCAGGATAGTTGGTGATGACGAGCTTAACCGGGTTGAGCACAGCAGAAACACGCAGCGCGCGCTTGTTCAGGTCCTCACGAACGGCAGCCTCGAGCAGCGCCATGTCGTTGAGAGCGTCGAACTTGGTGTAGCCGATAGAGTCGATAAACTTGCGTATAGACTCGGGCGAGTAGCCGCGGCGGCGCATACCAGAGAGTGTCGGCATACGCGGGTCGTCCCAACCCGACACGAATTTCTCCTCAACGAGAGCCAGGAGCTTGCGCTTCGACATCATTGTGTATGTAAGGTTCAGACGGTTGAACTCAATCTGACGCGGGCGGAAATCGTGCAGGTTCTCTGTCTCGCCGCGCATCTCCTTCAGATAGTCGATGAACTTGTCGTAGAGCGGGCGGTGAGGCACGAACTCGAGCGTACAAATAGAGTGGGTTACGCCCTCGAAGAAGTCGCTCTGTCCGTGAGCGAAGTCGTACATCGGGTAAGCGTGCCACTTTGTGCCGGTGCGGTGGTGCGGAGTGTGGATGATGCGATAGATGATCGGGTCGCGGAAGTGCATGTTCGGGTTAGCCATGTCGAGCTTAGCACGGAGCACCATGCTACCCTCTACAGCCTCCGGAGTGTTCATTTTGTTGAACAGCTCGAGGCTCTCCTCAACGGGGCGGTCGCGGTAAGGCGAAGCAACGCCCGGAGTGGTAGGTGTGCCCTTCTGCTCGGCAATCTGCTCAGCAGTCTGCTCGTCGATGTATGCATGTCCGTTCTTGATCATCCACACTGCAAAGTCCCAAAGCTTCTCGAAATAGTCGGAAGCGTAGTATATGTTGCCCCATTTGAAACCGAGCCAAGAGATGTCGTTGAGGATGTTCTCAACGTACTCGTTGTTCTCCTTTGTAGGGTTGGTGTCGTCGAAGCGCAGGTTGCAGACGCCATTGTACTTTTCAGCCACACCGAAGTCCATGCAGATAGCCTTGGCGTGTCCGATGTGCAGATAGCCGTTAGGCTCTGGCGGGAAGCGCGTCTGTATGCGTCCAGCGTTCTTGCCCTCAGCGAGGTCCTGCTCGACGAGCTGCTCTACGAAACTCAAATTCTTCTCTTCTACTGTCTTTTCTTCTGTAATTGCCATATATTTAGACTTTTCTGTTTCTTTCTTTCGTTACATTTATTATATAGTATCGTGCAAAGTTACGATTTTTCAGTGATGTGAGCAATTTTATGTAGTCAATAATTTTTTTTATTCGCTCTATTTTGTTACTTTTGCGCTCAGATTGATAATCGAATGTATATATTGTATTCGATTCAGCAAATATTTAACTTAAACAAAATATAATAGTTATGAAACCAACACTTTTCCTCCTCGCTGCAGGTATGGGCAGCCGCTACGGTGGTCTGAAGCAGCTCGACGAGCTCGGTCCTCACGGTGAGACAATCATGGATTACAGTATCTACGACGCTATCAACGCTGGCTTCGGCAAGCTCGTGTTCGTTATCCGCAAGGATTTCGAAGAAGACTTCCGTCGCATCGTTCTCTCTAAATACGAAGGTCATATCCCGTGCGAGCTTGTTTTCCAGAGCCTCGACGCGCTGCCTGAGGGCTTCACATGTCCGGAGGGTCGCACAAAGCCTTGGGGTACAAACCACGCGTTGATGATGGGCGCAAGCGTAATCAACGAGCCGTTCGCTGTGCTCAACTGCGACGACTTCTACGACCGCGACGCTTTCCGCGTAATGGGCAAGTGGCTCAGCGAACTGCCTGAAGGCTCTACCGGCAAGTATGCTATGGTTGGCTTCCGCGTAGGCAACACACTCTCTGAGAGCGGCACCGTTAGCCGTGGTGTATGCGAGAACGACGAGCACCATCACCTTACATCTGTCGTAGAGCGCACAAAGATTCAGCGCTTCGACGGCGTTGTGAAGTATCTCGACGACGACAACGAAACATGGGTAGAGATTCCTGACACAACTCCGGTTTCTATGAACTTCTGGGGCTTCACACCCGACTACTTCAAGCACAGCGAGGAGTACTTCAAGGCGTTCCTTTCTGACCCGAAGAACATGGAGAACCTCAAGAGCGAGTTCTTCATCCCGTTGATGGTGGACAAACTCATACACGACGGCACCGCTACATGCGAGGTGCTCGACACAACATCTAAGTGGTTCGGCGTAACTTATCCTGAGGATCGTCCGGACGTAGTGGCTAAGTTCCAGAAGCTTGCCGACGATGGTGTTTATCCTGCAAAGATGTTCTAAGAAAAGCATCACAATAATTTATTGTTATCATAGCGAGGAGCTGCGCAGAAACGGTGGGTTTCGGCGTAGTTCCTCGTTTTTTATATCTATTACTCTGCGGTTTTGTTTGTGTTTTCATTAAAAATTAGTAATTTTGCAGCCGAAAACAAATGTAGCAGTATCGTATACTTTATACATTATTATATAGAGTGCTTGGTAAACCTCTCAAAAAACAAGATTATGCAGAAAAACAAGAAAAACGTGAGTGTGCTGTTTTTGCTTTTCAGTACGCTTTTCTGCGTTTGTCTTATTACGGCAAACGTGCTTGAGACAAAGCAAATTGCGTTAGGTCCGATTAGTGTAACTGGCGGATTAATCGTATTTCCCGTTTCGTACATCATCAACGACTGCGTTTGTGAGGTATGGGGTTATGGAAAAACCCGATTGCTTATATGGCTGGGTTTCGCTATGAATTTCCTATTTGTCCTCTTCGGAGCATTGTGCGACATACTGCCCGCTGCGCCTTACTGGCATAACGAAGAAGGATTCCACGCTGTGTTCGGACTTGCGCCGCGTATCGCTTTCGCTTCGTTCCTCGCATTTATCGTGGGTTCGTTCGTAAACGCTTATGTGATGAGTCGCATGAAACTGTCGTCGGGCGGTAAGCACTTCTCGGCTCGCGCCATACTCAGTACGGTGTACGGCGAGGCAGCCGACTCGATTATCTTCTTCCCACTGGCGCTCGGAGGAGTTATCCCGATGAAGGAACTGCCCGTGCTTATGTTTTCGCAGGTAGTGCTTAAGACACTCTATGAGATAATCGTTCTGCCTCTCACCATACGCGTGGTGCGCTGGACAAAGAAGTTCGAGGGCGAGGACAACTTCGATACCGGAATGAACTATAGTATCTGGCGAATATTCAATATCTAAAACAACGTTCAGAGGTTAATGTGTTTTTTAATAGTATATATATAATAAGTATATAAATGGCAGCAAATTCAGATAACCGCCGTGATGAGGGCTTGCAGGCTCTCGGAGCAAAGACAAAATATCGTGACGACTATGCACCGGAAGTGCTCGAGACATTCGTCAACAAGCATCAGGGCAACGACTACTGGGTGCGTTTCAACTGCCCGGAGTTTACGTCGCTGTGTCCGATTACCGGTCAGCCCGACTTTGCGGAGATACGCATCTCGTATGTGCCCGACGTGAAGATGGTGGAGAGCAAGAGTCTGAAACTCTATCTGTTCAGCTTCCGCAATCATGGCGACTTTCATGAGGACTGCGTGAACATAATCATGAAAGACCTCGTGAAGCTTATGGATCCGAAGTATATCGAGGTGACAGGTATCTTCACTCCGCGTGGAGGCATCTCAATATGGCCTTACGCCAACTACGGCAAGCCCGGAACAAAGTTTGAAAAGCTCGCAGAACGTCGTTTTGAGGAGCACGATTTGCGTGGATAATATTGTAATAGGTGCAGTTGTGAGCAACTGCACCTATTCTCGTATATAATAACTACCTAATAATTAATGTAATAAGTATGAAGAAAATCTTTTGTACAGTGATGTTGGCACTCGCTATGTCTGCCGGTGTTTCTGCCGAAAACGCTGCAAACGGCGCCGTCGGAAACGCTAACGGCAAGACAGCTGAGAGCAAGTATGTGCCGACAGAGGGTAACCTCGCAGCACGTGCCCGCTTCCAGGACGCTAAGTTCGGCATCTTCCTGCATTGGGGACTTTACAGTATGCTTGCTACCGGCGAGTGGACAATGACAAACAAAGACCTTAACTACAAGGAGTACGCCAAGCTCGCTGGCGGTTTCTATCCTTCGAAGTTCAATGCACGCGAGTGGGTGTCGGCAATCAAAGCTTCCGGTGCGAAGTATATCTGCTTCACAACACGCCATCACGAGGGCTTCTCAATGTTCCATACAAAATACTCAGACTATAACATCGTTGACGCTTCGCCGTTCAAGCGCGATATCGTGAAGGAGCTGGCAGACGAGTGCCATCGTCAGGGCATCGGTCTGCACTTCTACTACTCGCACATCGACTGGGGACGCGAGGATGCTCCGCTCGGACGCACCGGTCTTGGCACCGGCAGACCGAAAGAGGCACAGAACTGGGATAGCTATTATAAGTTTATGAACAACCAGCTCACAGAGTTGCTCACCAACTATGGTGAAGTGAACGCTATCTGGTTCGATGGTTGGTGGGATCAGGATATCAATCCGTCGTTCGACTGGCGCCTGCCTGAGCAGTATGCGCTTATCCATAAGCTACAGCCTTCTTGCCTTATCGGCAATAACCACCACTCTCAGCCGTTCGACGGCGAGGACTTCCAGATGTTCGAGCGCGACCTGCCTGGCGAGAACACCGCAGGCTTGTCGGGTCAGGCTATCAGCAAGCTGCCGCTTGAGACCTGCGAGACAATGAACGGCATGTGGGGCTACAAGATTACAGACCAAAACTACAAGTCGACAAAGACTCTCATTCGTTATCTCGTGAACGCAGCCGGCCGCAACGCCAATCTGCTTATGAATATCGGCCCGCAGCCCGACGGCTGTCTGCCTGAGGTGGCTGTGCAGCGTCTGAAGGAGATAGGCGAGTGGATGAAGGTTTACGGCGAGACTATATACGGCACACGCGGCGGACTCGTTGCTCCGCACGATTGGGGTGTGACAACACAGAAAGATAACCGTCTTTTTGTGCATATCCTCAACTTGCAGGATCGTTCGCTCTTCCTGCCTATCGGCTCGAAGAAGGTGCGCAAGGCTGTCGACTTCGTCTCACGCAAGGCTGTGAAGACACAGAAATGCGACGGCGGTGTGCTGATTTCTCTCGACGAAGTGCCTACAGATGTAGACAAGGTAATAGAAATTCAGCTCTAATATTTACTAAAAAAGCGTTGATATTACCAAGTAATTGATTTTTTTTCTCTAATTTTGCATATTTGAAGAGGTGTGCGGTGCTATAAAGTCACGCCATCTCTTCAAATTGCGTTATACGAACAATAAAAATCAACTAATAGAGATGAAAAAGAAAATTCAGTTCAGTCTCGTTTATCGAGATATGTGGCAGTCTTCTGGCAAGTTCCAGCCACGCAAAGACCAGTTGGAGCGCATTGCTCCCGTGATTATCGATATGGGTTGCTTTGCCCGTGTTGAGACAAACGGTGGCGCTTTCGAGCAGGTGAACCTTCTCGCAGGCGAGAATCCAAACGATGCGGTACGCGCTTTCTGTAAGCCTTTCAACGAGGCTGGCATTAAGACACATATGCTCGATCGTGGTCTTAACGCTCTGCGTATGTATCCCGTACCTGACGACGTTCGCGCCCTCATGTACAAGGTGAAGGCAAAGCAGGGTACAAACATCACACGTATCTTCGACGGTCTGAACGACGTTCGTAATATTATTCCGAGCATCAAGTGGGCTAAGGAAGGCGGCATGACTCCGCAGTGCGCACTTTGCATCACCAACTCTCCGGTTCACACTTTAGAGTACTACATGAACATTGCCGATCAGCTCATCGCTGCAGGTGCAGAGGAAATCTGTTTGAAGGATATGGCTGGTATCGGTCAGCCTGCATTCCTCGGCAAGCTCACAAAGATGATCAAGGACAAGTATCCGGAAATCATCATCCAGTATCACGGCCACTCAGGTCCAGGTCTGTCAATGGCTTCAATTCTTGAGGTTTGCCAGAACGGTGCTGACATCATCGATACAGCTATCGAGCCGTTGTCATGGGGTAAGGTGCATCCGGACGTTATCTCTGTTATCAGCATGTTGAAGAACGAGGGCTTCGAAGTTCCTGAAATCAACATGAGCGCATACATGAAGGCTCGTGCTATGACTCAGGAGTTCATCGACGAGTGGCTTGGCTACTTCATCAACCCGGGCAACAAGATCATGTCTTCGCTCCTTCTCGGTTGCGGTCTGCCTGGCGGTATGATGGGTTCAATGATGGCCGACCTTGGCGGTATGCGCACTACTATTAATAACGTACGCAAGAAGAACGGTCTTGAGGAGTTCTCTATGGACGACCTTCTTATCAAGCTCTTCGATGAGGTAGAGTATGTATGGCCGCGCGTAGGCTATCCTCCATTGGTTACTCCGTTCTCACAGTACGTGAAGAACATCGCCCTCATGAACCTTCTCACTCTCGAGCAGGGCAAGGGACGCTTCGTAATGATGGACGACTCTATGTGGGGTATGATTCTCGGCAAGTCGGGTAAGATTCCTGGAACTATCGATCCGGAGCTTGTTGAACTTGCAAAGAAGCAGGGCCGTGAGTTCACAGACGTAGACGCTCACACACTTCTCACAGACGCTCTCGACGACTTCCGCAAGGAGATGGCAGAGAACGGATGGGAGTGCGGTCAGGACGACGAAGAACTCTTCGAGCTCGCTATGCACCCCGAGCAGTATCGCAACTACAAGAGCGGTCAGGCTAAGAAGAACTTCCTCGCCGACCTTCAGAAGCTCAAGGATGCCAAGCTCGGCGCAAGCCTTTCTCCCGAGCAGCTCAGCGCTTACAAGCACGCTAAGGCTGACGCAGTTGTTGCTCCGGTTAAGGGCGACATCTATTGGGAGTTCTCTGGCGAGGGCGAGTGCGCTCCGACTGTTGAGCCGTTCATTGGTAAGGAGTATAAGGAGGGCGATGTGCTCTGCTACATCCAGGCTCCTTGGGGTGAGTTCGTTGAAGTGCCGGCAGCTCTTGGCGGCAAGCTCGTTGAAATCAACGCAAAGCGCGGCTCAAAGGTACAGAAGGGCGACGTTATTGCATACATCGAGCGCGAGCACGAGTAAATATGTATAAGCAAATTATCGACAAATACTACGTAGGATGTGACGCATTGCGCCACATCCTACTAACACATAGCCAATCTGTAACGCAACGTGCGTTGCAGATTGCTTCGTTACATCCCGAACTTCACATCGATGTTGATTTCGTTGAGCAGGCAGCGATGCTTCACGACATCGGAATCATTCGTGTAGATGCTCCCGGCATTGAGTGTCATGGCACAGAACCGTACATTCGTCATGGCGTCTGCGGCGCAGAAATGTTGCGCAGCGAAGGCTTGCCAGAGCGTTTTGCCCGTGTCTGCGAGCGTCATACCGGCGCCGGACTGACCCTCGACGATATCGTTTCGCAAGATCTGCCATTGCCACATCACGACTTGCAGCCCGAAACGATAGAGGAGAAGCTTATCTGCTATGCCGATAAATTCTACTCGAAAACACATCTCGACCGAGAGAAGACTATTGAGCAGGCAGAACGTTCACTCGCCAAGTTCGGTGGCGACACATTGGCTCGGTTCCGCATGATGAAGGAACTGTTTGAGCCTGAGAAATAAAGTAAAGAACCAACATTATTCAAATTGAGAACAAAGACAGTTATAGCCCTATTGCTTTGCGCCATCATATTTGTGATGGCAAGTGCTGACGCACCCTCGAAGCAACGCAAGAAGAGTCTGAAAGTTCTTCGCGACTCAATGGAGATGAGCGACATTGCGGACTCCATTGCGCGCGATACTTTGTTGAAGAAGGTTGACTCAACGCAGGTTTTTGGTGTTGACACAACCAAGATGGACTCTCTGCAACTCGCTATCTACCATCACAATAAGGCTATCGACGACTCCATACGCCTCGATTCTATCAACCGCCAGCGTGCGGGAGGCATCAACTCTCCAGTAAACTATTCGGCAAACGACTCGCTCGTATATGATGCTACCACAAAGACCGTGCGTCTTTTTGGCAGTTCTACCGTGAAATACGAGAATATGGACCTTGCAGCCGAGCGCATACACATGAGCCTCGACTCGTCTTTAGTGCACGCTACGGGCGCTAAGGACAAGGCAGACACAACTGGCGTAACGCTTTTCGGTACGCCCGTGTTCTCGATGGGTTCCGACAAGTACGAGAGCGACACCATGGCGTTCAACTTCAAGACAAAGAAGGGACTTATCAGCAACGTATACACACAGCAGGAGGACGGATTCTTGCGCAGCGAGATTTCGAAGCGCAGTCCGAACGGCGAAATCTTCCTTCAGCACGGACGCTATACTACCTGCGACGCCAAAGATCCCGACTTCTATATAGCCCTTTCGCGTGCCAAGGTGTGTCCTGGCAAGGAGGTTGTGTTCGGTCCGGCTTATCTTGTAGTGGCTGACGTGCCTCTGCCGTTTGCCATCCCGTACGGCTTCTTCCCGTTCACAAAGAGCTATTCGAGCGGTTTCATCATGCCTACATACGGCGACGAGAGCAACCGTGGCTTCTATCTGCGCGACGGTGGCTACTACTTCGCCATCAGCGACAAGATGGACCTGAAACTTCTCGGCGAGATATACACTAAAGGCTCGTGGGGACTCTCCGCAGCGATGAACTATACCAAGCGCTACCGATTCAACGGCAGTTTCTACGCAAGTTTCCAGAACACGCAGACCGGAGACAAGGGAATGCCCGACTTCACGCGTTCGAAGAGTTTCAAGATTCAGTGGAGCCACCGCCAAGACCAGAAGGCGAATCCGTACAGTTCGCTCTCTGCCAGCGTCAACTTCGCTACGTCGAGCTACGAGCGCAACAACCTCAGTTCGCTGTACAATCCGCAGACCCTCACGCAGTCTACGCGTACATCGTCTGTGTCTTGGAGCACAACGTTCTCGAGCATCGGACTCTCGCTCAGTTCTACAGCCAACCTCTCGCAGAACATGCGCGACTCGTCGATAGCAATGACCTTGCCCGACCTCAACATCTCGCTCTCACGCTTCTATCCGTTCAAACGCAAGCACGCCGTTGGCGACGAGCGTTGGTACGAGAAGATCTCAATGTCGTACACGGGTCACATCTCTAACAGCATCAACACGAAGGAGGACAAGCTGCTGCACTCGAACCTTATCAAGGACTGGAACAACGGCTGGAACCACTCGATACCAATCAGCGGCAACTTCACGTTGTTCAACTATATCAACCTCTCTCCGTCGTTCAACTTCCAGGACCGCATGTATTCTCATAAGGTGATGCGCTCGTGGGATGAGACGGCACAGCGCGAGGTGTGCGACACAATCTACGGTTTCAACAATGTCTACAACTATAGCTTCTCTATCGGAGCGTCGACAAAACTCTACGGCTTCTACATCCCGAGCCGCAAGATATTCGGCGACAAGATTCAGGCTATACGCCATGTGGTTACTCCGAGCGTCAGCTTCAGCTACGCCCCCGACTTCAGTTCGTCGCGCTACGGCTACTATAAGACCTATCAGCGCACCAATGCCGACGGATCGGTCGACCTCGTAGAGTATTCGCCTTATAGCGGTCAGCTCTTCGGCGTGCCTGGCAAGGGCAAGACGGGCAACATCGCGTTCGACCTTTCGAACAACATCGAGATGAAGGTGAAGAGCAGCAAGGACTCCACAGGCTTCAAGAAGCTCAGCATCATCGACGAACTCGGTCTGTCGATGAGTTACAATATGGCGGCTAAGGAGAAACCGCTTTCCGACCTCACCATGCGCATCCGATTGAAGTGGTGGAAGAACTATACGTTCAACATGACTGCCGTCTTCGCCTCGTACGCTTACGAGCTCGACAAGAACGGACGCCCGTTCGTGGGCAACCACACGCTTTGGGGCATGGGCAAGTTCGGACGCTTCCAGGGTACATCGCAGAACTTCTCATTCACGCTGACGCCCGACAAGCTTAAGAAATGGTTCGGTGGCGGCGATGACAACGACCGTAAGAAGAAAAACGGAAAGGATGACGAGGAAGGCATCGATACCGACATAGAGTCGAACGTAGACGACACGATGGTGAACGCCCAGCGTGGCGCTCGCAAAAAGAGTGGGGGAGGCAAGGCAGAAACCGACGCCGACGGCTACATGCGTTTCAACATGCCTTGGTCGCTCACGTTCGGCTACGGCATCACGATGCGCGAGAACACCAGTGGCAAGTTCAACACCAAGTCGATGCGCTATCCGTACAAGTTCTCGCAGAACCTCAACGTGAGCGGCAACCTTCGCATCAGCGACGGATGGAACATCTCGTTCTCGAGCGGTTACGACTTCGACCAGAACAAGCTCTCTATGACCACAGCATCGCTTCAGCGCGACCTCCATTGCTTCAATATGTCGTGCTCGGTAGTGCTCGCGCCGTATACAAGCTACAACTTCTCGTTCCGTTGCAACGCAGCAACGCTCACCGACGCCCTCAAGTACGACAAGCGTTCGGGATACAGCAACGCCGTTCAGTGGTATTAAAAGAGTTTTTAAATAGCTGAAGCAATCATAGAATATCTTATATTTAAGAGAGATTCAAAACTACAGCCTTTGCTATGAAAGGCTAACTATAGGAGGCTACGGCATTCCTGCCGTAGTCATTGTTGAATATCTGTAACAATTTAGTTCCAGTTGACAATGGCTACGGCAAGAATGCCGTAGCCTCCTACGTTTTTAATCGTTTGCTATTTGTGATGGTTCCCGTCCGCCGTCCGATCGGATTCCGTCCGCCATCCAATCAGATTCCGTCCGCCGTCCGATCGGATTCCGTTCGGTGCACGATGAGTTTTCCAAATCATAAAGTCTGTAAATGTTCGGGTTTTCTCGAAAAGAGTTAGTAACTTTGTACGACATATCCGCATTCAAAAAAATAATCAGGAGTATGAAAAATCAGAAAATGTATGAAGCAAGCGACAAGATGATTTCGCTCATTCGCGACAACTACAACTTGTTGCAGAGTTTAGGTAGCTTCGGTATCAGTCTCGGCTTTGGCGACAAGACGGTTAAGCAGGTATGCGACGACCAGAATGTGGACACCAATACGTTTCTCGCCGTAGTCAACTTCACCATCAACGGCTATCGCGAAATGGACGACGTGTCGCGCCTCTCCGTGCCTACACTGTTGCAGTATCTGAAGGCGAGCCACGACTATTTTCTCGGCTTCCAGTTGCCGTTTATACGCAAGGAACTTGTAGACGCGCTTGACGAAAACGACAACCTCGCTCGACTCATACTGAAACTTTACGACGAATATTCGCGTTCGGTGACGCTGCACATGAAGTACGAGGAGAAGACAGTCTTCCCGTACGTTGAGTCGCTCCTCGCCGGCAAGCCGATGGCAAACTATGCCATCGATATGTACTCGAAGCATCACGGACAAGAAAGCTCCAAGCTGCGCGAGCTGAAGAGCATCATCATCAAGTACTTCCCCGGCGACTGCCTGCGCAACAATCAGCTTTCGGCTACGCTCTACGACATATATAATAATGAGGAGTGGCTGGCGCTGCATGCCGAAGTGGAGGACAATATCTTCATCCCAGCCATCAAGTATCTTGAGGATAAATCGCGCCAGAGCGACGTATCTGCTAAGATTTCCAGCATGATAGGCAAGAATCAGGAAGGTGCCGACGCACTGGGCGAACGCGAGAAAGACGTCATCGTGGCGCTCGTACAAGGCATGAGTAACAAGGAGATAGCCGAGCATTTGTGCATTTCGGTGAACACCGTAATCACCCACAGACGCAACATTGCGCGCAAATTGCAGATACATAGTCCGGCTGGTTTGACCATATACGCGATAGTAAACAACCTCATCGATATTAGTGCGGTGAAACTCTGAAAGTTACATCAAATGCGTTACACTAATGGTGTATGTAAGGCTTAAAATTGTTAGAATTTTTCCCTTGAAGACATAGCGTGATATCGTTTTTTTTATATACCTTTGCAGCCGTAATCAAAAACATAAATCAGAAACTTTTCATAAAACAGAACACACAAAAGTTTTCCAAAACGGAAAACTTTTCGATTTCTAAAATTGAAAAAGTTTTCTAAAACGGGAAACTATACAATGAAAGATTTTGCAATCATCAAACGCGATGGATCTAAAGACCGCTTCTCTTTAGACAAGATAATGAACGCCATAATCAAGGCGTTCGAGTCAGTGAACGAGGATGTTGACTTAGCCTCTGTTTCTAAAATTGTGAGCCACATCGACGTGTTCGACGGCGTAACAGTTGAGAACATACAGAACCAGGTGGAGCAGGCTCTCATGAGAGAAGGCTACTACAACGTGGCAAAGTCGTTCATTATCTATCGCCAGCTTCACTCGGAAGACCGCGAGACTCTCGAAAAACTCAAGTTCCTTACCGACTATTGTCACGCTGCCAACGCTGCAACCGGTTCGAAGTACGACGCCAACGCCAACGTGGAGCACAAGAACATCGCTACGCTCATCGGCGAGCTGCCTAAGTCGAGCTTTATCCGCTTGAACCGCCGCCTGCTCACCGACCGCATCAAGAAGATGTACGGCAAGGAACTCGCTAACGAGTATCTCGACAAGCTCAACCACCACTTCATCTACAAGAACGACGAGACATCGCTCGCCAACTATTGTGCCTCTATCACGATGTACCCGTGGCTCATCGGCGGCACAACAAGCATCGGCGGCAACTCTACGGCTCCTACAAACCTGAAGTCGTTCTGCGGCGGATTCGTCAACATGGTGTTCATGGTTTCGAGTATGCTGAGCGGCGCTTGCGCTACACCGGAGTTCCTCATGTATCTCAACTACTTCATCGGTAAAGAGTACGGACTCGACTATTGGGAGCACGCCGACAAGGTGGTAGACCTCTCTGCAAAGCAGCGCACTATCGACAAGATGATCACCGACTGTTTCGAGCAAATCGTTTACTCTATCAACCAGCCTACCGGCGCGCGCAACTATCAGGCTGTGTTCTGGAACGTGGCTTATTACGACAAACCATACTTCGAAAGCCTCTTCGGCGAGTTCATCTTCCCCGACGGTTCGAAGCCCGACTGGAACGGACTCTCATGGCTTCAGAAGCGCTTCATGAAGTGGTTCAACAAAGAGCGCACCAAGGCCGTGCTCACCTTCCCGGTAGAGACAATGGCGCTGCTCACAAAGGACGGCGACGTAATCGATAAGGAGTGGGGTGACTTCACAGCTGAGATGTACTCAGAGGGTCACTCGTTCTTCACATACATGAGCGACAATGCCGACTCGCTCAGCTCTTGCTGCCGTCTGCGCAACGAGATTCAGGACAACGGCTTCAGCTACACACTCGGTGCAGGCGGTGTGTCTACCGGCTCTAAGAGCGTGCTCACCATCAACCTCAACCGTTGCATACAGTACGCCGTTAAGAACGGACTCGACTATGCCGACTATCTCTCTGAGGTGATAGACCTCTGCCATAAGGTGCAGCTCGCTTATAACGAGAACCTCAAGGAACTGCAGGCTCAGGGCATGCTGCCGCTCTTCGACGCTGGATACATCAACATGGGTCGCCAGTATCTCACAATCGGTGTGAACGGACTCGTGGAGGCTGCCGAATTCTTGGGCTTGAAGATCAATGATAACCCCGACTATCTGCACTTCGTACAGAAGGTGCTCGGTCTTGTAGAGAAATACAACAAGCAGTATCGCACTAAGGACGTGCTGTTCAACTGCGAGATGATTCCAGCTGAGAACGTGGGCGTAAAGCACGCTAAGTGGGACCGCGAGGACGGCTACTTCGTGCCGCGCGACTGCTACAACAGCTACTTCTACATCGTGGAGGACGACTCGCTCAACGTTGTCGACAAGTTCAAGTTGCATGGCGCTCCGTATATCGAGCACCTCACCGGTGGTTCGGCGCTTCACATGAACCTCGACGAGCACCTCTCGAAGGCTCAGTATCGCCAACTCCTGCGCATCGCAGCTAAGGAGGGATGCAACTACTTCACGTTCAATATCCCGAACACTATCTGCAACAAGTGCGGACATATCGACAAACGCTATCTCAAGAAATGTCCGCATTGTGGCAGCGAGGATGTCGACTACATGACTCGTATCATCGGCTATCTGAAGCGTGTAAGCAACTTCTCTGCTGCTCGTCAGAAGGAGGCAAGCCGCCGCTTCTATGCCAATGGCACTAACGAAATCAAAGAATAAAGTTCTTCGGCGTGTCCGAGCTTCATCACGGCTCGGCACGTCTGAACAAAATATTTTAAACAACTAAAGCAATGCTCAATTATCTTAATACAGGTATCGTATTTCAGGAGATTCCTGACGAGGTGACGCTGTCTATCAACATCACCGGTTGTCCGTGCCGTTGCCCGGGCTGCCACAGTCAGTATCTGTGGGAGAACATCGGCGAGCCTTTGACTCCGATGGTGCTTGACCAGTTCGTTGCCAACTATCATGGCGAGATAACATGCATCTGCTTTATGGGTGGCGATGCCGACCCGAAGTACGTCAGCCAGCTCGCACAGTATCTTCACCGCGAGCATCCACAGCTGAAGGTGGCATGGTATAGCGGTCGCCAGCAGTTCCCGAGAACTATACGCAAACGCGACTTCGACTACATAAAGCTCGGTCCGTACATCGAACACTTGGGATGCCTTAAGGAGCGCACCACAAACCAGCGTCTTTACAAGCGCGCGGCAGGCGACGACTTCACCGACATCACCTCACGCTTCTGGAAGAAATAAACACGCGCTTGTTCTTCCGCAATTCACACGTATGTTATAATTCCGTATATTCTATCGTTGACCCCAGCACTCTCGTGGTGTTGGGGTTGATTTTTGTATTCTCTTTTGTTCTTAATTATTTTATTGTGGGCAATTCTTTTGTTGTAGTCGAATCTTTTTGCGAACAACTTCAAGCAATTCGATTTTTTTTTGTAAGTTTGCATATCAAGTACGAACCATTTAAACTCTATTCCTCAATGACAAGAAAACTTCTTCTTACCATAATTGCGTTGCTCTCGATTTTCTCTTTCGACACGAACGCTCAGAATACAGAAACAGCCAAGTATATGCATGTTTCAGATGTGTCGTTGTTGCGCGATGGCGACGAGGTGATAATTGTGAGCAGCGGTTGTGGAGTGGCAATGAGCAGGTATCAGAACGCAAAGAAGGAATACATCCTACCTTGCGCCGTTTCTGTTTTCGAAGAAGATGGACTCGATATGGTTTCGTGCGAAACAGACAGTATGGCTGTTTTTACGCTGAAGAAGGTGTCGGGCGGTTGGCGCTTGAAGGATGCGAAGAGCGGTTGGCTTAGTACGAAGAAAAGTCCGGCATCCTCGTTGTTCTACTCAGACAACGAGACCGAGAAGCGCAATCTTATTGATATAAAGTTCTCTAATGAAGGAAATGCGCACTTTGTGTTCAAGAACATTGAGAACACAGAGAAAGATTGTCTCGACTATAACTATGGAAGTGTGCGCTTTGCTCGATATTCTGCATACGATGTCTACGGCAAGGTGCAGGTATATCGTCGCTATGTCGCGCCGGTTGTTGTAGAAAATCTGACTTTGGGTGAAGCCGAAGGCAACGCCGACTTGGTTTCTTATTATCAAGATGCTTATGTCCACAACATAACAATCGACCGTACGTTCCGAGCAGACGGCGGTTATTACACACTCTGCCTGCCGTTCGCTCTTACAGAGGACGATATGCGCACGGCTTTCCCTGGCATGCAGTTCAAACAACTGAAGGATATTGAGGAAGTTGACGAGGATAAAGTTGTATATCACTTCCTCAGCGTGAAATCTACCATCGCCGGTGAGCCTTATCTCGTGCGAATACTGCCAGGAGTGACGAACGATATTGTGAAGCCGGTGGTGAAGAACAAGTTCATACTTGCCACAAAGCCAAGCGTGATGAGCTCATTGCTGTCATCCGGCCATTTCAAGTTCATCGGAATTTACGATCCGACTCTGATACCCGCAGACGGTCGCTACCGCTTTGTGAGTGCAGATGGTACAGAACTCGTACCTCCAAACACAGAAGGCAATCTGAAAGGACTCCGTGCCTATTTCCTTCTGCCCGAACCCTACGCTACATGCGAATTTGATTCAAACGGAAAGCCCCGTGCTGTGGTGATAGCTGTAGATGGGGCTGAACTTTCTAAATAATAAACAATAAGCCTATGAATTTATTAAGTAAGATAGGAAGCTACGACTTCCTTGTGGAACCGTTCCACTGCGATTTTTCCAATCATATATTCCTTGGTCATCTTGGCAATCACCTGCTGAATGCAGCCGACTTCCACAGCAACGAGCGTGGTTACGGCATGGACTATCTTAATACGGTGCATAAGACATGGGTGCTTTCGCGCTTTGTCATGGAACTCGATGAGATGCCGGTTGCCTACGACCGCATTACGGTTGACACCTGGGTGGAGAATGTTATGAAGTTCTTCACGAGTCGCAACTACGCTATACGCGACAAGAGCGGCAAGCGCTACGGATACGGACGCAGCATCTGGGCGATGATCGACACCGATACACGCCAACCGATAGACATACTTGCTGAGCGCGACGGCATCATTACGCAGTATATTGAGACCGACGAGCCGTGCCCGATTGAGCCGTTCCAGCGTGTGAAACTCTCGAAGAATGGCGCTGAATGCCGCCGCATAGTAGAGACTCGCTACAGCGATGTAGACGTGAACGGACACATCAACAGCGTGAAGTACATAGAGCATATCCTTAACCTTTGGGGGCTCGACTTCTATAAGACGAACCGCCTGAAGCGTTTCGACATAGCCTATGTTGCCGAGTCGCATTACGGCGACCTGTTGCATCTGTATGTAGAGGAAGTTGCGGCAGGCGAGTTCTGCGTTCAGGTGATGAAGCAGACGCCAGACGCCGGCGAAGAACTAAAGGAAGTGTGCCGCTGCAAGGTTAAGTTTGTAGCAAAATAAGAGAAAAGAAAAGGTATATAGTTGTGAAAGAAAAATCCCAGTGCGATGGTTAAACCAAAGCACTGGGATTTTTTTGTATCTTAAGAATCATTTCTTGTCAGAACTGACAATTAGTTCTTTGAGGTATCAGTTCTTGTCAGAACTGAAGATTAGTCCTTTGTAGAATCGTTGAATGTAGCAACGCGGTTGAACTCTACCTGCTCGAAGAGCTTGTCAGTAGCACCCATACCAGTTGTCTTCAGACGGTTAGCAGAAATCTTGTACTTCTTAACGAGGATGTCCTTAACAGCCTCAGCACGCTTCTCAGAGAGGCGCTGGTTGAGCTCCTTAGAACCCTCCGGTGAAGCATAACCCTTGATTTCTACGTTAGCGTCCTTGTGGTTCTTCATGTAGTTGGCGATGAGCTCGATAGAAGCTACCTGAGCCGGATCAACTACAGACTTGCCCTGACGGAAGATAACTGTCGGCTGGAGGTTTGTAGCTGTAGCAGTCTTAGCCGGGCGCTTGTTGCACTCGTCGAGAGCCTTCTTCAAGTTGTTGATTTCAGCATCCTTTGCAGAGAGGTTCTTCTGGTTCTGCTCGTCCTTGCTTGTAAGAGTAGCGTTCTGCTCGCGGAGACTGTTGATCTGTGCGTTGAGAGCGTCAACCTCTGCCTGGTCGCGGCCAGAAGCGATTGTGAAGTTGTGTGTGCCGTTAGAGTTCTTGAACTTGTAAACGAGACCAACGTTAACCTGGAACATAGCGCGGTTGATGTCGTATTTAACACCCTCATAGCCGTTGCCGTTGAGTGCCCAGTTCATAGAAGGCTCAACATAGAGCTGCCATGCCTTTGCCTTGCCAAGGTTGAACGCGAAGTCGAGACCAGCCTTAGAAGTGAACATGTTCATATTGTCGTTGTAGTCAGCTGCGTTAGAGAAAACGTGACCCCAGCCGAGACCGTAAACAGCAGAAACCTCGAAGCAACGTGGCTCACCCTTGTAACCGCCTACCCAGTTGGTAAGGTTTACTGTACCGAGGAGTGATGTGTTGATACCGTTAACGGCTGTGCCAGTCTTGTGCAGACCGCCCTGCTTTCTTCCTACTTCCTTGAAGTAGATGTTGCTCTCAGCAGCGAGACCGAAAACCGGAGTGAAGTTGCGACCGAGACGTACGCCAAGGTTCGGACGGAAGTCCTGGAGCCAGTGATGACCCTTAGTAGCTGTAGAGACACCAGTGTTGATGCCAAAATACATGTTGTCGAATGTCTTGCTTTCTGTAACTGTCTGTGCAGAAGCCGAAGCTGCTATCATAGCAGCTGCGAAAAGAGTTGTAATCTTTTTCATAATCCTTTTGTTTAAATAATAGTTATTTTGTTATTCTCTCTATTCAATTATCTGCTGCAAAGTAAAGAAAAATAAATGAAAAAGCCAAATAACAGCAGAGTTATTTGGCTTTTTCTTTGCGATAATTGGAAAAATCAGCTATAAATACTCAAAAATAGACTAATAAACGCTGCTTATTACAGCTTTTTAGTTCTTATCGTGCTTCTTTTTGTTGCACATTTTGTAGACCAATGTGCCACCACGCATGATTTCGCTGTGCGATATAGACGTCTTGTTGTACTTTTTACCATTCAGCGTGATATAATCTACGTACTTGTTGTCAGCCGAAATGCCGTCGGCTATAACGGTGAAGGTCTTTCCCTTTGGCAACTGGAGCACAATTTTCGGCATCTGCGGAGCGCCGAACACATACTCGCCGCTTACCGGGTTGACAGGATAGAAGCCCATAGCCGAGAGCATGTACCAGGCTGACATCTGTCCGCAATCGTCGTTGCCGCAAAGTCCGTCGACGGTGGGGTGGTACTGTGTGTCGAATATCTCGCGGATGAGTTCCTGCGTGCGCGATGGGCGGCCAGCCAGAGCATAGAGATAAGCCACGTGGTGGCTCGGCTCGTTGCCGTGAGCATATTGTCCGATAAGTCCTGTGACGTCGTTCTGCGAGGTGACGAGTTTGAGCGAGAAGAACTCGTCAAGCTTCTTGAGGAACGGCTTAGGTCCGCCGAAGAGCTTGATGAGTCCCGGTATGTCATGCTGCACCTGCCATGTATACTGCCAAGCGTTGCCCTCGGTGTAGTCGCCGCCTACGGTTTCGGCGTGAGCCACGTCGCTCGGGTTGAACGGACTTCTCCACGAACCGTCTGCAAGGCGTGGGCGCATGAAGTTGGTCTGCTTGTCGAAGAGGTTCTTGTAGAAGTTGGCACGGCGTGTGAAGTACTGCTGGTCCTGCTTCTTGCCCATGAGTCGAGCCATATCTGCAGCGGCATAGTCGTCGTACATACACTCGAGTGAGTTGGAAACCGACTCTGAAGCTACGAGGTCTGTAGGCCAGTAACCGTACTTCATGAATGTCTCCCAGTCGTACTTCTCACCGTGGCTTACGGTCTGTGTGCGCTTGATGGCGTTGAACGCGCGCTCGGCGTCGAAGCCGCGGAATCCTTTGTGATAAGCCTCTGCCACGATAGCCACGGCGTGGTTGCCAATCATACAGAAGTTCTCCTTTCCCCAGAGTCCCCATATAGGTAGAAAGCCCTGCACCTCTGCCTGCTCAACGAGCGAGTTGACAAGAGCGTCCACACGCTCGGGTATCACCATTGTGTAGAACGGATGAGCTGCGCGGTAGGTATCCCAGCAAGAGAAGGTAGAGTAGAACTCGCCGTTGCTTGCGCATACCACCTTGTTGTTGGCGTTGCGATACTTACCGTCTACGTCCGCAATCTGGTTCGGCTGAATCAGAGCGTGGTAGAACGCCGTGTAGTAGTTCTGCTTGTCGGTATCGGTGCCCGTAACGTCGATGCGGCTAAGGTAAGAGTTCCACTCGTCGTGCGCGGTGCGTGTCACCTCGGCGAAGTTCCATGTCGGCACTTCTGCCTCCATATTTCGGCGTGCGCCCTCAACGCTCGTTGTAGACATAGCCACCTTCACGAGCAACTGCTCACCGCGTGGTATGTCGAACGTAGCCACGAGTCGCTGTCCACGCTCTGTGTCCACAGCCTTCGGCAGCTCAATGTGGCTTACCACCGGTCGGTTGAACTTCATCACGAAGAAGTAGTCCTGGTCTACCCACACCTTGTTGCGTACGTGTCCGGTGAGCGTCTGTGCGTCCTCCCACTTTGTCTCGCACGAGATGCACTGCGAGTGATACTGCTCGTCGCGCCAAGCCGGAGCGTGCTGCAGGTCGATGAACACGGAAGTAGAGTCGGGGTTGTCGAACGTGTAGCGGTGGAACGCAACGTGCGGCGCCGCTGTCAGCTCGGCCTTTACCTTAGCGTCGGTAAGATACACCGAGTAGTAGCCTGGCGTAGCGAACTCCTGCTGTTTAGAATAGTGAGAGCGGTAGCCGTCCCATGCGCGTGTGCGCTTTCCGCTTGCTGGCATCACGAGGATGTCGCCCAGATCCATACAGCCCGTGCCGTTGAGGTGGGTCTGTGTGAATCCCCAAATGAGCGAGTCGCTGTATACGTACTCAGAGCAGTAGCGCCAGCCCACAGCACCCGTCACCGGGCTGGTTTGTATCATGCCGAACGGGCGGCATGCGCCGGGGAAAGTGTGTCCGTTGTCGGCGTTTCCGACGAACGGGTTAACGTACTTTGTGTAGTCGGTGGTGTCTGCAAGCGCCGTAGTAGCTATGCTTGGCAACAGACCGAGCGCAGCAAACGCCAGTTTGCAAATAAGTCTTTTGGATTTGTTCATATAGATGGTTTTTAATTTCATAGACAAAGGTAGTGTTTTTATGTCGCTTTACAAAGAAAACGTGTCAGTTTTCATTGCATAATGTTGGTATATTACCACATGATGTAAGTTTTCGGTACCAGTACTTGCATGTCGGCTCGTGTATGGTTCCTATTGTTGGTAACTGCAAACAACAAAAAAGGACGGGGTGCAATCACTGCAGCCCGCCCCCAAAAATTAGAGAGTTATAAAAAATAAGTTTTCGATATTAAACCTTCTCGATAATCTGTCCGCCAGCCTCTACAGCCTCCATGTTCAGAGGAATAAGACCGTGGTGACGCTCGGGAAGTGTCTTGTAAAGAGCCTTGTTAAGGCCGTTGGTGCTCACGATCGGGCAAACCTTCAGCAGACCGCCGAGTACAATCATGTTGAACACCTTTGAGTTCTTCAGTTCGGCAGCCTTATCCATAGCGTCGATACGATAGACATTGATGTCCTTGCGTGTCGGCGGATTGATGATACCGAAACCGTCATATATAAGTATGCCGCCAGGCTTTACCTTCGACTCGAACTTGTCGAGCGACGGCTGGTTGAGCACGATAGCCACGTCATACTGGCTAAGGATAGGCGACGAGATGCGCTCTTCGCTCACGATTACTGTCACGTTGGCTGTACCGCCACGCTGCTCAGGACCATAAGCCGGCATCCATGTTACTTCTTTGTCTTCCATCAGACCGGAGTAGGCGAGAATCTTACCCATTGAGAGCACGCCCTGTCCTCCGAAACCTGCTATAATTATTTCTGCTTTCATAGGTTTGTCGTGTCTTTTAAGTCACCCTTCGGGTATTGTTTAAACATATTCTCTTCCATCCACTTGTTGGCCTTCACCGGTGGCAACTTCCATCCGCTGTTGCATGTAGCAACAATCTCAACGAGTGATGAACCCTTGCCCTCCATAGATGCTGTGAACGCCTTCTTGATAGCAGCCTTTGCCTTGCGGATTGATGCTACGTTCTCTACGCTCTGGCGTGTTACGAAGCATGTGCCCGGCAGAGTGACGGCCATTTCCGAGAGGTTGAGCGGCCATCCGTGCAACTTAGGCTCACGACCGTAAGGACATGTAGATGTCTTCTGACCGATAAGCGTTGTCGGAGCCATCTGTCCACCAGTCATACCATAGATGGCATTGTTGATGAAGATGAGAGTGATGTTCTCACCGCGGTTCAATGCGTGGATACTCTCGGCAGTTCCGATACAAGCCATGTCGCCGTCGCCCTGATAGGTGAAGACAAGGCGCTCTGGCCACAGACGCTTGATGGCAGAAGCAAGAGCTGGAGCGCGTCCGTGTGCTGCTTCCTGCCAGTCGATGTCGATATATTTGTAGGCGAATACAGAGCAACCTACCGGGCTTACGCCGATGGTGTTCTCCTGCATGCCCATTTCTTCGATAACTTCAGCCACAAGTTTGTGAACTACGCCGTGCGAACAACCTGCGCAGTAGTGCATGTGGGTATCGTTGAGAAGCTCAGGCTTTTTATAAACCAGGTTCTCCGGTGATATTATATCGTTCATAGAAATTTCTCCTTTAAAGCTTTAACCATTTCCTCTGGCTCGGGAACGATGCCGCCGAGTCGTCCGTAGTGCTCACAACGTACAGTGCCGTTTACAGCGAGGCGCACGTCCTCAATCATCATGCCGGCGTTGATCTCTGCAACGAGAATACCCTTGAGCTTCTTAGCTGCCTCTGCAATCTCCTTTTCGGGGAAAGGCCACAAGGTGATAGGACGGAACAAACCGACCTTGATGCCCTCTGCACGTGCAAGCTCGATAGTCTTTTCTGCAATACGCGCTGCCGAACCGAACGCAACGATCATGTATTCTGCGTCGTCCAAGAACTTGGTCTCGTAGCGAACCTCGTTCTCGCGAATCTTGCGGTACTTCTCTTGAAGCTGCAGGTTGCGCTGCTCCATAATCTCAGGCTTAAGCTCGAGAGATGTGATAACGACGGGCTTACGGCCCTTGCAACCGGTTGATGCCCACGGGCATTCCTTGATGATCTCCTCGTTTGTGCGGCGTGGCTTGAACGGAGGAAGAACTACCTTCTCCATCATCTGACCGATAACACCGTCAGAGAGAATCATTGCAGGGATGCGATACTTGAAAGCGAGCTCGAATGAGAGGTCGACAAAGTCGGCCATCTCCTGAACAGAGTTCGGTGCGAGCACGAGAATATAGTAGTCGCCATTGCCACCGCCACGGGTAGCCTGGAAATAGTCGCTCTGTGAAGGCTGGATGGTGCCAAGACCAGGACCGCCTCGCTGAACGTCGACGATAAGACCCGGTACTTCTGCGCCTGCCATGTAAGAGATACCCTCCTGCATGAGCGATACGCCCGGACTTGACGACGATGTCATAACGCGCTTGCCGGAGCCACCGCCACCGTAAAGCATGTTGATTGATGCAACTTCACTCTCCGCCTGAAGCACTACCATGCCAGTAGTCTCCCAAGGCTTAAGTTCTGAGAGTGTTTCGATAACTTCGGTCTGTGGAGTAATAGGATAGCCGAAATAACCATCACAGCCACAACGGATAGCAGCGTGGGCGAGAGCCTCGTTGCCTTTCATAAGTTTAACTTCCTGTTCTGCCATTGTGTTAATCCTCCATTTTTTTACGGTAAACACTAATACATCCGTCCGGACATACGATTCCGCACGATGCACAACCAATACAATCGTCAGGTCTTACAGCCTCGGCGTATTGATAACCATGCACGTTCACTGCCTTTGCTGTGAGAGCAATGACATCTTTCGGGCAAGCTACAACACAAAGAGAGCATCCTTTGCACCGGTCGGTGTTAACCACGATAGCACCTTTGATTTTTCCCATAGTAATATGTTGTTTAGAGTTAGGGGTTATACATGTCTTTACAGTAGAAGGCGAACATGTCGTCGAGCATTTGCTTTGCTTCCACTGCAGGCGACTCTGGGTCGAGAGCTATTGCTTCGAGATAGTTGTCGATAGCATGCTTCCAATCGCCTTTACGTCTGTACTCGTTGCCGAGCTTGTAATAGTCTTCTGCTGTCATACTTATTAAGGTTGGGGTGTGTTATGTTGTTGCGTTGACAGTTGTAAGCACCAGTGATGCCGGATGCTGACGCCTGTCTTCATCTTACCATCCCTTAGCTGCCTGCAGCGTGTTCTTCATCAGCGAACAGATAGTCATCGGTCCGACGCCGCCTGGCACTGGTGTTATGAAAGAACACTTCGGAGCTACTTCGTCGAACTTCACGTCGCCGTTGAGACGGAAACCGCTCTTGCGGGTTGCGTCAGGAACACGGGTTGTGCCTACGTCAATTACTACTGCGCCTTCCTTCACCATATCGGCTGTCACGAAGTCGGGCTTGCCGATAGCTGCAATGATGATGTCGGCTTCGCGACATTCCTTCTTGATGTCGGTGGTGTGCGAGTGGCATACAGTAACAGTGGCGTCGCCGTACTGCTTCTGCATCATCAACTGTGCCATAGGCTTGCCTACGATATTGCTTCTGCCGAGCACAACGCACTTCTTGCCGGCGGTTTCGATGTTGTAGCGCTTCAGCAATGTCACTATTCCGAGTGGAGTAGCCGATACGAAGCATGGCAGACCGATAGACATGCGTCCGACGTTTATAGGATGGAAACCGTCAACGTCTTTGCGGTAGTCGATAGCCTCTATTATCTTCTGCTCGTCGATATGACGTGGGAGCGGCAACTGCACGATGAATCCGTCTACGTCATCGTCATTGTTCAGACGATCTACACATGCGAGCAGTTCGTCTTCGGTGATGTCATCCTCGTAGCGGATAAGTGTCGACTTAAAGCCGCACTTCTCGCAGGCCAAAACCTTGTTCTTCACATAAGTCTCAGAGCCGCCGTCGTGTCCGACAAGCACAGCCGCGAGATGCGGTTGCTTGCCACCTGCGGCCATGATGCTCTTTACCTCTTCGGCTATTTCTGCTTTAATAGCCTCGGCTGTTGCTTTTCCGTCTATCAGTTGCATATCTTTAATGTTTTAGAACTTCGGCATACCTGGCATGCCTTTCATCTTGCTCATCATGCCTGCCATTTTTGCCATATTTGTACCAGTAACCATCTTCATCATCTTGCGTGTCTGGTCGAACTGCTTGATGAGGCGGTTCACCTCCTGGATGTTCGTACCGCTACCTTTCGCAATACGCATGCGGCGGCTCTGGTTGAGAATTTCGGGGTTGGTACGCTCCTTCGGAGTCATACTCTTTATGATAGCTTCAATGCCCTTGAAAGCATTGTCGTCGATGTCAACGTCCTTGATAGCCTTGCCTACGCCCGGAATCATTGCTGCGAGATCCTTCAGATTGCCCATCTTCTTGATCTGCTCAATCTGTCCGAGGAAGTCGTTGAAGTCGAATTTGTTCTTCTGAATCTTCTTCTGCAAGCGGCGTGCCTCTTCCTCGTCGAACTGTTCTTGAGCACGTTCAACAAGACTCACGATGTCGCCCATGCCGAGGATTCGGTCTGCCATACGTGACGGATGGAACACGTCGATAGCTTCCATCTTCTCGCCTGTACCTACAAACTTGATTGGCTTAGTGACAACGGTGCGGATAGAGAGAGCAGCACCGCCGCGTGTGTCGCCGTCGAGCTTGGTGAGAACCACGCCGTCGAAGTCGAGGCGGTCGTTGAACTCCTTAGCTGTGTTGACAGCGTCCTGACCGGTCATTGAGTCGACAACGAAGAGAGTCTCGTTCGGGTTGATTGCGTTCTTCAGAGTCTCAATCTCGTTCATCATCTCCTCGTCTACAGCCAGACGACCTGCGGTATCGACGATTACTACGTCGTAGCTCTTAGCCTTTGCCTCGCGGATAGCGTTGTTTGCGATGCTTACAACATCCTTGCTCTCCGGCTCAGAATATACCGGTACGCCGATCTGCTCGCCCACAACCTTGAGCTGTTCGATAGCAGCCGGACGATATACGTCGCAGGCTACGAGCAACGGGTTCTTGTGCTGCTTGCTCTTGAGCATGTTTGCGAGCTTGCCAGAGAATGTGGTCTTACCCGAACCCTGCAGACCGCTCATGAGGATGATTGACGGGCGTCCGTTCAAGTTAAGCTCGGCTGCTTCGCCACCCATGAGTTCTGCGAGTTCGTCGTGTACGATCTTCACCATCAGCTGGCTTGGCTTCACCGCTGTGAGTACGTTCATGCCGAGGGCTTTCTTCTTCACGGTGTCTGTGAAAGTCTTTGCCACCTTATAGTTTACGTCGGCATCCAGCAGAGCGCGTCTTACGTCTTTAAGGGTTTCGGCAACGTTGATTTCGGTAATCTTGCCTTCACCTTTGAGTATTTTGAAACTGCGTTCAAGTCTGTCACTAAGATTTTCAAACATATCTATTTTCTTTTCTTTTTATTATAATTAATGTGTGCGGCTTTGTGGGGCGTTTCAATACACGTCGCTTCTTTTGCAAAAGTAAACAAAAAATAGCGAGATACGGAATAAAATCTTATCTATTTAATTTATTTTAAGTTACTTTTTTAAGTAGATGTCGTTGTATTTCACTCCTATCACCTCTTCGTTGACGAGATATTCGAGTGCTTCGTCTTTTGCGTCCTGATTGAGTGTTATCTTGTTAAGCTCTGTTATTGAGTGCTTTTCGCCGTCGGCGAGCATTTCTTTTATCGCTTTAAGTGCTTGGTTGAAGGCGTTTTTGTACGATTGGGGCGTCTTTTGGTGCGCAAGACACACGTCGCACTGTTGGCAGTCTTCTGTGCGTGTCTCGCCGAAGTAGCGCAGCAACTGTCTGCTGCGGCACACGGTGTCGTTCTCGGCGTAATTGATAATGCTTTCTATTCGTTTCTCGAACTGCGCCTTGCGCTCCTCGTATACCGTTTTACTTATCACTATTTCCTCCGGCAGTACGCGGTCTCTTGTGTATGTCAGGAGCGGCACCGACCGTTCGGGTATGAAGTGAAGTATGCGTCGCTGGCTCAGACTCGTCAGTATCAGGTATACCTGCTGCTGTGTGAGACCGCTGGCGTGTGCAATGAATGCTATCTCTACGAAATGGTAGTCGACAAACAGTCCGCTGTATTCGCGTAGCATCGTTGTTATCACTGCTTCTTCGTTTGGCGTCGTGTCGTGGAGCATGTATAGCTGGTCGCGTTCGAGCGTGAACTTCACACGTGTTCGCGAGTCGGGGTCGACGTCGTATTCCAGATAGCCAGCCCTTGTGAGTATCTTCAGAGCCGAGTTGACGATGACTGGGTAGTGGTGGAATATGCGGCAGAACTTTTCTATCTCGAATCGGAACGTGCGTCCGTAGCCCGACCCGGCAGCAATCTGCAGATAGTATGCCACGTGCTCATACACACGGCATATCTCCTTCTTGTCGGGGAACTCCTGCGCAATGCGCTTCACGAGTTTCGTTCTGTCACCCCTGTCGTACAGCAATACGGCGTAAGCCTTCTTGCCGTCGCGTCCGGCTCTGCCAGCTTCCTGGAAGTAAGCCTCGATGGAGTCGGGGCATGAGATGTGTATCACGACGCGCACGTCTGGTTTGTCGATGCCCATACCGAAAGCGTTGGTTGCCACCATTACGCGCACCTCGTCATCGTGCCACTTCTTCTGTCGCTCGTCTTTTGTAGAGTGCTCAAGTCCAGCGTGATAGAACGTAGCGCTAATGTTGTTGTTTAATATGTATTCGCTTATCTCCTTAGCCAATTTGCGGCTGCGTACATACACTATTGCACTGCCGCTTATCGAGTTCAGAATGTGTATGAGTTGCTGCATCTTGTTGTCTGATGAGCGCACTACGTAAGCGAGGTTCTTACGCTCGAAACTCATGCGGAACACGTTCTTCTCCTTGAATTCCAACTGCTCCTGAATGTCGTCAATCACCTCTGTCGTAGCAGTTGCAGTGAGCGCGAGTATTGGAGCATCGGGCTTTATGCGGCGTATGTCAGCAATGTGCAGGTATGACGGTCTGAAGTCGTAACCCCATTGCGATATGCAGTGAGCCTCGTCAATGGTGATGAAGCTCACCTTGATGTGCGCCAGTTTTGTCTGGAACAGTTCAGAGCCTATGCGCTCTGGAGAAACGTAGAGTATCTTTGTATGACCGAGCACGCAGTTCTCGAGTGTCTTTACTATTTCCTGGCGACTCATACCCGAATAGATGGCTGCGGCGAGCACTTGGCGTCGCCGCAGATTGTCTACCTGGTCTTTCATCAGGGCTATGAGCGGCGTGATGACGATGCACACGCCTTCCATGGCGAGAGCCGGCACCTGAAACGTGAGCGATTTGCCGCCGCCCGTAGGCATCAGTCCCAGTGTGTCCTTGCCATCGGCGATGCTGCGTATGATGTCGCGCTGTATGCCGCGGAAATCGGAGTAGCCCCAAGTGTCTCTCAGTATCTTGAGATATAGTGTGTCGTCGTAACCCATCTTTTTGTTTATTGAAGCTTCTCTTTAACGTTCTGTTGTTAGTCTTCCTCAGCCACTCGTATGTCTTCAATCTGCAGCTGCACCATGTTGCGTTTGAAAACGTTGTCCTCAATGGTGTAGGCAATGTCGAAGCTACGTTTCGATTTAATGTAACGCGCTGAGGCGCTCTGTCCGAATGCGATACCGTTGACGATGTTGCTCGATTTGGAGTCAACAAGCTCAAGCTTTATGTGCTCCTGCTCGCGTCCTACAACCTTGCTCGTGCCGTAGTCGTATACGTCTGTCGTGCAGAAGAGCGGCTTGGTGTTGCCGGGTCCGAACGGCGAGAACCTTTTCAGGTCGTTATGCAGCTTTTTCGTTATGTCGCGGAAGTCGATTTCGGCGTCAATGTTGAGCATCGCCTCTGTCTGTTCGGGCTGTATGTGCTCGTCTACATATCGCTGGAAGCGGTTGCGGAACTCCTGGATGTCGTCCCAGCGCAGCGTCAATCCGGCTGCGTAGGTGTGTCCGCCGAAGTTGACGAGCAGGTCGCGGCAACTCTTGATAGCCGAGTATACGTCGAAGCCCGTCACGCTGCGTGCAGAACCCGTAGCGAAGTCGCCGTCGCGAGTGAGCACTACGGTCGGGCGGAAGTAGATTTCGGTGAGTCGTGACGCCACGATGCCGATAACGCCCTTCTTCCAGTTCTCGTCGTAGAGCACTATCGACGAGCGGTGGCGCTGGCTCTCCAGTTTCGAGACGATGCTGTTCGCCTCCTCCGTCATCTGCTTGTCGATGTCCTTGCGCTGCTCGTTGTACTCGTCGATGTGCTTTGCCTTGGCGAGCGCATGCGAGAAGTCTTTCTCCACGAGAAGGTCTACGCTCTCGCGTCCGTTCTCCATACGTCCCGACGCATTGATGCGCGGACCTATCTTGAACACGATGTCGCTCATTGATATGTCTCTGCCTCCGAGTCCGCAGATGTCGATGATAGCCTTCAGACCTATGCTCGGGTTCTGGTTGAGCGTCTTGAGTCCGTGGTAGGCGAGAATGCGGTTCTCCTCGGTTACGGGTACGATGTCGGCAGCTATGCTCACGGCACAGAAGTCGAGCAGCGGTATGAGTCGGGCGAAGGGTATGCCGTTGTTCTTGGCGAACGCCTGCATCAGCTTGAATCCCACGCCGCATCCGCAGAGATGCTTGAACGGGTAGGTGTCGTCGGGTCGCTTCGGGTTGAGGATAGCCACGGCCGGCGGCAGTTCTTCGTCGGGCATGTGGTGGTCGCAGATGATGAAGTCGATGCCGAGCGACTTGGCGTAGGCTATCTCTTCAATAGCCTTGATGCCGCAGTCGAGGATGATGATGAGCTTCACGCCGGCCTCCTTGGCGTAGTCGATGCCTTTCTTGCTCACGCCGTAGCCTTCGTCGTAGCGGTCGGGGATGTAATACTCGATGTTGGAGTAGAACTGCTGTATAAACTTATACACCAGTGCTACCGCAGTGCATCCGTCCACGTCGTAGTCGCCGTAGACGAGTATGCGTTCCTTGCGGCCCATCGCATCGTTGAGACGGTCGACGGCGAGGTCCATGTCCTTCATAAGGAAGGGGTTGATGAGGTCTGCCAGCTGCGGATGGAAGAATCGCTTGGCCGCTGACTCTGTTGTTATGCCGCGTTGCATTAGCAGCTGGGCGAGTATCGGGCTGATATTCAGCTTCGCCCCCAGTTCGTCAGCCGCCTGTTTCTCCTCTTTCGTAGGTGGCTTGTAATTCCATTTGAATAACATTATATATAGTTTTTATTTTTTCTCGGTTTAGGAGTGGGGTGCAGAGTGTCTGCGCGTTTAAGGTAAAACGCGTGTAAAGTTACAAAAATTATGTGGAATACGAGGATTGTTTGGCGTGTTTTTCAGGTGCCGCTTAGATTCTTTATGCCTAATTATTATATTTTTATAGTCTGTGTTCAGTCGTTTGCGTCCGCCGTCCAATCGGATTCCGTCCGCCGTCCGATCGGATTCCGTTCGCCATCCAATCGGATTCCGTCCGCCGTCGGATCGGATGTAACCATTCAATTTAGGCCGTCCTGTAATTGATAAAAAATCCCGAGGTTATTCCCGGGATTTTTTGTATTGGTATGGCAGAAATTGTGTAATTTCCTCTTCGTCCATATTGTCTTTAAGCTTACCAAGGATATCAGTCAACCACTCAAGAGGGTTCAACTGCACGACATCGCAGGACTCAAGCAGCGAGTAGAATACAGCATTGTCCTCAGCCCCCTTGTCATCATGGCTGAAGAGATAGTTCTTCCTGCCCATGACTGAGGGCCGTTGTCCGCGTTCCACATCATTGTTATCCAGGTGATACCTTCCGTCAAGGGCATAGTTTCTCATCCTGGGCCAGAGTTTGTAAGCATAGTCCAGGGCTTTCCCCAACAGGTCTGATGGTGTGGTAGTCGTACTGGCGGCTTTCATCCAAGCCTCCATAGCATCCATGATTAGCAAACCCTTCTCCTTGCGGGCTTTTGCCACTTCTTCGTACGGGGCCTTGCGCTCTCTAAGATTTTCCTCCTGGGTATAGAGCAGTTCAATGTATTCAATGGCTTTTGATGCCACACCGGGGCACGCCCGTTCGGCCTCTACGAACTTGCGACGAATGTGGGCCATGCACCCCAACAGGGTTACGCCATCCTGTTTCTCAAAATAATCATAGACTTTGTAGCCGTCTGTCTGTATGGCTCCTCGATAGTCCTTTAGCTGGGCCCTTGGTATCTCTCCTCCCCGGGAGCCTTTCAAGTAGTAGAAATAAAGACCGTGGGAATCCGGGCGGGCATCCCTGAACTGCCATGCATAGCCATGTCTGCATTTGCCTTTCCTGTCAGCTATCCTCCACGGCACCTCGTCTATTTGGAGATAGTCGCTATTTCTGATGTTCTCCCCTAAGCTCTCGTACAAAGGATAAAGTTTATCGGCCACTGCATGAACCCAATTGTTGACGGTTGACACAGGAAGTACGACACCCATTTCCTTGAGCATCTTGACTTGGCGGTATTCCGGCAGATGGTGCTCGTACTTGTCTGTGATGATCTGGGCAAGGACATCCGCGCCGACGTGATTGCCGCCTATGACCGGAACAGGTGCGGAGGCCTGGACGATTTTCGGGTGGGCTGCGTTCTTGTCAGCCTTGCGGCGAAGGATCGGGCGCTCGGTGCATTCCACCCAGAACTTTGCGGGATCGCGGTGCAGCGTGCGGGTGACATCCTTGCCGATTACGTCATAATCGTCAGGATTGATGCCCTTTGGCATTTCCGTGTGCCAGCGCTCCTCAAGGCCCGAGTACAGGTACTCCGCCGGCCTCTTGGGCTTCTGGGGCTTGCAGCTGCGGCGCGCCCGGGCCTCCCTTTGGATCTCCTCCCTCGTCTTGGCGATCTCCCCTTCCTTCTCCTCGAGGGCCTTGTCGAAAAGCTCGTCGAAGAATGTCGGCTCGTTGGGAGAAGAGGGTTTGGGAGCCGTCCCTCTTGGAACCGAAGAGCATACGCTCAAGCCAGATTATACGTTCCTCCTTGCTGCGGATTTCCACCCGCAGCCTCTCAATCTCCTTCTCAAGCTCCTTGTATGTCGGTTGCCTTTCCATACTGCAAAGGTACTGAATTTTAACGAGTTAGCCAAATTTTCGAGGCGGTGTTTTTCTTGTTTTCAGCATAATTTTCACCTTTGTTTTCGCCTGCTTGGAAACGCTTTCTGCGCCGGGCGTTCGGCGATATTCCTTCTATGAAAAGGACCAGCTCGTCCCAGCGTATCTCACGGAATCCTATATGCTGGTCTGGGGGAAACAGACGGGGCGAAAGCCTGCCTGTCTCAAGCCGCTTATAATACATTACATATCCTCCACGCTCCCAGTGGAGGAGCTTCATGACCTTGCGTGTCTTGCCTGCAAAAACATAGACCTTCCCGTCAGTGGGGTCGCCCCCGCCCTGCCGAACCTTGCCGCACATTGCGTTGACTCCAACACGCATGTCGGTAGGAGCATTGGAAATGAAAAACTGATTGTTCTCGTTGAGATTAAACATAAAGCTGTAAATTTTCGGCAAAGGTCGGAAATTTACAGCTTATAGGAAAGACGGCCTAAAATGGATGGTTACGATCGGATTCCGTCCGCCGTCCGGTGGCAAATGCACAAAAAAAGACCGAGCAAGCGTGGGTGTCCACGTGCTCGGTCTGTATGGTTAGTTTATGGAAACTGTCGATTAATCGCCGATTCCCTGATTCTTCTTAGCCTCGATCATCTTCTGGAGGATGTCAGCCGGGATTGCGTTCTTGTTAACCATGAAGTCCATTGTGTTGGCTACGATGTAGTTCTTTGTCATGTACCAGATACCCTTGTAGTCGCCTGTCTCGCCCCAAGAGTTCTTCACCATGTAGTATTCCTTGCCATGCTGGTCCTTAGCGATACCGAAGATAAGCATGCCGTGGTCGTCGGTGAGCTCCCAGTTGTCGAAGCGCTGCTGACGCTGCTCTGCTGTCGGCTCAAGCTCAGGCACCTTGCAGCCGAGTGAGTCGATGAGGTTTGTGCGCTTTGCCGGAGAAAGCTTCAACCAGCGAGCCATGTCGCTGCCAGAGAGGCCCTCTGCCTTCTTTGTGTCTACGAAGTAAGCAAGACCCTTGCGTGTGAAGCCAGGCTCGCTAACGTCGCCACCCCAAGCTACTGTGTAGCCGTTCATGACAGCGTTCTCGAGGATGCGTGCCATGTCCTCCATCGGAAGGTTCCATGACAGCGGGTTGCGCCAGTTGTCCTGCACCTCAACAGCGTACTGTGTGTAGTACGGGTGGTGAGAGTAGCTTGTGATTGTTACGTAGTCGTCGAAGTTCAAGCCGAGGCTTGCTGCGAATGACTTCGGAGTGTATTCCTTGCCTTCGTATGTGAACTTCTCCGGACACTGGCCGAGGTAAGCGTCGAGGATGCCCTGGAGACCAACCTTCCACTGCGAAGATATCTTGTTAGCTGTGCTCTTAGCGATGCCTGCTACGTACGGCTCAAGCTGGCCGAAGAACTCGTTGAAGTTGTTGAGCGAGTCGCCGTAGAGTGAACCTGGGAACGGCATTGCGTCCTCCGGGCATATACCCTGGTTCTTCAGTACGTGCAATACGTCGTAAGCCGAACCACCCTGAGAGAACTGGCAGTCGCCGTGCAGACGAACCACCTGAACGGCGCGGTCCATATAGGTCTTGTTGGCTACGAAAGCCTCGCAGAGGTCGTAAGTCTTGCCTGTAGCCTTGAGAATCTCGCTCTCGAAGTATGAGAGAGTAGAGTAGTCCCAGCATGTGCCGCTACGGTTCTGGTCCTTGATACTTGTGATCGGGTTCTCCTTGATTGTCGTGAAGACAGGCTTGTTGCTCGATGCAGCCTTCTTTGGCTTAGCTGCGTTTGCGCTCATCGCAAAAACAGCGAGAAGTGCGAGTGTTAAGATTTTCTTCATGTGATTTTGTTGTAATTTATTAAATTAATTGTTGTTTATTAAGCAATGTCTATTTGTTCTCTGCCATGTATGCTTCGACGTCTTTCGGGTGGTACGGTATTCTGTCTTCGCCGAGGAAGCGGCAACCGTCCTTTGTGATGAGGATGTCGTCTTCGATGCGTATGCCGCCGAAGTCCTTGTAAGTCTCAATCTTGTCGAAGTTGAGGAACTCGGCACAATGGCCCGAAGCCTTCCAGTCGTCGATGAGTGCGGGGATGAAGTAGATGCCTGGCTCGTCAGTCACGACGAAGCCTTCCTCCAGACGGCGTCCCATGCGCAGGCAGTTTGTACCGAACTGGTCGAGGCGCGGGCGTGTCTCCTCATCGAAGCCAACGTTGATCTGGTCGAGACCTTCCATGTCGTGTACGTCCATGCCCATCATGTGACCCAATCCGTGAGGCAAGAACATGGCGTGAGCGCCTGCAGCTACGGCTTCGTCCACGTCGCCCTTCATCAGTCCGAGCTCCTTCAGACGCTCTGTCATCAGGCGACATATTGAGAAGTGTACGTCCATATACTTCACGCCGGGCTTGGCAACGTCGAGCGCGTGGTCGTGGCATGCCTCTACGATAGAGTAAATCTCAAGCTGGCGGTCGGTAAACTTGCCGTTGACGGGGAATGTGCGTGTGTTGTCCGAACAATAGTTGTTGATTGTCTCGGCACCGCAGTCGCACAATACGAGGCGTCCGCTCTCGAGTTCTGCCATCGACGGGTTGCCGTGCATTATCTCGCCGTGCTGACTGAAGATGGTTGCGAAGCTTGTCATTGCGCCGTAAGAGAGGGCGATGCCGTCCACTTGTCCGGCTACGTATTTCTCTGTGAGGCCAGGCTTTGTGAGGCGCATGGCTGTGGTGTGCATCTTGTGGCCGATGACTGCCGCACGCTCAAGCTCCTCAATCTCCTGCTGCTCCTTTGTAGAACGCATCTTTACAACGGCACGGATAAGGTCCATGCTTGCTGCCTCCTTCTGCTGCACGGGATGGATGCCGAGCAAATCGAATATCTGTATCTTGGTATCGTGGCGGTAGGGTGGCAGGAAATGGATGCGGCGTTTCAGGCGCATCGCCTCGTTGCAGATGCTCTTGAGCGACTTCATAGGCGCTGTGTTAGCTACGCCTACCTGCTCTGCCATGTCCTTCACGCTGTCTACGCTGCCGTACCATACGATGTCTTCAATGTCAATGTCGTTGCCAACGAGTGTTTCTGTGCCGTTGTCAATGTCAATGACGCCAACAAGTCCTTCTCGGTTTTGGCCGAAGTAATAAAGGAATGAGGAATCTTGACGGAACGGGTAGTAGCCATTTGACGGGTAGTTGCATGGCGATTCGTTATTACCGAAGAGTATTATTATTCCGTCTTTCATAAGCTCTCTGAGCTTGGCGCGACGGTTAACGTAAGTTGCTTTGTCAAACATATAACCTTGATTTTGTTATTATTTCCACAAAGTTACGTTAATTTAAAGAAATAGCAAAACGTTAATCGTATTTTATGTTTTATTATGATAATGTTTCGCTTTTATTTCTAACATTTGAAATAAATATACGAATAATATTAATGTAGTAAATGTTGTCGGATTGATGTGATGAATGTTGGTAGAAGTATAAAAAAAAGAGTCAAACTTCAAAAGAAGTCTGACTCTTTGTTGGGTGGCAGGTGGGACTCGAACCCACGACATTCAGAACCACAATCTGACGCTCTAACCAACTGAACTACGGCCACCATGTTATTTGCTTTACTTAGCAGTATTGCTTAGTTCTTTAAAGCGAGTGCAAAGGTAGCGGTTTATTTCTAATCCTCCAAATGTTTTTCAAACTTTTTTCAATAAAAATCAACTTTTTCTTGATTTTTCCTTGTTTTTGCTGGTTTTTTCTGCTGTCTTTGGGGTGTTTCGAACCGTTTTATGGTTTTGAACCCTTGTTTTGATTTATTGGTTTGTGTGTCTTAACAATAGTGGTTTTTCGTGAATGGTCTGCCAAAAATTCACTTTATCATAAAAATGGCTGTTAAAACTCCATTGTTCCATAAAATTATTGAACGGAGATTTCAAGTCTTAGTTGCGTATACCTACAGCTATACATACTTATATACACAAAAAACGTCCAAAGCGTATTGCTCTGGACGTTTTATGCTTTAAAACGGGGCGTAATTTCCTTTACTCTTATTGGTGCAGTAGTCTCTCTTTGCAAATTACTTTGCCGGAGCCTGCTGAGCCGGAGCCTGCTGTGCGCCTGCAGGTGCAGGTGCAGCCTGCTGCTGGCTTGCTCCGAAACCAGGAGTAGTGTTCGGGTTTGTTGTCTGTGTTTCAGTTGCAGTCTTCTCCATAACGCTTGTACCCTCTGAAGAAACAGGAGCAACGTGAGCGCATACGATGCTGAGGACAACCATTGTGATTGCGAGACCCCATGTAGCTTTCTCTACGAAGTCGGTGGTCTTGCGTACACCTAAGATAGCGTTAGATGACGAGAAGTTTGATGCCAAACCGCCACCCTTTGACTCCTGAATAAGCACAATGCCAATCATGAGCAGGGATGCTATCACGATGAAAATTACGAATAATGTGTAAATCATTTTTCTATTTGTTATTTTTGTTATTTATTATAAGTTTCTTTAAAAATCTAATTTGATCTGCAAAGTAAGCATTTTTTTTTGGATAATTCAAATTTAAACGCTGAATAATTTCAAGAGCCTTTGAATATCTGCCTTGTTTGATATAAATCTTGGCCAAAGTCTCTGTGAAATAGCCGTCTTCGCCTTCGTTTTCTTCTTTTTTCTCTTCTTCGAGTTCTGGCTTGTAGGTAGGTTTCTCCTGCAGCTGTATTTTGCCTCCGTCTTTGTTGATGAAGTCGTCGATAAGCTTCTGGCCTTTCAGTTGCGGACTCTGTTCCTGCGCATTCTCTTCTTCGCTTTCCGTCTTTAGCAAATATGCAACATAATCTACCGCAGCGTCTGCCGGTGTGGGCTTGTGCTTAGGTTCGTCAGGTTGGTCTTGCTGTGGGGCGGAATCGAGGAAGTTGTTGATAATGGAGATAGTGCGGTTGTCGTCGTCCGCACTTGTCTCCATATTGTCTGCAGCAACTTCGTTCGGGTTCTTGAACTCGTAGTGTGCACTCTCCACCAACTTGAATAGCATGCTTCTGTCTGTCACGTATAAAGCGGTTCGGCGAAGCTCGTCGTCGAACGCGCTATCGTGCAGCAGATACATGTTCCTCAACATCAATATTCGTGCCGTCTGATAGTATGGATATAGCGCGACTAAGTTGCGGAGCTCGTACAGAGTCTCCTTGTTCATTAGTTCCGGATGATTTATGAGGCGTACTAAATCCACTTTTTTACGTTTTGTTTATTAATGTTTAATATTACCAGTTGGCTACCGTTGCGTTGAATATCTGCTCGGTGATGTCCTTGATCATCTGCGTTACGAGTTCCTCCTGCACCGTTGCGAGGCTTTGTGTTGTCTCGTATGACTTGGATGACGAGAATTGACGCTCGAAGTCCTCGCTGTGATTCACGTTGTTAGTGAATCTCACGTTCACGGTTATCGAAAGCTCGGTCTGTGCAGACTGTCCGCTTGCAGACACCGACTTGTTGCGCTGCGAGTATTGCGTAATCTCGCCTTCAATCTTCAAGTCGCCGTTGTTTCTAACCTGACTCAGCTTTGTATGACTTGCGAACATGTCCTTCAGCTGATTGTTGAACATCGGGCCCATCGGTCCCCATACATAGCTTGAACGGATTGGGAAGTCGGCTATCTGTATTGTCTTTGTCTTTGTATAGTCGATGCTCGCTCCGTTGAACTTGTAGCTTACCTTGCACGCCGAAATTGTTATAGATGCAATCAGTACAAGTGCTATATATATATAATGTGTACGGATTCGTTTCATGTCTTTATTATTTGTCGAGTCCATATTGCTTTATGCGTCTGTATAGTGTGCGGTCGGAGATGCCCAGCTCCTGCGCAGCCTTCTTGCGGTTGCCACCATTGCGTTCGAGCGCTTTCTCTACCACCTGACGACCGATGTCGCTAAGGTTCAGACTCTCGTTCTGTTCGTTTTGAGAGGTTGTTACGCCATCTCTTATCTCCTCGGCCTCTACGTCCTGATACGGACTGAATGTGGCTGGCTGCAGAGCGTGTACCTGCTGGGCAGCTGCGAAGTTGTCGAGTGTACGGTTGTCGTCAATCTGTTTGCGCAGATTGGTCATCTCGCGGCGCAGGTCGCTCACGTTGCCTCTCAACTCGTAGAGAATCTTATATAGAATCTCGCGTTCGCTCTCGTACGAGTGCGATCCGGTTGGCGTTGTGGTGGTAAGCTGCGTGCTTTCCTTGTCCTGCGGTATGAACTTGCTCAGCGTTTCGGCGTCTATCACGCGTGTTGTGCTGAGTACGGACATCTGCTCAGTGATGTTCTTCAGCTGGCGCACGTTGCCCGGCCACTTGTATCTAAGCATTATTGCCTTCGCTTCGTCTGTCAGCGTGATGCGGCTCATGCCATACTTCTCCGCAATCTGCATTGTGAACAGACTGAAGAGTAGGAGAATGTCGTTGCCACGGTCGCGCAATGGCGGCATTTGGATAGGGATGGTGTTCAGACGATAGTAGAGATCTTCGCGGAAACGTCCCTCGCTTATTGCCTTGTGCATGTTGACGTTGGTTGCTGCAACGATGCGCACATTGGTTTTCATTATCTTCTGACCACCCACACGTATGTATTCGCCTGTTTCGAGCACACGCAGCAGGCGTGCTTGTGTTGCCATTGGCAGCTCGCCGACCTCGTCGAGGAAGATAGTGCCTTTGTTTGCCGTACCGAAATAACCTTCGCTCTCGCCGATTGCACCCGTGAACGATCCCTTCTCATGTCCAAAGAGTTCGCTGTCTATAGTGCCTTCCGGTATAGAGCCGCAGTTGATGGCGAAGTATTTCTCGTGTTTGCGTGGAGAATTGTCGTGTATCAGTCGCGGTATTATCTCTTTTCCCACACCGCTCTCGCCCACAATGAGCACACTGAGGTCTGTCGACGCCACCTGCTTAGCGACGTCGAGAGCACGGTTCAACGCATCGCAGTTGCCTACGATGTTGTACCGTTGTTTTAATCTTTGCAGTTCAGATGTATCCATTTGGTAACAAATTTACATATTTCTATTAAAATAGATGCAGCTTTATGCTACTTTTTTAGCTGGCAGAGGTTTTATCTGTTGCCTTGCTGGTTGTTGTCGCGCTTCTTCGGAATAGAGAATCTCACCTTCTCGCTTTCGTCACGCTTCTCGTGATAGAGCTTCGGCAGCGGATTGGCAAGTGATAATTCGTATTCTTCGCGGTTGCGCACGATGTCGATAGCTGCATAGATAGCGTGGCGCAATGCGTTCTCGTCGGCAACGCCATGTCCGGCATTCGTGAAGTCGGGAGTAAGTGCTGGCGCCGTGCATACGAGGGGAAGTGATGACATGTAATAGATGCCGTTGTTCTGCATTGTGGTGGTGAACGGAATGTTAGCCTGGTCGTCGTACATGGCGAGTGTGCAGTCGAATGCGTCGCACGCATTCTTGCCGAAGTAGTCCTCTGCAGCGTACGGTCCGTAAGCTGTTATGCTTTCCTCCTCAGCCTTTTTGATAGCCGGTAGCAGAATTTCCTTCTCCTCAACGCCGTCTGCTTTAGGGTTCAAAGCGAGCACGCCGATGCGTGGGTTCGACAGACGGAAGTCGCGTTTCAGACAGGTGTTCAGGGTACGTATCTTGTTGAGGATGTTCTCCTCTGTGATGTTTGCTGGAACGTCCTTTATCGCCAGACCGCTTGTGGCAAGAGCGATGCGGAGCGATTCGTTCACCATAATCTTCATGCCCTTAGCTCCGTCGCCTATGCAAGTCTCGGCATATTCCTTCAGTCCGTTGTATGTGTAGCCAACCTCGTTGGCAGTCATGTTGGAGAGAGAAACCGGACAAGCTACGAGCACATCGTAAAGTTGGCTGCGGAAGTCGGTCATAGCCTTGTCGAGAGCCTTGAGTGCCGACTCGCCCGACTCCTTTGTGGGCTGTCCGAGCTCAACCTTCACCTCTTCGTCGAAGCAAGCGAGCAGGTTGACGCGTCCGTCAACAGCGTCTTCTGCCTTGTTGATGATACTGAAGCTTGCCTGAATGTCGAGTGCTTTGCGGTGATATGCCGCAATCTTTGGCGATCCGTAGATGATCGGCGTGCATAGCTCGAGCATTTCAGGCTCTGCAAAGGTTTTAAAAATAAGCTCATATCCGATACCATTGGTATCGCCGTGGGTTATTGCCACGCGGATTTTTCTGTTTTCCATTTGTTGTTTTGTTTGGGTTGTATTGTGTATAGTGCTGCTTCGGTGTTGAGCAGCAAGTTACGTTTCTTGGTTCCGGGTGCGAAGACGAAAACTTCAGCCACTATCGTGCATTGCTTGTCGCTGCGCTTTATTATGTGCTGCACGAACGGACCGCCCATTGCGTCGCCGTACATCTCCCATAGACCGCGGCACACGGTTCGCACGTTTCCGTCTACGGTGAGTTCTGTTCTGGCGACACTGCCTTCTACGGTTGTCATGTACATGTCGTCGGTTTCGCCCTTTATGTTAGTCTGCATCACGCTGTCGCGGTTCTCCGATGTGTAGATGCAGATGTTTGTCATTGCTGTAGGCGAGTCGTTGGATATCCAGATGAAGTTCTTGCCCTTGCGACTTGCCTGCATGTCTGCCGGAATGCGCATGTCTATGCCGAACATCTGCAGCACTTCCGCTTCCAGCTTTGTGTTGTGCTTGTGTTCAAGTCGTATTATGGCGTTCTTCATTTCGTTACGCTTTATCAGATTGCGCATATTGTCTGCCGCATCCTGAAACCGCATTGCTTGGCGCAGAGCTTTCATCGAAGGTGTACTTATGTGCACTATCATCTGTGGTTCGGCATATACGTTGCTTTCGTATTTCACCTTTATTTGATTCAATTTCGCGTCGATTTCTACAACAACGATGTTGCGTGCGAGTCGCAGCGTGGCGTTCATCGAGGTGTTCATGCTTACGTCGAATGCCGGTTCTGGCTGTGGCAGAGAGCCGACGGGCGCTGACAATACCTTATACAATATGCTGTCGCTATCGCCTATGACCACCACTTCGTATGGTCTGCCGCCGCTGTCGGGCAGCATAGTCTGCTTGCCGCGGTTGCATGCGACGAGTGTGACGGCGGCGAACAGCAGTATCAGATAACGCATAGGCTTACTGTTGTTGTTCGCGGCGCTTGCGCTCCTCTTCTATCTTCTTCGCTGTGCTAAGCAGTCCGCATGCTGCGAAGATGTCCTGACCGCGGCTTGCACGAATCGTCGTGAACACGCCGTGGTTTGTGAGATAGTCGCGGAAGTTCTCTATGTGGCGGTCGTCCGTGCCTTCCAGATTCACGTTGGGGATAGGGTGGAATCGTATGAGGTTGAAGCGGCAGTCGAGTCCTTCTACGAGCTTTACAATCTCGCGAGCATGAGTCGTAGTGTCGTTCACGCCCTTGAACATTATATACTCGAAAGAAAGTCGGCGCTGGTGGGTGAAGTCGTAGTTGCGCATGAGGTCTACCACCTCAACGATAGACATGCCGCGCTCTGCCGGCATTAGTTGTGCGCGCTGTTCGGGTATCGGCGAGTGCATACTGATAGCCACATGGCAATCGCTCTCGTCGAGGAATCGCTGCAGCTTCTTGCGCAGACCGACGCTGCTCACCGTGATGCGCTTCGGGCTCCATGCGTAGCCATAGTCGGCAGTCATTACCTGAGTCACCTTCAGCACGTTGTCGAGATTGTCCATCGGCTCGCCCTGACCCATGAACACGATGTTCGTGAGTTTCTCACGTTCGGGCAGCGAGTATATTTGGTTGAGGATATCGGTCGCGGTGAGGCTTTCCTCGAAACCCTGCTTGCCGGTCTGGCAGAACAGACAGTTCATCTTGCATCCCACCTGCGACGATACGCACAGTGTGGCGCGGTCGTGATCGGGTATGTACACAGTCTCCACGTGCTTGCCCGTAGCGGTGGGGAAGAGGTACTTTATGGTTCCGTCCTTCGATACCTGGCTGTCTATCGGGTCCATGCATCCGATGGTGTATTCGGCTGCCAAGCGCTCACGGTTAGTCTTCGAGATGTTTGTCATCTCGTCAATCGATTTTACGTGTTGTGTATATAGCCATTTCGCCATCTGTCCGCCGGTGAAGGCTGGCATACCGAGCGATTTTGCCACTTCCTTGAGCTCGTAGAGTGACATACCCATGAGCGGTTTCTTCATATCTGTCATATCTGTGTACACTATTTGTTTTGCTGTAGTTGCGTCCTAAGCTACAAAGTTACGCATTTTTTTTGAAAATAATAAGGTGTATAACGAAAAAAGCGTGTAAAACATATTGTTTTACACGCTTGGTTTGGTAGTGGATAGGGGAATCGAACCCCTATGCCAAGATTGAGAATCTTGTATCCTAACCATTAGATGAATCCACCATCTTATGTCTTACTGCTTTGGTAGTGGATAGGGGAATCGAACCCCTATGCCAAGATTGAGAATCTTGTATCCTAACCATTAGATGAATCCACCAACAGTAAAATTTTGCTCAAGAGAACAGCGGAAGCTGGGGGATTCGAACCCCCGGTACGGTTACCCGTACGGCAGTTTAGCAAACTACTGGTTTCAGCCACTCACCCAAACTTCCATACTGGTTGAAGTTAACCGGAGCACTGTTTCTCAATTGCGAGTGCAAAGGTATACGTTTTTCTCGTAACCGCCAAATGTTTCTTTAACTTTTTTGTCGGAAGATGTGCATTTTCTTGAATTTTTAGGGTTAAAAGCCCGTTTGGGGGCTTGTCTTCGCCGTTTTTCTACTCAGATATGCGCTTGTAGTAGCGCAGGGTGCTGTTGGGTGAGTGAAGAATGTGCGTCAGTTCTTCGAGCAAAAAATCGGGTCGGAACGAAATTTCTTCGAAATAAGTTGAAGTTTTTCCGTTGCATTCGTAGATGTTGCCCTCCTTGAAAGCCTTTATTGTCTTGTATCCGCTGTATTCGGCTGTCAGTTCGTTGCGCGTTAGCGGTCGGTTTCCATAATAAATGAAGAGCCAAACGTCGGCGTCGGTTGATTTGTTGATAACCATTTCGGGTGAAAGGTTTAGTGAACCGCTCTGATTATTGTCGGCGAAAATATATTTCCCGCCTGCATCCTTTATCAGTTTTGCCATCGAACTGTTGCCGCCGGGGCAGTACCATACACCATTTGTGACGCGTTCGGTGAGCACTTTCGGGTGTTTCTTCTGCTTTTTGTTTCCGTTGACGATGGTTTTGTAGTTGTGTTCTATGGCTGCGAACAGCGAGTCGGCTGTGTTTTCCTTTCCGGTGAGCATGCCATAGAAGCGCATCCATTCGGCGCGTCCCAGGGCAGATGTCTCCATGTAGTCGGCGCATTCTATGATTGCGGCGCCGATATTCTCGAGCTGAGCGTAGCTGCCTCCTTCGTATGGCGACATGAATATGGCGTCGGGTGAGAGTGTGATGATGCGTTCGATTGTTGGCGACATGCTGTTGCCGCAGTCGGCTATGAGGCCTTTTGCCGCACGTCGCTGTATGTCGGATTGTGTGATGTACTGCAAGTCGCACACTCCTTTTATTGTCTCGGCCGCGCCAAGGTCGAAAAGTAGTCGGCAGTGGGGTGATGTCGAGACAACGGCGCTATGTATCGGTGTGTATATAGCGGTGGCGTCTGTCGGTGGCGTCACTTTTCCCGAGTCCTTGCGGTTGATAAGGGCATAGCGGTGTAGGGTAGTGCCGGCTTTCCAAGGATTGCTCAGTTTCACGTCGATATATCCGTCGTGGCGTACTGCTGTTATGTGTTCGGCGTATTTGAATGCGATTGTGTCGCCGTCGCCGTTGTCGTTGTTGGTTGCCGTGTGGTTGTTGCACGAGGCGAGAAGAAGTATTGCGCTATATATATAATAAGGTAAGATGTTATATATATAATAATGTATAGGCTTGTGCGTGCTTGTTTGCTTTGTCATTCTTTCTGGTGTTTTTAGAATGTTATACATGTTGATGTTTGTATAAATGAAAAAAGTGAAATGTTCAAACGAACATTTCACTTTTCGTGAGGTACCTAGCAGAGTCGAACTGCTCTACACGGTTTTGCAGACCGTTACCTAACCGATCGGCCAAGGTACCAAATAGGCTTGTTGCTTAATTGCGAGTGCAAAGGTAGCCATTCTTTTCGTAACAGCCAAATGTTTTTGCGACTTTTTTCAAGAATATTTCACTTTTCAGTGTTTTTTCTTAAAATCTTCATGTTTACGAGTCGATTTTCCTGAAATTGCTGCATTTCTCAGCGTGAACAGCCGCACTCGTGTGTTTGTTTCGCTTGCTGTTTTTTTATCATCTGCTCCTTCAGAGCGCAGCCTTTACAGCCGTAGCATCCGCTTTTTGCTTCCTGTATAGCCATGTATGTGCGGTAGGCGATGTAGCAGATGGAGATGATTATTATGAATATTACAGAGACAAGTTGTAGCATGGGGCGTAAATATTAGTTGTCCGTGGCGACCGTTACGTACATCAGCGCCGTTCGTTGCGCAAGTACGTGCCGACCATAGCAGATATGCGTATCGGTCGGCGCGGACAAGAATTTCTAAAAAAAATTAGTATGCAAAGAGGGGATAATCCTTCATCGTCTCGTTCACCTTAGCACGAACGCGAGCGATTACTTCCTCGTTCTCCGGGTCGTTGAGCACTTCCTCGATGAGTTCAGCAATGAGCACCATGAGGTCTTCCTTAGCGCCACGTGTTGTGATGGCAGGAGTACCGAGGCGGATGCCAGATGTCTGGAAAGCGCTGCGTGTGTCGTACGGCACCATGTTCTTGTTCACGGTGATGTCGGCAGCAACGAGAGCGTTCTCAGCCACCTTGCCGGTGAGATCAGGATACTTCGAACGGAGGTCGACGAGCATAGAGTGGTTGTCTGTGCCGCCGCTCACGATAGTGAAGCCGCGCTTGATGAGTTCGTCTGCAAGCACGCTTGCGTTCTTCTTCACCTGCTTTGCCCACTCCTTGAACTCAGGCTGCAGAGCCTCACCGAAAGCTACAGCCTTGGCAGCGATGACATGCTCCAACGGACCGCCCTGCTGTCCTGGGAACACTGCAGAGTTGAGCAGCTGGCTCATCATCTTTGTTACACCCTTAGGAGTCTTCAATCCCCACGGATTCTCGAAGTCCTTGCCCATAAGGATGATGCCGCCGCGCGGACCGCGCAGGGTCTTATGAGTAGTAGAAGTAACGATGTGAGCGTACTTCACAGGGTTGTCGAGCAAGCCGGCTGCGATGAGACCTGCAGGGTGAGCCATATCAATCATAAGCAAAGCGCCTACCTTGTCGGCAATCTCGCGCATGCGCTTGTAGTCCCACTCGCGACTGTATGCCGAACCGCCACCGATGATAAGTTTCGGTTTGTGCTCAAGTGCGAGCTGCTCCATCTGGTCGTAGTTCACGCGACCTGTCTCCTGGTCGAGGTCGTAGCCTATGGCGTGGTAGAGAATACCCGATGTGTTCACAGCCGAACCGTGTGAGAGGTGTCCGCCGTGAGCGAGGTTAAGTCCGAGGAATGTATCGCCAGGCTTCAGTACGGCAAGCAGCACAGCGGCGTTAGCCTGCGCACCAGAGTGCGGCTGTACGTTTGCATACTCAGCACCGAAGAGTTTTTTCACGCGCTCGATAGCCAGTGTCTCCACTTCGTCCACTACCTGGCAGCCACCGTAGTAGCGCTTGCCTGGATAGCCCTCGGCATACTTGTTTGTGAGATAAGAGCCCATTGCCTCCATCACCTCGTCGCTGACGAAGTTTTCAGACGCGATAAGTTCTATACCCTTCAGCTGGCGCTGATGTTCTTTCTCAATCAGGTCGAAAATTACTTGATCTCTTTTCATAGTTAAAAGGATTTTAGTTATAGTTTATTAAACGAGTTCTACTTTCTCGATGAACTGTTCCTTGTCGCAGTAGTGGCATTTGAGGATGCCCTTCTCCTTGTTCACAACGTGGAAGACGGTGTTCATCGGCTCGTTGTTGGTGATGCACTTCGGGTTGTTGCACTTCACGATGCCGCGCAGCTCGTCGGGAGTCTTCACGGTCTTCTTCTCCACTACCTCGTAGTCGTGAATGATGTTGAGCACAACGTTCTGTGCTACGACCGAGAGGCGCGAAATCTCCTCGTCGGTGAAGAATTTGTCAGACACCTTGATGATGCCTTTGCGTCCTATCTTGTTCGACGGATAGTTGTAGCCGATGGTTACTGGTGTATCGAGTGTTTCCAGTTGCAGCAGGTTTACAACCTGATATGTCTTCTCTGCCGGTATATGGTCGATGACAGTGCCGTTCTTGATAGCGGCCACTTGTCTTTCTGTCTTGTTGCTCATTGTATTATGTTTATTAATTGCTAAATAATTGTCTTGTCGTTGCGCACTTCGTCGAGAGAGATGCCGAGAACGTAGCAGAATATAGCCTCGCGGGCGAACAAACCGTTGCCAGCCTGCTGAATGTAGTAAGCGTGCGAACTCTCGTCTACGTCGTACGCAATCTCGTTAACACGTGGCAGCGGGTGCAGAATCTTCATGTTCTCCTTCGCCTTGCAGAGCATCTGACGTTTCAGGATGTACACGTTCTTCACGCGTTCGTACTCCATAAGGTCTGAGAAGCGCTCCTTCTGTACGCGTGTCATGTAGAGGATGTCGGCGTCTGCGATAACGTCTTCGTTGAAGTCGGTATGCTCTTCGAAGCGTATGCCATGCTCGCGGCAGTAGATCTTGTACTCTTCAGGCATTGCCAGCTCCTTCGGCGCTATGAAATGGAATGTAGGGTTGAAGTGGCGCATGGCGGTGATGAGCGAGTGTACGGTGCGTCCGTACTTCAAGTCGCCCACAAGATAGATGTTAAGGTTTTCGAGAGTGCCTTGTGTTTTGTAGATAGAATAAAGATCGAGGAGACACTGTGACGGGTGCATGTGTGCGCCGTCGCCCGCGTTCACGATAGGAACGGGAGCCACTTCGCTGGCGTATTGCGCAGCGCCTTCAACGTAGTGGCGCATTACGATTACGTCTGCATAGTTTGAAACCATAAGGATGGTGTCCTTGAGGGTTTCGCCTTTAGTTACGCTTGACGCCTTGGCGTCAGAGAAACCGATGACGCGCGCACCGAGACGGTTTGCTGCGGTTTCAAAACTCAATCGCGTACGAGTCGAAGGCTCGAAGAAAAGCGTAGCCACCACCTTACCTTTCAGCAATTCGCGGTTTGGGTGGTTTTCGAACTCCTTTGCCATTTCGAGCAAATACATTAGCTTCTCCTTCGGCAGGTCGGCTATTGTTACAAAATCGTGTCTCATTATTATTTAGAATTAATGGTTGTCTACAATTTGTCTGCTAAGGTAGTTATAATTTTTCAGATATGACGTAAATGAAAACTATTATTTATGCTTTTCTCACTTTTTTGCCTTACCTTTGCAAAATATAAGAGATATTACTAATATAATTCAGTCCTATTACTAATGTAATAAGGAATACATTACTAAAAATATGAGAAAAGTATTCGTACGCTCACTATGGACGTTGCTTGCCATCGTCATTCTCGGTTCGGCTGTTGCGTTCACGGCTATATGGAACGGTTTTATCGGATATATGCCGCCAGTTGAGGACTTGCAGAACCCTATCAACCGCTTCGCAACACAGATCTATAGTGCCGACGGAAAGGTCATCGGCACGTGGAACTTCAATCGCGAGAACCGTGTCTGCGTTTCATACAACGACATCTCGCCATACCTGGTGCAGGCGCTTGTGGCTACTGAGGATGTGCGTTTCTACGACCATTCGGGCGTAGACTTCCTCGCTTTGGGCAGAGCCATCGTCAAGCGCGGTCTATTCGGTCAGGCTTCTGCCGGTGGCGGTTCTACCATCACGCAGCAGCTTGCCAAGCAGCTCTATTCCGAAACCGCCAAGAGCACCATGCAGCGAGCGCTGCAGAAACCGATAGAGTGGGTTATCGCCGTGAAGCTCGAGCGCAACTACACCAAAGAGGAGATAATAGCTCTGTATCTCAACTATTTCGACTTCCTGCATAACGCTGTAGGTATAAAGACTGCGGCCAATACCTATTTTAATAAGGAGCCTCGCGACCTCAATATTGAGGAGGCTGCTACGCTCATCGGCTTGTGCAAGAACCCGTCGCTGTTCAATCCCGTGCGTTATCCCGACCGTTGTCGTGAGCGTCGCAACGTGGTGCTCGACCAGATGCGCAAGGCGGGCTATATCACCGATGCCGAGTATGCGCAGCACATCGAGTCGCCGCTCACGCTCGACTTCCACCGCACCGACCACAAGGATGGCGTAGCGCCTTACTTGCGCGAGTTCCTGCGTGTGTACATGTCTGCCGAGCGTCCTGAGCGTTCCAACTATCCGGCGTGGAACAAGCGCCAGTATGTCATCGACTCTATAGCTTGGGTAAGCGATCCGCTTTACGGATGGTGCAACAAGAATCGCAAGAAGGACGGTTCGCCTTACAACCTCAACGCCGACGGCTTGAAGGTGTACACCACTATCGATTCGCGTATGCAGCGATATGCCGAGGAGGCTGTGTATGCTCACGTGGCACGCTTCCTGCAACCCGAGTTCTTCAAGGAGCAGAAGGGCAAGCCGAACGCTCCGTTCACCTCTGCGCTCACGCAGAAGCAGGTTAACCAGATTATGGAACGTGCTGTGCTTCAGAGTGAACGCTATCGTGCACTTAAGGCGGCAGGCGCAAGCCAGGAGGAGATACACCGCTCTTTCCATACGCCGACTGAGATGACGCTCTTCACCTATCACGGTGACATCGACACCATGATGATGCCTATTGACAGTATACGCTACGTGAAGTCGTTCCTGCGTGCCGGCTTCATGAGTATGGACCCGAAGACGGGTGCCGTGAAGGCGTATGTGGGCGGACTCGACTATTCTCATTTCATGTACGACATGGTTACGGGCGGCAGACGCCAGGTTGGCTCTACAATCAAGCCGTTCCTCTACTCGCTGGCTATGGAGAACGGATTCACGCCGTGCTCAATGGCTCCTAACGTGCAGCAGTCGTACAGAGTGGGCAACCAGACATGGACACCACGCAATGCCAACCGCAAGCGCTACGGCGAGATGGTTTCGCTGAAGTGGGGCTTGGCGCAGTCGAACAACTGGATTTCGGCTTACCTTATGAGTAAGCTCAATCCACAGCAGTTTGTTTCTATGCTTCACGACTTTGGCATTAACAACCCCGAGATTGTGCCTTCGATGGCTCTCTGTCTCGGTCCGTGCGAGGTTTCTGTGGCTGAGATGGTGAGCGCTTACACCACATTCGCCAATAAGGGCATACGTTCGGCTCCGATGTTCGTGAGCCGCATCGAGGACAACGAGGGCAATGTCATAACCGATTTCCAGCCGCGTCTGAACGAGGTGATAAACGCTGAGAGTGCTAACCGCATGCTTGTGCTTCTGAAGGGCGTAGTAGACGGCGGTACCGGCGGACGTCTGCGCTTCAGATACCACTTTACGGGCGAGATTGGTGCCAAGACCGGTACCACAAACCGCAACGCCGACGCATGGTTCATGGGCTTCACTCCGCAGCTTGTGAGCGGTTGCTGGGTAGGTGGCGAGGACCGCGACATCCATTTCGACACCATGCGCATGGGACAGGGCGCCACGATGGCTCTGCCTATCTGGGCTTACTATATGAAAAAAGTGTATGCCGACCCGTCACTGCCTTATGACGAGAGCGTGAAGTTCGACCTGCCAGAGGGATACGATGGGTGTTCGAGCGGTGAAAGCTCGGCGGATGGCGCCGAAGATGCGCTCGACATTGAAGAAGTATATGAATAATATACAGGGCGCTGTGGCTTGCCTATGCAAGAACAACGCCCCTTTTAAATATAGTTTTATGAAATATTTTGTAGCAGATTTCAAGATAGTGTGCGAGGCTGAGCAGTTGCAGGTAGCCCGCGAGTTGTTGTCGGCAGCCGCTTGTGAGGCTGGTTTCGAAGCGTTTGAGGATTCAGACGAAGGATTGCAGGGTTATGTGCAGCGCCCAATGTATGACAAGGAGGCGCTCGATGCATCCATCGCCGACTATATGCCTGTCGGCGTGTCGGTGAGTTATGAAGTTGAGGAAGTGCCCGATCAGGACTGGAATCAGGGTTGGGAGGACGAGGGCTTCGAGCCGATTGGCGTGAACGAAAACCTCGTGATATATGACGCCAAGCACACCGACCGCGAGATGTTCGCTGGCGACGACGGCGTGATGCGCATCTTCATTGAGGCGCGCAACGCCTTCGGTACGGGTACGCACCAGACAACACGCATGATATTGCGACGCCTGCTGGGTATGGACGTGCATGGCAAGAGCGTGCTCGACTGCGGATGTGGAACGGGCATAATCGGCATAACCGCCTCACGCCTTGGTGCCGACCCCGTGCTTGGCTACGACATCGATGAGTGGAGCGCCGATAATGCCCAGTATAACGCGGCGCTGAACGGTGTTGAGAATATGGATGTGTTGCTTGGCGATGCGTCTGTTCTTGATAACGTTGAAGACCGCTTCGATATCGTGATTGCTAATATCAACCGCAATATACTCATTGCTGACATGCCGGCGTTTCGTGCGCACATGAAGGAAGGTGCACAACTCATCCTCAGCGGATTCTACGAGGCTGACGTGCCGATGATAGAGGCGGCAGTTAAGGAGCAGGGACTGGCGCTCTGCGATGTAGTGACGGATGAAGATTGGGCTTGTGCGTTGTTCAAGTAAGATTATTATTGCTGTCCGGTAAAACTTTTGCAAGCAAAATAAATTAGGGCTGACACTTCTCTCACGAGGTATCAACCCTTTTGGCTAACTTTGTTCCAAACTTTAATAAATAATGAAAAGACTACAATCATATATACTATTTATATTGTTGCTGTTGGCTACTGTTCTTCCGGCACACGGGCATATTTCCAGAAATATGTTCATGATTACCAATATCAATACAGATAATGGACTGTCCAGTCCCCGTGTCTATTCTATTGTTGAGGCAGAGGATGGTGCTATGTGGATAAGTACTAAACGAGGGGTTGACCGATACAACGGACAATTGGTTTCTAATTACACATTGGCTACAGAAATGCCGTATAGTGATGCATGTGGCAGAAATATCAAATTGACCCAAGATCATCATCGGCAGATATATGCTTACGACAACAAGGGAAAAGTATATATATATAATAAGGTGAAAGATACGTTCGTCTTGAGATGTAATCTTCTGAATATTCTTGGAGGAAGCATTGTATTGAACGAATTGTTGGTAGATGAAAAGGGCAACTTCTGGTTGGCTATGGATAAAGGTCTTTACTGCTTGTCAGCTTCTGCTGACGGGAAGGACATCGTTCGCAAGAAAGCCAAAGGTAGATTTATATTAAAAGATACCTATATTAATCATATCCAGTTTGTTGGTAAGAGACTCTTGATAGGAACTTCTAAAGATGTATATTGCTATTCGGTAGCTACACAGAAAATAGCAAAAAAAATAAGCGGTAGCTCTGTGGTTTCTTCTTATCATGATATAGAGGGGCATCATATTTGGTTGGGTACTTTTCATGAAGGAGTGAAGGTGGTGGATGATAGTACTTGGAAGCCGATCAATTCTATAGCTTTCCATTCTTTTCAGAACATTCCGCAGAATCCCGTACGTTCTATTATTTCATTTAATCATCAAACTGTTCTGATGGCTGTCGATGGAGCTGGTATCTATGCTTATGATAAGCAGAATAAACAAACCAAGCTCTTACTGAATACAGATGGACGTCCTGGTAACGTGTTGAAGGGTAATGGTTTATATACTTTGTGCCGCGATCGTTTTGGAGATTTATGGGCAGGCTCTTATTCGGGAGGAGTAGATTTAGCCATTCCGATGGAACATACTCTGGAATATATTACGCACGAGTATCTTAACAATCAATCGCTGATAGATAATTGTGTGAACGATGTGTTCCAAAGTCGCGATGGAAAAATATGGTATGCTACTGATAAAGGAGTAAGTATTTATGACTCGCAGACTCATTTTTGGCATCATGGACTATATAATAAGGTGGCACTTACGATTTGTCAGACTGTTGATGGAAGGATTCTGGTAGGTACTTATGGCAATGGTGTATATCAGGTGAACAGTGATGGAACCAGTATGCCTGCATATTCAGTTCGTAATGGAAAGTTGAAGAGCGACTATGTGTTCAGTCTTTTTGTTGATAGCGAAGGCAATCTCTGGATAGGCTGTTTAGATGGTGATATGGCCTGTTTCCCTTCTGGAAAAAATGTTTTCAGAGGAGTGGAGAAGGCAGCTTTCTATCTGCCTGTCAACGAGGTACAATGCATTACAGAATCAGAGGATAAGCACAGTATCGCTGTAGGAACTTCGCATGGTTGCTATTTGATAGATAAGCGCGAACCTTTGCATCCTCGTCGTTTCTTTTATCCTAATCAGTATCCCGATAAAGGCATTAATTTGTTTGTCAACAGTATGGTTTATCAGAATTCCCGTCATATCTGGATAGGTACGGATGGTGGTGGACTTTATGATTATGACCTGACGACTAATAAATTAAGAAACTATACTACCCAGGAGTCTTTACCGTCTAATACGGTTTCTGGACTTATCAAGGGAAAGAATGGCAAGTTGTGGTTGAGTACTGATAAGGGGTTGGCTTTCATCTATCAGGGGAAGGTGGTAAATCTCAACTTCTTCAAGGGACTGGAACGTGAGTATAATCGGATGTCTGTGGCGTGTACTTCAGATGGCAGGATGCTTTTTGGCAGTAATGATGGCGTAGTGGCTTTGGCTCCGATGTTTGCCAAAGGATTGAATTATGCAGCTCCGCTTCGTATCCATCGTGTTGAGGTAGAAGGCGTAGAGCGTACCGACCAATGGAATAAATCCCTCTTTGAGATGTTACAAGATGGCACCTTGCACCTTCACCATCATGAGAATACGCTGATTGTTTCTTTCGAGAGCATCAATTATCAATATCAGCATGACATCCAATATCAGTATTATTTAGAAGGATATGATCGTAACTGGAGTAAACCTTCCTCTTATCAGTTAGCACGATTTGTCAATTTGCCTCCTGGCAACTATGTCCTTTATGTCAAAGCTATTTGCAGAAGCAATGGTAGAGAATTGGGAGCAACATCCCTAAAAATTTCTATCGCTCAACCTTGGTGGAACACCTGGTGGGCATGGATTGTCTATCTCTGTATTCTGACAGCCATCTTATATTTTGCATGGCAGTTTTATAAAGAACGATTGCTGCGCAAGTATTATGACGAGAAAATCAATTTCTTCGTCAATACTGCCCATAACATACGTACTCCTTTGAGTCTCGTTTTAGCTCCTCTTGTTGATCTGTCTAAAGATTCTCTCTTGAGTGAAAAGAGTCGTGTTTTTTTGGATATGGCGCAGCGCAACGGCAATAAACTGTTGAAGATGGTAACAGAGTTGCTTGACTTCCAAAAAGTTGAACAGTCTGCCGAACAGGTTCGTCTGCAAGATATAGAATTGCCGATGCTTTTACGTTTGCAGATTGATAAGTTTGCATTGGCAGCTCAGGAGAAGCATATTCTGCTGTGTCTTGAAACGTGTCCGCAGCAACAGATTCGTTCTGATGTCAAAATGGTGGATCTGATATTGGAAAATCTTCTCTCGAATGCTATCAAATATACACCTCAAGGTGGAAAGGTTACGTTGTCGGCTTCTGTTGAAGGAAAGATGGCGCTGATTCATGTATGTGATACAGGTATAGGTATTCCCAAGGCAGAAATTAAGAGTATCTTCAAGAGCTTCTTCAGGGCTTCTAATGCGGTGAATTCTCAGGAAATGGGAAGTGGATTAGGACTGATGCTTACACAAAAGCTTGTAGAGAAATTAGGAGGAAAGCTTAGTTTCGTAAGTGAGGAAGGAAAGGGTACTACTTTCTTTGTGCAGTTGCCATTAGGTAATGTAACAGATTCTTCTGTTCGGCTTGTTGAGGAAAAGAAAAAAGTTGCAAATGAATCTTCTTTAGCTGAGGACAAGCATGATGAAACTTGCCAAACTGTGTCTTCTGCGGTTTTGCAGGATGCTGGTGTTTCAAAGGATACACTTCTTTTTGTCGATGACAATGAAGATCTTTGCAAATATATCAGAATGACTTTTGGTGATTCTTATCAAGTAGTTGATGTGGAAAGTGCAGAGGCTGCCTTGAAATATTTGAAAGAGGGCGGTGTGTGTGATATCGTTGTTTCAGATGTCATGATGCCGGGAATGCACGGAGATGAGCTCTGTCGCCGCATCAAGGAAAACAAGGAAACATCATGGCTGCCCGTTATACTGCTGACTGCTAAGATTGGTCGTGACTTTATGATAGAAGGACTCGGACTTGGTGCTGATGACTATATCGCCAAGCCATTCGATACAGCTATTCTTGCGAGTAAGGTTGCCAGTATTTTGAAGAATCGTCGCCGGTTGAGTCATTACTATATGGACAGAAGTCTTGCTCTTGTTAGAGGAGAGATGGCTTCTGAGTCTGCTTCTCCAGAGCAGATTGTGTGCTCTGATTCTTACGAAAATGTGGAAGAAGCTGTTCTGAATCCACAAGACCAGGCTTTTGTAGATAAAGCTACCAGTTTGGTGTTGGCTCATCTGAGCGATACCGACTTTAATATCGACCGACTCTGTAGAGAGATGGCGATGAGCAGAACGCTTTTCTATGGTAAGCTGAAGACTCTTACGGGGCAAAATCCGCAGGATTTTATGCGATTGATACGTCTGGAGCAGGCTGCAATCTTTCTGAAACAGGGAGATAGTGTGTTGGATGTCTCTGTGAAAGCCGGTTTTGTAAATGTGAAGTACTTTAGTACAGTATTTAAAAAGCACTTTGGGGTTTCTCCCAGTAAGTATCTGTAAATCAGAGCTTTAATTTTAAAGAAAAGGTTTCTGTTTGGACGATATGTCTGAATTGAAACCTTTTTTGTTTGTTATCTAACCCTCTTGAAGTTCCTTTTCTCTACTTTTGCAGCCAGAATCTGTTACGCACAGTTTTTTAAAAACCGAAACAATAACAATTTACCCATAAAATGAAAAGGAATTTTTTGACAATTAGCCTCTTTTTAATAGGCATCTTCACATGTTTCTCATGCGAAGCAAACACGTTGCAGAAGGACTCATCCAAAGGTTCTGATGGCGTATGCGAATCCATGCCTACTGCCCAGCAATGGAATAAAGATGTTGTGGGATGGAATCTTGGAAATGCGTTTGAGTGCTCAGCTCCTGGACAGGATGGCGAGTCGATGCAGATTGGCAACCCTGATGGTTCCATCCATGCAGAGACAGCTTGGGGCAATCCCGTTGTTACCAAGAAGATGATACAAGCTGTGAAGAAGGCAGGTTTCAATGCCATCCGTATTCCAATCCGTTGGCAGTGCCACATTACCAATGCTCAGGCGATGAGCATCGACAAGGCTTGGATTGCTCGTATTAAGGAGGTAGTGGGTTGGTGTCTGGATAATGACCTCAAGGTTATCATCAATGCGCATCATGAAAAATGGCTCGAAAGTCGTCCTACCTATCAATATAAGGAAGAAAACTGCCAAAAGCTTGCGCTCCTCTGGATGAATATCGCCTCTGAGTTTGCCAATTATGACAGTCGCTTGGCTTTCGCCGGTACCAATGAGGTTCACGTCAGAGACAACTGGAGCAAACCTACTGTCGAGAATCTCGAAGTGCAGAATGCTTACAATCAGACATTCGTGGATATGGTTCGTGCCACAGGCGGCAACAATGCCAAACGCCACCTCATCTTACAGACTTACGTTTGCAACCCTTGGTTTGGCATCGAGAATGGAGGATTCATCATTCCGAAGGATACCGAAGGCAATGGCAACAACTATATGAGTGTGGAATTCCACTACTATCAACCATGGAGCTACGCCGGCGATTGCACCTACGATTACTGGGGTGATGCCTACAAGGATGCTGGCAAGACACCTGCTGACAACGAGAAGACGATGACGGATTTCTTCGATAAGGTGATGAATACCTGGAGCAACAAAGGACTGGGTGTCGTAATAGGAGAATGGGGAGTAACCGACCACTATAAGTCAAACTCTGTGAAAGTGCATGAAAACATGACCTACTACTGTAAGTTCTTGACTACGGAGGCTCGCAAACGAGGCTTCTCTACTTTCGTTTGGGACAACAACTACTTTGGTAACGGCTCTGAGAAGTATGGCATCTTCGACCGTTTCAAGAGTATGAAGGTGAATGCTCCTTGGATTCTTGATGGAATCTTTCAGAAGTAATGATATGATAATAAGATGAATTATTTTAAACCTATAAACAAAATAAGAACTATGAGAAAGAAAACAAAGTTTCTCGGCATGCTCGGTGCAGGTTTGATGTGGATGCCTACTTCAGCCATCCTCGCTGCCCAGATGAACAATGCTGCTATGAGCGTTCAGCAGAACCAAGGCATTAAGGGTACAGTGGTGGATGCCACTGGCGAAACCTTGATTGGTGCAAGCGTGAAGGTGGCTGGTACAACCAACGGTGTCGTTACCGATCTGGATGGTAACTTTACGCTGAATTGCAAGCCTGGAGCCACACTCGAAGTGAGCTACGTCGGTTACAAGACGATGACCGTGAAAGCTGCTGATGGTATGAAAATCAAGATGCAAGAGGATGGTAAAGCCTTGAATGAGGTAGTTGTCACCGCCCTCGGTATCAAACGAGACCGCAAGGCTCTCGGCTATGGCTTGGAGGAAGTGAAGGGTGAGGAACTCACCAAGGCGAAGGAAACCAACGTCATCAACTCTCTTTCAGGTAAGGTGGCTGGTCTCGTCGTGCAGAACACCGCTGGCGGTGCTTCTGGTTCTACCCGTGTGCTTCTCCGTGGTAATACGGAAATGGCAGGCAACAACCAGCCTCTCTATGTAGTGGATGGTGTGCCTTTGGATAATACCAACTTTGGCAGCGCTGGCGAAGCTGGTGGCTATGACCTCGGTGATGGTATCTCTGCCATCAACCCTGACGACATCGAGACGATGAGCGTATTGAAAGGTCCTGCTGCCTCTGCCCTCTATGGTAGCCGTGCTTCTCATGGTGTTATCTTGATTACGACCAAGAAGGCGGCGAAGGATAAGATTGGTGTAGAGTACAATGGTTCTTTCACTGTCGATACACAATTGGCTAAGTGGGACGACATCCAGGAGATATATGGCGCTGGCTACAATGGCGAGCTTCCTAATGCGAGCACTTCTGGCACCAATGCCAGTTGGGGACCTAAGGCCGATGACTTCATGTTCAAGTACTTTGATGGTGAGGAGCGTCCATTCAAGATGCATCCTAACAACGCCTCCGATTTCTTCCGCACAGGTTTCACCACCCAGAACTCTGCCATCCTCTCAGTTAATTCCGGTAAGACGGGTATGCGTTTCTCTGTTACGGATATGCGCAACAAGGACATCCTGCCTAACACCAATATGAGCCGTGACAACTTCAACCTCCGTGTGAATACGTCAGCTGGTCCTGTTGACTTCGACTTCACCGCCAACTATACTCGTGAGAAGGTGAAGAACCGTCCTGCATTGGGAGACTCTCAGAGCAACGTGGGCAAGAACCTCATGACCCTGGCTGGTACCTACGATCAGGCTTGGTTGAAGCACTATGAGGATGCCGACGGCAACTACTCCAACTGGAATGGTAACGACCAGTATAACAGGAATCCATACTGGGATCTCTACAAGAACCGCAATACATCCGACAAGGACGTGTTCCGTTTTACGGGTAAGGCCATCTGGAACATCAACAAGCACCTCAAGTTGCAGGGTACCATCGGTACTGATATCAACAGCATGAACTTCGAGGACTTCATCGCCAAGACAACTCCAGGTACTCCTGCCGGAAAGCTTACCGACCAAATCTTCAAAAACCGCACACTCAACGCCGAGATACTCGCCCTCTACAACAACTCATGGGGCGACTTCGATGTCAACGCTACCGCTGGTGGTAACATCTTCAAGGTGAACAACAAGACCACTACCAACATCGGTCTTAACCAGCAGATGAGTGGAATACAGAACATCATGAACTATCAGGAGCAGAATACTCGCGAGAGCATGTATAAGAAACAGATCAGTTCTCTCTATGCCAGTGCGAGCCTCGGCTACAAGCATACTTACTATCTGGAGGGAACCCTGCGTGGCGATAAGTCATCTACGCTCCCTGTCAATAACAATACATACGTATATCCTTCGGTATCTGGTAGCTTGGTATTCTCCGAGTTTATCAAGAACAAGAAGTTCATCAATTACGGTAAGATTCGCGCATCTTGGGCGAAGGTAGGTAGCGATACCGATCCATACTTGTTGGCACTCAACTATACCACGGGCAAGTACAGCTACTCGGGTTATACCATCGGTATGATAGCCAACTCAACACAGCCAAACAAGAATTTGAAGCCTACTATGACAGGTTCTTACGAGGTAGGTTTGGAGATGAAGTTCTTCAACGGACGCTTGGGCTTGGATGCCACCTATTACAACCAGAACTCGAAGAACCAGATTTTGAGCTTGGCTTCAACCACCACCTCCGGCTATGCTTACCGCCTCATCAATGCCGGTGAGATTCAGAACCAGGGTATCGAGATTGCGCTCAATGCTCGTGCCTTGCAGATCAAGGACTTCGCTTGGGACTTGGGTGTCAACTTCTCGAAGAATTCCAACAAGGTGAAGTCGCTCACCAATGGCATGGACTACTTCGAGTTGGCGAAGGCATACTGGTGCGGTGTTTCTGTAGGTGCCAAGGTAGGTGAGAACTATGGAGCTATCCGTGGACACGACTTCCTCTACAACGACAAGGGTCAGGTGGTTGTCGATGCAGCTACTGGTCTTCCAAAGGTTGACCAGGAAATCAAGACCATCGGCAACTCTTCTTGGGATTGGACTGGTGGTTTCTATACCACATTCTCTTACAAGAACTTCCGCCTCTCTGCTTCATTCGATGTGAAGGTAGGTGCCGACATCTACTCTATGTCCATGCGTTCTGCATACCAGACTGGTAAGGCAAAGGGAACATTGGCAGGTCGTGAGGAGTGGTACACTTCCGAGGAGGCTCGCAAGGCTTCGGGTATGGACCTTACAGCATGGCGTGCAGCAGGTAACTGCAAGGGATTTGTCGTAGATGGTGTCATCGACAATGGCGACGGTACTTATCGCAAGAACGACATCGCCGTGAACCCTGAAGATTACTGGAAGCATGTGGCAAATGGCGTGCAGAGTGCCTTCGTTTACGACAACTCTTACGTGAAGTGTCGTGAGATTACTTTCGGCTATACCTTCCCAGAGAGCATCCTGGGCAAGTATGTCAAGGGCTTGACCGTATCCTTCGTGGCTCGTAACCCATTCATCGTTTGGAAGAACATTCCTAACATCGACCCAGACTCCAGCTACAACACCTCAGGTCTCGGTCTGGAATATGGTTCCCTGCCATCTCGCAAGAGTTATGGTTTGAACGTGAACGTGAAGTTCTAATCTCGAAAAAATGAATCAATTTCTTTAGAAGAGTTCTAATATATAATAATGTAAGAAAATGAACAATATAATCAAGAAATATATAGGTAAGAGCAGCCTGATGATGGCTTTCGCCCTGATGGCAACCGGCACAGCGATGACTTCATGCTCTGATGATACCTTGAGCAACATCAATACCGACAAGACCAAGGTGAGCGAGCTCGACCCTAACGCACAGTTGACAACAGCTTTGTTGCAGACTTACGGTGACCTCAGTCTGATGGATACCTACCGTAACTATATAACTGGTTTCCCACAGTATTTCGCTGGTGGTTGGAATGTAACCAATTACGCTGGTTCTAATTTCAGAGAAGATGATATATCCCGTCGAGTTTGGGACCGCTATTATGAAATCGGTATCAAGAACCTTGTGGATGCCATCCACAATTCTGCTGACAAGGCAAACTTGAATGCGGCACTTCGTATCCATCGTGTCTATCTCACGGCAGTTTTGGCAGATACCTACGGTGACGTGCCTTGTTCGGAGGCAGGTCTGGGCTATATCTCAGGTATCTCCACCCCTAAGTATGATACCGTAGAGGAGCTCTACACTTGGTTCTTCGAGGAACTTGACGCTTGCGAGAAGCAGCTTGGCACAGGTACCGACCGCATTTCTGGTGATGTCACCAGCATGGGTGGTGATGTAGCTCAGTGGAAGAAGTATGCCAATGCGCTCCGTATGCGCTATGCCATGCGCATTTCTGATGTTAATCCACAGAAGGCAAAGGAAGAGTTTGAGAAGGCTGTAGCTGCCGGTGCCATCGCCAGTGCTGCCGATGATGCTTATATCAAGTATGCTGATGCTCCATTTACCTATTATGATGGAGCCAACGACTACGATTTCCGTGCCAATGCATTGGGCGAGGCTCTCTATGGTCAGGATGCCACATCGCCTACCATGATATGCTCTACCTTGTTCTATCAGTTGCAGAATACCAACGACCCGCGTCTCTATCGCATCTGCCGTCACTACTACAATATCAAGCGTAGTCAGGTGAAGCCAGATAAGGAGCAGAACATCGACCTGACCGATGATTTCCTGGCTTACTTCCAGAGCAAGAACCTCGGTGAGGAGCCTTGCAACCCTGGTGCTGCTTGGTACACAGACTGGATGAATCCTGCTACGGTGGATGACCTTCCTACTTTGAAGAAGTATGCAGAGAGTGACGAGAACAATTATGCCATCTCTGATTTTATAGCCCGAGCAGGTCGTCCTTGCCTGAACATCGACTTCGAGATGCCTTCTTGTCCTGGCGACTTGATGAGCTATGCTGAGGTGGAGTTCCTCAAGGCTGAGGCTGCAACCAAGGGCTGGAATGTAGGTGGTGGTGATGCTGAGAGCCACTATGAGGCTGGTGTTCGTGCCAGCATGGAGTTGCTCAACAACTACTATCTTACATCCAACAAGATTTCCAAGGAAGAGATAGATGCGTTCATTGCTAACAATCCGTTGGGTGACAATCCTAAGGAGACCATCAACACCCAGGCTTGGATTCTCCACATGATGAACCCTTCTGAGGGTTGGGCAAACATGCGCCGCTCTGACTATCCTGCCATCTTGAACCGTGACCGCTTGACCAAGAATGGTTTCACTTATACCGATCCCGATTGGTCAATGCCTGTACGCTTGCAGTATCCTGAGTTGGAAGGTCAGTACAACAATGCCAACTACAAGGCTGCCATCGACCGCATGGGTGGTACAGACGATTGGCATAAGCGCCTCTGGTGGGACAAGGCTGATGTAAACCTTCAGCCAGACTTTAATCCTCCATTCGGAAAGGGATATAGCGAGTAGTGTTGAATGTTAAGTTTTATAGGACAATAGATAGAATAATTAATTATGAATAAGACAATGAAACAATATAAGGGAAAAGTCTTGAAGGCTATGATGATGCTCTTAGCCATGAGTTTCGCACTGGCTGGCACATCTACCTTGTCTTCTTGCTCTTCTGACGATGATCCATACTTCACCGTCAGCGAAGATGACGCACCACGTATCTTGAACACCGACTTGGCTGATTCCAAGATAGACCGCAAGACCAATTTAAAGATTGAAATCAAGGTGACTCCTGTTCACTACACCACAGTGACATGGTTGCTCGATGGCACGCAGATTTATGAAGGTACCACCATCGACCAGACTTTGCCTGTAGGTAATCATGAACTGAAGATTGTGGCAACCACCACCAAGGGCAAGACCACATCACGCACCTTGAACGTTACCGTGACTCCTGCTGCCGATGACCCAGCCTTGGGTACCAATGCCAGCGAGCTTTGGGTAGCTCCAGGTGCTGAGACCACTATACATAATTGCAAGAATCTCGGTACAGTTACTAAAGTAATGGTAGGTGGCAAGGAAGTAGCCTTCGAGGTTCTCGAAGAGGGCACAGCCTTGAAGCTCACAGCTCCTGCCGATTTGGAGAATGGCGACTATGCCATCACTTTGGTAGATGGTGAGGGCAACCAGTTCCCTGGCGGTACCATCAAGGTAACCACCGAGGCTCGCCCATCTATGGAGAATACCCTCTGGGAAGGTGAGTTTGCCGTGACATGGGGTACACCATTCGATGCCTTGAAGGACACCTTCCTCTCAAAGGTGAAGGCTGGCACCATCCTCCGTGTCTATGTAGATGGAAATGGCCAGGGTACTGCTGTCACTTCTTGGTGGAACAACATCCTTACCGGTAAGGGCGACCCAGAGCGTGGCGACATCATGGTGAATGGACCTGCTAAATGGGAGTTTGAACTGACCGACCTCTCTATCCAACTCTTGACAGAGCAGCAAGGTCTCCTCATCGTGGGTGATGGTTATACCGTAAAGAAAGTAACTATCGAATAAAATATTAGAAAGAATCTCGTTATTATCATATAACGTCAAATCTTACAACTTATGAAGAAATTATTTTCATCTATTTTTATGTTGGCATTGGCTTATACAGCCAGTGCCAAGGTTCCAGTTATCAAGAGCGACCCTAAGATCGAGGCTCAGGTAGAACAGACCTTGAAGAAGCTCACCTTGGAGGAAAAGATAGGACAGATGATGGAATTGGTGACCGACCTCTTTGGCGCAAACGACAAGAACGGTGTGTTCTATATCGACGAGCACAAGACCGATTCTATCCTTTCTCGCTATAAGATTGGCTCTATCCTCAACGCTCCTAACACTTGTGCGCCAACCGCCAAGCAGTGGGAGAAGTATATCTCTCAGATTCAGAAGATCTCGATGAAGCGCATCGGCGTCCCTTGTGTCTTCGGTCTTGATCAGAATCACGGTTCTACATATACACAAGACGGAACCCTCTTCCCGCAGAACATCAATGTGGCTGCCACCTTCAATCGGGAGATTGCTCGTCGTTCGGCTGAGGCTACTGCTTATGAGACTCGTGCCGTGAGCGTGCCTTGGACTTACAGTCCTACCGTTGACCTCGGTCGTGATGCCCGTTGGCCTCGTATCTGGGAGAACTTTGGCGAGGATTGTTACCTCAGTTCAGAGATGGGCAAGGCGATGGTCTATGGTTTCCAGGGCGAGGACCCAAACAACATCGACCAGTATCACATTGCCACTTCAATGAAGCACTTCATGGGCTATGGTGTGCCTTGGACCGGTAAAGACCGTACGCCAGCCTATATCTCTCCTGCCGACTTGCGAGAGAAGCACTTCGCTCCTTTCCTGGCGGGTCTGCAGGCTGGAGCCTTGACAGTGATGGTGAATTCCGCTTCCGTCAACGGTATGCCGATGCACGCTAACAAGGAAATCCTGACAGGATGGCTGAAGGAAGAGACAGGATGGGATGGTGTGCTCATCACCGACTGGGCAGACATCAACAACCTCTATACTCGCGAGATGATAGCTAAGGATAAGAAAGATGCACTTCGCATCGCCATCAATGCCGGTATCGACATGATTATGGAACCTTATTCTTGCGATGCTTGTGGCTATCTTATCGAATTGGTGAAAGAAGGCAAGATTCCGATGAGTCGCATCGATGATGCTTGCCGTCGTGTGCTTCGCATGAAGTACCGTCTCGACCTTTTCAAGAACCCAACCCAGAAACTGAAGAATTATCCTAAGTTTGGTGGCGAGGAGTTTGCCAAGCTCGCCTTAGAGGGAGCTACCGAGAGTATGGTGCTCTTAAAGAACGAGAAATTGCAGGATGGCAATCATGTCTTGCCTCTCGCCAAGGGCAAGAAGATTCTCCTCACGGGTCCTAATGCCAATCAGATGCGCTGCCTGGACGGTGGATGGAGCTATACTTGGCAGGGCCATCGTACCGATGAGTTTGCCGGCAAGTACAACACCATCTATGAGGCTTTCTGCAATGAGTATGGCAAGGAGAATGTGGTTCTTAATCAGGGCGTTACCTATAATGAGACTGGAAAATACTGGGAGGAGAACGAACCTCAGATCCAGGGCGCAGTTGATGCAGCAAAGAATGTTGATGTCATCGTTGCCTGCATCGGTGAGAACTCTTACACAGAGACTCCTGGCAACCTGACCGACCTCTGGCTGTCTGAGAACCAGCGCAATCTCGTGAAGGAACTCGCCAAGACCGGCAAGCCTGTCATCTTGGTGCTGAATGAAGGTCGTCCTCGTCTCATCGCCGACATCGAACCATTGGCACAGGGCATCATCGACATCCTTATCCCTGGCAATATGGGCGGCGATGCCTTGGTAAACTTGGTATCGGGCAAGTCAAACTTCAGTGGCAAGATGCCTTACACCTATCCTAAGGAAATCAATTCGCTCGCCAACTACGATTTCAAGAAGAGTGAGGAGGTGGGTACGATGGAAGGTGCTTACGACTACAATGCGAAGATTACTCAGCAGTGGGGCTTCGGACATGGTTTGAGCTACACCTCTTATCAATATAGCAACCTGAAGGTTTCCCAGTCTGACTTCCGCCACGGCGACATCATCAAGGTGAGCGTGGATGTGAAGAATACGGGTAAGGTTGCGGGCAAAGAGAGCGTTCTTCTGTTCAGCAGCGACCTTATTGCCAGCATGGTTCCTGATGGCCGACGCCTCCGTGCTTTCGATAAAATAGAGCTTCAGCCGGGCGAAACAAAGACTGTTACCTTCAATTTGAATGCCGATGATCTTGCTTTCGTAGGTTATGATGGCAAGTGGGTATTGGAGGAAGGCGATTTCAAACTGATGATTGCCGACCAGAGTGCCGATATCCATTGTGATAAAACTTATCAGTGGCAATCGGCTAACAGATAAGCCAATCATATTGGTAAATGGTAAAGTGAGTTTATAAAGGAGTGTACCCATTTTGTGGTACGCTCCTTTTTTTTGACTTCGTCACTCAAAAAAACACTTTGACGAAGATGTATCCGCTTGCCTTTTGCATCCTGAGCGGGCAACGCGTGTGCACCCGTAATAATATGAGCAATCTTTCTTCTGGCATATACATCGTGGCTGGTAAGAAGTTTGTTGTTAAGTAATGTATGAACGTCAAATATTGAAGGAGGATGCCTTGGCGGATGATTTCTGCCAAGGCATCACGCATTATATATGCGATAAAGTGTATAATCTGTTTCAAGTGCCGTTCGTTTATTGGTAAGTTCTTGCGTTTAATAATTTTTCTATTCTGCGGTAAACTGTTGTCCTTTATATTCTTCTTTAAACTCCGTAACCGTCTGTCCAGTTTGTTTTTTGAAGAAACGCATTAAATGTCCAGGCTCCGAGAAATTGAATTCGTATGCCAATTCACTGGTAGTTTTGTCAGTGAATAATATTTCATTCTTGATTTCTGCAAGTAGACGTTGTTTCAGCAGATGTACGGCCGTTTGCCCATATTGTGCCTGTACAGAAGCATTCAATGTGATGCGGCTGATGTTCAGCATGGCTGCATAGTCGGCCACTTGCTGGTATTGGCGAATATGTTTCTCTAAGAGTTGTTTGAACTCAAAGGCATGGTGGTTCTTGGGGGCATCAAAAGGCAGATGGTATTGAGCAGAATACCTACGATTAAGGGTCATGAGCAGATAATGAAGTAAGGATACGATGATGTGATAGCTGTCGGCAAGAGGATGGTTGAGTTCTTCTTTTATCCGCACAAGCAAACGCTCGTATTCTTGTTGTTCCATAGCAGTAGCCGACAGATAGGGTGGAAAATCTGTTTGATAGCAATAAAGCAAACGATAAGTAAAGAAAGGATCGGCAAGATAGGTTGAAAGAAAATCATCACGGAAAATAAGGAAACGATAATCCGTTTGGCTTTCATCAATATGCCACTCCTGATGGATGTGCGGCGAAAGTATCAGCACCGTATTGTCTTTCAACACGATATGTTGAAAGCCATAACGCAGCCACCCGGATGCTTTCCTGAAGAAAAACAACTCGAAGAAGTTGGTTTTGAAAGACGGATACTCCATCAATACGCCTCGCAAACGCTCGTGCGTATCGGTATTGATGTTGAAATCTACACCACATTCTGTTTTGCTGAAAGGAACTTGTGTAAGTTCTTGGGGATGACTCTCTAATTTCATGCAACAAAAGTACGAATAATTAATGGTTTATCAAAATGGTAGAGCACATATTATTAATGGTAGAATGTTTCTTTGATTTATGCACTACCTTTGCACTCGTAATCAAAACAAATAACATTATGAAAGAAATTAAAATTGCAGAAAAAGGTGAGAACTTCACCACGGTGAACGTAGGTAAGTTGAATGAAATTAAGGACTATGAGTTGGCTATGGGCAATTTCTCTATCCCGGGAAAGATGTTTGCTGGACATGCACTACAAGCAACAGGCGCAGAATTGTCTTTCCAAAGTCTTGCAGCTGGGCAGGATTATGGCACACGCCATACCCATAAAACCCACGAAGAGCTTTATTTCATTCTTAAAGGTGAAGGCATTTTCGATGTAGACGGCAAACGATTTCCCGTTTCAGAAGGAAGCATCGTGCGAATTGCGCCCAATGGCAAACGTGCTTTCAAAAACACCGGCAGCAGCGAAATGCTCGTGCTTTGCGTACAATATAAGGCAAATTCGTTCTCTGATGATGATGAACCTCTGAAGGATGCTATTATGTTGGAGGCCAATGTTAAACTTTAATAAACAATGAATATCCAGCAAGTAAGAAACGCAACGATAATCGTTGAATATGGGGGAAAGAAAATTCTGATTGACCCCATGTTGGGAAAGAAAGGCTGCATGCCTCCTTTCCCCTTTAGTAGAAATCAACACCTGCGCAACCCACTTCATGAACTACCTTTTCCTGTAGAAGAGATGTTAAAAGGTGTGGATGCTGTATTGCTTACCCATCTACACGATGACCATATCGATGAGGCGGCCTATGAAATGATACCTAAAGATATGCGATTTTTTGTGCAAGACGAAAACAATCGGCAGGTGGTGATGTCGCATGGATTTAATCATGTGGAAGTTGTCGGCGACAATACAAGGGTTGGGGAAGTGAACATACAAAAGGCCGAAAGCCAGCATGGTAATTTCATCATGAAGTATCCTGCTGGGCATACCTCGGGTTATGTATTCACTCATCCAAAAGAAAAGACGCTCTATCACGCCGGAGATACCATCTGGTATGCTGGTGTGAAGCGCAATTTGAAGCGTTTTCGCCCCGAGGTTATCACCCTTAATGCAGGTGGTAATGGCTTTCACTTGGGTGGACGCGTTATTATGAACGATGAAGATGTGGTAAAAGTTGCTGCTGCTGCACCTGATGCAAAGATATTTGTGACGCATCTTGAAGGCGTAAACCATAATAGCGTGACGCATGAAATGGTGAGAAAGCGTGCTGAAGTGGCAGGAATTTTAGACCGCGTCTTTATTCCTGAAGACGGTGAAACGGTAGAGGATTTATAAAGAATAAAGGAAGAAATATGGTAAAAACACTCAGTGGAACGAAAGAGGTGCATGGCATCATGATTTAAGGCCAACATTATGGGTTATATCAAATCATACTATCCCCATTTGTTCCCACTATATGAAGAAATCTATTTGCATAAAGACCGGACATATTGGAAGCAATTGGAGCAAGAGGCCGCGAAAATGGCGCAGGAGGCTCAATGTAAGTATGTGGATAATTTATATATATGATTAAAGCATTGTTATTGTTGGTCTGATACCAAACAGCAATAAATAATTATTATAAACGTAGCAGAGGTCTCCAGCCTCCGCTACGTTTTCTAATCCTGGTTTCCGATAGTGAGTTTCTTCAGCGCATAGAACGAACCGTTGAAGATATTGAAGTCTACATATCCCTTTATGCCGGGCAGCTTTCCTGCGTCTGTGTGCTGCCAGAAGTGCCACGTGCCCTTGTATTCCACCTTGTCTACATAGTAATGTGCTATCCAGTAGGGATAGTCGTCGAATACGGGCGCGTCCAGATAGTTCTCCTTAAATTTATAATATGTGTATATGATAGGCTTCACGTGGTATTTGTCCTCTACGATGTGCAGCCATGTAAGAATGTCGCGCTGGAAATCTTCCACATTGCGGTCCTGCGGCTTGTGCTCCACGTCGAGCACAGGCGGAAGGTCGCCGTTCTCCAGTCGCACTTGTTTCAGGAAGAAGTAAGCCTGGTCGCGAGCCGACGATTTGTTGCTCCAGAAGTGATAGGCTCCGCGGATCAGTCCGTGTTCGCGAGCCTGACGGAAGTTCTCCTTGAACTTGTTGTCGGTGCGCGACGAACCCTCGGTCGACTTTATCATGACGAAGCGCAGCGGATAGCCTTCGATATTGCTGTCGCGCAGCTTGTCCCAGTCGATGGTGCCTTGATAATGGGAGATGTCGATGCCGTGAATCTCGTAGCCGGCGGGATAGTTGGTGTCGCCGAAGAGCGCACGCCAGCGAAATCCGGTAGGACTGACGAAGTAGGAGTAGAAAGCCCACATATACACGCATACGCATATAGCAGAACTTGTCCACCATACGGCACGCGGGTTGCGAGAGAGTAGGGCGGAGAGGCTTGAGCGGCGCTTTTGCTTGGTCGTGGAGCGTCGTTTGCGTGGTTTGTATGTGCGTTTGTTTGCTTCCATATTTTTACATAAAAAAAGAAGAGCAGAATGACCATTGTCACTCTGCTCTTTCTGTATTAATTCTTTAGTTTTGAACAAGCAGAGGTTTACTTAGCCTGCTCAAGCATCAGAGTCTTTGTAGTCTGGTCGCATACCTCTGTCGGACCCCAGTACTGAACCGGACCCGGGTAGACGTAGCAGTCGTTCTTAGCCCACTCCTCGCGGTGAGCAGCGAGGAACTTGTAAGGAGCACCATCGAGCTCAACGAGAGCCTTGCGGATAACCGGCTTGTTAGCACCGTTACGACGCTCGATGTTCATCATCATTGTGATAGGCACACCACCTGCGATCCACTGCTCTGCAGGCGCTGTTGTGTTCTTGATGACAGACATGTATCCAGTCTTGCCGTTGCTGATGAGGCGTGAAGCGTTGAAGCCGAGTGAGTAGCAGTAGTCAGCGTCGTAGTTTGACGGAGCTGCGCAACGTCCCTCGTAGCCGAAGAAGTGGTGCTGAGCAGAGAAGTGACCGTTGAACTTGCCCTCTTCCTTCCAAGCCTCGAGCTTAGTAGCTACCATGCGAGAGAGAAGCTTCTCAGTCTCGATGAGCGATACCTGAACGTTGCCGTGCGGGTCGCGGTCGAGGCAGAGCTGACGAGCTACGTCCTCAGGAAGCGACTCGAGAACAGCGAGGTTGTCCTTGGCGATATTGTTCTTAACGAAGTCGATCTGCTCCTCTTCGTTTGCGAACTCGCGTGACTCGCCAGTTGTCGGGTCGGTGAGCACCTCGTTGAGCTCAGCGATGAGCTTCTTGATAGCCGGGATGAACTCGATGAGACCCTCCGGGATGAGTACTGTACCGAAGTTGTTGCCGTCAGCAGCGCGGTCTGCAACAATCTTAGCGATGTATGTTACAACGTCGTCGAGCGACATCTCCTTAGTCTCGATCTCCTCAGAGATGAGGCATACGTTAGGCTGTGTCTGCAGTGCGCACTCAAGAGCGATGTGAGAAGCCGAACGGCCCATGAGCTTGATGAAGTGCCAGTACTTGCGTGCTGAGTTACAGTCGCGCTGGATGTTGCCGATAAGCTCTGAGTATGTCTTGCAAGCTGTGTCGAAACCGAAAGAAGTCTCGATCTGCTCGTTCTTCAAGTCGCCGTCGATGGTCTTCGGGCAGCCGATAACCTGAACGCCGTACTTCTTAGCTGCATAGTACTCAGCGAGTACACATGCGTTGGTGTTAGAGTCGTCGCCACCGATGATTACGAGAGCCTTGATGCCGAGCTCGCGAAGAATCTCGATGCCCTTCTCAAACTGCTCTTCCTTCTCGAGCTTTGTACGACCTGAACCGATGATGTCGAAACCGCCAGTGTTGCGGTACTGATCCATAAGCTCTGATGTGATCTCGATGTAGTTGTGGTCAACCAAGCCGCCAGGACCGAGGATGAAACCATAGAGCTTGTTCTCTGGATTCAATGATTTAATACCGTCAAACAATCCTGAAATTACGTTGTGGCCACCAGGAGCCTGACCTCCTGAAAGGATAACGCCTACGTTGAATGCAGGAAACTCTGTCTTCTCGCCAGCCTCAAAAGTGATAACAGGCATTCCGTATGTGTTCGGGAACAACGCCTTGATCTCTTCCTGGTTACCTACTGACTGTGTTGCCTCACCCTCTACGGCCTTAACCGAACCCTGGAGAGCCTTAGGCAATTTGGGCTGATAAGCAGCTCTTGCAATCTGCAATGCACTAATTTCCATGTGAATTTAAATAATTAAAATATGTAATGTATAAATAGATACTTTTTTTGCACTGCAAAAATACACTTTTTCTGTGATATACCGAAAAAAACTAAAAGAAAACGAACAATTTGAAGTTTTTTATAGAGAATACTTGTCGCATATTATTTTTTTTCCTATCTTTGGCGTGTTAATTTTATCTTTTAATCAATAATCATTTTAATTTGTTATGGCAAACAAAAGAAACCTGAAACGCAATATCAACTATGTTTGTAGCGAACTTTTCTCAGAGGCAGTAGCTGCTTCAATGTACAGTTCAAAGACAACAGAGGAGGACGTGAACGCATTGCTCGCTTCTATCCTTGTTATACACAACGACTATGTGCGCCGCGTGTCGCACCAGGAGCCGGGCCTTGCGCCGAAGCTCTTCTACAAGGATCTTGTGAACAGCTTCAACAAGCAGGTGTCTGAGATTGTTGACCAGGTGGTTAACCTCGGCTAATCGAAATTTTAAATCAAATATAAACATAAACAAACACAATGAGTTTTTTGCAACGCATTTGCAAGACACTGTTGTATAAGCGCATGGGGTGGACCACTCATATAGAAGTGGACCACCCCGAAAAGTATATACTCTGTCTTGCTCCACATACCAGCAACTGGGACTTTATTATCGGACTTCTCTACTCGCGTGCCGAGGGCATTAAGGCTAACTTCCTCATGAAGAAGGAGTGGTTCTTCTGGCCGCTTGGCGTATGGTTCCGCCATCTCGGTGGCATACCCGTTAACCGTTCGAAGCATACAAGTATGACCGACGCTATGGCTGAGGCTGCGCGTCGCGAGCCAAACTTCAAGCTTTGCGTTACGCCGGAAGGCACACGCTCGCTCAACCCTAACTGGAAGAAGGGCTTCTACTTCATCGCATTGAAAGCCGAACTGCCTATCTTGCTCTACGGTCTCGACTTCGAACGCAAACTGATAGAATGTACGCAGATGATTGTGCCTACGGGCGATGTGGATGCGGACATGAAGCGCATTAAGACTTATTTCAAAGATTTCAAGGGAAAGAACCCTGAATTGTTCACCGTCGGTGAACTTGACTAATATGAGAAACAGATTATTGTCGGTTTTGGTGTTCGCAGCCGCTCTGATGGCGCTTCCTGCTACGGCAGGGTCGCACAAGACGCTGTCGGCGGCTCAGCTGGATACTCGTCTTAAGAACTATGTGCTCGCCACACGAGCAAAGAATGTCGTCTACGCCGTACAGCCGTATATGGAGTCGTACAGCGTAGACGACGCTCGTCGTGTGCTCACGCTGAATGTGAGCACAAGTTTTGCCACGCAGAACTTTACGGAGAAAAGCGTGGGATATTATTATAAACGTCTTGCCAAGGCTTTGCCAAAACCTTACAATCGCTATCAGCTGCGCATCAACACGGCTGGTATGCCTATAGAGCAACTCGTACCTGGCGCAAAGCTGCGTAGCGGTAGCGCACCCGGAGGATGGGGACGCATCAACTACGATGGCGCACCGTGGGTGATGAACGAGTCGCAGCCCAACTTCGTGTCGCACGGACTCTTCGACCGTCATATTTCTCTTTGGCAGTCGCACGGCATCTATTTCGACCAAAAGAAGAGACGCTGGAAGTGGCAGCGTCCAAACCTTTTCTGCACCAACGAAGACCTCTTTACACAGACTATCGTTGTGCCTTATCTCATTCCGATGCTCGAGAACGCCGGCGCTGTGGTCTACACACCGCGCGAGCGCGACTGGCAACGCAATGAGGTGATAGTAGACAACGACGGTAAGAACGGATATGTTGAGGACGACGGTCGCGAGAAATGGCGCTCTACCGAAGAACGTGGCTTCGCTTTCCATCGCGGCATGTATCGCGACGGCGAGAATCCGTTCGAGCAGGGCACAGCACGCATGGTGCGAACAACGAAGAAAAGCAACGAGTCGTGGGCGGCGTATCAGCCAACCATACAGCAGTCGGGTCGCTACGCCGTATACGTGAGCTATCAGACTGTAGCCAAGAGCGTAAGCGATGCGCAATACATTGTCGTACACAAAGGCGAGCGCACTTTGTTCCGCGTAAACCAGCAGATGGGCGGCGGAACGTGGGTTTATCTCGGCACGTTCGACTTCGATGCAGGCAACAGCACCGCCAACCGTGTAATCGTTACCAACTCGTCTACGGAGAAAGGCGTTGTAACGACAGATGCTGTGCGTTTCGGCGGCGGTATGGGCAACATACAGCGTGGCGGATCGACAAGCGGCATGCCGCGCTGCCTTGAAGGTGCGCGATATAGTGCGCAATGGGCGGGCGCTCCTTACTCGGTATATAGTGGTAAGGGCGGCACCGACGACTATGCCGACGACATCAATACACGCTCGAATATGCTCAACTGGCTTGCAGGCGGGTCGGTATATGTGCCGACTCGTGAGGGAAAGAACGTGCCTTTCGAGCTTAGTCTTGCGGTGCATAGCGACGCCGGAGCCACGTCTGTACATGATTCTATAGTTGGCTCGCTGGCTATCTGTACCACCAACTTCAACGACGGACGTCTCGCTGCCGGCGTGTCGCGACAGATTTCGCACGATTTCGCCAATATGCTCCTTACTGGTGTGCAGCGCGACCTTGCTGCTACCTACGGCAAGTGGACACGCCGCTATCTGTGGGACCGCAACTACAGCGAGACTCGCAAGCCGGAAGTGCCTTCGGCGATTATTGAAACGCTGTCGCATCAGAACTTCGCTGATATGCGCCGCGCATTAGACCCGAACTTCCGCTTCACTCTCGCACGTTCGCTCTACAAAACCATACTGCGTTATGTCAACGGCAATCACTCGCTTGCGTGTGTTGTGCAGCCTTTGCCCGTAAGCAACTTCCGCATACAGCGAACAGCCAACAATCAGTTGCAGCTCTCGTGGTTGCCAATGAACGATCCGTTGGAGGCAAGCGCCGTGCCTACTACATATAATATATATATAGCAGAGGGCAGGGGCGGTTTCGACAACGGACGCAGCGTGACTGGCACATCGTTCACGTTCACGCCTAAGCCGAACGTGGTTTATCAGTTCCGTGTCACGGCTGTGAACCGCGGAGGCGAGAGCTTTCCGACGAACACGCTTGCAGCCTGCATCAGTGCTCAGGCAGGAGCGCGCGATGTGCTTGTTGTAGACGGCTTTACGCGTCTTGCAGGTCCGGCGGTTGTTGACGACGGCACACGCCAAGGCTTCGACCTCGATGCAGATATGGGTGTCTCGCTCGGCATGAACGCCGGTTGGGTAGGCAGACAAATCGACTTCGATCGCTCGCGTGCAGGTAGTGAAGGTCCTGGCGCTTTAGGCTATTGTGAGGACGAACTTGCAGGCAATTTCTTTATGGGAAGACAGCAGAACGAATCGGTTTGCCACGTTGCGGACATCGCGGCGTCGGGTGCATACAATGTCGTAGCGTCGTCGGTTGAGGCTGTAGAGAACGGCTTTGTGATACTTTCCGATTATCGCATCGTCGACTTGATGTTCGGATTGCAGAAAGACGATGGCTACTCGCTTGTGCGCTACAAGACCTTCTCGCAGTCGCTGCGCAAGGCGCTTGAGACTTACGTACGTGGCAACGGACGCGTACTCGTAAGCGGTGCGTATGTGGCGAGTGATATGCAGCTCGATGCTGAGCGCAGCTTCCTCTCCTATGTGTTTAAAGTAGGATTAGGCGGACAGAACAAGAATATCTCTACGAATCTTGTGAACGGACTCGGCATCAGCTTCGACATCATACGCCGACCTAACGACCGCCATTACGCAGCACAGTCGGTAGACATCGTCAATCCGCTTGCGCCGGCGTTCTGCGCTATGCGCTATGCCGACGGCACCGATGCTGCTGTGGCTTACGACGGCGCCGACCACAAGGCGTTTATCATGGGTTTCCCGATGGAGTGCATCAATAATGTGCGTTCGCGACAGCAGGTGATGAAGGCTGTAATGACATTTCTTGCCAAGTAATTTGGCTATTTCAAGCAAACACTATAACTTTGCATAGTTATTGAAGGAAAAACTAAAAAACATATAATATAATGTATAGAACGAATACATGCGGAGAGCTTCGTCTCTCTGATTGTGGCAAGACCGTGACTCTTGCCGGATGGGTACAGCGCACTCGCAAGATGGGTGGTATGACATTCGTTGACCTCCGCGACCGCTATGGTATCACACAGCTCGTCTTCAACGACTCTGACGACAGCGACCTTTGCGCACGTGCAAGCAAGCTCGGTCGTGAGTTCTGCGTGCAGGTGACTGGCGTAGTAAACGAGCGTGAGAGCAAGAACGCAAATCTGCCTACTGGCGATATCGAGATTATCGCTAAGGAACTGAATGTCCTCTCGGAGAGTGTAACACCTCCGTTCACCATCGAGGACAACACCGACGGCGGCGACGATATCCGTATGAAGTATCGCTATCTCGACTTGCGCCGTCCGACAGTTCGCAAGAATCTCGAACTGCGCCACCGCATGACTATCCTCATCCGCAACTTCCTCGATGCGCAGAACTTCATCGAGGTGGAGACACCTATCCTCATCGGTTCTACACCTGAGGGCGCACGCGACTTCGTTGTGCCTTCACGCATGAACCCCGGACAGTTCTACGCTCTCCCGCAGAGCCCGCAGACTCTGAAGCAGTTGCTCATGATCAGTGGCTTCGACCGCTACTTCCAGATTGCAAAGTGTTTCCGCGACGAGGACTTGCGTGCAGACCGTCAGCCTGAGTTTACTCAGATTGACTGTGAGATGTCTTTCGTTGACCAGGACGACGTTATCAACCTCTTCGAGGATATGGCTCGCCATCTGTTCAAGGAAGTGCGCGGTGTTGAGTTGCCGGCTAAGCTGCAGCAGATGACATGGCACGAGGCTATGCGCCGTTTCGGTAGCGACAAGCCCGACTTGCGTTTCGGTATGGAGTTCGTGGAGCTCATGGACGTACTGAAGGGCACAGGCACATTCTCTGTATTCAACGAGGCTGAGTATATTGGCGGTATCTGCGTACCTGGTTGCGCCGACTACACACGCAAGCAGCTCGATCAGCTTACAGATTTCGTAAAGCGTCCGCAGATAGGCGCAAAGGGCTTGGTTTACATCAAGTTTAACGCTGACGGCACAGTGAAGTCGTCTGTAGACAAGTTCTACACACCTGAGGTGCTCGCAAAGGTCAAGGAGACAACCGGCGCCAAGGATGGCGACCTCGTTCTTATCCTTTCTGGCGACAACGCCAACAAGACACGCGTTCAGCTCTGCTCTTTGCGTCTTGAGATGGGCGACCGTCTCGGTCTGCGCGACAAGAACAAGTTCGAGTGCTTGTGGATTATCGACTTCCCTCTCTTCGAGTGGAGCGACGAGGAGCAGCGTCTTATGGCTACTCACCATCCGTTCACAATGCCAAACCCGGACGATATCCCATTGCTCGACGAGCATCCTGAGCAGGTACGTGCCAAGGCATACGACTTTGTTTGCAACGGTATAGAGGTAGGCGGCGGTAGCCTCCGTATCCACGACAGCAAGCTGCAGGAGAAGATGTTCGGCATCCTCGGTTTCACAGAGGAGCGCGCCATGGCACAGTTCGGCTTCCTCATCAATGCCTTCAAGTACGGAGCACCACCTCACGCTGGTCTCGCATTCGGTCTCGACCGTTTCGTGTCTATCATGGCAGGTCTCGACTCTATCCGCGACTGCATAGCATTCCCGAAGAACAACAGCGGACGCGACGTGATGCTCGACGCTCCTTCTGCTATCGATCAGAAGCAGCTTGACGAACTTCAGTTGAAGGTAGATTTGAAAGCTGAGTAATCATTTTGATCACAATATACGTTGATATAAATCAATAAATGTGAAAAATATTAAGAAAAAGTCCGGATTTCTGGACTTTTTTCGTATTCAGACGTTGTTTTTTGAAAATATTTAACTAATTTTGTAAACAAAGGGAATCCAAGCGTGTTGAACGTAAGGGACTTTATTAATGTTTTTATTAGATTATGGCAGAAAAGAAAGCAACAGAAAAGAAGGTGGCTGCAAAGAAGACAGCTACAAAGACTACAGCAACTAAGACTACTACAAAGCGTTGTGCTACAAAGAAGGCTGAAGTAGTTGTGAATGTGGACGCAGAAAGCGTTGGCTTCCGCGCTGGTGATGTTTATCAGACACTGGCTGCAGCTGGCAAGGCACTGAGCGTTCAGGAAATCGCAAAGGCTGCTAACATCAGCAGCGAAGAAGTTTACCTCGGTATTGGCTGGCTCTTCAAGGAGGGCAAGGTAAAGAACGAAGAGAACCTCATCACCTTGGCATAAGCAAGGTAAAATTGCATACGAAAGGAGCTGTTACATATCTTTATGTAACAGCTCCTTTTCTATTTGTATATACCGATAAATATTGCTCATTTTTATTTTAAGAAATGATAAAAAATATTTATCTTTGCATATCTAAAACTTTTAATAATATGACTCAAGATAGAAATCATCTGGTAATCATGGCTGGTGGAGTAGGAAGTCGTTTCTGGCCGATGAGCACAGAAGACAATCCGAAACAATTTATTGATATCCTCGGAGTAGGCAGAACCCTTCTGCAGCTTACATACGACAGATTCAAGGGAATCTGTCCGCTTGAGAATGTTTGGGTGGTGACAAACAAGAAGTACGCAGCACTGGTGCGCGAGCAGCTTCCTGAAGTGCCTGCCGAGAACATCCTTCTTGAGCCATGTCGTCGCAACACGGCGCCATGTATAGCATACGTCACATGGCGCATCAAGGCTATAAATCCGAAGGCTAATGTAGTAATCACGCCGAGCGACCACTTCGTAACTGATGTGGAGGAGTTCCGTCGTGTCATCAAGTCGAGCTTGAAGTTCACTGCCGAGACCGACGCCATCGTCACTCTCGGCATGTCGCCGACACGTCCCGAGACTGGCTACGGCTACATCCAGGCTGACCTCTCTACGGCGTCGCCACGCAACCGCGAGATATATCGCATCGACTCGTTCCGCGAGAAGCCCGACCTGGAGACCGCAAAGGAATACATATCGCATAAGAACTATTTCTGGAATGCAGGCATCTTCGTATGGAGCGTTGCTACAATCGTGAATGCTTTCCGCGTATACAGCCCGACAATAAGCAAGATTTTCGAGAGCATGCTGCCTATCTACGGCACACCGGCTGAACGCGAGATGATTGACCAGCGCTATCCCGAGTGCGAGAATATCTCTGTCGACTACGCCATTATGGAGAAGGCGGAGGAGATCTTCGTGTGCCCAGCCAACTTCGGATGGACTGACCTCGGCACATGGACTTCGCTGATGTTGCAGAAGCATCACGATCTTTACGGCAATACGGTCATCGGCAACAACGTACATCTTTACGATTCGCACAACTGTGTGGTGCATACTCTGAACGAGAAGAAGGTTGTTGTTCAGGGGCTCGACGGATATATCGTTGCAGAGAACGACAACTCACTGCTTGTATGCAAACTTTCTGAGGAACAGCGCATACGCCAGTTTGCGGAAGATTAATTACCGCTTAGCGGGAACGTCATTACCGCACTTCGGTAACATTGTTACCGCGCAGCGGTTACACTATTACCAGTCTGTGGTAATATAATTGTGGCTCATCCGGAATTAGGAGTAATTCAATTATGAACCTATAAGTAGCGGAGGTCTCCGGCCTCCGCAGTACCAAGTCGAATACAAATCATTATTACTAATAATAGAGTTTGTATCATTGGTTACTGCGGAGGCCAGAGACCTCCGCTACTATAAGATATTATCTGTTCGGCAACCAGCGCTGCTCAACCGAAACTTCTACGCTGAAACTTGGGTTGAAGTTGTAGCGCAATGTTGCTCCGATGCGGTCGCCGAAGTTGCCGATGTCGTACATGGAGTAGGGCGAGAGTCCGAAGGCGCTGCGGCTGAATGGCCCCATGCCGTATCCACCGTAGTAACCGTCGTACAGACCATAGCGCAGTCGGTTGGAAATATTGTTCGTTATCGACTTCTGTGCGTAGATGTATGCCTCCCAGTGCTCGTTGAACTGATATCCAAGAACCGCCGACAGTCCGGCTTCGCGCCAGTTGTTGCCGGCATAGTTGATGTTGTTGAAGTAGCCGCCGACGGCTACCGACAGCTTGTCGGTGACGGGCATGGCGTACATCAACGCTATGTTCTCCTGAAAACCAGCACCTCTGTGCGCTCCCTTGCCGAACTCGGCGAATACGGACGCACCTACCTGCACGTTCAGTCCGCGATGCAGCGCCCAACTGTTGAATCCGCTGCACCAGCCGAACGGGTAGCGGTTGATTGGCGATGCCGTTGTGGCGCTGAGCGTGGGCAGATGCAGCGAGTCGTCGTGAGTCGGTTGCAGCTCGTACGACGGTTCTTCTGTTTCCTGCAGTTTGCGCAAGCGTCCGCCGTAGCGTGTCGGCATGATACGCTGCGGAGCCGATTCGTCGAAACGAATCTGGCTGTTGCCCAGAGTGCCTGTTGTAGCATTTGTCTCTTGTGCTTTAGCCGTCATGGTGAAAGCTGATGACAAGAGCAATGCTACGAGTGTTCTTGTCTTTATTGTCATAATAAGTCCTCTTTATTACTCGCCGAGATACTGTCCGATGAAGAATATCGCACCGGTCTGTCTCTCAGTGATGATGTAGACGAACGGACGGTTGGCGTGGAACTTTACGTGGCGCGGCTCGTTGGGATCGAGTGCTGTCATTGCAACCATTCCTGCTGTGATGGCAGCAGCCTTAGTGCCTTCCTCGCTAACCTCAATCTTCGCCTTCTGCAGCATCTTCGAGATGAAGATATTTGCGTCTGACATGTTCTTGAAGTTGGCTGCGCCGTTGAAGATGGATGGAGCGCCGAGCTTCGATACGGCGTCGTTAAGCACCACCTCTGTGCTTGTTGTGAACTTCGGCAGTTTGAGGTCTACAACGCACTTCTGCATGTCTCTGTACAGCGAGCCAATCTTCTGTGCGTCTACCTGCTTCATCATCTCCTCGATAGACACGCCTTCCTTAGGCAGCAATACGGTCATGCTGTATGTGCGGTTGCCGTAGGGCAGGGTGACAGCCTCGAAGATGTCATTGCTGAGATAGCTAAAATCGTCCTCCTGATGCATCATCTGTACGCGCTTGATGTCGCGAGTGTATCCGCGGAAGTTCTCCTCCTTTGTCTCAGCCTTCTCGAACGGCGCCTTCCATGTGCCTTCAAAGTATATGGCGTTCATCAGAACCGCAACGTCGGCTGCCGAGAGCTGGTCGATAATCTTCGGAATCATACCGTTGGTCTGCTTGCTGCACCACTCGTTAATCTTGTCTACAGCTTTGCTCGTAGAGAAGTCGAGACTCTCCACATTAGCGTCGTACATGCCGAGCACGGTTTTCTGGAAGTCGCGCTTCAGCGAGAAACGCTTGTCGGCGGCAATGCAGTTTGCTATGTTGATAGTCGTCTGCTTGTCGTTTGTTGCGGTACTGTTGAGCAATGCGCGATACGCCTCGTTGAGCGCCTGAAGCGAAACATCGTCAACGCCGAGCGCCTTCAATATTTCCTGCTGCGTGGCGCCGTCGGCGCCGTTAGCCAGCATACCCATCAAGAACGAAACGCTAAGCGGCGAGAGTACCTTGCTCTGCTTGTCGATTTGTGTCTTGAACAGGTTGACAGCGAATGTGTTGCCCTTGTTGATAGTGGCACGCTGGTCGTTCGAGAACGTGAGGAATTTCGAATCGATGTTAATGTATGCGTTGTCCGGTCGGGTGGCGTTGTCGCTGTCCTTCGTTACCTTGTTTGTTGAAGAGCAGCTTGCCAGTGCCAATGCTGACAAACCGGCAAGTGCTGCTGTCTTTATCCTTTTGTTCATATATAGCTTGTGTTATTCCTCCTCAGGAGTGATCAGCTTGTAGCCCTTACCGTGGATGTTGATAATCTCAATCTGATCGTCGTCCTTGAGGTGCTTGCGCAACTTGGTGATGTACACGTCCATTGAGCGAGCGTTGAAGTAGTTGTCGTCAATCCAAATTGTCTTCAGAGCGAAGTCGCGCTGCAGAATCTCGTTGGCGTGGCTGCAGAGCAGAGCAAGCAGTTCGTTCTCCTTTGTTGTGAGCTTAGTCTGCTTATCGCCGATAACGAGCAACTGCTTCTGAGTGTCGAATGTGAATCGACCGATGTGGTATACTGAGCTCTCCTTGTTCTTCTTGCCACGAACGCGGCGCAGGATAGCCTCAATACGGAACACGAGCTCCTCCATTGAGAACGGTTTGGTGATATAGTCGTCGGCACCAATCTTGAAGCCTTCGAGAATGTCCTCCTTCATTGTCTTTGCGGTGAGGAAGATGATAGGTATCTCGGCGTTAGCCTGACGTATTTCCTGAGCAAGAGTGAAACCGTCCTTCTTAGGCATCATCACGTCGAGCACACAGATGTCGTATTTAGTCTTCATAAAAGCCTTGTAACCTGCATCGCCGTCGGGGCACAGGTCGGCTGCGTAGCCCTTAGCCTGCAAGTATTCACGAAGCAACATGCCGAGGTTCTCATCGTCTTCACAAAGTAAGATTTTCAAATTGTCTTCCATAATCGTATTCTGTTTTTAATTGTTTTTATTCTGTTATTTTAATTCTATTTGCGCACTTTGCGTGTCGTACCATCGGCGTAGCGCACGATAGTAATGCCCTTAGCCGGAGCGTTGAGGCGCTGTCCGTCGAGCGAGTAGAGCCGGTAACTACGTTAGCCCCTTCGTTGTCTACCTGCTTGATGCCTGTCTCGCCAGACTCTACACGGCATTTTGCTGCGTTCTCTATGGTTGTCTTTATCTGGTTGCCGTTAGTCACCTTCTTGATTATAAGAGCGCATACGTTCAACTTCGATTTGTCCTGAATCAGCTTGTGCTGCGAGATGTTTTCGAAGGTAACTGTGTAGGTCTGCATTGTGCCTACGGTATAAGGACGTGTCAGCGAACCTTCTACGCCATACTGCACGCCTTTGCTGTCGATGGCAACCTGATTGAATTCCAGTCCGTATATAGTAGATTCGTTGCCTTTGAATCTGTCATATTCCGGAATGCCTGATCGTTCCATTCGCCTACTCGGTTTGCCTGTCCCCATTTCTCGTTCTTCAGTCCGTCGGCTGTGAGCACGTATGCCACGCTGTACTCGGTGCCCTCGTCAGTATCCAGACATGGCAGAACGCTGGATGTTACGTTGATGTCCTTTCCGTCGTATGTAGCTTTCACGCTGATGTCGAACGAAGCCGTCTTGTCCAACTCATACTTGAAGTTGCTTTCGCCGTCAAAGGTGTTCACCTTTTCGTCTCTTGCACACATGATAAGAGGACGGTTCGTATTCTTCCATGTTGAAGACAGCATGCTGTTGTTGAAGATAACATCGCTCTTCCCAAGTGATTTGCCCGGCTTAATCGGAATCATCACCTGCTGTGTGTTGTCTAACGGAGTCTCGAAGTCGATAGTCTGCGGCTCGCTTGACTCCTGTGTGTCGAAGTCGTAGAGCGTGTATGTAATCTGCTTAACGGGATTCGTTCCGTAATTGATGAGGTTTATCGGAGCGTTCACGAACTCGTCGTTCGGACTTACCGTCACCTTGCCTGCTGTCATCGGTGCCACATTGTAGGAGTCGGCAACAGCGCTGAGCGATGCACCCGTCAGCAAGACGAGCAACAGAGATAGAATGTTTCGTAGGCTTTTGTTCATGTTCGTCGATTTTAATTGTGTGATTCTTTTGTTCGGTGTCTATAATCTTTTGCTATAGGCTCCGAATCTCTCTAATATTTTAATTAATCCTTTATTATCGGCAATTTGATTGTGAACTTCGTTCCCTTGCCGTATTCGCTCTCAATAGAGATGTCGCCGTCGTGGAGCATAACGATCTTCTTAACGTAAGCCAATCCCAATCCGAAGCCTTTCACATCGTGTACGTTGCCGGTATGAACGCGGTAGAACTTGTCGAATACCTTGCGGAAGTTGTCCTTCTTTATGCCCAAACCGGTGTCGCGTACGGAGAAGTAGAGGTGGTCGTTGTCGTTCCAAGTGCGTAGATATATATCTACTGGCTGGTCGGGTTTGCGATACTTCACGGCGTTGTCCAAGAGATTGTTGAGTACGTTCTGGAAGTGCACCTCGTCTACGTACAGCGTTGAGTCGACAGCCTCAATTTCTGTGTAAATCTTTCCGCCTGTGTGTTCCACGCGCAGCGAGAATGAGTTGGATATGTTCTCAACCATCTCGTTGAGGTCGAGCTTCTTCTTCTTGAACACAGCTTTCTTGCGGTCGAACATCGACATTTGCAGCACCTTCTCTACAAGGAAACGCAGACGTTTCGACTCGTCGAAGATAACCTGACCCAAGTGCTTCGTCATAGCCGGACTCTTTGTTACTGACTCGTCGTTCATCATCTGGGCTGCGAGCGAAATGCTTGCGATAGGTGTCTTCAGTTCGTGCGTCATATTGTTGATGAAGTCGTTCTTTATCTCGGTGTAGCGTTTCTGCCTAAAGATAACTACGATTGTGAAGATGAACGTCACGAGCAACACGAGTGTGAAGGCTACAGACGGAATCATGAATCTAACAGACGAGAAGATGTACGAACCCATGTCGGGGAAGTGGATGCGCACAACGCCCATCTTCGATTGCGGGTCGTTGCGGAACAACACCTGCGAGTAGGTGAACTCTTCGCCTTCGTCTGTGTAATCAGGACAGCGATATACCTCGCGTCCGTCCTGTGTGCTGACGGTAAAGTGGTAGGGTATGTTCACTCCGTTGTTCATCAATTCTGCTTTGAGGTCCTGATCGAGCAACTTGAAGTTGATGCGTTCCTTAAGCGGACGCTCCGAAGCGGAGTAGAGTATAGAGTAGACCACCTCGTCGAGCAGCGCCTTCTGATAGATGTAGCGGTTCTTTACTATTTCCTGCAGCGACTTTGAGGCTTCGCTTAGCGAGTTCTTGTCTGTATGCAGAATCATTCCCTTCGGCATCTGCGATGGCTTTATCGTGATTGTCTTTAACTCGAACGAAGAATATACCGTGCCGTCCTTTCCTGCAACCGAGTATTGGTGCGACTGCTGAATACTTCCGTCCATGTTGCCAGTGCGTGTACCTACAGAGTCCTTGCGGAAGGCGCGACGTTCAGTCTCGTTCACGTCCTTCTCAAGATAACGCAGGGTCTCGTTGAGTTCCAGATTGCGTGAAGCCTGGTACAAGGCGCGGTTGACCGACTCGTCGAACTGCTCCTTTTTCATGTCTACCATCGCCTGGATGTATTTCAGCTGAAGGAATAGCAAGCCAAGGAATGAGAATCCCATGATGATTGCTATGGTCCATATTGTCTTTTTCTTCATAATCTTAAATCTTACATCTGCAAAGATAAATATCTTAGTTGATACTGATGTGAAAATAGTTAATAAAAAACGAAAGATTCGCAATTATTAACCAAAATAAGCGGTTATAATTGCGAATCTTTAATTATGTGTAACGCATTGAGCTTCCTGATATCATAATAATCTATGCGTTTATGTACATCATTTATCGTTTATGTACATTATATATATTGTGCAGCTTTTACTGTCTCGAACTGATAAAGCCTTCAAGGTTTGCATATTTGCGTTTCATCAGTCGGTTGTAGACGTTGCGCAGCCACAATTTGTGTGTTGCAATGAAACAGAGTCCGATGAATAGCATTGTCAGATAGGCTACGTTCTCGGAGAATACAGACTGCAGAATGTTTACAAGAATATTCGGCACGATAAACACGATAGTTACCAGAACAATTTGAATGTAATTGGTTTTCAGTCCGGCTTTGTCTGTCATCTTGGTATTCAGCGGAACCGTTATTTTGTTGTATACAGCTGTCTGAAATGCGATGAAGAACTGGAAACCCATTGTGAATATCATGTAGCTCACGAGCATCAGCAGCGACCACTTGCCGCTTATCACTGCGGGCAGCATAAGCAGGAATGGCGCAATCAGTAGCAGAGAGTAGAAAATATATTTTGCCTTGAGCAGCGAGAGGATGTTCTCGCGGTGTGTAAGCAGACAGTCAATATAGTTGCCCTCATAGCTCATCAGTCCGATAAGATTCATTGTGCCGAATATCATAAATGCATACAATCCCCAGAAGTTTGTCATGCCATCAGAGTCGTAAACGTCCGACAAAACTATAAACGCGCAGAGCAATGCCATAGTGAAGAAGCCCGATTTCAAAGCTTTCTTTGGAGTGGCGTTTCTAAGGAGCAGCTTCATCTCGAGCTGCATGAAGAGTCCTATCTCGCCATACTTTTCGAAGAAAGCGAACTTGTTCACCTTCTTCACGCTCTTCTTCACTTCAGAACGCATAAGCTCTTTCTCTATGCTTGCGTATTGCAGACGACGGTTGATAAGTACAACCGCAGCAAGCGCTATAATGCCAAATAATATCGGCAGCACACTATGCTTATCGAGCATTGCGCCAACGCATGAGTAGATATCCGTAAACTGTGTCCAGCCTGCGTTGCTACCAACGTACAGCGGCATTGCCTCTATACCATATATTATAATAGGTAGCGCCCACCATAGTTCAGTTTGTTTGATTAGTGTGCGTGCTATCGAATACCATTGGCTGTTGATGAGTATGAGCACCAAGCAGAGCAGCATTGTCTGCGTAGCTGTTGCAAGACCATAGCTGAACACTATCGACATTAACGCATAAGGTAATAAGAATGCGAACCAAATGAAGTTGCCTTTACTGATGAGCGAGTTGTAGACGAATGCGTCAATACATGTGTAGCGCGGCAAAGGTAGCAATATATAAGGCTTGATGATGTGTGCAGGAGTCTGCTGCATCGTAAACCTCATGCCGAAGTCGACAAGCAAGAGAAACGGCATGACTATGAACAGATTCTCTGTAGCCGTTGCCGTATTGTCGCTGTTTGTTAATTGAGAGAACAATATCGCCAATCCCATAAGATAGATGACGAGAATAAGCATCGAAAGATAAATGAAAAACTTTGCTACCTTGTTTTCCATAGCACTCAGACTGCGGTTGTCGGCAATTCTACGATGCCGCAACAGCAGTCTGATGAGTTCAAATTTAGGGATGGTGTATTTCATATAAGTATTAAGTCTTTATTATCGCAAATCGATAACTTCAGCAGTGGGGTAGTCTTTAGAATTAAACGTGAAGATACGGTCAGAAAGATTCTTCGGTGAGAAGTTGCTCACGGTGATAGTGCTCCATTTGCCCTTATGCTTCATCTTTACCTTTGATGGCACGCCGGTTTTGCGGTTTATCGTGATATACATCTCCGGAATGCCTCTGTTTGGGTTTTGAGCCACAAGGTGTACCTCGTTGTTTGCGCCTGCGTTAGTGGCAGACATCTTGTAGCCTGTCTTGTACATGGTGATGAACGAGTAGGGATTCATCATCTGCTGCTGAGCCTGAGTAGGTGTACTTACGTTCACTTCGTTGTTTTTCTTCACGTAAGTCCACTGCGTCTTGCCGTTATACCACACCGTCATTTGCGGAGTGCGTGCGTTGAACTTGTTGCCCTTTATGGCTATAGTGCCCGACACCTTGCCTGTTGCAGCACTGCTCATCGTGAACGAAGCGCTTGCTCCGCCCGATCTGCCTACCACCTTTGCAGCACGGTCGAGAATCTTTCGTGCTGCATTGTTCTTCTGTGCTGCGCTTGTGCTCACACCAAGCCAAGCCATACACATTGCCATCATAATTCCTAAAAACAAACGTCTCATAATATGAATGTGTTTTAATTTGTGAACTGTTATACTGTCGTTAGCCTCTCAGCTGGTTCATGATAGCTGTCAGCTGACTCTCGTCTGCCACAAGTACATCACGAGGCTTGCTGCCGTGAGCCGCTCCTACGATGCCAGCCTTTTCGAGCTGGTCCATGAGTCGTCCGGCTCGGTTGTAGCCGATAGAGAAGCGGCGCTGAATCATACTCGTGCTGCCTTGCTGGCTGACGATTACAGAGCGTGCTGCCTCCTCAAAGAAAGGATCGAGATTGCCCATGTCTGCACCGCCGGTGTTGCTGCCGCCGTCAGAGTCATCGCTCTTAGGTTCTGGCAACTCCATAGGATGAGTCGGACCCGACTGGTGCTCGATGAACTCGTTAATTTCGCAAATCTCTTTAGTGCTGATGAATGCGCACTGCACACGAGTAGGTTCGTTGCCGTTGAGATAGAGCATGTCGCCCATACCGATGAGCTGGTTGGCGCCCGGACGGTCGAGGATGATGCGCGAGTCGGTCATAGAGCTTACCTTGAATGCGATGCGTCCAGGGAAGTTAGCCTTGATGTTACCCGTGATGATTGACGTAGTAGGACGCTGCGTAGCGATAATCATGTGTATGCCGACTGCACGTGCCAGCTGTGCGATACGTGCGATAGGCATCTCCACCTCCTTGCCCGCAGTCATGATAAGGTCGCCGAACTCGTCGATGATAACCACGATGTAAGGCATGAACTCGTGTCCGTGTTCCGGATTGAGTCGGCGGTGCAGGAACTTGTCGTTATATTCTTTTATATTACGCGCACCGGCGAGCTTCAGCAAGTCGTAGCGGTGGTCCATGAGTGTACACAGACTCTTCAGTGTGCGTACCACCTTCGTAACGTCGGTGATGATAGGTTCGTCGTCGTCGTCAACCTGCGCCATGAAGTGGTCGGCGATAGGCGAGTAGACGCTGAACTCAACCTTCTTCGGGTCGATGAGCACCAGTTTCAGTTCGTTCGGATGCTTCTTGTAGAGCAGCGAAGTGATGATGACGTTCAGACCGACTGATTTACCCTGACCCGTAGCACCGGCTACAAGCAGGTGAGGAATCTTCGTAAGGTCTGCCATGAACACCTCGTTGGTGATGGTTTTTCCGAGTACAATAGGCAGGTCGTACTTCGACTCCTGGAACTTCTTCGAGTTCAGGATGCTCTCCATCGACACGTTATGGCGCTTCTTGTTCGGCACCTCAATACCGATAGTGCCCTTGCCCGGTATCGGCGCAATGATACGCACGCCGAGAGCCGAAAGGCGCAGCGCGATGTCTGCCTCCAGACCGCGAATCTTGGTGATGCGGATGCCTTCAGCAGGAGTGATCTCGTAGAGCGTGATGGTCGGACCGACAGTTGCCTTTATTTCGCAGATGTCGATGCCGAAACTCTTCAGCACCTTGATAATCTCCTCGTTGTTCGCCTTGATTTCGTCCATATCAATGTATGGCTTGCTTCCGTTCTCGTCCTTGGTGAGCAGGTCGAGTGTCGGGTGCTTGTATCGTGTGAACGGTTCAAGCGGATTGATAGGCGTGTTGATTGTGTCGTCAGTAAGGTTGCCGCCCTTGGCCTTCTCGTCCTTTCCGACCTCAACAGTCAGTTTGTCGTCGCCAGTCTTCATGGTTTTTACGTCAGGTGTAGCCGTTGCAACGGGCGTAGCCTGCGCCTTGCTGGTCTTCTTCTGTCCGAGGTTAGAGAACTCCGTAAGGTCGATGACTGGTGTCGGTTCAGCCGACTTTGCCGTGTCTTTCTTCGCATCGGCAGTGTTGCTGCTTGTTGCAACCGATGCGGTGTATCCATTCTCTACGCTTGTTGTCTCGCTGTCGTTATTGTTCAGTTTGTCTGTAACGATCTCCGACGCCTTACCCGTGATTGATTTCAGCGGGTTGAACATGCGGCGTACCCATGTGATGGTCTGCTTGCTGATGAATGTGAGCAGCGCTATTGCCACGAAGAACAGCAACGCAGTGAGTCCAGGAGGGCCTACTATGTTCTCTATGAAGTTCACGCAGACGGCTCCGTGGTTGCCTCCGGGGTTGAATATCGCCTCGGGCAGGAGTGGTGCAAGCACTTTTGCGAGGAATATAGACACCCATATCATAGACACACCCATGCCGAAGAACCACTTCCATAAGCTCAGCTTGTATATTCCCATTGTCTTGATGCCTGCTACGAACAGGAAACAAGGAATTAGGAAGGCTGCGTAGCCGAAGTGCTCCGTGATGAGTATGTATGATATGATAGCTCCGTACGAGCCGCAATAGTTCTTTATTATCTTGTCGTGGTTGAGCCACTCTCCTGGACGTAAGTTCTCGAGCAGACTCTGGTCTTCGGCTCCGGTATTTATGTAGGATACCATCGAGACTGTTAAATGTATTGCGAGAATCGCAATCATCATGCCTACCAAGAAGTCTGTTTTCTCACTTTTCAGGATGCTCTGCCATATTGTTGCTTCTTTAGAGTTAGATGCTTTGCGCTCTGTTTTCTTCTTTGCCATATTTTGTTTAAAATTGTGTCGTTTGTTGTGTCGTGTGCATCAAATCGTATGTTATATTCTGTAATGATTCGATTTACGGCTGTTTTCTACCGAAATTGCTTACAAAATTAGTGGAAAAAAGTCGGAAACAGCCATATTTTCGCACTTTTTTTCTAATTTTGCAAAATCTTTCAACATCGAGATGAAAACAATATACAATAAATTTGATAAGAACGTTATAAACGCCCTGCCGTTAGTGGATTTCCCGGGTAAGATCACGGTGGTGCTCAACGAGTCGGAAGCCGACCGCGCGGTGGATTATCTCCTTTCGTGCGAAATGTTGGGCGTCGACACCGAGACTCGCCCCGCGTTCCGCCGTGGGCAGAACCATAAGGTGGCGCTGTTGCAGGTTGCCACCAAAGACCAGTGCTTTCTGTTCCGTCTTAACCATATCGGCTTGCCCGATTCGCTTGTGCGCTTGTTGAGCAACAAGATGGTGCCAATGATTGGTCTTTCGTGGCACGACGATTTGCTCTCGCTCCATCGCCGTCGCGAGTTCGAGCCAGGCTGGTTCATCGACATCCAGGATATTATAGGCAACATTGGCGTGCAGGACAAGAGTCTGCAGAAACTTTACGCCAATCTCTTCGGCGAGAAAATCAGCAAGCGCCAGCGCCTCACCAACTGGGAGGCGGATGTGCTCACCGACAAGCAGAAGGAGTATGCCGCTATCGACGCATGGGCGTGCATAAAGCTCTACAACGAGATAATGCAGCTGATGGCTACCCACGACTACGAACTGAAGGTAGTGGAGGAGAAGCCTGCCGAGTAATGTAAAAATACAAACGACTATATGTACAAAAATCTATATTTAAAGAAGGGTAAGGAGGAAAGTCTAAAGCGTTTCCATCCTTGGATTTTCTCTGGTGCCGTAGCGCAGATTGAGGAGGGCGTAGAAGAAGGAGAAATCGTGCGCGTTTTCACCTCTCAAGGCGACTTCATCGCTGTCGGCATGTATCAGATCGGTTCTATCGCTGTGCGCGTGTTGTCTTTCCGTGACGTAGAGATAGACGGCGAGTTCTGGCTCTCGCGCCTGCAGTCGGCTTGGCAGATGCGCCAGGCTATCGGACTCATAGGTCGTGAGAACAACAATACGTTCCGTCTTGTTCACGGCGAGGGTGACAACCTCCCCGGTCTTGTCATCGACTGCTATGGCGACACCGCGGTTATGCAGGCTCACAGCGTGGGTATGCACCTCGTTCGCCATGAGATATGCGAGGCTCTCGTGAAGGCTTCTGAGGGCGAGATCAAGAACGTTTACTACAAAAGCGAGACAACGCTGCCGTTTAAGGCGGACGTGGAGCACGAGAATGGTTTCATCTACGGTTCGATGGGCAGCGACGTGGCTATGGAGAACGGCTTGAACTTCCATATCGACTGGCTGAAGGGTCAGAAGACGGGCTTCTTCGTCGACCAGCGCGAGAACCGCCACCTGCTCGAGACTTACTCTAAGGGTCGTTCGGTGCTCAATATGTTCTGTTACACGGGCGGCTTCTCGGTTTACGCCATGCGTGGCGGCGCCAAGCTGGTTCACTCCGTTGACAGCAGCGCCAAGGCTATCGAGCTGACAAACAGAAACATCGAGCTTAACTTCCCCGGCGACGAGCGTCACGCAGCGTTCTGCGAGGATGCGTTCAAGTTCCTCGACGCCAACGATAAGACATACGACCTCATCGTGCTCGACCCACCTGCGTTCGCCAAGCATCGTGCTGCTCTGCGCAATGCGCTGAAGGGCTACACACGCCTCAACGTGAAGGGATTGCAGCGCATCAAGCCCGGTGGCATCCTATTCACATTCAGCTGCTCGCAGATAGTGACAAAGGAGAACTTTCGCAACGCTGTCTTCACAGCTGCGGTACAGGCTAACCGCAAGGTGCGCATCCTGCATCAGATTCACCAGCCTGCCGATCACCCGATTAACATCTACCATCCGGAGGGCGAATACCTCAAGGGATTGGTGCTTTATGTAGAATAAATACAAGACTGTGGAAAAATCTTCTGCGATAATCAATTCGTTCGTGGACAGAGTGCGACGCTTCGCCTCTGTCCACGAATTGTTCGTTTATGGGGGCAAGTATATTGTGGCGCTTTCGGGCGGCGCAGACAGCGTGTCGCTGCTCTTTGTGCTGAAACATCTGGAGCACGAACTGGGCATAGGCGTTGAGGCTGCTCACTGCAACTTCCATCTGCGTGGCGCCGAATCGGTGCGCGATGAGGAGTTCTGCAAGCAACTTTGTGACCGTCTTTCCGTGCCTCTGCATCTCATCCACTTCGACACGCAGGCTTATGCCGACCTGCATCGTGTGAGCATCGAGATGGCTGCGCGCGACTTGCGCTATGGCTATTTCGAGAACCTGCGCCGCGATATCGAAGCGCAGGATATCTGCGTTGCACATCATCGCGACGACAGCGTTGAGACCGTTCTGCTCAACCTTGTTCGCGGCACCGGATTGCGTGGGCTGCGAGGCATTCAGCCGCGCAACGGCAACATCATTCGCCCTCTGCTTTCGCTTAGCAGAGAGGATATTGTGCAGTATCTTGATGCTCTCGGCGAGAGTTACGTTACAGATTCAACCAATCTGCATAACGACGTGAAGCGCAATAAGATACGTCTTGACGTGATGCCGCTGTTGCGCGAGCTAAATCCGAGCGTAAGCCAGTCGATTTTCGAGTCGTCGCTGCGTGTTGGCGAGGCTCTGAAAGTGTTCGATGAGGCTATGAAGCGAAGCATTGCCGACGTCACAGCCACCTCACCATCTCACCATCTCACCATCTCACCACCTCACCATCTTGTCATCTCTGTTGAACGACTGAAAAAGCAGCCTTCGCCCGAATATACTTTGCACGAAATACTCAGTTCTTATGGGTTCACTTCGGCGCAGATTGAGCAGATATATGGTTCGCTCGACACCTGCTCTGCAGGCAAAATCATAGCTTCCGATTCGCACGAACTCGCCTTCGACCGCGGTTCTCTACTCGTTCAGCCGAGAACAAATGTAGCCGATTCTGCACGCTCAATGCGCATACCCGAAACCGGCACGTATGTGTTCAGCGACAGTTTGAAGATAAAGGTAGCGGCGGAAGATTGCGGCGACGATTACGTGCCGAGTCGCGCAGCCGACTGCGTATGTCTCGACGCATCGGACATCAAGTTCCCGCTCACGCTGCGCCACATTGAGCAGGGCGACCGCTTTGTTCCGTTTGGCATGAACGGCATGAAGCTCGTAAGCGATTATCTCACCGACCGCAAGAAGAATGTCTTTGAGAAGCGTGCCCAGCTCGTAGTTACCGACGCCCAGCAACGCATCGTCTGGCTTGTAGGCGAGCGCACCGACAACCGCTTCCGCATTAGCAAAGAAACCAGTAAAGCCCTACGACTTACTTTGTTACAGTAGCGTGGTAACCATGTTTTTGCTATGCGGTAACGATATAGTTGCTATGTGGTAATAGTGTTCTTGCTACGTGGTAATCAAATAGCTACTAACCTGAGTTCGGGATAAGAAAGTCTTTATAAAAGTTGGTAATCTCAATAATTT
>ERZ1673734.22-NODE-22-length-170662-cov-9.072559_pt1 | contig 170662 bp, 146 predicted proteins | sample MGYA00580199_ERZ1673734 | MGnify/ENA primary metagenome ERZ1673734 (study PRJEB41218, sample SAMN15661742) | gut metagenome | host: Homo sapiens | place: Canada: London | collected 2015-08-20/2019-03-30 | study: EMG produced TPA metagenomics assembly of...
CTTGTTTATTATATCTTATCAAGTCTGTTTTGTCAAGAACTTTTTTTCATTTTTTTGAAAGTTTTTCTCTCAATCGGTTTTGTCCGATCTGTTATCTCAAACGCGACAACTTTGATAGTTTATCATGTGTTGTTTTGTTTGTCAAGAACTTTTTTGTTTTATTTTGGAAATCTTTCCAAAATCATGTTGTCCTCTGTCAAATCATGTCTTATCCAGCGGTCAGCCTGACTATAATACCACTCGTATTTTATTCTGTCAACCATTTTTTAATAATTTTTTCACTTGCATCTGAACAGCAGCGGTTAAATTTCACCCTTCTGTGACATTTAGTCTTACCAAAATCATGGTTTTCAAAGTGAAATTCATTTTTTAACCCACAACATACCAGTTTTTTCTTCTGTCTTTTACGCTTGTACGCTTTTTCCGCCTCAATCAGGCATTTTTGATGCCAAATTGGTCAAGTGCTCCATAAGTGGCTGATATACGTTCTTACAGCCTTTAACCAGCCTCACAGAAAGAGGTATTAAATGCACTATCTTCCCCCTGCATCATCCTATAAAGATTCGGGTGTCAAAAGGTGGTTTTCAATTTTGGGTCTGTCAAATTGCACAAAACCGAACTTGTTTTGTTCCGTTGTCCGAAAATAAGAAAAACTAAGTATGCCTGAATCAGTTTTTCACAGAGTGACGTAAACGGCATTCAACGAGCCTTCCATGGCTCGTGAAGCCTTGTTCTGCCGTCCGTGGCAGAACATTACTGTAAATAGACAGGCATACTAAGATTTTCTAATTTTCTCCCAAAGTCACAAAAACAGTCTCGGCTTTGTGCAATTTGACAATCACTAAGTTATGAACCACCTTTTGACGCCCGAATCCTATAAAGTATAAAAGCGGCTGCCGGAATTATCCGGCAGCCGCCCTGTTACAATCATTGCGTATAAAGCACCCGCAATTATTTTAATGTAACTTTTGCTCCCTCAGCTTCAAGTTTAGCTTTGATATCCTCAGCTGTTGCTTTGTCAGCTGCTTCTTTTAATACTTTCGGAGCTCCGTCTACTACGTCTTTCGCTTCTTTTAAGCCTAAGCCTGTAGCTTCACGAACAACTTTGATAACTTTAACTTTGTTCGGGCCAACTTCTGTTAACTCTACGTCGAACTCAGTCTTCTCTTCTGCTGCTGCGCCCTCGCCAGCACCTGCTGCTGCAACTACAACGCCTGCTGCTGCAGATACGCCGAACTCTTCTTCACAAGCTTTTACTAAATCATTTAACTCTAATACGCTTAACTCTTTGATAGCATCGATAAATTCTGCTGTTGTTAATTTTGCCATTATAATTTTCCTCCATTATAATTTATTGTCGCACCGGTCAGTCTCTCCTGCCGTGCCCATATACTGTTTCATCCAGCCGCCGGATAGATTACTCTGCCGGTGTCTCTGCTGGTTCTTCTGCAGCTGCTGTTTCTTCTGCCGGAGCAGCCTCTACTGCTGCATCTGCCGCACCGCCTTTTTCTGCGATCTGATTGAGAACGCGAGCAAGGTTGGTAATCGGAGACTGTAAGCTTCCAAGTAATTTGGAAAGAAGTTCTTCTCTTGATGGTACTGCTGCGACAGCCTTCATGCCTGCCTCATCATAATAAGTACCCTCAACAACACCTGCTTTGATTTCAAGAGCAGGAGCTGTTTTAGCGAACTTAGCTAAAACTCTTGCCGGAGCTGTTGCATCCTCAGTAGAGATAGCGAAAGCATTCGGTCCTTCAAGAACGTCTCTTAAGCTTTCGAACTGAGTACCTTCTACTGCACGGCTTACTAAAGTATTTTTGTATACTTTGTAAGTAACACCAGCTTCTCTTAATGCTTTACGTAACTGAGTATCTTCTGCTACGGTAAGTCCACGGTAGTCAACTACTACGACCGACTGTGCATCTTTGATGTTTTCAGAAATTTCCTGTACGATAGGCTGTTTGAGTTCTACTTTTGCCACGAATCGTGCACCTCCTTTTATTATTTTGCCGACGGATAATCCGCCGGATCACAGTGATTTTCTCACTGCTGCTGCATAAAAGACTTGAGGTATATAAAACCGCTTTATTCAGATTAAAATCTGCAACAAAAAACTCCCTGCAAAGACAGAGAGATACGGTCAAAAAAATCTTGATAAAGATCCCCTCGGCAGGTCGTCTTACGTTTACGCCATATGGCACCTGCTGTCTTCGGCATATATGCAAATCGCTGAGTACCGGAAAACCGGCTCAACGATATGCATTATAACATTGTATATTATGGTTGTCAACAATTTTCTGCTTTTACTGTGTAATTTTAACTACGTTTAATCTTACACCAGGTCCCATTGTAGATGCAAGAGTTGCACTCTTAACATACTGACCTTTTAAGCTTGCAGGTTTTGCTTTGTTGATCGCACCCATAAGGGTCTGGAAGTTGTCGCTTAACTGTTCTTCTGTAAAAGAAGCTTTTCCAACTGGCACGTGGATAATGTTTGTTTTGTCCAATCTGTATTCAATCTTACCAGCTTTGATGTCGTTAACAGCTTTTGTAACATCCATAGTTACTGTTCCAGCCTTCGGGTTTGGCATTAAACCTTTCGGTCCAAGTACACGACCAAGACGTCCAACAACGCCCATCATGTCCGGTGTAGCAACAACAACATCGAAGTCTAACCATCCCTCGTTCTGAATCTTCGGGATCAGCTCCTCGCCGCCTACGTAATCAGCGCCTGCTGCCTGTGCTTCATCAACCTTGGTTCCTTTTGCGAATACTAAAACTTTAACTGATTTACCAGTTCCGTGTGGTAATACAACTGCACCACGGATCTGCTGCTCTGCATGACGTCCATCACAACCTGTTCTGATGTGAAGTTCGATTGTCTCATCAAATTTAGCTGTTGCGTTTTTCTTTACCAGGCTGATTGCTTCAGCAACATCGTACTGAGCAGCCTTATCAAAACTTTTCACAGCTTCCTGATATTTCTTTCCTCTTTTCATTCTAAAAAAACCTCCTGGTGGTATTATCGGGAGAGGGCCCTCCCACATAATCGTTAATAAATATCGTTAATTTTTGCAGAATTTCTCAGAAGAATGCCGTTCTTGCATTCTTCCAATGAATTTGCTGTTTTTGCAAATTCTATTCTTCCACTGTAACACCCATACTTCTTGCAGTACCAGCGATCATGCTCATAGCTGCCTCTAAAGATGCTGCATTTAAGTCAGGCATTTTTAATTCTGCGATTTCCTGTAATTTTGCTTTGGAAAGTGTAGCAACCTTTGTCTTGTTCGGTGTTGCAGAACCAGATTTAATGTTGCAGGCTTTCTTGATTAATACAGGAGCAGGCGGTGTCTTTGTAACGAAGCTGAAGCTTCTGTCTGCGTATACTGTAATAACTACAGGGATGATAAGATCTCCCTGATCAGCGGTTCTTGCGTTGAACTGTTTTGTAAATTCAACGATGTTAACGCCATGCTGTCCAAGAGCAGGTCCAACTGGAGGAGCAGGTGTAGCCTTGCCAGCAGGAATCTGCAATTTGATATATCCTTCTACTTTCTTTGCCATTTGGAATTGCCTCCTTAATCCAATGTTTCAGGCATAATCTCATGCCTGCGCACAGATCCTGGTCTGTGCTTTAATTGTTAAGTTTTACATCTGCGAAACTTATTTCTACCGGCGTCTCGCGGCCGAACAATTCAACATTGATCGTCACACTCTGCTTTCCGTGATTCATCGCCTGGATCACTCCGATAGTGTCTTTCCAGACACCTCCGGTAACCACAACGGTGTCTCCCTCTGTAAAGTCAACTTCAATGTTCTCTTTCTTGATTCCCAAAGGTTTCATTTCCATATCGGTAAGCGGAACCGGCTTGCTTCCCGGACCAACAAATCCGGTAACACCACGGGTATTTCTGACAACATACCATGTGTCGTCATTCATAACCATATTGATAAGAACGTATCCCGGAAACATTTTCTTTGATACGGATTTTTTTGCGCCATTTTTCATTTCGACAACATCCTGCATCGGAACGCGGACCTCTAAGATCTGATCTTCCAGATGTCTGTTTTCAATTGTCTTGTCAATGTTCGCTTTTACCTTATTCTCATATCCTGAGTAGGTATGAACAACATACCAGTGTGCCTCTGCCATAAATCACTCTGCCTCCATTAAAAATTAAAACCAACAAGGAAATCAACGCCATACTGAATTGCGAAATCCAAAAGCGCGATGATAAGACCTAATACAACGGATACAGCAATAACCGCTGTGGTCTGTCTTACAAGTGATTGTTTCTCCGGCCAAATAATCTTTTTGAATTCAGCCGAAAGACCGGTAAACCAGCTCTCTTTTGGAGCCTTGTCTAACTTCTCGGTTTCTCCCATTTTTTCACTCCTTTGCCACGCGCGTCTTATTTGGTTTCTTTGTGTAACGTATGGGTCTTGCAGAATCTGCAATACTTTTTGGTTTCCATCCTGTCAGGATGAGCTTTTTTGTCTTTTGTCATGTTGTAGTTACGGTTTTTGCATTCCGTACATGCCAATGTTATTTTTGTGCGCACAACTTCCACCTCCATTAAAATTCTTTGTGCTTTTTTCTGCCCCGGTCTCCGTAGTGAGACGTTTTTTAAGGATCAGCGACAGTCCTTAAAAAAAGGCATAAAAAAAAGACCTACTTCCATCGCCTGTCTACTATATCATATCCACTTGTTTCCGTCAATCTTTTTTTGTATATTATACCCTTTTAAACCTTTTTGATTATTTTTTCCTATTTCACATTTTTTTCTCAAATGGTATAATATTTTTATATAGTTAGACCGAAATACTTTTAAAGAATTTTTAAAAATATAATTAAAATCCCCACATTTATCATGCCAGGCGGCAAGGATGCTGTCCTATAACCTGATAAATGTATATATTTCATGGAAGAAAGGAGGGGTTTTCTTGGCTGCTATTGACAGTGCCTATCATTATTATTTAAGCACTTATGGCACTTCGAAGGTATCGCGTTATGATACCCATAAGAAGAGTCAGCTTCGTGCTGTCTATAATCAGATTGTAAAAACAAATAAAGATACTCCTCTGTATAAAATTCCAGATTCCACGGATGTGAAAAAATTTGCGATTGACCTGAAAGAACATACCCGTTCGATCCAGAATGTAATCGCTGCCCTTTCTGACAACGACGAGGGGATTGAAAATGTATTCAACAAAAAAGTTGCAAAGTCTTCCGACGAATCTTCTGTCAATGTTACCTACATTGGTGAGGATCAGAGTCTCGATAATTCTTTGCATTTTGATGTGGAGGTAAAACAGCTTGCAGCCCCACAGATCAATGTCGGAAAGTTTCTTTACCCTGATGAATGCGATTTCAAAACAGGTACTTACACATTCGATATATCAACTGATTTAAGTTCATATGAGTTTCAGTATACCGTAAGCAGAAATGATGACAACCAGCATATTCTTGAAAAGCTTGCACGCCTGGTCAATTCTTCAGGTGCCGGGATTCATGCCGATCTTGCCAAAAATGCCAGTAACAAGATTGCCCTGCGTTTAACTTCAAGTCAGACCGGTCTTGCAGACGGTCAGTCCTATCTGTTTGAAGTTACCCCAAGTTCCGATCATGCATCCGAAAAAGCAATGCAGACACTCGGTATTGATTGTGTTACCCAGACAGCAAGTAATTCTTCTTTCTTATTAAACGGTACGGAGCATGCATCTCTGTCAAATACTTTTACTGTCAACAATGCTTTTGAACTGACACTGAATAAACCAAGCTCCCAGGCAAACCCTGTACAGATCGGCTTTAAAACAACAGCTGACTCCATTGTAGACAATGTCCAGTCTCTGGTAAATGTATACAACAATCTGATCCAGTTAAGCTATCGCTATGACAGCACACAGGAAGCAGATAAACTGCGGCGCGATTTTACACAGGTGGTAAAACCTTATTACAATGAATTTGAGTCGTATGGATTAAAACTTTCAGATGACGGTGCCATCAAGGTCGATACACATCTTTTGACGGATGCAGTCACTTCCACGGATGCAAAAGAATGCTTTGCAACATTAAATAAGTTTAAAAACGATCTCGGGACGACCGCCGGAACCGTCTCTGTTGACCCGTTAAATTATGCAAGCAAAACGATGATCACTTACAAAAAACCAGGTCATAAGAATTTTTCCTGCCCTTACCTGACCTCCGTTTATTCCGGAATGATGTTAGACAGATATTGCTAAACGGACACTTACAGATTTTCTGTAGTGTCCGTTTAATATTCCAATATCCCAGATGCAACTTCAGATTATGCATCTTTCGCACTGATCATGTACTATATATCATTTTCCTGATTTTCATTTTCTTCTATAATATCCAGCATCGTATTTATTCTCTCTATATAATTGTGATGCTCCCTTACTTTTCGATAACCATTTTCTGCGATTGCCAGACGTTCTTCCTCATGTGCCAGATAATATTCTGCTTTTTCACAAAGATCTTCGATTCCGTCAAAGCATATCAGGTCTTCCCCCTCTTTAAAATAATATGGTATCTCCGCCTGATAATTTGTCATCAGAAAACCGCCTGCCCCAAGGACATCCCATACGCGGAGCGGAATACCGCTTTTAATATTTGGAATTGTGAAATTCAGGTTGATCTTTGACATATGAAAAACCTGTGGCAGCTCACTCCAGTAATCAACCGATCCGCAGTACTGGATCCTCAGCAGGTCACTGACATCACTGTTACTGTATACATTGACATGATAATGCTTCGACAACTCGATCAGCGCGCGCCTGCGCTCCACCTCCGCAATTTTAAACCCAAGCACCGTCGTCTGAAAGATCAGTCCAAGGTCTGAAAAAGATCCTTCTGATTTTTCCAGTTCAAAATATTCCTGCAGTTTTTCCAAAATATCCGTAGTCAGCATAGGTTCCACTATATTGGCACCGCTAATGTTTAACTGTGCCTCGATCACAGCATCAAAATATCCGCGCAGGTATTCCGGCAGCCTGCTTTTTATCTTATCATAAGAGTTCCGTTCATAAAGACTTCCGACAAACGCAATGTCTCCTTTATATTTCTGTATTTCCGGTGAATTTGCAATTACCGTATCCATCCGGTCCGTATCCACAGCAAGTGGCAGATACCAGATATGTTCCACTCCCATCTCCCGGAATTCCAGATAGTTTGTCTTATCAAAGGTAAATATATAATTACACGGATGAAAAATAGACTCATGATACATGCTGATCAGCGGATTATCACAGCTCCAGGATACATATTTTATCCCCATTTTCTGGCAGACATTCGAGATCAGTGCAAAATAATTGACCGTAAATACCATATCATAGTGCGTTTCCCGCAGTTTGTTTTCAATGATTTTTTCAAATTCCGGATCGATATCATAATTGCCAAGATGCTGTTTGATATTATCCACCGTATGCCCCAGTAATAAAAAAGTCTGCTCTATGTCTCTGTAATTATAAGCTTTCCAGCGATACATTAATATGTGCATAATAATCTCCATTCCTGTGCCGTGTCAGCCAAAATAACGTTTTCATCTGTATGTAAAACCTGTTGCAGGGAGGGAATGAGAACCTCCGGCTCTACATCCAGGCTTCCCTGATCCACGCTGCCCTGCTTTTCCACGTATGATGCTCTTTTGCTGACTGATATCCACAGTCTGCCATCCTTTGTGTGGACTGCATGTGTCCGAACAGGTCAAATACACGGTCTGGCAAAGTCCGGATCTCATTTCTTGAAAACATGACAAGTTCTTTTCCATCCGTAAACTCTCTGCGCAGATAGGTGGAATCGTCCGTCACCACTGCTGCTCCGGCAAGCATTCCGTTAAAAATACGGTCATGTGCTCCGGCTTTGAACCAGGTCATTGTATTTAAGACGATCTTACTGTCGTTCATCAAAGGCAGAATCTCCGGTGCAAGTACTTTTCCACCATACACCAGATACGGATTGTCACTCCACTCACACTGATCCCAGCCTGTTCCATATGCCGTTACCCGTATTCCGTTTTCCACCAGAATACGGACAGCCTGTTCACGGAAAAATGACGTGGCATACGAGTCAATAAAACGCATCTGCACGATGATCTCATGAATACGCTGTTCTGAAATATCATTCCGCTTATATTTTAAATATTCTTCTATCACATCCTCTGTTGTCCGGTCAGGATGATGCACCAGTTCTGACAGCACAGCCTGTGCCATCTCCTCTCCATCGACTTCCGGGATGGATGACAGATCCGGTATCATCTTCGCAACTGTGTAGATCGGCAATGCCCCGGCATATAAAACATCAATTCCACGCTCCGCAAGCGGCTTATGCCTGCTGCCAAGTTCCACCCCGGCATGTGGCAGAAAATCCGTATACCGGATATTTTTGAAATATCTGCGGATATACCGGACATGGTTGCGGTCCGTGCACAGCACAACAGATGTTGCCGGTGCATTCTGCAGTGGTTTTTCATAGTGAAACGGATGATCCATCAGGATATTGATATATGGAATATTGTAAGTTTCCCAGAGATTTGGCTCTTCTTCCGCAGAACCTGCTCTTTTTGATCCTGCTGTACTTTGGAAAATGTCCTGCTTCAAAAGCATCCCTGTTCCGGTCATGCCTGCCGGAAGTGACAGATTATATCCCAGGTTATTAAACGTCACACAGAAAAACCTCTGATCTTTTTTTGCACCATCTCCGATACATTCAATCAGCGCCTGCTTGCTCACCTCTTCGAGACGGGCATCATAGGTAAAGGAAGCATATCCCATGGATTCAAAGGCATTTTTCAGTTCCTGGGTGAATAAGTCGAGGGTGTCGTAGACACCGGTGATGTAAATGATGGTTGTCTGCATGGTGGTCTCCTGTACTTTTTATAGATTTATTTTTTCTATACTGCAGCTATGCCTTTTATAATCATCCTTTGTGGAATCTGTGCTGTCGTAATTGATTCCAGCAAGAATCACTTGTCCATGATAATCTTTCAGGCTCTGCATGTACTGCTTCTTTTTTATCTGTGCAATCGCTGTATCTGAGGATTTATCCCATTTTAATTCCACCACGATCGCCGGCACATCTCTAAACTTTCTCGGGACAAACACAATGTCAGCAAATCCTTTTCCCCCGGCAAATTCCCGATACATCACATAATCTTTTCTTGCAGCATAATATGCCAGCGAAAGCACACACGACATAGAGTTTTCATCATTATACTTTAAAATGGATATATTTTCCTGATGCACCTGCTCGATCATTTCCGCAACATATTCTTCTTTTCCATCTATAGTTGCCTGAAGCAGTGTTTCAGAATTACGAATCGCATCCATGACCGGTTCCCATCCGCCATCCTCTATGCAGTTAATAAACTCTTTCTGCACCTCCTGGTTTGGAATAGAAACAGTCTTGTTCTCAAAATCGTAGGTCAGGTACCCCAAATGCACTAAAAGCGTAAATACATCATCTACGCTCGCAAATGTGGACATATCATTCTGAAACTTATCCGGATTAATCCTTATATGGCTGCCTGATATAAGCTGTGTGATTAACGCCTTCAAGTGATACATGTCCATCTGGATATATTTTTTTAGTGCCTCATAGGTCTCCGTCTTCGTCCAATAACTGTCAAAATCATGTCCCAGCAATGACATGACTACTGATCTTGGATTATAGATCTGAATGCCCTTTAAATCATATCCATCGTACCACTGTTTCATCCTGTCATAAGGCATACCATATGACACACACAGACTTTGAACTTCCTCTTCCGTAAACCCGGTAAATTCAGCGAGTTCCCTTTGATTGGTCATGGAATATTCATCAAACATATTGAGAGCTGAATGCTCGCCATACTTTTTAATAGGCAGTATTCCCGTCATATAAGCCAACGCAATATATGGCTTATCTTTCATCCACAGGCGCAAGAAATCCAGATATTTTTTCTGCGCTTCATCATCCCCCGGATACTTTCGAAATATGCAATCCCACTCGTCGATAATGATGATAAATTTCTGTTTTTTCTGACTATAGATGTTCTCTAATACATCAATAAGATCTTCCCGGTCAAAACAGTCTACATCTCCGTATTCCCGCCTGATATCCCACAAAAGCCTCTTTTGCAGGTAATCGATCATTCCGTCCACTGTCTGTGCACGGTTAAGAAAGTCAAGCATATTAACATGAAGGACATTATATTTATTCAGATTTGCCTCAAAACTCTCATCCTGTGCAATCTTATAATCAGCAAACATGCTTTTGGAATCGCATCCTTTACTATAATATGCCACAAGCATATTTGCAGTCATAGATTTTCCAAAACGGCGTGGTCTGCTTACACATATATTCTGATGTTCGGTATTCAGATTCCGATTCATTTCAGAAATCAGCATGGTTTTATCCACATATATCTTGGAATTAAGTGCTTTCTGAAATTCTTCATTTCCCGGATTTAAATATATTCCCATTCTAATCTCCATTCTGCATTTGAAAAATTATATTTTTCACTCTGCTTCTCCAATAAGCTGACTATAATAAATTTAACTCTTTATCAATCTTAAACGTTTTTTTGCCGGCTCATAACTACCGCACCTCTGATAATAATACTTCGCCTCACTGATTTTTCCCAGGCATTCATAAATAACTCCAACATTATAATAAGCTGCATAGGAATTTACTCCCGCCATCCTGCAGTCCCGATGTTTGACCGCTTTCAAAAATTCTCCAACTGCTGCATCAAACATAGCGTTGTTCATATAAATGAGTCCCATCAGGAACTGAAAATCCGCACTATTTCCAAATTCTTCGTAAATGTTTTCAAAGAAAAGTGCTTCCCCGGCGCGTCCGCTGTTGATCAAGGCATAGCCGTAGGTTTCCACCATATCGATGACATATTCTAACTTTGGTTCAAGGTCATAACTGAGCCCATGGGCGAACCAGAAGCATGCCTCGTTATAATCTTCTGCCATGTAATAGCTTTTTCCAAGCTGATACAATAGATACGGGATCTGCTGCTCTTTTTTTGCATCCGTAATTTTAGATTTCTGCTCTGCATCCGTATCCTGCTTTGCGATATTCTGATCTAACTGCGTGGCATGCACTTTTTCATCCCATCCTGAATTCTTTAATTCCTGCTCTAACAGTCTTATGTTGCGCAGCGCTTTTGCCTTTTTTTCTTTCTTCGGAAGATCATAACCCGTATGGCCGATGACGACCGGTGCTTCGTATGTACGATATTCCTTTTCGTCACAGGCAGTTACCTGCTCATGGATTCTTCCCGTGTAATGAAAACTTTCTTTTGCAAAAATGCGGTTGATCCACTCTTTATTTTCCTGCTTTCCATCTTTTCCGGAAATAATATTGATTCTCCGGATCCTGCCAACCTCACCTGGATGTTCGGCAATCATTTTCTCTAACTGTACCCGATCAATCTGCTGTAAATATTCATCGCTGTCAATGACCATCACATACGGATGTGCTGCTTTTGAAACCGCAAAATTCTTTGCTGCCGAAAAATCATCGCACCATGGGAAATCATAGATATTTTCCGTATATTCTGCGGCGATTTTTTTTGTCTGATCTGTCGATCCGGTATCTACTACGACCAGTTCAAATCCGGTGTTCTGGAATGATTTCAGGCAGCGTGCCAGATTGTGTTCTTCATTTTTGGTGATGATGCAGACTGATAACATGTGGTTGTTCTCCTGTGTGCCGATCGCTATATTGGTGGGCATATTCACTCCTCCCTGTCTGTCCCAATCAAAACTTTTTTGCCTTCAAATGCAAATCCATAATGATATATCTGTTCCTTTCTGATTCCTTTATCAAGCAGGTCTGCATCGTATTTTTTCTCACAGATCTGCTTTAAGGCAGACAGAACTGTCTCTTGAATACTTTTTTCCTTTCGTGGATTTCGAACTTTGAATTCTAAAATAACTGCTTTGCATTCCTTTGAATTTTTCGGTTCTAACATTACATCATATCTGCCAAACCCACTTTCACGGTTGGATTTAAGGTAATATCTATCCCGCAGGTCAACAAGCAGACCTAATATAAAACCATGGTAAAAACGCTCAGGCTCTGCCCCAGATGCCCTCTCTCCGGTGTCGAAATAACTAAATGTCTGTATAACAATTCGATTCATGTATTCATTCATCGCATCCACATCACCAAGTAACATTGCCCTTACAAAATCATTGTAATCTGGTTGTACAGGAGCAAACCAGTCATGTACCATACCCTGAAACATTAACTTTACTTCCAGATTCGTCAACGCAAGCTGGTATTTCGGCATCTTCCCCTCCTCAATATCCTGATACGTTTCATAAGATAATACTTTCAAATATCCACTCGCCAGCAAAAGACTCCAAACTGCTTTTTCATTTCCATTTAATTGATTGTATACAATCTGCTCTTCAATTTCTGACCAGATGTATTCTCCGCACAATAATTTTTCAAATTTTTCCTTAATTGTACGGTTTCCTTCCTGAATCAATTTTCCTACCAGACTATTTGCACTTGTATTTGCCCAAAATGTTTTGTATAACTGTGTATCGAGATAATTTAAAATTGACCATGGATTATAAATATCTTTGTGTTCCCCAAAAATGAAACCATCGTACCATCTTTTTACCTCTTTTTTTTCTTTCTCAAGACCATACTGTTCCAATGCATCAAAGACTTCCTTCTCTGTAAAACCAAATACAGAAGCATATTCATTTGATGTAGTCGTAACTATCTTTAAGTTATTCAAATCTGAAAAAACGGATTCCTTACTTACTCTTGTGATTCCCGTCATAATTCCACGTTCCAGTGCCGGATTTGTCTTAAATGTCGAATTAAACAGGCTTCGGGTGAATGCGACAAGTTCATCCCAGTAACCATCCACAAATGCTTCCTGCATGGGTGTATCATATTCGTCTAACAAAATGATAACTTTTTTTCCATAATATCTATACAGGAAATCTGATAACTGATATAAAGAAGATGTCGCATCCGTCTCTTTTATATTTTCCTCCAACATACGCTCATAATATGCTCTGTCGGCATCTGTAAGCTTTTCACTGTCTTTAATATAACAAAACTTTATATATATGTTTCTTAACACCTCACACATCTTTTGTTTTGTTTTCTCATAATCTCTCTCTTTAATCCGCGCAAATGACAGACTGATGACAGGATAAGTTCCCTGCAGCTCACGGTATTTTTCTTCTTTCCAGATCGCCAGATGTTCAAACAAATCTGACCTGCCGGCATAGTCTATGGAAAAGAACTGCTCCACCATACTCATTGTAAGTGTCTTTCCAAAACGACGCGGACGGGTGATCAAAGTCGCACTGTCCCCGCAATCCCACCATTCTTTAATAAAAGGCGTTTTATCTATATAAAAATAGTTTCCCTGGATGATTGTGGAAAAATCCTGTATACCGATCGCTATATTTCCAGACATTGTAACCTCCCTGCTTTTCAGACTGATATTGTGCGTTCTTTTTTATTGTGATAAATTAATAGTATACCTTTTGAGGTATATTATATCATGAAGCTTTGCTTCATGATCGTGATCTACACGAGCTTCGCTCGGCAGTTTTATTATACCACACGTTAACATTCGTTAGGAGAAAATCTGATTTATGAAGAAAGTAAGTGTCATCATCCCATGTTTTAATGCAACAAAATATCTTCCGAAATGCTTTATGTCACTTGTACAACAGACAATCGGAATTGACCAGATCGAACTGATCTTTGTAGACGATGCATCCACAGATGAGGATGCTACCTGGAACATGCTGCAGGAATTTGAACGCGCCTATCCGGAAAGCATTAAGATCTTAAAACTTGAGGAAAATATGCGCCAGGGCGGTGCAAGAAATGTTGCCCTGCAGTATGCAACAGGCGAATATATTGCATTTGTTGACGCTGATGACTTTGTCTCTGAAAATTTTCTGTTGGAAACTTATGAAAAAGCCAAAGAATCGGATGCTGACATCATCCAGTTTGAATATTTTTATTATACAGACCGTCTGGGTGCCGTGGACTCCGGTCGGAACATTACGCCGGAAGTGATTGAAATTTCTTCTGTCAGTGACCGAAAAAGATTTCTAATCTCAGAAAAAGTTACCTATGGCTGCTGGAATAAACTTTACCGCCACACTCTGCTGAATGAGGCTCATACAGCCTACGCAGAACATGTCATTTATGAGGAGCCACTTTTTGTATACCCGCTTTTATATTTTGCAAATAAAATCGTAATCTTAAACGATGCCTACTATTATTACAGACAAAATGATTCTGGAACCATGCGAAATGATATGAGACAGGAAGAAACCCTAAAAATGCATGCCGACGTCCAGCTTGCTGTCTGGAATTTCATGAAAAAAACTCCATTTTTCAAAGAATACTATGATGAAATCAAACTATATTTTCTCCATACCTATCTGTATGAGACACTGTATTTTGCAAAACTCCGGGATTTTAAACCCTCCTATTCTTTCTACAAAGAATTAGAAAAAACGATTCTTGCGGAGGTGCCGGATTATGCGCAGTCCACTTACAGTGCTCTGATTCCGAAGCAGATGGAGCTGTATCGGATGATGGGGGAGGGAATGACGGAGGAGAAGTTCGGGGGGTATTGGGAGCGGCTGTGAGCCGCTCCCGGTTACTCATGATGATTTGTTATCTCAATTGTAAGTCCTCAATTTTCTACTGATGATCAACTGAATATTGATATCCTCTTCCAGCTTGAAATGCATCTTCAATCTGATTTGAATATGAACCCTCTCAAGAAATTTACCTTAAACTTCATCAACCAATGTAATAATATCTTTAATTGACATCAGTCTGTCATCCACTTCCTTTGCTCTATGATATCTTAAAATATCTGTTGCAGTCTGCTGCATCGCTGGAAAGGCACTTCTTGTAAGCTGATTCGCATATATTACAATATTAATTCCATGCTGTTGTAGTTCACTTTCATATGTCTCATTATAAGAGGTCGGCACAACGACCAGAGGAGTAATTTTATCTTTTTCACGAAATCTGTCACAAAACGCAAATATTTCATCAGGAGTTTTTTTTCTACTGTGAATCATAATGCCGTCTGCCCCTGCGTCCACATATGCAAATGCTCTCACAAGTGCATCCTCTAATCCCTTTTCTAAAATAAGGCTCTCAATCCGTGCAATAATCATAAAATCTTTTGTACGCTGCGCACGTTTCCCCGCTCTGATTTTTGCAGTAAAGTTTTCTATACTATCCTGTGTCTGCTCTACCTCTGTTCCAAACAAAGAGTTTTTCTTGAGTCCCGTCTTATCCTCGATAATAACTGCTGAGACCCCTACACGTTCTAATGTTCTTACGTTGTATACAAAATGCTCAATCATACCACCAGTATCCCCATCTAATATGATTGGCTTCGTTGTAACCTCCAACACGTCATCCACCGTACGAAGTCTGGAAGACATGTCTACCAGTTCAATATCAGGTTTTCCTTTCGCTGTCGAATCACACAGACTTGATAACCACATTGCATCAAATTGATCAATCTCACCGTTATTGGCCACAACTGTCTTTTCCGCTATCAATCCGGTCAGACCACTATGCACTTCCAGTGTCTTTACTATTGGACATAACTGTAATAATTGCCGTAACCGTTTTCTACGATATTCCGGCATAGCAGTCCTTTCTCGCATAACAGCTTCAATATTCCTTACCTGCTCATTATATGTATATGGGATTTCTATTAACTGACCTCCCCATTTTTTCAGATTTTCAATGACATTATCACGGATCACTTCCATTGGATCATTTAGCCAATTATCTCCATGTATAACATAATCCGGTTTTATTCTTTCTAAAATCGAACCATACATTACCTCGTCCTGAACAACCACCTCATCCACTTCCGGTATCTGTTCTAACATTTTTTTTCGTTCTTCAAATGATACCGTCGGAAAGCGGTTATATCGAATCATTGCAGTATCACTCAATACACCTGCAATCAATTTTCCATATTTTTTGCTTCCCGAATAATATTCAGGTGTCCTTCATGTATTACGTCCGTGCAAAAACAAGCATATACTTTTTTCATAAGCCAACCCCATGATATTTCATAAAATTATTTTTATTTTCTTCTGCAGTTTCCTTTGGTCTCCCCAGATCTGCCCTCGATTGCATTGCCACCTTTATCTCAATGAATGTAAGATTCCTTTTCTTTTTTATGTCACTCAACACCTTTGTTAAATCCTGCTGCTTATCCACGCAATACACCCTTTCATACCCAACGGTCCCGGCAATATCTGCATAGCTTAATCCCACACAACCAGTCGGCATTCCCCCTACCGATTCATGTGCGTCATTATTCAGACAAATATGGATCAAATTTTGCGGTTTCTGTTTTGCTATATATGCCATACTTCCCATATGCATAAGCACTGCTCCATCTCCATCCAGACAATACACCCTTTTTTTCTCTAATTTGTGAGCCATTCCAAGTGCGATCATAGATGCATGTCCCATTCCCCCTACCGTCAGGAAATCCTGTGCATGACTCCCTTTTATTCTATCACTCTGCTCATATACTTCTCTTGAAATCTTTCCTGTTGTAGAAATGACGACATCACTTTCATCCAACATTTTTATTATTGCCGCTATTGCATCTTCTCTTACTAAACTATTATTGTTTTTATAATCACTACTGTTATTATTCTGTAGAAAGTCTCTTTTCAAAACAAATGCGAATTGTTTTCCTTCTTTTAACACTTGTGCTGCTCTTTCAAAACTACGCATTATTTCCTGCATAGAAAGTTCCTTTTCCAACACTATATATTCGATTTCCAACACACGCAGTAAGTCTTCCGTTATTTTCCCCATATATTTATGCTGAGGTTCATCTTTCGTTCCTGGCTCACCGCGCCATCCCACTAATAATAACATTGGTATGCCATATACATCTTTATTAGCAAGCGATGTAATTGGATTTACTATATTTCCCAGCCCACTATTCTGCATATAAACGCAGGCTGGTACTCCAGTTGCCAAATAACTCCCAATCGCAATGCCAACAGCTGCCCCTTCATTTACCGGCACATAATGTTCAAATTCATTTTTCCCTGTCCCATTGATATAATCACAAAAAGACTTTAATGCAGAATCAGGCACCCCGGCTAATGTTTTTATTCCTATTTTTTTTATTTGCTCAACAAAATCTGTTACTAACATGTCTTATACCTCGAATCCAGCTGGCTCAATTCCTCCAGTGTATCAACTTCTATTACACTTTCCGGTGATATTTCCTCTACCTGAACCTTTAAACGTTTTAATTCCTGATCAACAATCTCATCCCAAAATAATTTCTCATGTCCTGGTTTCTTATATGATGCTTCAATTGCTTTTTTTATGATTAACGCATCTGACCTTTTCCAATAAGAAATACCTGCCATGTTATATGTGTCTGTACCGCCTTTTCCTACTCTTGTAATATTACCATTTTGCACATCGAATACCCAGTCCGAAGAATAGCCCTCTATCATTTTTCCAAAATAACACGAAGTTGAATATTGTCTCAAAAAAATAGTATCATCGGGCACATACAAATCAGCTTCACAAATAAAACAATCTGAACTTCCAAGAATGTCTCTCACTGCATACAATGACGAAATATTGTTTTTTTCAAATATTCTTTATTTTCAACAATCTCTAAGTTATCATATTTTTCTAACAAATAAGAAAATTGTTCTTTTAAATAACCAACAACAACATATATTCTTTTTATTCCCCGCCGTTCTAAAGCGCAAATAACCGTTTCTATCAGAGGTGTTCCCATAACAGGAACAAGTGGCTTAGGAATCTGCTCTGTCAGCGGGCGCATTCTTGTACCTAATCCTGCAGCCATTAAAATAGCTATCTCATCTTTTTCTTTCAACATATTTTAAATATCCGTTCCTCATTTCTGGTAATACACTGGCAAAGAAACTCCCATCTGCTTTAATCCTTCTTCAAATATTTCAAAGAAGTCTTCAATATCAGTTTCGTCAATAGCACCTAACGCACATAAGCGAAATGTCTCCGTATTATTAATTTTACCCGGATAAATGGTAAAACCTCTCTCATAGCAGAAATCATGGATGGCAGAAAAACTCCAGTTTGGATCATCAGGATATTTCACTGCAGCCACCAGTCCCGCCTGCCATTCCTTCTTTATCACATTCTGAAAGCCCAGTCGTTCAAGGCCACTGTACAATGCATCATATACTCTGGTATGGCGCTTCCACTTTTCCTGCTCTCCTTCCGCAAAATACTCTGCTATTGCCTGACGCATTGCATAAACTGTCTGTACTGGCGGCGTAAAGTGCATTTCTCCATGTTTTTCGAAATAGTCATATTGTAAATACAAATTGCAATAATAGGAACGTTTGGGATAATCTTTTGACCTCTCTATTATGCTTTTATTACCAATCACAAATGATACACCTGTCATCGCCATTAATCCTTTTTGCGCAGATGCCATACAGAAGTCAATATTATCCTTCTTAATATCAATCGGCCTCATCGCATATGTCGATGTAGTATCTACCACAAAAACCGCTCCATACCGATGTACAAGTGCTCCGATTTCCCGCACCGGATTTAAGATACCTGTTCCTGTTTCATTATGTGTTGTATATACAAGTGCTATATCGTTATTTTCTTTTAGTACCTGTTCTATCAGCTCTAATGATGGTCTTTCATCTATTGGGAACTCCAGATTAATGAACGGCATTCCATAATATTCACATATCTCTACCGCTCTGGAACTATATGCTCCATTATTAATGATCAGAATTTTCTTCTCTTCCGGCAATAATGAATTTAAACAGACATCCATAGAAATCGTACCCGAACCACAAAACAATACAGATGTATCATCCTGCTCATCTCCATGCACAATTTTAACTAGATCTTTTCGTATCTGCTTCATAATTTCAACAAATTCCTGTTCCCTCGGGCAGATATCCGGCACTACCTGTGCCTGTTTTACTGTATCGGTTGTCGTAGCCGGTCCCGGATTTAACAATATATTTCGTTTCATAGTTCTCTCTCCCATTATACATCAAATCTCAACGCGCCATTTAATAAATACACAGATTTGCTATCTGCCTCATAATAATATCTAAGCATTCCTTTTCAACATCTTCAGCATAAACATTTCTTCCTTCTTTATCTGTAAGACAAATTGAATAATCTCCAATCTCAAATCTTCCATCATATCCAACCGGAATCGGGTTGCAAAAATAAAATCGATAGTTTTCGCTTACCAGTGCCGCTCTATAATAATCTTTTGGATGCAAACTCTCTGTTAACGCCCATCTTCTTCCACTTCCACCAAATATTCTTGGAGTTCGTCCCTCAACCCCCTGTTCACAATATGCTATTCCCGCCATCTTACATAAAATTGCCGTATAATCCAAAGATGACATAACTTCCTCTGTTTCGCCTTTAAGTTGTCCATTTCGAAACATAAATGCTATATTTGTTCTTTCCGGTCCTAAAAACTGCCCATCCTCCGGTATCAAAAATCCTTGTCCATGGTCTGAAAACAATGCCACTATAAGTTCATTTTCTTCATATGTATTCTCCAAATATGAAAATAACATTCCCAAATAACGATCCATATATTGTAACATCTGTTCATATTGAATTTTTTTAGCCATATCATATTTTTGTTTTACAGATGTCTCGCTTCCTTTTTCGCATACGCGATCTTCTATTTTCAAATGCGTCTGCACGCTGGTTGGTAATTCCATTTCATCAGCAACATCATGTAAATCCCCTAACGATACCCACACAAACTGATTAATCTCTTTTAATGCATCTATTTCATTGATAACACCGCCAATCATTTTTTCGACTGAAAACCCTGTGTGTTGCAATTGATAAATAAATCGGTCACATCCCCTTGCGTACCCATATGATGGGATTATTCTCCAATCGCCTGAAAAAGCAGATGTATAGTATCCCGACTCATGAAAATATTCCATCAGTGTTTTAACTGAATTTGGAAGTTTCCAATCAATTTCATTATGAAACATCATATGTTGGGTTGTTGCAAGTCCTGACATAACTCCAGCTATACTCGGATATGTCCATTCCCCAGAACTGTAAGCCTGTTTACAAACCATTCCATTTTTGAAAAATTTTGCAGTATTAGGCATTAGGTATGCAAATTTATCTGCTGTCAGCAATACCTGTGCCAGACCATCAACAAATATACTTAACACCAATCTTTTCTTATTTTTATCACTTTTAATCGGTATTGGATTTCCCCAATAACATATATCCGAAGATATTATTTCCCTGCCGCCTCCGACTCTATAATAATAAAAGCTTTTAATGTCTCGCTGAATAACTGGCATTTTCCCATTATCTGTTTCAAACCAATGGGTAGTATTTTTTTCCACCGCTACTGGAACAATCCATTTTTTCTCTGTATCAGGGAGTTTCAAGTAATTTGCCTCTACAACTTCCTGAAATTCTATTTTCCAGTGCACTGCATCCAGTTCATTTATTACATGCCTAGGTCTATGATACATTCCAACATATTTTTTTACTTCTTCACTCTCATAATAATAATCGCCACCAATATGCTCAAACGTCCTAAAACGCCGCTCATTATATCCAAATTGATTTTTTTCATAACCAAGAAATGCTGGTATCATTTTTTGAGACAAATATATCTTCTGTTCATCAGGTAAATAAGTGATTAGTTCTTCCAACTGTTCTAACGAACCTTTTGCTAATAATTCGCAATCTCTGCATATTTTCTCTTCTCCTGCAAATGACGCTAATAATTTGGATATACAATAATGCTTATACGCTTCAATATACTTTGATTGATCCTTATATGCTTCTGCCAGTTTAAGATGGATTTCTAATAAATATGGGTTCTTTCTTAATGCCTGTTTTCCGATTTCAATTGCTGCCTGTATTTTATTCTCATAGATAAAAAGGCACATTTTCATCAGAAAGATATCCATGTCATCAGAAAATTCATTTTCATATTCTAAAATCATTGTTTGTATATCATTTGCATTTTCTTTTTGGTCAAATAAATCCCATATCTTTTCCTTCTTGTCATTTTTCATAACACATCTTGTCACCATTATTTTTCTTCCTCTTCCAGCTAATCAAATATTTCATTTTCAATTTATTTTGTTTGCTTTTGACTATTGTCAAGATCTTTTTTATACTTCTCAACGTCTTTAAAGAAACTTATTACAATCAAAATCATTACCATACCAATTGGAAATGCTGCAATAATGCTTACCGATTGCAGGTTACTCATAGAACTATTTGTGAATAACAAAGCAATCGGAAACAGAATCAATAAAATACACCATATCAGCTGCACAACTTTATGTGGCTGCTTCTGCCCATCCAATTTACGATAGCTATAACAAGAAGCTATCAATGCAATTGAATCAAATGATGTCGCATAAAATGCAATCATCGTAAATACCACTGCCAACAGTACTATTGTTGCACCCGGAAGTGTTTTAATAATGCTTACGATTATATGATATAAATCTCCTGTCCGATTATATTCACCCACATAATCTACCGTCCCAGACATCTGCATTTCCATTGAATAATTTCCTAAAACGATAAAGCTTACCATAGTAGACCCCGCACCAAACATATATCCACCCAGAATTACCTGCCGTATGCTCCTGCCCTTTGAAATTCTTCCAATAAAAAACGGGGAAGCTACACACCATACCATCCAATAAGCCCAATAATAAATTGTCCAATTCTGAGGAAAATAAGATGTCCTTAACGGGTCTGTATCAGTAGCTAAACTTATGAAATTCTGCATCATGATACCCAAAGAAGATATCCCACTTTCAATAATATATCGGGTTTTTCCACCAAATAATAATACATACAATAAGATTCCGAAAAACATGTAAATGCAGATTTTTGCAAGGAAACTGATTCCATGAAATCCATGAAGTAAAGAATATGTATAAATTAAACATGTGATAATCAGAATGATCAAGTTCAAGGCTGTACGCTCTAACTGTATCTGAAAAACATCCGTTAAAATTTCTGATATAAGCGGTGTGGCAATACCAAATGTTGTTGCTGTACCAGCAATCAATGCAAATACTGCCAATAGATCTATCATTCTTCCACCAATGCCATCGGTTTGTTTTCCTAATATTGGTCTGCATGCTTCTGAATATTTTTGACGTTCTCTATTTCGAACATGTAACATAAAACCAAATGCCACTGCAAGCACCAAATAAAAACTCCATGGAATAAAACTCCAATGAAACAGTGGATATATACCAGCCCATTTCTGAATGTTTCCTAGTTCTATGATATGTGGATCTGATGCATACATCATCCATTCTGAAAAAGAATAAAATAAAATGTCTGCTGCCAATCCGCAGGTAAACATCATTGCTCCCCATGAAAAAAAAGAATTTTTAGGTTTTTCTCCCTGTGTTCCCAAAATAATATTTCCATATTTTGAGCCCGCAAGATAGATGGAAACACAAAAAAAAACTATCCCTATCATAATATAATAACTTCCAAAAGTATCTCCTAAGAAAAATCGTATCCGACCAAGAATATAATTAGATTGCTCTGGCAATATGATAAATAATACGAATAAACTAATGATTAATAAAAATGGCACGATTGTAATTAACCAATCAATTTGTTCACGTTCTTTTTTTTTCATGCTAGTCCCTTTTCCCTATATTTCACATAGTTATTATCTATGCTTATCAGCTCTTCTAAACTATCTATCTCTATCACATCATCTGGCTGCATTTCAAAAATACCAAGCTGATACTCCTGTGAATGACAGAACATAACAATATCATCCCAATATATTTGTGTGTTGTGCTTTTGTTCAAACTCGAGTTCCAGATGTTTTTTTAGTTTTCTTCCATCCTCAGCTGTCCAACGCGAAATGCTATACAGTTGCCATCCACATCCCCCCCCAACTCTGCTACAAGCTGTCACAATTCCATCTTTCACTGTCTGAAGCCACTCATCCGTCTCTTCAAATGTCCATACACTATTATACCCCGACCGGCAAAACTCCGATATCAAAATTCTCTCATTACATATGATCTGATCTCCATCTAGAATAATTGCATTTTCAAGATATTTCCGCGCAACATACAATGATGAAATGTTATTGCATGTTGCATAATATGGATTCTCAATCAATGTTATCCCCTGATACTCCTTCCGTATCTCACAAAATTGCTCTTTTAAATATCCTACTACAATATAAATCTCTGTAATATCATTCTGATACAGTGCCTTTATTATCGTATCAATCATTCTAACTCCATTTACCTTTACCAAAGGTTTGGGCGTTCCTAATGTAACGGGGTTCATTCTTTTTCCTATTCCGGCTGCCAGGATTATGGCACGTTCTACTTTATGCATGTAATGTTCTCTCCATTTCCTGCAATTTCAACAGTGCAATATAAGAATACTCTTTTGCATACTGATACTGATGGGTTGCATACTCCATAAAACTATTTCCCAATTTTTCTTTATATTCACACCAATTACTCCACAAAAGACCACCCACTGCAATATAACAATAAATCTTTGTTCTGATTCTTTTCGAACAGCCCTCTGGAAAATAAGCATCAATCAATTGTTCCATATGTTCTCTGTCATATAATGAATAAATACCAAACATAGCGATATCCACATGTGGATCCTGCATTCCTGCATATTCCCAATCAATCAACTTAATCTGTTCTTTTCCGTACTCATCTTTTACAAACAAGAAATTATCTGGAACTGCATCAATATGTGTCAGTACCTTTTCTTCTATATTGCGATCAATAAATGATTTTAACCAGTAAACATCCCTCTTTGTTTTTTCATAGTCTGCATAGACAGATTTTGAATTTCCCCGAAGCAACTCATACTTTTCAATCTGACCAAAAAGATCAAACGTATGGCCGACAGCTAACTTTTTGTCATGAAATCTTTTCAGGCATTCCATGCTTCTTTTTACATCCAAACCATTCATCGGATCACATACCCGCGAATTTTCCAAAAACTCCGATATTTTATATCCTTTTTCAGAATCTATATAAATGACCGGATCACAAATATCCATATCACGGATTGCTTCATATACCTCTTTTTCCTGACACCGATCAATCAGTTTTTCTGTACCAACTCCTGAAATTCGTATCATATAACGTTTGCCTTTACATCGAAATGTAAATGACCGATTCGTCATTCCCTTTTTCATAATATCTATATCTGTAATATCTTGGTTGTTAACATGAAGTGCTTCACAAATTACTGTAAGTGCTTCTTCATCCAATAATTTATCCTGTTTTAACTTTAACATATCGTCTCCTATATGCAAATAAGCCTTTTCTGTAATTTTACTTTATGATACAATTATAACAGATAGGAGGCTATTGTACAATGAAACAACCAGATAAAGACCTCATTGAATCTGCTTTGCAGCACTCTAATATGAATTTAGTAGAAACACTCTTACAGGATTTACATCTCATTTATCCATATGACCGAGATTTTTATTTTTATCAATGTATTTATTTTCTTACAATTAAGCAATATGAACAGGCTCAAAATATTATAACAGACTGTCTCCGTAAATTTCCAACCAGTTATGAATGCTATTATTACCAAGCAAGTATTTATCAGGCTCAGAATATGACTTTACCTGCATTAAAAAATTATGAGATCTGTGCTTTTTTATTTGATTATTTCAACGCAGACTGGAATGATATCCGAACTGATGCAAATACTCAAATAAGCATTTTGAGTTCTCAACTTAAAATACTTATTGATGAATATACTGAAAAAAAGGATTTAAAGGGTTTGCTTGATATAGCAGCATTTTTTGAACGCCGGGAAACAATTTGGGGGAAAAATGACTCTGCCCCCCGTGATCCAAATAACTATGTAATCGGTAACAAGTATTACGTATCCGATACTGAAGCAAGGTATATTGGCATCTATCGCAATCCAACCCATTATGTTACCAAGCAAATCCACAACATGAGTCTCGTATATAACCAGGGGGAATTTTTAAAATTTCATGAATATGGGGTGTCCTCATATATCAATGGTAATGCCAAAGAATACCTTCTTCCAATAGCTGTCGAGACTCCAAACACCATTCATAAAATTCAAAATGGTGATATTACATATACGATACTGCAAAGGATACCACAGCATTTTAATTATTATCGAATACCTAATCGTGTTCACATTAATTCTTCCAATAAAGCCTATTATGGAGAACCAATTGCACTTGGACACAGTTCCAAACGTAAAAAATTAGTTTTAAGTCTCTTTGTCGACGGACTCACTCAAGAAATTATTCAAGGTTCACATTTAAAAGAACGCATGCCAAATACTTACCGTTTCTTTTCCAAGGGTATAATATGCTCTCAAGCGTACAGCACTGCTGAGTGGACTTTCCCAAGTTTAGCCTCATATGAAACTGGTTTGGACACATTAAATCATATGTTATTTCACAATAATTTAAACAATGAGCTTCCTTACGATTTCCCAACTCTGTCTGAATATTTTAAGGAGCAGGGATATTTTACCAGTAAACTAGATGGAGACTGGCGCTCTACTTATTCATGTGGATATACAAGAGGTATTGATCAATACATTTATCAACATCAATTATTAGGTGCGCGTGCCGAACAGGAAATAATAAATATAATTGAACATTTGGAGGCATTTAAAGATACCGATCACTATTTATGGATGTGTATTGGCGATTTGCATGATGTAGCAGATGAGCTTGATCTGTCTCCTGCCATGCAAAATAATCTTGCACTTAAATATCGTACTTACGAGAAACAAAGTAAAACCTCTGTCAAACAAAGTTACAGTGAAAACAAATCAGAAACTTACAAAAAAATGGTAACTTATATAGACACGTTATTGGAATTATTATATTCTTATATTGAAAACAATTATAAAAACACAGAAATTCTAATCAGTCTTTTTGCTGACCATGGACAGGGATATTTAGTTCCATCTGATAAGCCTTTCTTGTCAAAAGAACGTTCTCATGTAGCTTTCATGTTCCGTAGCAGCGACTTAAATCCGTGTTGCACTGACGAGATTATCTCGTCTACAGATTATCTCCCTGTCATGTGTAAACTGGCAGGTATTTCTCAAAGTGATGCTCCTATAAATGGGCAATTACCTAAAATATTTGGTGGTCAAACTGAACGAGAATATGCTATTACCGAATCACTTCATCCCGGTGATCCTTATTGTGCCGTTGCACACACACGGAATTTTGAAATATTTTTTGACAACCCTATACCAGCCGACGATGAAGGACGTTTTACATTAGGCAATTACTCAGTATATGGATTTTTTAACAGTGGTGAGCCAATTACCGATTCAGAACTTTTAAAAAAATATGAGCATATCTTTATATCAAGAATTGCTATGCATATTATTTATGATTAAATACTATTCACGGTTGGGCAATGCTGACAATGCAGTTGCCCACACTGTGTGTTCTGTTCATTTTGATCACACTTTTCCACACACCATTTTCTGTAAGCCATATGCTCTTCTTTCACTTCTCATCTCAAACCCATAGTCTGCCGCTTGAAACTTCCTGACAGAATTCTTCCACGCTTCCATCAAAGCCAACCGCTTTTATCTGTTTTTTCAGTTCCTCCTCCATGTGCCCATAAAATGGGTAATCATGATCCGCTGCTCCCTGCACCGGTGTCATGTAGTCCCCACCATACTCTGCCCTTAAAACCTCATCATACATTGCCGGGACCGGAATCTGTATATTCTCAAATTGTAGCATAACTGCCTCATCATAGCATTCTTTTTTCATCTTATAGCTGTCTTTCTCTATCCAATAAATATAATTGGTTATATATTCTGCCTCTTCTTTATGACAAAGCGAAGCAATCGCATCTGTCAGCTTCCATAGCCCATTTTTCGTATTCTGTCTGTCTATCCTAACATTACATAATTTTTCATATTCCTGCAGACTTTCTTCCAGTTTTCCTGCTTTTTCCAGTGTTGTCCAATTTTCTAAAAGATTCATTCCCTGTATCATCATAATCTTTTGTATATCTGCCAGTTTGGCTTCCACCGGAATATAATCCAATGGAAAAATATCGATTCCCACGCGCTGATAAGGGAATCCGTGAAAATACTTCATATAATCATTAAAATTCCACAATGTTTCATCCGCTATGACACGCAGATGTGACACATTTGCTGCCATTCTAAGACGCACTGTCCCAGCGTACATTCCTGACATCACAAAGCCATACGGTAACTGTCGTTGTAAAATACTGATCAAGCGGTTATAATCTTCTCTCTTTAAGCATATATCAATATCATCATCCCACGGAATAAACCCCTGATGTCTCACAGCTCCCAATAAGGTTCCTCCATCTGCAAAATACTGCAGACCATTTTCTTCACAGATATCTGCAACCACCTGCAATACTTCCATTTGCGCCGCCCAGGCGCGTTTCATCATAGCTTGGATTTCAAATTCTTCTCTTATTTCCGGTTTGAAAAAATCTTGTGTAAATTGCATATATCTCTCTGTTCCCTCTCATCAAAAAAGACTGTGATACATTATAAAGATAAAAATGTGCAAACAGATCTTCCCTCTGTGTAATATCGAATTGTGATGCTATTAAAAGACTCTCTCCCGATTCAACGTAAGTACGTAATCATCTGTACCTTGCCTTTTTAAACATGCCGCCCATCAGGGCGGCACATTTTATTTCTTCTTTTTGGTTCGAAATCCTTCCGGTAATTCATTTGACCATGGCAAAAGCCGATTTAGATCATCCGGCTTTGGAAAAGGTCCCATTTTACGAAGCTCGTCTAATACATAGGAAAGATATACATACGGCTTCAGACCATTCAGCAGGGCTGTTTCTGCGATACTATAAACAACAGCACTGGCATCTGCACCACGGATACTCTTGGCAAACAGCCAATTCCGGCGGCCTACTGCAAAATTTTTGATTGCACGCTCCGCACTATTATTATCAATGCTCAGATGCCCATCATCCAAGTACCTGCGAAGATAGTTTTCCTGATCCAGCGTATATAAAATGGCATCACCAATAAGGGAAGATCTGTCTACAGAATCTTCCATCGAATGCAGCCATTCAAACAGGGCTTCCACTACTGGACGCGACTGCTTCTGGCGTTCCTGATACCGTTCTTCCGGTGTCTTATCTTTGATCAGTTCCTCTACTTTATACAGGATTCCGATCCTCGTCATTGCCTGATATGCAACTGTTTCTTTCAGCTGCTCCTTTGTGAAATCCTTTTTTAATGCCGTGAGTGCAGCATCAAAACGGCGTCTCGCATGGGTAAAGCATCCGGTTACGGTGATGGAATCGTTCAGTCCATGATACGCCTGGTATCCATCACACGTCAGATATCCATGAAATGTATCTCCAAGGAAGTTTACCGGGTGATATCCGGCACGCGTTCTCTCATAATCAAAGAGAACCATCTGTGGGGCTTCACTGTAACGGTCTGTCAGGTATACCCACATCCAGTTTTGAGATGATCCTTTCTGATCCGGTTCATCAATCACCTGGATTCTGGTTTCATCGCAATGGATGTATCTGCTCTTTAGGAATTCTTCCTTCATCTGCCCATAAAGCAGTCCCAGATACCGGTCTGCACAGCTGATGATCCAGTTTGCCATTGTTTTTGTTGAAAGATTTAAGTCATACCTTGCGAATTCCCGTTCCTGTCTTGCCAGCGGCATGCCATTGACATACTTTGCATTCATGATTCCGGCAACCAGCGAAGGTGTAGCAATGCTTCCCTTGATCAACGGAAACTCTTTTTCCGGCCGGATCATAGCACCACATTTTGGACAACTGTATACATAGGTTACTTCTTCCACCACTTCAAAGGTGGAAGGGATGAATTTCAGTCGTTTTACGACTTCTTTTGTGACGACTTTATACTTTGTTCCACAGTCCGGACAATAGCGGTCTTCGCCGGTCAGTTTATATTCGATTGTTTCTGTCACTTCGAAATTAGAAAGATCTTCTTCCTTTTTGCCGGTGCGTTTTTTCCGTTTGTGCGATGGAATCACGATTTCCTCTTCAATCTCAGCAGCATCCGTATCTGCATTGGCTTCAGCCTCATTAAACAGATCCATCTGTTCATATCCATCTGCGTATTTTTCACTGGAAGAACCGAAACGTCTTCTCTGTGCGAGAGCAAGACGATCTGAAAGCATTGCATTCATAAATTCCAGTTCTTTCTGCTTGTCTTTCAGAAGCTGTACCTCGGTCTCTTTTTTTGAACCTGATTCTGCATGATTCTCATAACTTCCATCATGTTTTCACGGCTCATGTTATTCAGCTGTTCCTCTGTAAAAAACGGATCCATCCGGCAATCTCCAAACTCTTATATGATAATTCCAGTATAGCATAGAAAGTCCAGCTGTTCGAGAAAAATCAACGTTTTACTGTGTAGGAATATATACCGATATCCACAAGTATTTCGTGCTTTTTGCGAATTGACAAATCCGTTCTTTATACAACAATCTTTGGATGTCTTTCTTCAAAAGCTCCCTTCGGAGTAAGTGAAAGACCATCACACAGCCAATGCATTTCTTTCAGGGTCACTTTCTGTAATTCATCCGGAGTATCCGGCCAGTGAAAGGAATCTTTGTCAAGCCTCTTCATCAGAATCCAGAAACCGGATCCGTCCCATTGCAGAATCTTAATAGAAGTCCGCCTGCGGTTGCAGAACGCAAACATGCAGCGCGCAAACATGCAGCGCGAATAGGGATCAAGTTTGAATTTTAGCTTGATAATTGCAGCCAGTCCGTGATAGCTTTTTCTCAGATCGGTAGCTCCACAGGCAAGGTAAACGGTTGTGCCACCTGCCAGATCAAGCATGATCTTTCAGCCCCTGGATCAGAATACGAAAAAATTCCGGCGGGCATTCAGGCATCACTTCAATCCGAATAGCGTTTGTGATAAAAATGCGGACTGGAGATGGGCTGATATTCAAAGTCTCATTCTTTGAAATTTCTTTTTCCGTTGGCATTTTTGCAAAAATCATATCTGTATCTGATTGTTCGTCCAATTTTTTCAGCTTGCGCATCCAATAATTCATTGAAGAGACTGGAACGTGATGTTCCTGACACCATGTTTTGCAAGTCTGCCCACTGAATTGAAATTCATGGATTCTTTCAGACCACAGTGTGATTTTTTCATCTGTTTTCATAATGATACAGTTTCCTTTCTTTGTTATGAAAAGAGTGTATCAGAAAAATATAGTTGCTGACAGATACGGATGATTACGTACTTACTGTCATCACAGTCAATCGTGAGCGTGTCCGCTGTATAAGTCTGGATCTTTACACAATCAGCACTAGCTTTTGCAGCTTCCTCAATAATCTTAAATGCATTTTCAATCTTTCCCGCATGGTTTGCAGACATCTCCGCAATAACATAAATGCCGGATTTCATTTTTTCATATAAATTCATAGCTGCTCCTTTATGCATTTATTCACTTTTCTGAATATAATATCGGCATTTTTTCAAATCATTCACTGCTTACATTTTTTCACTAACCCTAAAGAAATCTCTTTCTCCATTTAACAACTTCAGAATATTGTAAAATGCCTGCTGTCCTGTTGCCAACCTATTTACACTCTCATAAAATGCACCCGAATAGTTTGCATTGATTTTCTTTAAACTTATTGCTGATGTAAGCTTTGTTTCAAACGGAACGAATACCACTTTTTGTTTAAACGGCAACTTATCAAATCGTTCTGCCAGTTCTTCACTATCCGTCTGCATTTCAACAAACAACCTTTCCTCATTCATCCGTTGTTTTCTTTCATACCATTTTTGTTCTGCCTCTTCAAAAGATTTATAGTGATTGAAATGAAGCTCTATGTCACCAAGTAATGCCACTGGATATTCTCTTTTTAAATTTGACTCATATTCATTTTTATAATATTTTACTTTTTCATTCATATAAGCATCAAAACTTTCTAACAGTCTGATGTAATCTGCTTGTGGAATAAACATATTAATAAATGGGGACAAAAATTCTGCTTTCAGCGAATGATAAGTAAAACCACCCCAGCAATGATTTGATATGATGCTTACCTTTTTGTTAACAAACTGCACATATTCTTCCATGTCAAACATTGGCAGCGAAAATACCATTATCGAAAAAATTCTGTCCGCCTCTATTCCGATACTTACCAACAATGCCTTCATTTGTGCAAAATTCTGTTCCTGACCTGCAATCAAAAGATAATCCCACTCCTGTTGCAAAATATTTTCGATGGTAGTCACTGGATACCCATCTACATACTCCGCATAGATATCCTGCGTTCCGATTCCAATAACTTTTATCTTTCCGAGCAATTCCTGAAGTCTTATATGATTTAACGCACTCTCGTATGTTGCACCTGCATAAATAATTGCAATCTTATACATTTTTTCTCTCTTCGAACATTGTATATTTTCTTCACCGTTTTACAGAAACCCGCTTACTGTATGCAAATGGCAGCTTCTTTCCTTTTACCCTGTCATAGAATGCCTGCAGTTTCTGTGCACCGTCATTATCTCCCGCTGCTTCACACCATGGGATGACTTTTCGAAGCACTGTCGCCTTATCATAGCTTCCGTGCAAAATCATTAAAAGAAGTGTCTCCGCAGAAATTCTTCCTTCCACCACTGCATCCTTTAACTCTGAATAAGCCGCACTCTCCATTTCGCACTCTACCCGGCGCAAAAGAAATCTTACGGTTATGTATTTCTGGCAGGCTGCCTCATAGTCACCTGTCTTATCAAAAAAGTGTTCTTTTATACCACACTCCTGCTCTTTTTCATAGATTTCACACATTACACCATACAGTTCTAACGCAGAATTTTTCATCTGGTTTTTGTGATACAACTCTATGATTTTTCCAGCATCTTCCCAATTCCCCACATCAATTAGTCTGCGCACCTCATCTGCCAGCGCCTCGCTTAGATTCTCCCATTCCTCCTCATAGACGAATGAAAATCCATCCTCCTCCGTAAAAAAATCCGGATACGTTTCAAGTGCAATTTTTCGATTCTCATCATAATGATTCAACTTTGCAAAACTACTGTCGTGAATCACCCACGGTGTCTTCTGATAAGGAACCAAGATATGATATCCTGCTTTACGCATCTCAAAGGACTGCGATACATCATAAAAATCAAAGTTCACAAATAAATCTTCCCGCCATGCCACATCATACTGTGTCGCGATCAAAAGTCCGTCCACCGCATCCACCAGACAGTCTGCCTGCTGTGCCGGGTCGCAGATGAGCTGATATGCAAAATCCGGCTCCCTGCAATCCACAGTGCCCTCATTCCACGCAAGGTAAGCAACTCCGGTTTTGGGCATCCCGCATCCGCCGACCATTCCAATCATGCCGACATCCGGTGCACTACAAAACCGCTCTAACAGATAAAAAATAAACTTCGATTCTTTGATAAACACATCATGGTGCAGATATACTTTATATTTAGCGTCACTGCTCTGCATCCCGGCATTGTATCCTGCACACATCGATGGTGCATCCTCAATGCCGATGACATCCCGCTCGAATCCTTCCGGCAGAAGCAGCCTGTTTATGTAGTAGCAGCACTCATTAAAATATAATTGATTGTTCGTGCATATGATAAATGCGATTTTATTTTCATTCATGTATTCTTCTCCACTCTTATCTCCACTATCACTAATTCCACAGACTGCAGATAGAATACTTTGATGACATTCTTTTTTTCAAAAAAGCAGTCGATGTACTGTGTTTATCAGATGTAAAATACCCAATCGCATCCAAAATTTCTACACAGCAGTTTCCTGCATTTGAAAAAAGTTCTCTTCCCTTTTCAAAAAAATCAGAATAATACTTGGGAGATGACAAAAACCTTTCAACATCTTTTCTTAAATCTTTTTTTGTTGTTTTAATAACATAATCCATCGGATTCGCATATCTGCTTGGCGTACAATCGGGAATAAGCCAATCAGCAACCGCAATACTTAACTTACCAAACATTAATGCTTCCGCCATAACATTGGATTCATCAGAAACAATAATGTCGCTCATTGCAAGTGCTGTCATGATACTTTCCTGCGGCTCAATGTAATATACATTTTCATATTTACCCTCATGAAGTTCTCGCATTTGCCGTATATTCTCAGTAATATTAGAATACACCTCTGACCAGTCGGCCTGCTTGATAAGCAAATTCACATTTAAAGAAGACAATGCCTTAATAAAGTCATCCTCTTTTCCGTCATTCTCCCATGATGGTGCATAAAGTATCGAAATATCATACTTTAAATTTAACTTTTCTTTCAAACTGCTAACACGCTGTGCAAGTTCAGGAGACGATACCAAATCACTTTTAGGATAACCAAATTCATATGTTCCACATCTTGGATTGACATAATAATTAAAGGCGCATCTGCTCCACAGATTATTCCAGAATTTTCCTGGAAGAATCCCAATGTCAAACTTATTCCAAGGCTCATACTCCCAGATGTTTGGTTTATGTCCCTGTGCCAGATCATGCAGAAGAATCACAGAAAATCTTGAATTTTCAGGATGACATACATGCTGACAATAAACACCAATTTCTGCCGGTGCAAAGATATCCCTGGTAAAAGACACTCTATATCCCCGGGCTTCAGCCTCATCTGCAATCGGTTTTAAATTATAATATTCACCCATATCGGTATAAAAAAATGTAATATCCTTTTTACATGGGACAAAATTTTCTGTCTGGCTAAAATTATTCACTGTTGCTGATGTATGTTCCAGTAACTGATTTTGAAAGATATTTAAAAATTTTTGAAAATCATGAACTAATTCGGCATCGTGCAAAGCGGGTGTCAGTATAGCAGATACTAATGGCATATAGGTATATAAAACTTTAGCCGAATAAAGTAACTGATACAGCAACGCTGATTGCTGCATTGAATCAGGAATATCACATTCAAAAAAAGGCACGGTTTTTACATAATCCATGGATAATAACAGGGTAGATAAATCGCCATATATATTTACATCATTTTCAATGCTATAAGTTAATAACTGATTTCCACCAAAAATATGTTCATCAAGTACTTCCCGGTAAATTCGCTCAGGATGTGCAAGGATTGTATTATCTGCCTCAATAAAATTTCGACTGCAAACGACTCCATCAACAGAATCATTCTGGCTAAGTAGTAAAAGCAAAGCCCGAATACGGTTGCTGTCATATTTGTGGTTACAGTCGCAAAAGCAGATATATTGACCTGACATACTGGTAAAACAATGATAAAAATCTTCCAGCAAATTATCTGCAGACAGAACTGTAATTTCAAGATTTTGATAATTATTGTATCTGTTGATATTATCACAACATGCTTGTTCATCCTCATCCGGCTGTTTTATGTAAATAAGGCTTACCAATGGCTCTGGTGTAATACGCAAAGAAGATAAACTAGTAATATAAAAATCATCATAGCCAAAAGATGATTTGTAAATTTGCAGACATTCAAGCATAGCTTTATCATCGTTAGATAAAATACATTGTTTTGTTAACTGCATCATTTGTTCTTTAATAGACATATCGTTCATAATATTTCTCCCTATATCGTCAATTTTCTGTAATGTCAGTCTGTCCACAAGCATATTCTACAATACCTAAATCTCATCAATCAAAGTAATAATCTCCTTAATTGGCATCAATCTGTCATCGATTTCTTTCGCTCTGTGATATGTCAGAATATCTGTAGCTGTTTTCTGCATTGCTGGAAACGCACTGCGCGTAAGCTGATTTGCATAAATCACAATGTTGACCCCATGTGCCTGCAACTCACTCTCATAGGTGGCATTATATGAGGTTGGCACAACAACGATCGGTGTTACCGCATCCCTATTACGAAACTTATCACAAAATTCAAAGATTTCATCCGGTTCTTTTTTCCTGCTGTGGATCATGATTCCATCTGCACCTGCTTCCACATAGGCAGATGCCCTCTCTAAGGCGTCATCCATACCCTTTTCTAGAATCAGGCTCTCAATGCGGGCAATAATCATAAAATCCTGTGTGCGCTGTGCATGCTTTCCTGCGCGGATCTTGGCAGTAAAGTTCTCGATGCTGTCCTGCGTCTGCTCTACCTCTGTCCCAAACAAAGAATTTTTCTTTAATCCTGTCTTATCTTCGATGATCACGGCAGAGACGCCGATGCGTTCCAATGTACGCACATTGTATACAAAATGTTCGATCATTCCGCCGGTATCACCATCTAAAATGATCGGCTTTGTCGTCACCTCAAGTACATCATCTACGGTACGCAGTCTTGACGACATATCTACCAGTTCAATATCCGGTTTTCCTTTCGCAGTGGAATCACACAGACTTGAAAGCCACATTGCATCAAACTGATCGATCTCCCCCTGGTTTGCCACAACCGTTTTTTCGGCTATAAGACCAGTCAGCCCACTATGCACTTCCAAAGTCTTTACGATAGGACATAATTTAAGTAACTGGCGCAGCCGTTTTCTGCGATATTCGGGCATGGCAGCGCGCTCCCGCATCACTGCCTCTATATTTTTTACCTGCTCATTATATGTATATGGAACTTCGATTAATTGGCCACCCCATTTTGCCAGATTTTCGATTACATTATCGCGGATCACTTCCATCGGATCATTCAGCCAGTTATCCCCATGAATGACATAATCCGGCTTTATCTGCTCTAAAATATTCCCGTACATGACCTCATTCTGTACTACTACTTCATCCACCTCAGGAATCTGCTCTAACATCTTTTTCCGCTCTTCAAATGAAACAGTAGGAAAACGGTTATAACGTATCATCGCAGCATCGCTTAATACACCCGCAATTACTTTTCCATATTTTTTTGCTTCATGAATAATATTCAGATGACCCTCGTGGATCACGTCTGTACAAAAACATGCATATACTTTTTTCATTCTTTCACTCCGTGGTATTTCATAAAATTCTCTTTGTTTTCTGCTGCTGTTTCTTTTGGTCTTCCCAGATCCGCTCTTGACTGCATGGAAACCTTTATCTCAATGAAAGTAAGTTTTCTTTCTGGTTTAATGTCATGCAAAACCTGCTTTAGTTCTTCCATTGTATCAATGTAGTAAACAGCTTCGTACCCAACTGTCCGCGCAACTTCTGCGTAACTCAACCCTACGCATCCGGTCGGCATTCCTCCAACCGATTCATGTGCCTCATTGTTCAGACAGATATGGACAAAATTTTGCGGTTTCTGCTTTGCAATAAATGCCAGACTTCCCATATGCATCAGTTCTGCTCCGTCACCATCCATGCAGTACACCCGTTTTTCTTTTGCATTCTCCGCAATTCCAAATGCGATCATGGATGCGTGTCCCATCCCGCCTACGGTCAGGAAATCCTGCGCATGGCTTCCGTTGATTCTGTCACTCTGTTCATATACCTCCCTGGATATCTTTCCAGTCGTAGAAACCACAACATCGCTTTCATCCAGTGACTCTATAATCTGTGCAATAACATCTTCCCGGATCAGTGAATTGTCATTTACATAAATACTTTTTTCTTCAATCTCAAGGAAATCCTTCTTCAGGACAAACGCAAACTGCTGCCCTTCCTTTAACTTTTGTGCAGCTCTCCCAAAGCCCTCTGAAATCTCCTGCTCCGTGAGTTCTTTCCCAAGCACCATATGTTCTATGCCAAGCACATCCAGCAGGCTTTCTGTGATCTTACCCATATATTTGTGCTGTGGTTCATCCTTTTTGCCCGGCTCACCGCGGTACCCAACCAATAACAGCATCGGGATTCCGTATACTTCCTCATTTGCAAGCGATGTGATCGGATTAACAATATTTCCAAGTCCACTGTTCTGCATGTATACACAGGCAGGTACGCCCGTCGAAAGATATTCTCCGATTGCAATACCGACTGCTGCCCCTTCATTTGCCGGTACATAATGTGTAAATTCCTCTTTCCCCACTCCATTGATATAATCGCAGAATGGCCTTAGTGCAGAATCCGGTACACCTGTCAATGTTTTAATTCCCACTTTTTTGATCTGTTTTATAAAATCCGTTACAATCATTTCTCTTCTCCCATCTATTCTGCATTACGGTATGTCTCATCTATTTTACATAATTCGTCAAATGTATCAATCTCAACCACACTATCTGCCGGTATCTCTTCTACCGTAACATCAAGATTGTCCAATTCCTGATCCACGATCTCATCCCAGAAAAGCTGTTCATGTCCTGCTGTTTTATATGCTTCTTGAATGGCATTCCTGATTAACACGGCATCTTCCTTTTTCCAATACGAGATTCCTGCCATATTATAAGTATCCGTGCCGCCTTTTCCGACTCTGGTAATTTTTCCTTCCCGTATTTCAAATACCCAGTCATCCGAATATCCCGGAATCATTTTTCCAAAATAGCAGGATTTCTTAAATTTCCTCAGAAAAATTGCAGGATCCGTCACATACAGATCTGCCTCGCAAATAAAACAGTCCTTACTTCCCAGAATATCCCCCACAGCATACAGTGATGAAATATTATTTTTTTTCAGATACTCCTTATTTTCAATCAATACCAAATGATCATATTTTTCTGTTAAATAAGCAAACTGCTCTTTCCGATATCCTACAACAACATAAATTATTGTGACACCACGCTGCTGCAACGCTTCAATAATTGTTTCAATCAGTGATTTCCCATGAACACTTACCAATGGCTTGGCAATTTTATCTGTCAGAGGTCTCATTCTTGTCCCAAGTCCCGCTGCCATTAAAATAGCAATCTCGTTATCTGCCATATTGCATATCACCTCATAATCTGATCCTTTTATTTTTCTTCACGGTAAAAAACAGGAACCGCCACTTTCATGCTTTCCAATCCTGCTTGAAATACTTTAAAAAACTCCTGGATATCAGCTTCATCAACAGCACCTAACGCACAAAGCCGGAAGGTTTCCGTATTGTTGATTTTTCCAGGATATATCGTAAATCCTCTCTCATAGCAATAATCATGGATTGCAGAAAAACTCCAGTTTGGATCATCTGGGTATTTTACAGTAATGACCAGTCCTGCCTGCCATTCCCGCTTTATCACATCCTGAAATCCCAGCTCTTCCAATCCCTGATGTAAGGCCACAAAAACTCTGGTATGACGTTTCCACTTTTCCTGCTCACCCTCTGCAAAATATTCCTTTAGTGCCTGCCGCATCGCGTAAATAGTCTGTACCGGTGGGGTAAAGTGCATTTCTCTATGTTTTTCGAAATAATCATATTGCAGATATAAATTGCAATAATAAGATCTCTTTGGATAATCCTTTGACTGTTCAATAATACTTCTTTTGCCGACAACAAAAGATACTCCTGTCATTGCCATAAGACCTTTCTGTGCGGATGCCATACAAAAATCAATATTATCTTCTTTGATATTGATCGGACGCATCGCATAGGTGGATGTTGTATCTACCACAAATACTGCATGATACTGATGCACCAGCGCCCCAATCTCCCGTACCGGATTCAGAATTCCCGTACCTGTCTCATTGTGCGTCGTATAGACAAGGGCAATATCCTCGTTTTCTTTTAATGTACGCTCAATTACTTCCAACGATGGTCTCTCATCAATCGGAAATTTCAGATCAATAAACGGCAGTCCGTAATATTTACAGATCTCGACCGCTCTTGAACTGTATGCACCGTTATTGACCACCAGTATTTTCTTTTCCTCCGGCAACAGCGAATTTAAACATACATCCATGGAAATCGTTCCCGAACCGCAGAATAATACAGATGTATATTCCTCTAAATCTCAATGTACGATTTTGACCAGATCTGTGCGGATCTGTTTCATTATCTCAACAAATTCCTGTTCCCGCGGACAAATATCCGGCACTATCTGTGCCTGTTTTACCGTGTCAGTGGTTGTGGCGGGTCCCGGATTTAATAATATATTTCTTTTCACGTTGTTTTCTCCTTCAAATACGTTGCATACATCTTATTCCCTGAAATTATTTCTAACCCACTCAACCGCTCTTTCATAATCATTTACCGTATCAATTTCGCGTGTTCTAAGTTCCAAAAACGGAATTGGCAAATATGGTTCTATTAACTGAAAAACATGTCCTTGTCCATTTTTGATCTTTGCGCTCTTCATTTGTGTAATGCCATTCCATTCATAATTGCCAATATTCTTTGAAAATGCACTTACAAACTCTTTACCATCATCTTTGTATGTCTGAAGCATCCACGGCTCATCTGTATCCGGTATTCCTCCACTCACAAATTCATGATCACATTCCAATATTTTTTTCATATCATCAGGATGTATTATTAAATCTCCATCCAAAGATAAAATATACTCATTTGCATATTGTGATGCTAACGCAACACTTGCACCTGTTCCTGTTTCTCTATAATTATGGTTAAATACAAACACAACATCTTTTCGATATTTTCTAACTACATTAATTACCTTTTCTGCCTGATAACCAACTACTACACGAATATCACTCTCATCTTTCAGCTTTTCAAGATGATGCATAATTAACGGTTTACCTTCTACTTCAACCAGTGCTTTTGTAGTTCCAAGCCCCAAACGATTCCCCATGCCTGCGCAGCTAATGATTACTGTCCTCGAAACCTGCATTGCATTTCCTCCTTTACAAGAGCCTTTCTAAAAATTCGACTAATTTTTCCTCATCATAAATTGCATGACTGGCACATGCAAGTACTGCCGGTGCAATCTCCCTTACCCCACCATACCCAATTCCTACTTCCGCTGCCTCTATCATCTCAGCATCATTATTTCCATCTCCAATTGCAACAAATGGTAAAACCATTTGACCAATAACCGCATTTTTGTCTACAATATTAAACACGTCTTCAATATAATCATTTTTCACAATCGCTTTAGAACAAAACGTATTTCGTTCCATTCCCAACTTCCTGATCACCCCATCAATCCATACATCCAAATTCCCTGTAACAATATGGCATCTATCGTGATTTTTCTGTATAAAATCCACTAAATGATTGTTTAATTGAATTCTGCTGACCATTTCATTCACTTCACTTACAGGAACATCTTTCAATAGTTCAACCCTTTGCAAAAAACTCTGTTTAAACGGTATTTCCCCCCTCATTGTACTCTCTGTAAGTTCGCTCATCCTCTCATATATTCCTAGCCTTTTTGAAATAGTAGGCAATATTTCCTGTTTGGTTACCGTTGAATCCAAATCGAATAGAAAAATATATCTGCTCATCCTCTACCTCTCTTTTGCTATTGTAAATTTTCTTTCAACCACTTTATCGTCATCTGTAGTGGATCGTAAAAGCAATATTGTTTTCGTAAATTTACTGTACTCTCTGTTTTTTGGCATTTATCAATATATTCTACCAGGACTGGAAATTCTGTACACCCTAAAACCACATTTCTTTTGCCAAATTTGTCAAGAAAATTTCCAAACTGATGCACTAAATCTTCATTCAATTCATTTCTTTTCACACATTCAATGAAATACCGAATATCTATAAAATCCTCTTCATCTGGATTTACACATTTTATTCCATACTTTTTTAAACGTGTTTGATATAATTTTTTCTGTAACGCCCCCTCCGCAGCAATAACCAACACTTCTCCCTCATCCTTCAATTTCAGTTCTTCGCCCATAATATTAATAATGTCTACAATTTTTTCTTTTGCCTCCGGAATTTTTTTATATACATCATTTAAAAAATAATGCGCTGTTCCACACACTAATATGATCTTGCTCACATCATTCTGCATCATTAACTGTATGGAATCAGAAATACCATCCACCACCTCATCATATGCCTCACCATACAATAATGCCCTTGTCCTGCTTGGCATGGTAAAATTATTATCCATTATTATATGAGGATAATTTCGTTCACTTTCTGAAGCGAATTCTTCCAACAATCTTTTATAAAAATTTAACGTTGCATATGCCCCAAAGCCACCTATAATCCCTACCTTTTCCCTATACATGTTTGGTCACCTTTCCAAGATATAGTAATATTGAGCGGTCTCTTTTCTATTGTTAAGCGCATCGTCATCAAATAAAAATCCTTCCTCTTTTATCCTGAATCCTTTATTTAAGAACATTTCATTTATACTTACCATCAATTCATCCCGTGTTCTATATATAGCATTATAATAATCGTTCAATTCCTCAGAAAAAAAATCTTTTAATGTGAGCCTTTCTTCTATTGCAATAGGTTCCCGGATACATATAACGGATTTTGTCTCACAAACTTTTTCTATCTGTCTTAATGAATCTGCCATATCTACATCATTCAAATACATTAAAATTCCAACGATCAAAATCCTGTTATACAAACCCTTTCCATTTTTTTTCAGTACCGCTGCAATTTCATTGGCACCACCTACACAGTAAAAAAATCTGTTTCTATGATTTCTTTTATTCGCAATTGCTACCAATTCTTCACTAAAATCCATACCACAATACTCTTTAATATCTTCTGGCAAAGCATCTGCCCATCTTCCAATTCCGCATGCAACATCTAGTACCTTTGCCTCTTTTTCCATATGTAACAATGGCATCAGTTTTTCTATCTCTTTTTTATTCCGCTGTCTTACTATTTCTTCATTATTATCCTGATACATGGTAACCGAATATGGATTACTTTCCTGAAATTTCTCTGCACGTTTCTTAAAAAAGAGTTTTGTATCATTGTAATCGATATTTTCAATTTTTTCTTTTATTCGCATTATTCTCTCCCAACATTATCCTGATATTTATCACATCATAGCATTTCTTTAGTATTTTGTAGTGATAGCGCAAATAAATGTTTATCAATCTTTGTAATGTCATATGGCGTTTCTGTAACACAGGACAGACACGGCATCTCTTCTATATTCATTTTGGCATGCTTTTCCCGAATAGTCATCATCTTTTCTCCCAGCCAGGCTTCTTTAACCCCTATATGATTAATATCCTCTACAATAAGCCGATTATCTGATTCACTGCAGCATAAAGATAGATATCCTTCACATGTCACATTAATAGAATTCCATAACACAGCACATGGAACTGTATGCCTTATTTCAAATGATTTAACAGATAATTTTGACAAATCACATCTGTCTTCCAAACTGGCTAATTTTTGTCCTGCATATCCACAAGGATAATAAAATACAACTTCATCACAGTAACAGCTGGCCATCTGATTAAATGCCTCTAATTCCTCATAATTTTGTTTTATTCCTACACACGAAACGAATATCTTATACTTTTTCCCATTTTCTTCACGATATTTCCACGAAAATTTTAACGCATTTATTGCATTCTCATAATTATCAACACCATGTATTTTCTTATATGTTTCTCTACTTCCAGCATTAATGGAAAATTTTATACTATCTAATCATGCTTCAAATAATCTTGTCAACAATTCCTCATTTGCCAGCGAACCATTGGTTGTAATAAACGAATACTCATATCCTAATTTTTTAGAATATTCCACCAGTTCAGGAAGCCTTTTATATAATAAGGGTTCTCCATTCATATGAAAACAAATCCTTTTATCTGCTCCTAAAAAATCGGCACACTCTTTCATCACTCTCTTTGCCAATTCAAAGTCTATCATTTTTTTAGGACGATGACTCTCTACATTAGGACAAAACATACATTTATGGTTGCAGGCATTTGTCACTTCCAATTGTAACAATACACCATCCAATGATATCTGCTGACCATTTACAGTTGTTTCAAGTTTTTTACTATACCGTTCTGTTAGATTCATTACTCTTTATCACCTTCTGTTAAACAGTCAATATACTGTTTTATATATTCACTTGCCAGCATTCCATTTTGATTTCTATAGTCCATATATTTTTCAAAAAATTCTTCACGCCGTTCTTTCATTGGATCTTCATTCCCAATTACATTTTTTTCAACAAAATTCTTTATTCCTTCCAGATTTCCTCCATCTGTTTTGTATAGCACCCTTACCAATTCTTTTCCAAAATCATTGAAAGTGTTTCTATCCCTTGTAAGAAAAAGCATTGGTTTATGCATATAGATATATTCTCCCAAAAATGATATACTATCTAAAATCATCGCATCTGACGATTCAAAAATATCTGTATACATTCCATTTTCTATTACCTGGGCATTCGGCAACTGTCTCCACATTTCAAGGTATTCTTCATATTCCTCTTCCGATTTAAATATCCCTTGCTGTACTGCTCCTACTCTAAGCATCGGATGTGGTCTAAATACCCACGATGTTGATGTTTCATTTTTCTTTACATATTCATATAACGATTTGTATATCTTATCAAAATTACCAAATCCCGTAACAGCATCCTTTATAGACCAATGCGGTGCATATATTATTTTCTTTATTTTTTTTTCATCTGCCCTCGGAGATATTTTCCATATTTTTCTTTTCTCCTGCAGACAGGTGTCAAAAAAAGTATCCATTTTTACATATCCACTGCAGACAACATTGATATCTCCTATATCCGCATATTTCGAAGCCATTTCTTTATGTAACGGTGTCTCACAGAAAATTTTCCAATATAACATATGTGATAGCTGATTATACTGCTGTCTGACATTTCCGTATATCATTATTCCATACGGAATATATACATTTAAAATACTCAATGGAAAATTGCATATATTGCTGCTTTCTGCAAATGCCTTATAATGTGGATTTAAATGAAATACAATGTCTGGCATCCCTATCTCTTCCCAGCTTTTATACCTGTTTTTCTGTATATCATACATCTCAACCGTGTCAATTTTTCTTTCTCGAAAATATTGAACCGTATCCAGATACATTTTACTGACTGCCTGCTGCGATCCTGCAAAAAAAGGGGCTACCGCAACACACACTTCATATCCCGATGTTTCATTAAATCTCTTATATAATTCCTCACAGCTCCACTCCGCACTGTCTTTCAATAAAAATACAATTTTTTTTACCTGTTTCTTTCGAATACAGTTTAATGCTGTTTCATATACTTTAGCAGAAATCTCTTTGAAAAGTTCAATACTTCCTTTTTCTTTTACCGAAACTAATGACTGGTACGTATGATCTTCCAGGAACTTTTCATTAATCCCGTTTTTCTCATAACACTGTAATATCTCATCAAAAACAGATGTTCCATTCTGCATTTCTTCCAGTTTATCCGCTAATATCTTATTTTGTTTTTCATAATAACTGCGCTTCTCATATTCATACTTCATACTTTTAATCATAAGCTCCAGCATCATGCAAAATTCTGTCCGCGCACCATTTGCCGCTAATGATTGCAGTACGGTACAATACTCCTCTGCAATCTGTTCGGCTAATTTTATATCATTCGCATAACACAGTGCACAATAGTATACTGTCCGGAAATTCGATATTGGACACATATCCAATGGTAATTCGCCGCTTTTCACCATTTCCAACATTTTTTCAATTGTAGTTATAATCTCATTCTGTTCATTTGTCATCTCAGTTTCTCCTGTCTGCACTACTGTTCCCATACATTACCCGTAATCTCTCCCGGAACGTAAAATCACGCTTTACACGCTCAACTCCCGCAAGTGCAATTTGTTTTCTCTCGTCCTCATGTTCGAGATAATATTTTGCCTTATAAAACAAGTCCTCTATATTCTCATATACGACTAATTCTTCTCCAATGTTAAAGTACTCAAAGAGCTCTTCCTGATAATTTGAGAGCATAAATCCACCGCATCCAAGCACATCAATGACCCGAAGCGGTATTCCGGTACGGATTGTCTTGAGCGAAATATTGAGGTTGATTTTACTCTGAGAAAATGCAAGCGGCATCTGTGAATAATAGTCTGCGTATCCACGATATCTTACTTTTTCTAACCTTTTATCCACATCCGTTGAATACAAATCCACCGGATAATGTGCAGATAAAAGCGCCAACGCCATATAACGTTCCCTTCCAGTCGTCTCGCAGGCAAGCATAAATTCAAGTTCTCTTCTGCCCATCACAAATCCGTCCTTTGCCACTTTTGTATATTCGACATTCATCTGTGCTAACAGTTCATCGGTAATTAATTCCGGTATCAAATAACCGCCGTACACTTTGCCCTGTGCATTTACAATTCCTTCCAGATACCCCTTTGTATAGCCCTGTAACGGTGCCGTAAAATATGCATACTCTGTCTGGTAAAGTTTTCCAACTAAAGAGATATCCGTCCGATAGTCTTCTTTTTCCCGTTTCGATGCATTAATACGAAAGACCTCCGTATCCACCGCAAGCGGCAGATGCATCGCATTGACTCCATCTTTGCGGTGTTCCTCTGCCTGTCCCCTGTCAAAAAAGAAAATCCGGTTGCAGGAATTCTTAAGGCTCTCCAGATTTCGGATGTGAAGCGGCGAATCATATACCCATGCCGTGTATACGATTCCAAGTTCCTCACACAGCATCGAAATCAATGGCGAAAAATTGACCGACAGCACGTCCGTATAAGCTCCCGCCTTTAAATAAGCCCGGAACTGCTCTAAAAAAGCATCATCCTTTTCCCAGTCGTTAAACTGATAAAAAAATGTATCATACGGGATTTCCAGTTCCTTCAACCCCCGCTCGATTCCCTTATTCATAAAAGAATGCCATTGAAAAAATAATAATTTCATATTTCTCCCTGTATTCATCAATTTTCCGCAACTTTCTTCACTTTATCAATCACTTCATCCTGCTGTTCATCCGTCAGTTTCGGGAAAATCGGCAGACTGATAATATGTGTATACAGCTCTTCAGCTACCGGACAATGCACATCCTTAAATCCGTGTTCCTGATAATACGGATGATAATAAACCGGAATATAGTGTACATTCACACCGATTCCCTCCTCACGCAGTGCCTCGAATACTTCTTTGCGATCTTTATTTTTTACCTGAATAATATAAAGATGCCAGCCGCTCTTTGTATCTGGAAGCTGATATGGAGTAACAATATTTTTGCAATCTGCAAAAGCCTCATTATATCGTTCTACAATCTCACGTCTGCGTGCAATAAAACGATCCAGCTTTTTCATCTGTGTACAGCCTAATGCACACTGGATATCCGTCATACGATAATTATATCCCAGATCGATCTGCTGATAAAACCAAGATCCCTCATTGCGGGTCATCTGGCTTTCATCTCTTGTAATTCCATGACTGCGGAACAATACCAGTTTCTTGTATAATGTTTCATCATTCGTTACGATCATACCGCCTTCACCGGTTGTAATCGGTTTTACCGGATGAAAACTAAACGTTGTCATATCTGACATTGATCCAATCATTTTTCCTTTATATTCCGAACCAAGCGCATGTGCAGCATCCTCAATAACAATCAGATGATGTTCCTTCGCAATTGCATGGATCTCATCCATATCACATGGCTGTCCAGCAAGATGAACCGGTATGATCGCCTTTGTCTTACCCGTGATCTTTCGTTTTATATCTTCCGGATCAATATTATAAGTTTTGGAATCAACATCTGCGAATACAGGTGTACCACCACAATATAATACACAGTTTGATGACGCTGCAAATGTGATCGGTGTAGTGATCACTTCATCTCCCGGTCCGATTCCCGCCGCATGACAGGCTGCATGTAATGCAGCTGTATCATTTGAAATCGCCACAGCATATTTTGCCCCGACATAATCTGCCACAAGTTTTTCGAATTCTGCGACCTTAGGTCCTGTTGTGAGATAATCAGATCGCAGTACATCTACGACTATCTGAATATCATCCTCTTCAATCGTCTGTCTTCCATAAGGTATCATAATAATCATCACCCTTTCATCATCTATTTATGTATATCGTCACATTCGTTCAAATTTCCACAGATCAGGAAATCAGCAATCCGTTCTGCACCTCTTCCATCTACAAGTGCCTTCATGCAGGCGACCTGCCTTTTTCGCAGCTTTTCCTGTCCCGCCAGTTCTGTAAGTCGCATACAGATAATTCTTTCTATGTTATCTTCTTCCCTTGCATCCCCCACATAGCACATAGCTCCGTAATTATCCATACTGGCTGCAAATGCCATCTGGTTATCCGCAAAAGAAAAACATATCGCCGGTATTCCACAGGCACACAGTTCCAATAACGTTGTACCGCTTGCCGAAACCGCAAGTTCACAGCTGTGCATATAATCACTCATATTAGAAATATTTTTATGAATACAGATCCTCTTATCCCTCTCTGAAAGCCCGCACAGTTCTGCTTCATGACTGTTCATATTTCCAACAATCACATGAAATCTATACTCTTGAAATACATCCTTATCCAGACACTCCTGTAACAGCCTGCCGGCAATATTATAAGTATCAGTCCCCCCGGTTGTAATCAGAATGCTTTTTTCTCTCTGTTCCACATGTGATTTTAGAAATTCTTTCCGCAGAGGTGCATACCTAAACCCACGCAAATAGACTGGCATATTTTGCTCGGATCGTTCTTCTATATTCAATGAATTTTTTGTTCTGACCGGAATATATTGTAACACTGCTGCCACCGGATATATCTGCATTCTCATATCATCAATATAAAGTACCGGAATTCTGTCATTCAATTTTCCAAGATAACGTGGAGTTGCCTGATACGAGTCTGCTACCAGATATGTAACTTTTTTCCCCTGCCTGTCTAAATCATCAAGCTGTCTCTCTAAAAACGGAAGTTCTTTCTCAAGATCATCCCATTGGCTTCCTAAGATCCGGTAAGAAAATCCTGCCTGCCTGAGTCGTTCGGTCTCTTTGTCTTCTGCAAGCCAGAATTCACATTCCACGCCTTTTTCCCGACAGGCTTCTGCAATTGTCATACAGCGCATCAGATGTCCCGTCGCTGCCGTCTCATTGGCGTCTGCCCGAAATACGATCATATTTGCTCCACTTCCAGCTGCCCAATCGGTTCCCCAAAACGGTATGCCTTCTTCGCCGGTTTGCCAAGCAATGCTTTATAATATTTCGGCTTGATTCCGATTGCCGGTCGAATACTTCTTACATTCTCTTCCGTAAACAACTCTCCTTCTGCAATCGGTTTTACCGCTACAAGTGAGCGTCTGTATTTTAAACTGTCTTTCTCATGCTCGGTCAGTTCGTAGGTCGGTCTACCCTTGATAAGGCAGGCATTACGGACATCCTGTACCATTTGGGCAAAATCTTTCATTTCCATTGAAAACGCTGCATCCGGATTCTCAATCTCATGACTTAAGCACACATGTTTTTCAATTACCTGCGCACCAAGAGAAACTGCCACCACGTCTGCAAGGGAACCCATGGAATGATCAGACAGACCAACCGGTACGCCAAACCTTTCCTTCATATCCGGAATTACAGACACATTCATATCCTCATACTGTGCAGGGTACTGGCTGCAACATTTTAACAATACGACTTGTTCATTTCCCTGTCGCCTGCATGCTGCAAGTGCTTCCGCAATCTCTTCTTCCGATGCCATACCACAGGACATGATCATCGGTTTTCCCTTGCCCGCCGTATATTCAATCAACGGAATATCTACCAGTTCAAACGAGGCAATCTTATAAAATTCAATTCCAATCCCCTCCAGGAAATCTACCGCAGTGCGGTCAAACGGTGTGGACAGGAAATCTACACCTACTTCTTCGCATTTATCCTTTAACTGCTGCTGCCATTCCCACGGAGTATAAGCTTCCTGATATAGCTGATAGTAATTATATCCGTCCCATAACCCGCCCTTGATCCGGTATGGTTCGTCGTCACAGTCAATCGTGAGCGTGTCCGCTGTATAAGTCTGGATCTTTACACAATCAGCACCAGCTTTTGCAGCTTCCTCAATAATCTTAAATGCATTTTCAATCTTTCCGGCATGGTTTGCAGACATCTCCGCAATAACATAAACGCCGGATTTCATTTTTTCATATAAATTCATAGCCGCTCCTTTATGCATTTATTCACTTTTCTGAATATAATATCGGCATTTTTTTCAAATCATTCACTGCTTTACAGAAACCCGCTTAATGTATGCAAATGGCAGATTCTTTCCTTTACAGCTATTGATCTATACTGCGTCTTGCATATGTCACGCCGCTTTCTTTTTCTTCGCACAGTTTTTCCCTTATTCCAATATCCTCATACCAGACATCGTCTTTTAACACTAACTCAACACCTGTCTTAAAACGATTCCACGAATTTTGAAAAATCCGTAACAGCCTATCCCCCGCATCTCTGTCAAACCGCTTTTTCCATACAACCATACCCGTTGTCTCATCTACTTCCATTGCAACTTCCACAAATTCTGCCAGCCACTTACTGTTATGACAGATTTCGTCTGATAATCTCTTATTCTTTTTACATATCCAGCAGGTCACTCCCGCAGCACCGATGAGACATTCCGCATACTCTTCCCGTCCGGCATAATTCATCATCTCGCCCATTGCATCCGTCGAAATCATTTCCTCAACACGCGCAAACCGCTCCGGAATACTCTTCTCAATCGTATTCATCTCACGGTCACACAGTGCTTCTCCAAGTACGATGCTCTGGCACATGGCTGCGATGTTATCAAGCACTCGTCTCGCCACATAGGAAACAGCTTCTTCTCTGCCTGCAGTGGTCGGAGGCAAAATTTCTTTTATACTGTTCCACTGTCGTTCCACATTATAATCATATACAGTTCTTTTCGCTGTCTGCGAGGTATTGAGTGTCAGCACATATTCCGGCTGGCTCATGACAACTATTTTTTCCGCTTTCACAATCGCTTCTGTCATTGTCTGGCTGTCTATATAAAATGGATCGTAAAAATCCATCCCATTCTGCTTTAAAAAATCAATCTTCAGATAGTGCATTGCCGAATTATAATACACATTGTGCATCAGCTCCGTCATCCTTATCAGCCGTTCTCCGTCCCCTTTGTACACCTTATTCTCCGGCAGTGTATATCTTATTATGTGATATTCCCCCTGCTCATATTTCGCATAATAAGTTCCCGTAAAAATAATCTGTGGATGATTTTTTTTTACCTCATCTGCAACCTCTGTAAGTGTATGTTCCGTTGCCAGATAATCATCTGCACCAAGAAACATCATATATCCTCCAGCCGACGTTTTCAAACACTCACTGATTCCCTTGCCCCAACCAATGTTATCCTTTCGGTAGATGCACTTTATCCGGTCATCTGATTTCTCATATTCCTGCAGTTTCTCTACAGATTCATCCTTACTTCCGTTATCTAGAATCTGCATTTCCCAGCCGCCAAACTCCTGGTTTCTCACAGACTCTACCGCTGTAGCAAGCGTCTGTGCAGAATTATAAGTGCACATGATGATGGTAAACAGCGGTATCTTTTTTTCAAATACATATCCATAATCAGCCGGGACAGCTATATACGAAAGTGTTTCAAATATTTTCTGTGATGCGATATTTTCCCGTTTTACCTCTGCAATAAGTTTTCGACAGACTGCCTGCTCGCGCAGCTCCTCTTCAATGCTTCCTAACATCCATTTGGAATAGCCGTGTCCTCTTGCCCTTAGACAAAGTGCATAGGAAATTTCTCCATTCTGCCCTTCCAAATCCACGCGTGCCTGTCCGATGCGCTCTCCATCCTGCTCTAAGATATAGATCCGTGTATTTTTCTCTTCTAACTTCCGCTCAAACCATGCCACATGATCCTCGTAGGAAAATATCCCTGTCTGAAATGAATTTTTCCGAACCTCTTCCTCATTACGCAGTTCGTACAGGAAACGGCAGTCTTCCTTTTCTGCACGCCTTAATCTCAATCCATGTGTATTTTCCATTGCTGCTCCATCTAATTCATATCCTGTTCCAGCTCATCTATCACGCCGCAAAAGCTGTTCTTACTGTCCATCAGCTGCTCTGCACGCTCTTCTGCCAGACGGGACATCCTCTCATAATAATCTTCATCCGATGCAAAATGCAAAATTGTCTCTGCCATTTCGCCATAATCTGCCACCCTAAATGATTCTCCCGCTGCCGCAGACACGTCTCCAACTGGCAGTGTCACCGCTGGAAGCCCTTTGTATAACGCCTCTGCCACGGAACTTCCGCCACCGTTTCTCTTTGGATTCACATACAGGTCCATGCACTCCGTCACCGCCAGTGCGTCCTCCTGTGCCCCTAAACATCTGCTGTTGGCTGCTAATAACGGGTATTTTTTTATACTCTCTTCATAGTTTTGGTATTTTCCCATAAATGCTGCCACGATTCGTGCATCTTTGCGGCAGACACTATCCAGCATCTGTAGAAATTCATCTGAAATTTCTTCGTCCAGCCGCCATCCTACAATCAAAAGTACAAACTGCTCCTCCCTGAATCCAAGCTGCTCCTTCGTAAAATGATGCTCCTGCTCCTTGAAGCTGAACGTAAACAGTGTCCGTTTCACATTCTCTTTTTTCACTTCAAGTTCCCTTAAAATTGCCACATCCTCTTCTGTCAGTTCCTTATCAACAATCTGGTATTCTCCGCAGGAAAATGGCAGCTTGGAAAACACTGTGCTTACCGTAATTTCCGGAACAAACAATCCACAAATGTCTGCACAGATGTCGCTTCCCCCAATATTGAGTAAAAATTCCGGTTTCTGCGTGACCACAAGCTTTGCCAGCGACACAATGGTATCAAGGTTTGGCATGTCATCCTCACACTGCAGGAATGCAAAGTGTTCCCCCTTGTATTCCAGTTCTGTTTTCGTCAGATATTCTGCATTATAGACAGAGTCCTTCATTTCAAAAAAAGGCGCCGCACCTTTTCTTGGAATCTGCATGGCAGTATTTACGATCAGAACACGCTTTCTCATATATTTCTGTAAAACATAGCACCGGTCCAGAAGTGTTTTTGTCGGCGCATGAAGCATCCCAAGTACCTGGGAAGAAAATACAAATACAAGATTTTTATTTCGTTCTGCCGCTGGAATATACTTTCTGCCCTTTGCCCCAAGTACCGCAGCAAATGACTGAAATAATTCCTTGTACAGCCGTGCCAGACGAAACTCCGCCTCAAAACTCTCAAGCTGTTTATTCTCAAAAATTGCCGTTGAAATCTGCCAGTAGTGTGACAGCTTATTGTACTCGCCGACCTGTGCATAATCCGCATTTAAGACTACATCCAAAAGTCTCCTGGCTGTCTCTTTATCATTCCCCGCTTTCATGCAAAAAGAGAGAAGATGTATCTTCATCCAGTCCGGATACCCCTTTACTTTCTCTTCTAACTTTTTGATTTCTTCCTGCTTTTGCCCAGGTGTCTCTTTGTCCCATTCTATCCGAATCTCTTCTAACGCTGCCTCAATTTCTCCAAACCGCGCAAAATATTCTTCGTTGGAAATCAGACGATATTCTTCTAAACTGTGAATACAGGTCATTCTTTCACTCCGTGGTATTTCATAAAATTCTTTTTGTTTTCTGCAGCAATTCACTGTAATATTTTGGTTTTGTTCCAAGTGTTCCATTTTCTGTAACAATAAATAAACGGCAGAAACCAAATCATTTTCTACCGTTTATCAGATACCAATATACAAGTATATTACATTACCCCTGCTATTTCAAAACTTCCAAAACAGCCTTGGCATCATTATTATACTGAGCTAATATACTCTGTGATGCACTTACTAAAATCCTGTTTGTGGAATGTAATACCAGTTCCATATTCATTTCCGTATCTCTAATATTTGATTCTGATGTCTGGGTATTCTGTGATGTATAATCAGCATTAGTTGCCGCATGCTGTAGCTGCTCTAACTGTCCACCAAACTCGTCTCTCCATAACGCTGCCTTCTCAATTGCATCCTGAACTGTCGATATCGACTTTGCTGCAGCCTGATGTGAAGACACATCAACTTTATCTACCCCAAGACTTTCTTTACTTGCATTTACAAACCGAATCTTTACACTTTGTCTAGCCAAAGACCCCGTTTGAATCTGATAATATCCAGGTCTTGCCTGTGGAGTTCCCTCTGCTAACATATACTGCTGATTAAAATTTGTGGTATACGCTATGCGATCAATCTCCTGATTCAACTGATCAATTTCATCCTTTATTGCATCTCTGTCTGCATCAGTATTAATATCGTTCGCAGCCTGTGTTGTCAGTTCCACCATACGATCCAACACATCCTGTGTTTCCTGTAATGCAGCATCTGCAGTCTGTAACATACTGATACCATCTTGGGAATTCCTTGACGCTTTGTCCAGACCTTTAATCTGGTTTCTCATTTTTTCAGAAATCTGTAATCCTACCGCATCATCATTTGCAGATATAATTCTGTATCCAGTCGAAAGTTTTTTCGACGAATCCTCCATCTTTTTTACATTATATCTCAGCTGACGGCTCTGACAGATTGCTGCCATATTGTGATTAACTACCATGTTTGCACCTACCTCTTCCATGAGTTGTATTCTTCTGTTAAATATATCGAATCCTCTACTATATAACTTTAGATATTTTTATAAATTTATTATTCACAAAAATTCTTATTCTAATTTAAAATATTTTATGGTATTATAGCCACAACGAGCCATAAATCACATTTAATACCCATTTATTATTGAGGTCGATATCTATGAACGATAAAAAAATTGCATTTATCATTTGCACAAATAACAACCTTTATTATGAAGAATGTGTACGTTACATTAATGAACTGATTATTCCAACCGGATATCTAATTGATATCATTGCCATTAAGGATGCCGATAATATTCTATGCGGATACAACGCTGGTATGGCTTCATGCGATGCCAAATACAAGGTGTATCTTCACCAGGACACTTTCATCCTTTATCAAAATTTTTTAAAAGACACCATAAATATTTTTGAAAATAATTCAACTATTGGGATGATTGGCGTCCTCGGTACAACAAAACTTCCAGAAAATGCTAATTGCTACCTTTCTTGGAATATTGGAAAAGTTGCTGCATATGACGGTATATCTCTTAACAGCACAGATTTTTTATATCAAACAAACGCATTACCTTATATCTCTGTAGAAGCTATAGATGGAATGCTTATGATGACCCAATATGATTTACCATGGCGTGAAGACATACTAAGTGGATGGGATTTTTACGATATATCTCAATCATTAGAAATGCGTTATAATGGCTACACTGTTGTCGTCCCCTATCAGGAAACCGAATGGTGTTATCATGATAATGGTGTAGCCAACTTAAGTAATTACGATATAGAACGACAAAAAATCATCAACGCATACCCAAGTATTTTTAATATTTCAGTTGATGCTTCTCAGCAAAATGAATTACAAAGCAAATTAACATTATGGCATAATATATATCAGGATTTAATCAACCTATTTAACAAAAAAGAATATTCCGAATTAGTCAAAGCCATTTCCAATATACGTGATAAAGAAATTTTGCATACACATATCCGCGAATTAATTAATTTAATGGATATTTATGTATTAGAACACACCAATCATACTCCACATAGTATTTATTTTTCTGGTACACCATGGGAACAAATATATGATTTATATTTATATACACACTTTATCGTAATACGTCTTGGATACCAAAAAAGTGATGATCGTTATAATGATTTTTTTCAACTGCTAATTAATCAAAAATTATCCGTTATAGCCGTTCATTTTATTGCAATGCACTCCCTAAAAGACGGTTCTAACACCCTGCAATACCTGCTTGATTGGAATTCAAATGATCTTTGACTTAGTTTCTGTTATTTGAACAGAACTAAGTTAAAAATCATTCTTCATAAGTTGATATTTCATTTCTGCTAGTTTCCAGTCTACCTCATTATCGATATCCTGAACCTCCAGTTCTGGCACTATTATAGGTATTATGTTATCCATAATCTTTCCATTATTTCTCAAATAATTTTCAACATTATATACATAAAACTGTCCTGCATCATGATATTGTTTTTCAAGATCCTGAGAGCGTGATCTTGCATATTGCGGATATTTGAACTTAATTCTTTTATTTTCATCCACAATATAGCACCTTTGAGGTGGATAAGAGAACTCAACAACAGGCATAACTGCCTCCACACCATCACGCTCTATCATCTCCATTGCAAATTGTAACTTTTCTCTTGTTATAAATGGTGCTGTCGGATAAATACAACATATATATTCAAATGTTCTTCCAAGTTGTTCATATTCCGAAAGCACCTCTAAAATGACATCCGACGTTGTTGCATAATCATCGGATGTCCTTTCACTCCGTAAGAAAGGAACTTCTGCCCCATAACTGCGCGCAATTTCTGCAATTTTATGACTATCCGTCGAAACCATAACTTCAGAAAATATCCCTGATTTCAACGCCGCTTCTATTGAATATGCAATAATAGGTTTCCCACAAAATTCTTTTATATTTTTTTTAGGAATTCTTTTACTTCCACCACGTGCTGTAATAATAGCAATCGATTTTTCTTTCATCTTATTCTCCATCTGTATACTTTCCATTCTTCAATTTCAGTCAGTCCAGTTCTAATATAGTTCTACCTATCAGACAAAAAAATAACATTCTCTTCCTTAATTTTCAGCGGATGATTCAACAACCATACACGAAACAATCTTTCTGCCAGGAATCCAAATACACGCCTCTGGTAACCATCATACGATTCTACATTAATTCTTCTTTCCACTTCGAACAAAATATCAAACAGCCAATTACAATACTCGTCAAATAAATTTTTCGGAGCAATCATCATATTTCCCAATGACATCAGATTTCTATCCAGACTCCATTCAAACGCCGAATAATCCATTGGATATTTTTCCTTAAGAACCTGCTCGCAAATATTCAGATCCTGTCTATTATGTTGTTTTTCATAATGTGCCCGCACATTTCTTTCCATTGTCATTCCACTGTCCGGGACAATCACATCATATGTTTTCAGACATTCCTCAATATATGCTGTATCTAACAGTACTTTCTGTAATGCACCCTCAAAAACGCTTTCCCGTTTTGTAAAATATCGTCTATAATGGCACACCCCCACAATGTCACATTCAACATTCTTCCATATCCAGTACATTCCTGTAAGCTCGCAATATGACTTATTTTTCTCCGAAATCTGATTCCCTGAATTATCTTTCAGATACCCAAGATCTATGCTTCCCTCACTTCCAACCTGAAGCGGAAGATATCCCTTTTCAAACGGGACCTCAAAATTCTTGTGTGACATAATATATATTCTAGTGTCCACTTTTTAAATCCTCCCCAATTCTTTTGTGGGTATCCATGCATATATATTTTCTTCTGTAGATACCGGATAATATCCTGTGATCAGTCCTTGCTGCACCTGCGTATCTGCCATTTTTTTTTCTGTCATAATTGCTTTTGCATTCTTAAGTACATACATCCATACCTTATTTTTGCATTCTATACTAATTTCATCTAAACTCAACAAGGATGCAACATCAAATTGTTTCTCCTTTCCACTGTCATCCACGATTCCATAATCAATAAATTCCTTTTCTGTTATAATCTCATCATAAATTTTGTCATAAACAGCCAGCCTTATTTCCGGAATCGTATCAATTCCATACAACTTTACATTCATCCCTATTCCGCTGCCTAAAGCCTGTCTTGAAACAGTGCCCATTTTCTTTAAAAACATTCCCACATCTAATACAGTTTGTGCACCACTGCTTTTTATCATCTCAAAGTAAAAATAGCTTAAATCTTTATCCGTTATGATACTGCTCATTTCAAACTTCCTCCATTTTCCGGCTTGAATAACAGCACGCTAACATTCTAACAATTTCTTTATATTATCAATGTACTTCTGTCTATCTCCTCCTCGAAATACAGAACTCTCTAACCATTGCTTTTCTTCTAATATAAGTTCTGTAAACATACTCTCCAGCATGCGAAATGGCTCATATATCGGCATAATATTATATTTCTCTAGTAATGTCTGCATGGAACAAAATTCTTCAAATTTTGGATATGCATAGTAAAATTGTGCAATCGCCCGACACAATACAAATTTAGCTGGAACAGCTTCAAGTATCCATTCCTGATCAAACCATCGTACATTTCCTTCATCATAAAAACCATTTCTTAAAATCATGTCCAAGAAACCCACTCTCAAAATTGGACCATATGCCTTTTCATTTTTTTCTGTACTGTTATCTAATGTATAAAGAATATTCTCTTCCCAATCAATGTAATCTGACGATTCTAATATTTCTTTATATAATAAATCAAAAATCTTATATACATCGTCAATATTTTTACTATGCCAGGCCTCTAATACCTTATCTTCTAACAGTGGTTTTTTTTCAAAATCCGTAACGACTTTTCCATTCTGCCATGTACTTTCCAAAACATTTCTATGATGTTTTTCTAACGCCCGGTCATTTTCAACAATTTGTTTTAAATGTCCCTGTTCACAAGTTTCCGTCAATGCAATCTTTTCAACCTTCCCTTCTTTGGTAAAACGAGTTGCAATACGATACTTTTCCTGTCTTTCGCTTCCCATACTTGAGAAAGTTATTTTTCCAATATCCTGTGAATCCGAACACTCCACCAAAAATGAATTTGCAAAAAATTCAAATACACCATTGTCAATAACGTCTCTGTATAATCCTTTTTCATCTGCTATAAGTGTCGATTTGTCTGGCACATAATAGCACTGCAAATTTTGCATATTGTCATTCTCAGGGAGATAATTTTCTGAGTAAATTACGGTCGGAAGTTTATAATCCGGCATTGGATAATAAAAATACGTATTTTTAAATCCACTCTCTTTAACCAAATTTTCCAGTGCACTTTTGGAGAATGTCCGAACTCCCCTTTGTGTAAAACTATATTGATTCATCCCCTCAAAAGGAATACCTGTATGATCTTCTCTCGCACCACACCAATATTTCAATCCATACTGGTTCTCAATCGCAATTAAAAGTTTACCATTTGGTTTTAACAACTGTTTTATTTTTTTCAAAAAATCTTTATAAGGATTTTCTGAATTTGTATAACTCCCCTGATACTCCAAAACACCAATCAATGTAATATAATCAAACTTCTTTTCAAACTGAATGTCATTCAGATTGCCAACAATGATCTCCAGGTTTTCTTTTTCCCGACATCTTAACCACGCTGCCGTTGCTCTTCGTTTTGACAACTCCACTGCCGTAACGGTCTTGCACTTGCCACATAATACGCTTGTAACTGCACCAAGTCCACACCCAATTTCCAATGCATCACTTTCTTTATTAAAGTCATACCAATTCAAAATATTTTTTCGTAAATGAGTCAAATGGTAATAGGTAGACCAGCTAAAATGTGTATATATCGCATCTGTATAATGTTCCGGTTCATTTTCAGCAATTAATTTAATTATCTCGTCTTCTACATCGCCTTCCGAATACAAATCTTCATTTTTATACCAGTTTAAATTAAATTTCGGTTTTGGGTTCAGCTTTTTAATTACTTCTTCGTACATATCTTTCTCACCTCATGTATTAAATTTTATTAAACATACGCTGTACTCTGTCCTCAAACGTAAAATCCCGTTTTACACGTTCATATCCAGCCTGCGCAATACTTTTCCGTTTTCATAAACGAATACCACTGAAAAAAGTATTTTCATCTTAGTTTTTCCTCTTGTTCCATATTCCCTGTTAATTCTATCAAATTTTAATCTATGAATCCAGTTTATGTATTGAATTATATATTTTTTTTCTTTATACTTGTTTTAAAATCAACAACTAAAATTTAAGGAGGTAAACCAGCTTTATTCTGGAAAAAAATATGAATAATCTATCGCCCCAGGAAGAAATGATACAATTAATCACAAACTGTATCTCATCCAATGATTTTGAAACTGCAAAAAAATGTTTAGATATCTAAAACTCATCATTTGGACATGATGAGTTTTATACAAAATGTTCCTCGTTACTTTTACAATCTATAGTACCTTCTGTCAGCCTTGTATGCATTTATAACAATGACGAGGATACCTCTTCCATATTTAATGATATCATGCACCATCAGACCTATGAAAATCTTAACATGGCATGTATCTCCTCCGAAAATTTCGAACAGGAATTTTCAGAATATATTTCGTCAACTACAGACAAATATATCTGCTTTTATGATTCCAGCCATACCTATGAAAAGAACAGAATCCCTATCCTTGTATCCATGTTAGAAAACGTACCTTCTGCTAATGGCATTATTTGTGCACGTAATTTCATCGACAGCAATGGATCTCTCATCGCACATCCTGATTTTGTATATCAGGACATGATGGATGATATGGTTTTTGACGGAAAACAATTGTTAACCTATAGTATAGCAAATAATATTAATTTATACGGGAATCTGTCTACTATTTTGCTTTCAACTGATTATATAAAAACTCTTTTGCCATTACATTTCAATGACATTCCTGATTCCATGCGCTATGTGGATTTTCTTTATCAGCTACTGTATCCGGCAAAGATCGTATACACATATTTACCATTAGCATCTACAACGCTGTCCTTGGTTTCTGACGATGCTGCATTGATAAAAGATTACGTTCAGCTTTTACGGTATTATCACGAATCCAACAATTTTTTACAGATACCAGAAAATACTGCTGACTTTACCTGTACCTCCCAACATATTCCCTGTCAAAAGGATATCACATTCTTTTATACAGACATGGGAGAATATTATAATTTAAAACCAATAGCAGACGAAGCAATCATGCGCGGATACCATGTAACATTTACCAAAGACCTCTATCAGTCAGCTGAAATAGGTGTCTACTGCCAGCATGTGTGCCACCCGGAAAATTCCAGGTTTTCAATCATATTACTGCACGACCTTGCACAGGGACATAACCGCTGGCCAAACCTTTGGGAGCTTGAACGCTGGAATAAATTTGATATTGGCATTGTCCCGGGGGCATTCTGGGCAGATCTCTGGTCTCAGTGTGCCTGCCAGTATTACGCAAATCCAAGATGCGGCACTTATCAACTGGGATATCCCAAAAGTGATCTGGTCTCTTCTCAAGATCTTTTGAGACGCGTTGCTGAACTTCGTGAGAAATTCCATATGAAATATGACTTTTCTATTCTCTATGCTCCTTCCTGGGAAAACGATGGAAAAGAAGATGATTTTATCACAGCACTGGCTTCCCTGAATGTGAATCTGCTTATCAAACAGGCTCACTGGTCAGATCGCTACTCTCACATTATTGAGAATATCAGACAGATGCGGGCTCTGCATGAAGGAAAATATGACAATGTATATTATATTGAGCCAGAGGAAAGTATTATGACGGCACTCGCCATGTGTGACCTTGTGGTTTCTGACGAGTCAAGTGTAATGGCAGAAGGTCTGATGTTTGGCAAAATGAGTATTGCTGTTACCGACTGGCTCATTCCTGATACTACCCCAAGCCGTTTTGCGGAAGTTCCCATGGATTATGTTATCAAATGCCAAAAAGCAACTTTGCGATATCATGTAGAACAATTCCTTGCTGCTCCGGAATCATATGATTCTATCCGCCAAAAAGGAGCTAAAGTTATCTCTAATCACGGACATTGCTGCACCGATATTATGAATGCGATTGCGTACTTTACAACGGATAATCCTGATATTTCTTTGTCCTTTTTAAACAAAAGACTCTCATCCCGTTATTCTATCTGCAGTATGTGGAATTAATACTGATATTGTGTCCTGTTCATAACCAATTACTAACATAGATCTAGCATCATCCTGTATTTTACAAAGACCAGCCTTCAATAATTATAAAAGCTGGTCTTGTAATTTTTATTCAGTTACCTCTTCTGCTGCCTTTCCCAATTCTTCGAATAAAGGAATGACCTTTTTAAATTCCTCTGCCATCTTACTATCATCTTTTAACGTGATAGCGCTTCCCAATGCAATAACTGCCTGATTAAATTTTTCCTTATCGACTCTGGCATGTCCTTCGTTTAAAACATCCATCGTTCCATTTACAACTTCAATTTCCCAGTTAATCGCATTTACAATTGCACTTAAGAAATTATCAGTATCGTCCAAACGTTCTCCCGATAATTCTTTTACAATAATTTTCATATTTTTTACTAAACGCTCATTAAATTCCGTCAATACCTGTAGTGCCTCAATCTTTTCCTTTTTATTATCTTCCATGATGTTCTCTGTCACTCCTGTGACTTTTCCTTTCTGCAAAATGCTATAATATATATCGGTCAATCTCTCCTATTTATTTACCTGTTGTTTAATAACTCTAAAAATTCCTGTGCTCTCTTTCCCCAAGTATGCGCACATCTAGTCTTCTTTTTCCCATTTTGAGCAATACATCTCTGTTTTTCATCATCTGCCAACAACTCCGCAATTCGCTGCGGCAGTTTTTCACACTGATCTAACTTAAAAATCAACATGTCATTTTCATCATAGCGTCCTCGTAAATATGTACTGTCATCTGTGACAAGAACCGCTCCCGCAAGCATAATATTAGCCATTCTTTCTGTAAAACCGGCTTTATGCCATGACATAATATTCAAGGAAAGTTTCGACCGTTTCCAGACTGTGATACTTTCTTCTACTGTAATATCCGGATGGCATCTGACATTGGGATGACTATAAAAAGCTGATTCTTTCCAACTATCTCCAAATAAATCTATTTTTATGTCTCCATTTATAATGATACGTAATATTTTTTCCCGATAATAGTGAATAACACAATAAAATACACGTCGCATCTCGTAAAACAGATTGAGATACTCTTCCTGTGTCAATATGACACCTTGTTCTTCTACTGTCCTGTTAAAAGCTTCTTCTGCCGATAATGACGCATTTTTTCTCATGAGAAGTAATAAATGATTTGCAAAGAAACGCATACTTCTGTTCATCTGATGTATAACCGGAAGCTGACTTCTGTAATCATTGTATGTTCCAACAAATGTAAGATCATACTTCTTTTCTTCTATTCCTGGAATCTCAATTCCAGCAGGTGGAAATAATACCGCATCCATCTTAAAATATTTATGTACAAAATTCACATAGTCACTATCGTGAGTTAACACACAAAACAGATCTAAGTGATGCTGCAAATGATTCTTGAGCCAAATCGGATGATCAAATATAAAATTAAATTTAGGTCCGTAAATATATTGATGCAAATACTCTGTCTCATCCTTTAGCTTAATAGAAAACATATAGGATTGTACCCCTATAATTGCGCAAAAATGCTGATTTACATATCGGGTCACACTTTCAATTGGTTCTTTTCCCATATCAAAATAAATAACATTTTTTCCTTCCTGTTCTAATGCTGCTCCAAATTGCTCTGCAAATACCGTCAGCACATTATGGCATATGTCATCACCTTTATAAATAAGTACAGGCTTCGTCATATCATCAATCCGATAATATTCCCGCCCTTTTTTCATTAACATCTCCAAATATCGAACTGTCTCATCATACGCATCTCTTTTTTCAGCATCCAGCAATATAGCTTCTATCACTTCATCAAACACACCATACTCCTGAAGCTGTATTGAATATTTAGACGCAATATAACAGTCTGTCTCCCATCCATAGCAGGCTTTCATCCTGGGATCATCATCTTCAAATACAACATACTTATCAGAATTTACAGGTTCATTTTCTGTAACAGTCCGAAAAGAAATATGTGTCTTTTCTGCGATACGCAATAAAAGCTCATATTTTTCTCCCGCTTTTAGAACAGGATTTATCCCTCCTGCCTGTTTTACCAAATCTCCCGGTATACACACTTTACCAGCGCATAATGTTTCGTCCAATAACAACTCCAGAAAAGATAATCCACCCTCTCCTGTCTCAACAATCTTCCTCATATCTGTTCCAATTCTTTTTCTATACTCTCTGCATTCCATTGTCCCATACTGTTTAAAATCACATCAACCGGACTGCCACCCCGTGTTCCTGTAAATATTCTTTTGCCTCCCTGGGAGTCTGCTCTGTAAAATGATAAATACTTGCCGCAGCGACAGCGGAAGCTCCTCCATCCATAACTGCTTCTCTCATGTGTTCATAATTTCCTGCACCACCGGATGCGATTACCGGAACTGATACGCATGATGTTACTCTGCGAATCAATTCTATATCATATCCCTGCATTGTACCATCACGTTCCACAGATGTGAGCAATATTTCACCTGCACCTGCATCCACCACTTTTTTTGCCCACTCTTCTACCATATAACCTGTATCTACCGTTCCATCATTTGAAAAGCAGTGGTATTCTCCATCAATATTACGGCAATCTATACTTGCAACGATACATTGTGATCCAAACAGATCCGCTCCTTCTGTTATAAGTGCAATATCATTATATGCTGCTGTATTAATCGCCACTTTATCCGCCCCAGCCCGCAGCAGCTGACGAATCTGTTCAATATTGCAGATACCACCACCTACACAAAATGGGACAAAACACTCTCTTGAAAAATCCCTGATTTCATCATAATCCGGATCCCTTTTTTCATTAGTTGCCTCAATATCCAATAATATCAGTTCATCTACTTCACGCATATTGTAAACTTTGATTGCCGGTAAAACAGTATCAACCCTTCTCCAGGAATTAAAACCTACTCCCTTTACAAGTCCTACTGATTTATATAACAATGTTGGTATAACCCGCACTTTCAGCATTTTTTATCCTCGTCTTACATTTTCAAGAAATTTTTTATTAACTTAAAACCTGCCTTCTGGCTTTTTTCGGGATGAAATTGCGTCCCCACAATATTATCTCTTATTACCACTGACACAAATTCTCCACAATATGGAGTTACAGTAACAACATTCTCCGGTCTTTTCGCATTAAAATGATAACTATGTACAAAATAAAAATTTGTACCATCTTCTATTCCATCCAATATCGGTTGTTCCTGTTTCTTTATAATATCATTCCATCCAACATGAGGAATCCGTTCATTTCCTGTTTCAGGCACAAAACGTACAATCTCTCCAGGTATATATCCCAGACCCTGACACTCCCGTACTTCATAACTTTTATCAGCCAGTAACTGCATTCCCAGGCATATTCCAAGAAGTGGTGTTTCTTTCTCTATTACTGCCCTCTCTAACTCCTCTGTCCATCCATTTTTCTTCAGATTTTCCATAGCATCCGGGAATGCACCAACTCCGGGAAGCACAATATATTCTGCCTCCCGGAGTTCTAACGGATTATCAATGATAACAGCATCCGAACCACACTTTTCAAAAGCACGCTGAACAGACAAGAGATTACCCATTCCATAATCAATAATTGCTGTTTCCATTTTATTTTAATGATCCTCTTCTACATTATCATAATTAATTTTAGTCAGATTTCCTTTTTTGTCTTTGATCAATTTTCCATTTTTATCCGTCAAAAACAGTTTTTTGTTGGTAAATTCATCACAAACCTTTATAAATTCATCCACAGTAATATCCAACGGCTCCAAAATATCTTCAAGTCTTTTATCAAGATACGTCCATCGAAAAGCTCCATCCCGTTCTTTTACGATTTTCATTGCTTCATCCCTTGATATTCTTCCTCTGCGGATATGCATGGATGCCTGATCTGAACAGCGCCCAAAACCAAATTTCAGGAATTTAAAATACTCATGTATCCCTGCCTGATAATTATCAAGATTTTCATAATCGTCATAATCACCCTCTACTACTTTGCCCCAGCTCTCAAAACCATGTGCTTTCGCCACTAAGACATTATGCAGACCTTCCCACGGAATATAATAACCAAGAAAAATACCAGTTACCCCTACACGCTTTAATTCTTCATCTGATGGATATGTAAATGGTATTAAATCCTTTTTCGTAATTCCTTCCTGACCAACCAGATCATTTACACGAAGCCCTAACATTCCTCCAAACTCTTCTAACCATCTACGATCTAATACATTGTTTTCTACTGCTGCTGCAGGTCCTCCATATTCATTTTGGGAATTTTCTCCCCAGATGATCAACGGAATATTAAAATTAACTGCCATTCTCACCGGTACGGTAAAAATACTTACATGTTCCGGCCATGAAATATCCCCTACTTCCAGCAGTCCTATCCGGTTTAATTTTGCGCGGACAATACGGTTTGTTGTGACCTCAATATAATCCACACCCATTTTTTTTATATTTTCAATATTTCTTCGTCCAATATCAGTAAGATCGCACGTTGTCGCAGTAACACACAATGGATTCATTCCCAGTTCTAACATGGTGACTACCTGATAGGTACTATCTTTACCACCGCTTACCGGAATAATACAATCCCAATTACTTCCATCCTTAGATCTATATCTGTCCAATATAGCCATTAACTCTTTTTTTCGCTCATCCCAATCTACATTTTTACGATTTTCATAATTTCGACACGCATTACATATTCCTTCTTCATCAAATGCCAAATGAGGTTTTGTACTTGGCAGACAGCAGCGTTTACAATACTGTATCATAATTCTTCCTCCATACCTTCACTATCAATTAGTGTTCTTTTACATTCTTTAGTCTTTCTGCGATATCATCTACAGAAAGCCATTCCGTATTCTTTCCAGAACTATATTCAAATCCCTGTTCTACTTTTTTCCCTCCCGGCTGGATTCTTGAATCATCCCACCAGTCAAAATGCGGATAAACAATAAAATGTTTTTCATACTCGTATGTCATCATAGAATCTTCTCTTGTAACCATGATTTCATGCAGTTTTTCTCCCTCCCGGATACCAACTTCCGGCATATCGCACCCCGGCAGTATCGCCTGCGCAAGATCCGTTATTTTAAAAGAAGGAATTTTTGAGATAAACGTTTCTCCACCCTTTGCCTCTGAAAGAGCTTTTATAACAAGCTGCACCCCCTCATCCAGACTGATCCAGAATCTTGTCATACGATAATCCGTAATCGGAAGTGATCTTCCCCCGTTTTCTACAATGTTTCTGAAAAAAGGAATCACAGAACCACGGCTTCCTGCAACATTTCCATACCGCACAATAGAAAAACATACATCTTTTGCACCTGCATATGCATTCGCAGCAATGAACAACTTATCAGATACAAGTTTTGTTCCACCATAAAGATTAATTGGGTTTACCGCCTTATCAGTTGATAATGCGACTACTCTTTTTACTCCACAGTCAAGTGCAGCATCCACAATATTCATTGCTCCGTTAATATTGGTCTTCACAGCTTCCATAGGATTGTATTCACATGCCGGCACCTGCTTTAACGCTGCCGCATGAACTACATAGTCCACACCGTCAAATGCGCGGTACAGCCTTTCTTTATCTCTCACATCACCAATAAAAAAGCGCAGCTTATCTCCATATTTTTTAAATTTATTTGCCATGATAAACTGCTTGTACTCATCCCTGGAATATATAATGATTTTCTTCGGATCATAGTGTTCTAAAACATATGTTACGAATTGATTTCCAAAAGAACCTGTCCCACCTGTTACTAAGATTGTTTTTCCATTTAACATATAAGCCTCCTGCTTTATCTTGCAGCATCCTGCTGCCATAGTACTAATATTATTATCGTACTTTTAAGGTTTTCTCATAACCTCTATAAAAAAATTCATATACGGTTCCATATTTCCCTGCTTGTAACTTACCGGATATTTAGTATATAATAACTACATATAAAAAGCAATTATGTTGACAGGAGTGTCCGGTATGAACATATTATTTTACCGCTATGGCAGTATCTGCGAACCCGATATCATCCAATCTTTGAAAGGACTTGGAAATAACGTTGATGAAATTACCGTCGAAATTTATAATAAAGATTTTACTCCTTCTGAAGGCGTCCGACTTTTAACTGACACTTTATTTGCACACAGTTATGATTTTATATTCAGCATTAATTTTTATCCATTTATTTCAGAGGTATGCAATATCTTCCATTTACGATATATTTGCTGGACTGTGGACAGTCCGATTGCCGAGTTATATTCGTCTGCGATCTGCAATCCATGGAATCGCATTTTTTTGTTTGACCGAGCACAATATAATACCTTTCATCCGTATAATCCGGACTGTATCTTTTATCTGCCACTTGCCAGCAATCCATCCCGCTGGTTTTCTGTCATTCAAGCTGCAACATCTTCTGACATTTCCCGTTTTACAGGTGACATTTCCTTTGTTGGCTCCCTATACACCGAAAAATGCAGTCTTTATGAATTGAGTTGTCTTCCTGATTATCTGCACGGATATCTCGACAGCATTATGCTCGCCCAGTCAAAAGTCTACGGTTATAATTTTCTGGAAGAACTTTTATCAGACACTTTGGTAGATGCCCTCAGACCTGTTCTGGAAAGCAAATATACATTTGAAAAAGAAACACCCGAAAACATACGCTCATTACTTGCACAATTTATATTAGAACCGAGTGTATCTGCGCTGGAGCGCCAGCAAACCATGAAACTGCTAGGTTCCCGTTTTCCCGTAAATCTTTATACCGGAAGTAACACAAAAGGATTACCTGTAATCAATGGTGGAACTGTGAAGACACTTACTGAAATGCCACTCATTTTCCATTACAGTAAGATTAATCTGAATATTACCTCAAAATCTATCCGTTCAGGTCTCCCCTTACGAATTTTTGATATATTAGGCTGTGGTGGATTTCTCCTGACCAATTACCAGCCTGAACTAAGTGACTATTTTACTCCTGGATATGATCTTGTATGTTATTCCAGTGAGGATGAACTACTCAAAAAAACCGAATATTATCTTTCTCACGAAAAAGAAAGGATTGAGATTGCCCAAAACGGTCTGCAGACTGTAACACAGTATCACAATTATCCAGAACGCCTTTTACAGATCATCTCTATGGCTTATGGTATTACGAAAGGATAACAATGAAAATAATATTTTTAGACACCCCAGCTTTTGCAAAACAGGATATGATAGATGCTTTTGAAGCCAGCCATGTAAGCTGCGATCTGTTCTTCCATCCTGCTTATAATGAACGTTTCGACAAAGCATTTGAGACTGCATTCTATGACTTTGCAGAACATAATAATTATGACTTTGTATTCTCCTTTAACTATTTTCCCGTTTTATCCAACTGCTGTCAAAAATACGGCATTCCTTATGTATCCTACATCTATGACTGCCCTTTAACAGCCCTGTATTCCTGCAGTCTTATCAATTCCTGCAATTATGTCTTTCTATTTGATAAAACAACATATCTTACCTTTAAAAATGCTGGCATACCAACGGTATATTATCTTCCGTTAGCTGCAAATGTTAAACGGCTTTCCTCCATGACCTGTTCTCCAGAACTGGCTTTGCGCCTGTCCTCCGAAGTTTCCTTCGTTGGTTCTCTTTATAATGAAGATCATAATTTTTATGACAGGCTCACCTCGATCAGTGATTATACCCGTGGATATCTGGATTCTATCATGAATGCACAGCAGAACGTATATGGCACTTTTTTTCTGGAAGATCTTCTCACTGCCCCTGTCTTAGCTGATCTGCAGAAATGCATTCCTTATCAACCACTGCCTGATGGCACTGAAAGTCCTGCATATGTATATGCAAATTATTTCCTATGCAGAAAAATCACCTGCAATGAAAGACATGATTTACTCAAAGCAGCTTCTGAGCAATTCCAGTTAAAATTATATACACATAATCCTCCTGCTGACATGCCCGCTGCAGAATATGTTGGTCCGATCGACTGGTATTCTGTTATGCCTCTCGTATTTAAGAATACCTGCATCAATTTAAACATCACATTAAAAAGTATCCAGTCCGGCATTCCTTTACGCGGTATGGATATTATGGGAAGTGGTGGATTTTTACTAACCAATTATCAAAATGATTTTCTGGATTTTTTTATATCTGACGAAGACTTTGTCTTTTATGAAAACAGCGAAGATTTTCTTTCAAAAATACGTTATTATTTACAGCATGACACAGAACGCAGACAAATCGCAGCAAATGGCTTTGGGAAAATAAAAGATATGCATACTTTCTCCCATCGAGTTCATACTATTTTAAATATACTGAAAAATTAATTTTTATTTTGTATCTAAAGCTGAAATTCTCCTGATTCCCGGCAAATAAAAAAGTCGACAGATAAACTGCCGACTTTTTTAATATAAAAATCTGAATTACTGTAACAGTGATAATACACCCTGAGTAGACTGGTTAGCCTGAGCAAGCATAGACTGTCCTGCCTGAGCAAGGATGTTATTCTTGCTATATGTAACCATCTCTTCAGCCATATCTGTATCACGAATACGAGACTCTGCAGACTGTGTATTCTCAGAAATGTTATCCAAGTTAGCGATTGTATGTTCAAGTCTGTTCTGTAATGCTCCTAAGTAAGAACGCTGTGTAGATACCATGCTAATTGCATTCTGAATTTGGGACATCGCCTGACCAGCATTGGTAAAGCTTGTCATCTTTAATGCATCAACACTAAGTGCTGCTGCACTCATATCATCGATGCTGACGGTAATCTTCTGTCCACATAAAGAACCAACCTGAAGATTCTTTGTTGTGTACTTTCCGTCTAACAGGTTCATTGTATTGAACTGTGTTGTGGAACGGATTCTGCTGATCTCAGATGCTAACTGATCAACCTCTTTCTGGATAGCTGTACGATCAGCTGTGGTATTGGTATCGTTTGCAGCCTGTGTTGCCAGCTCATTCATACGCTGTAAGATAGAGTGAGTCTCAGATAATGCACCCTCAGCAACCTGAATTAAGGAAACACCATCCTGAGCATTGTCAGAAGCTTTATTTAATCCACGGATCTGGCTTCTCATCTTCTCAGAAATTGTTAATCCTGCTGCATCATCTGCTGCACGGTTGATTTTGTAACCGGAAGATAACTTCTCTGAAGATTTTGCCTGTGCGCTAGTTGTGATTCCTAACATTCTGTTCGCATTTGCTGCGGTCATATTGTGCTGTACTACCATAATTCATTTCCTCCTTGAATTTACTGCGGCTTCCATGCCGCATGTCATTTTACCGTGCTTCCCATTCCAGCCGTACGCTCTGGACTGTTCCGCCCTAAGTAACATTTGATTGTTTACTCATTATTTATATCGACCATATTTTTTTTCTCTTTATAGCCTTTTTCATTTTTTTGCTAAAATTTTAAAGCATATTCTTTTATATCATTTTCAAACAGCCTTGTTCCCTTTAAATAACTTTCCATCAAATAGATACTTTTTTGTATCATATCTTCAATTTTCATATTTTCGTCTGTATAGATATCATCTCCAACATCATATTCTTCTTTTTGCGCATAATACACTAAAAACTCAAATACACCATTTCTCTCTATCAATGCATTTTGTTCTATCAATAATTTTAACTGTCGTAGTATTTCCGCATTATCCGTAATCTTTTCTGTCTTCAATGAATCCAGTAACTCTTTCTGGTCTTTAATATTTTTTTCCAACATTTTGCACAGATGCTGTGCTTCTTCATTAATCTGTAATAATTTTTCCTGTAATGTTTGCTGTTTTTCCCTTGAAAATGATGGCTTTAGTTTTTTTAAAATATTGTATCCGTCAAAGTCAGCCTGGCACTCTGTTTCTATCGTTTCACACAATGTTCGATTAACCGTGCCTTCAATACAAGCACCTCCTTCTGTCGCATTGATTACCTCAAATCGGTTACCATTCATTCGAATGATTTTCTCAAACCACTTCTTATAACGCCACATCTGGAAATCAGTTTTTAGTTCTTCTCCATGGATTCCTTGAACACTTACCAAATACCTGCTGTTAATATAGTCATCATTATCTCCAAATGCCCCATCAATTCCACTGGTATGTGAAATTCCATTCGTGAATGCCATATCCTGTCCTACCAGAATAATCTTTCGGAATCCAATATAATCTGCAAGCATAAATGCATCTGCCGTTACAGATCCCCCTGACAATAATTGTGGAAATTCATAGCCTAATGCATCTGACATAATCGCATTCCACAACCCACTATAATACCCTTGATAAAATACACTTCCACCATACTTTTCAAAAATCCATGGTCTCGTCCACCTTCCATATGCCCAGATTATATTTTTTAATTCCAGCCCCTCAAAAAATCGTTCTGGAGATTCCGGATCTATCGTACACACAATATCCGGCTGCACACCAGCCTGCAATACCGTCCGTAATGCCGCATCCACCACAATAATAAATGCTTTTCCCTGTGCTTTACGAAGCTCCTTTACATTTTTATCTAATGATGGTCCTGCCGAAACAATAATCACTGGTATATCTGCAACCGGATATGCTGAAAATGCCTGCTTTATCTGTGCTATATTTCTCTGTGAAATCATATTTTTCATATGATACAGTATATGCTGCGGTATCATTCGATCAAATCCCAGACGCGTACATTTTGCTATAACTTCATCTTGCAATTTTTCTGTACAGCTCTGCATAAATTGTTCACACTGTCTTGTATAAATCACATCATAGTTTGGCAGTATACAAAATTCTATCAACTTCATATTCAAATAGGTTACAACCGTCTGAAGTATATTTTCAATGTTATCTTCCACCTGAGGTACACACCAGAAAATTCTGTCATGATCCAACAAATCTGAAATATCAAAACAATGGCACGCCATTGCCAGTATTTCTATATCTGGCTCCCATATGACAAAACAGTTTGTTTCATCACTTTTCTCCAACATATACCGAATACTTCTTCCATCTGAAAAACCATAAACAAAATACAGTCCATACATACGCATCGTATAGCGATTCGCATATATACCAGATGCCGCCTCCGGTGATACCATACTGTTCAGTCCCCACCAGTGATCTCTGCAATAAACTGAAAGGACATTTTGTCCATCCTGGCTGAATTGAATCCGAATCCTCTCATTTATTTCATCTATATTAATTTCATTTATTTTTTTTGCTATCTTCGAATGCTTTTTACTCAAAACATCCATATTCTTTTCAAATAAATTCATTTTCTAAACAGCTGCTCCCTCTTTATAATACTCACAAAGAAATCTTTTTCCATCTACTTCGAGGCAATCCGCCATTGCAAGAATATCCTGTATTTTATATGCTTTCAGCAACTTCTGTTGCAGTTCAACTCCATCTTTTTGTACCTCTGTATAATTCTGTCCTTTGTAATTTTCAATCATATTCTGAAACAATTCTAAAAGAGACACAACCTTCTCAACTGCTTCTCTGCCTTTATTCTGATACAACATAAGAAGTGTGTCATCTACTGTTTTTTCAATTTTTTCTTTATTCATTTTCAATACCTTTTGTAAATTCAAATATTTCCTGTAAAAAAAAGCCGACAGACAATCTGTCGGCTTTTAAATTATATCTGATTACTGTAACAGTGATAATACACCCTGAGTAGACTGGTTAGCCTGAGCAAGCATAGACTGTCCTGCCTGAGCAAGGATGTTATTCTTGCTATATGTAACCATCTCTTCAGCCATATCTGTATCACGAATACGAGACTCTGCAGACTGTGTATTCTCAGAAATGTTATCCAAGTTAGCGATTGTATGTTCAAGTCTGTTCTGTAATGCTCCTAAGTAAGAACGCTGTGTAGATACCATGCTAATTGCATTCTGAATTTGGGACATCGCCTGACCAGCATTGGTAAAGCTTGTCATCTTTAATGCATCAACACTAAGTGCTGCTGCACTCATATCATCGATGCTGACGGTAATCTTCTGTCCACATAAAGAACCAACCTGAAGATTCTTTGTTGTGTACTTTCCGTCTAACAGGTTCATTGTATTGAACTGTGTTGTGGAACGGATTCTGCTGATCTCAGATGCTAACTGATCAACCTCTTTCTGGATAGCTGTACGATCAGCTGTGGTATTGGTATCGTTTGCAGCCTGTGTTGCCAGCTCATTCATACGCTGTAAGATAGAGTGAGTCTCAGATAATGCACCCTCAGCAACCTGAATTAAGGAAACACCATCCTGAGCATTGTCAGAAGCTTTATTTAATCCACGGATCTGGCTTCTCATCTTCTCAGAAATTGTTAATCCTGCTGCATCATCTGCTGCACGGTTGATTTTGTAACCGGAAGATAACTTCTCTGAAGATTTTGCCTGTGCGCTAGTTGTGATTCCTAACATTCTGTTCGCATTTGCTGCGGTCATATTGTGCTGTACTACCATAATTCATTTCCTCCTTGAATTTACTGCGGCTTCCATGCCGCATGTCATTTTACCGTGCTTCCCATTCCAGCCGTACGCTCTGGTCTGTTCTGCCCTTAAGTAACTTTTTTCTGTTCACTTGGTACTTATATCGGATGTTCATCCCGATACTTTATAGTAAAAAAGAAATTTTTTCTTTTTTCTATCTCTATTTGTTCCTATTTTTTCTTATCCGTAAACACCGGCTCGCCATAGTTTGTCTTCATCATATTTTTATAATACTGATTTACAACACGCTGGCTCTTGCGGACTTCTCTGACCTGTTTATGTACAGATGCAAATTTTTTTGTCATTAAATCTTTATTGCGTGCTTCCTGTACCTGTATGGTTGCACTTTTACTGGTTAATTTACGGATATAATCCTGCATCTGCGCTATTTCATCACGATAAAGATCCTGATGATTCTTCAAGTCATCTTTTACCCGGTCAAACAGTTCCTGAAAACCATCATCTAATAGATCCAGCTGTTCGATCTGCTTTGACTTTTCCTCTACTGTCTTATCAAAATCATCCGGATCTAATGCCGGATTTTCCAATTCCTCACTCTGCCTGATATTTAATTCCATAATGGCATCTAATATCTCACTCTTTTTTTTCAGGCTCTGTATCATAACCGGAATATATTGGTTTTTCTCCATATTTTCCATATCCTTACTGCTGTGTATGTGCCAGCTTCATAACCTGTTTCCAGGTATCACGCATGGTACGAAGATGTTTCAATACTTCTTCCATGATTTCCTTATCTTTTTTCATGTTTGCTTCCTGTAAGCGCATCATCAGATAATTATACACCTCATCAAAGTCTTTTGCCACCGGATATTTATGATTTAATGTACTCTGGAACTCTTCTATAATGTGCTCTACTTTCATAATATTATCATGAGCTTTCTGAATATCTTTCGCCTCAATCGCTTCAATCGCAATATTTGCAAACTTTATCGCTCCTTCATAAAGCATCAGCGTCAGTTCCGCCGGTGATGCAGTCATAACTTTGTTGTTTGCATACGCTGCGTATCCTTTGTTAGCCAGCATAAATCATTTCCTCCATGTATTATATAATTTTAGATATAATTTTCTTTATGTCACAAATATCTGTCCCACATCTATGTGGGGCAGATATTTAAATTTTATCACTCTCTTTTTTATTTTACCACCATTTTCAGCAATTTTATCAGCTTCCGAACAGGTTGGATAATGAAGATGTCTGGCTCTGTAATTTAGACAATGCTGTCTCCATTGCAGAGAACTTCTTGTAATATGCATCTTCCTGATCCTGCAGCTTCTGTTCCCACTTCTTGATCGTAGTGGTGTAATCACTGTATTCGGATGCCATCTCTTTATCATTGTATACTTTATAAATACTGCTTAAAGTTGAAGATTTCATCTTCGTTCCAATTGCATCGTATAAATTGGTTGTAAGCTGCTGCATAAAGGAAACGACCGTATCCGGATCAGAGTTGATCATTGCCATCAGCTTATCTTCGTTTCCGGAAGTTGCTGTATCGTCCTCATCACCGTCAATATGATATGCATTCTGCTGATTCTCCGGTGCATTCAAGAAACCCAGTGTCTTGATTCCAAAACTTGACAGATAATATTTCTTGCCATCAATCGTAACCGGCTGACTCATGGCATTCGTCATCAGATTCATGACACTTTCCAGACTGTCATCACGACGGAGCAATGAAGATTTAATTTTCTCTTCCCACTTCTCAACTTCTGAATCAGACATTGCACTCTTTTCATCATCTGTCAAAGGCTCATATCCCTTTGCTGTATCCGCATTGTAAAGTGATGTCATTTCGTTGATCAGAGAATTGTACTGTGTCAGGAAACTCTTGATCTTATCGTAAATTGCCTGTGTATCGGTCGCAGTTGTGACGGTAATCGCATTGGTATCCCCATCTCCGGTTGCCTGCATTGCAGTAATGGAAAGTCCGTTGATAGAGTAGGTATTCAGTGAACTGGTGTATGTAATACCGTTTAATTTAATTTCAGAATCACAGCCATCAATCTTCTTAGCACCTGAATTGGTATATTGAGAGCTCTGATCCATAATTTCTTTTGAATTCTGTACTTTCTTTACAAATGCAGTTAATGCTGTTGTATAGTCTGATGAAGTTGAATCCATTGCAGCCAGATCTGCAAGTACCGAATTATCATCCATCGTTTTCTGTGCTGTGGTCATGGTCGTCTGATTCTTTGTAATGACCTCCGCATATTTGTTTGTCACCTTTGTAACATCACTTGCTTTACCTGTTTGATATGCCTGCTGAATGGAATCAATGATATTCTTTCTGGAATATTCATCATCAGCAGCCAGTGAATCCTCTGCACTTTCATACACATTGACTTTCTCAATATTAGATGTCAATTTAGAAACAACCTCATCGGTAAGTGTATCCTTCTTATCCTCTCTAATCTTACTGAGTACATCTGCGGAACGTTCGATACCTGTTGCTGCAGTTCCCTGTGTATATTTCATCTCTGTAATATCTTCTGTTGTACAATCTGACACAGCAACTGTTTTTCCACCACTGACTACATTTTTATCACTATCTACTTCCTTAAAGGTGGTTCCGTCTAATATATAATTTTTTCCATCTGTTCCTGCATATGTTCCGTTATCATTCGGTGTATACACAACTCCGTTTTTATCTGTATACTTATCCCCAATCTTATGCGATGTACCTGTAGCATTATAATATGCCACATTTTCTTTGATACTAATTGTCGTGGTCGTGCCATCATCTGAGGTATAAGAATATTTTGCATTTCCATCATCATCCTTATCACCGGTTGCTTTCCAGACATGACCATCTTTATCTGTATAAGTTCCGTCATCATTCGCTGTATAGGTAAGATTATCGCTTCCCTGATAAGTTACAACTTTCTGTATATACTGTTTGGTTCCATTATTATCATACGCGTAAATCGTATTACCATCAGCATCTTTGCCTGCTTCTGTGTATACATTCCCAGCCGCATCCATCACAGAATTCACTCTCTGGGTTGCACTCATGCCAAGTAAAGTTTTAAGTTTCTTCTGATCAGTATCAGATAAACCGCTGTTTTTTAACGCATCCATCATCTCTGTATATGCTGTTGCATATCCATATGCAGATGTAAGATTTGTATTCTGTGCAGATGCTGTCTTATATGATTTCTGCGCATCCTGGTATTTTTTGATAGCATCCACTACATTCTGCTCTATTTGTGTGCCATCTGTACCATAATACTGCGTGTAAGACTTGTATGTTGCATTTGTTGCATCCGAACCAACAGCCAGTCCCATCTGATACAGCGCTCTTGCACCTTCTGTATTTCCACCGGTCAGGGTAAAATCATTATCTTTTCCGGTATCTTTAGAACTGATAAAAATACGATGATTTGTTTCATCAAAGTTTGCACTGACACCGGCATCTTTTAATGAAGCGATCACATCACCAACGGTTGATCCCTGTGTCAATGTAATCTCTTTTGTTGTACCATCACCCTTTGTCAGATTGATCTTTGCATCTCCGCCTGTATAACCTAGTTCAGCAAGTGTTGTGGATGTCGTCGTCTTGCCTGAAAGCTGTGCTCCGGTCAGATAACCCGCCTGCGCAACTTTAAGAATATTTAACTGCTGTGTCCCGGTCGGTGCATTATTTCCTGCCTTTACCGTTGCTTTGGTAGAATCGGAAACAGTTGTTGATTTTAAATTATATGCGGTAGATAATTTCATGTTGCCGACGCTGCTGTACAAACTATAAATCTTTGTATTCAAAGACTTCCACGCATCCTGTTTCCAGGATAATTTTGTCTGTGCTTTTTTGTATTTATTTGTCTTATAGTTGTATGAAGATACCAGAGCTGAAATGATAGACTCTGTATCAAGACCTGATGTCAGACCGGTAATTCTGATTGGCATATTATCACTCCTATCTGATGAAAATTCCATCTGTTATTGTGTATACTCTATAGACAGTCCGTACTGTCTTTGTTTACATTTTCTCGTCCACTAAAAGTCCTGCGACTTCCCAGACTTTTGCGATCATGTCAAGTGTTTTCTCAGGCGGATATTCCTTTAAGACTTCTTTTGTGTCCTTGTCCACAATCTTGATCATAACGCGGTTCGTGGCGTCGTGGATGCCAAAGACTGCTTCCGAATTGTGTGCTCTCTTATTGATCTCTTCTACAGCTTTCCGGATCTGGGTGTTATTTCCTGCTCCTACGAGTGTTTCCTGCTCCTCATCCTTGTCGTTTCTGGCACTCAGACTGTTTTTGGTATCCGTACTGTTTTTGTTTTCTGCCTTCCATGGAGTCGTGATGTTCTCCACTGTTTGCGTTGTGCCGCCTGTAGCACTTCCGCTGCCTGCAGCACTGCTATTTCCTGCTGCAGCTGCCTCTACGGATTTGCCGTAAGATGCTGTCGATGTTTCCTGTATCCGTTGAACTCCCATGATCCTGACCTCCGTTTCCATGGTATCCACAACTTCTTTCTGCTGTGTTTCACACTTCCCTGTGTCCATCTGTGCATGCAGGCTATATTACAACCCGTATGCTAACTTACTTAATCTGTGTTTTATATCGGTTTCTTTGCGCATAAAATTAATACCGGAGCCGCATTTTTCTGCCTATATAATAGAATGCACGCTCCGAGGTCATTCTATTATTGTGAATTATGTGCTCCGGTATTTTTTAGAGCAGATCTTTTAAGGATGCGATCGCATCAATATTGAGAGCTGCCTTATTTTCATTCTGAATCTGAAGATATACTTCTTTGCGGTATATCGGCACTTCTTTCGGCGCAGATATACCGATTTTTACCTGATCTCCGCGGATCTCAAGCACTGTGATCTCGATATTGTTATTTACCACCAGAGACTCACCTTTTTTTCGTGTCAATGCCAGCATTTTTATTCCTCTGCTTTCTTTCTGCCTTTTACGGCTTCATATACATTAAACTTGATCGGATAATCATCCTCAACAATCACCTGGCAGCCCTTTCTGGTATCTGTATTGATTACCAGCGGTGCCTTTAAATTAACGGTTGTATCTTTTTTATCCGCCGCTGCTGTCAGCGTTACAAGTATGTAGGTGTTATCCTCTGTAAGATCTCCAAGTGGGATCAGCATTTCATCGCTGACCGATGGTGCATAATCCGGTTTCAGTTCATTTGGATGCATGACCGGAAAAGCAACTTCCGGTTCATCCATGGACTGAAACCACATGATTGAGGATGGCGTTCTTTCTTTTTCTTTGTCAAAAATCAGTGTAAATTTTCTCAGATCCGGAAATCCGATCATTCCATTCTCTAAAGTGATGATCTTCTCCTCATCGATATCTATCTCCCCAAAAAGCCTTGTGTTCGCTTTCATTCCCTTTTCCTCCTGATGCAGTCTGTATGATCACGACACGCATTCTAAAAATAGTGCTGTCATTTTACTGTTAATCTATTTTACAGATAGCTGAGCAGTGTCACCTGATTTACTTTTGAAGCTGCCTGCAGTGATGACTGGTAAGCAGTGTATGCCGCTGTATACTCCAGAATGATATCTGAAAGTTCTCGGTCTTCATTCTTGGACTTTAACTCTTCCATCGTTTCCTGCTCATTTGACATACGGTTTTTCGTCAGCGCAAGGCTCTGTCCTTTGCTTCCGACATCTGTTAATGCAAGATTGACCTTCTGCAGATAGGTATCGCAGTTTCCAATGTAGCTGTTATAGAGCTTTTGCATATTATCATTGGCATAATCGCGCTCTTTTTTCGCTGCTGCGATCCACTCTTCTAATTTTGCCTGACAGTCATCCGAAGAATATTCCTGCATTTTCTTCATGGCATTTAAATCTGTCACTTTCTGTTCTGCGTCAAGCGAACGCTGTACAGCATCGATCAGCTCATCCACATCCCTGCTGAGTCCGTGATCAAATACATTTGATGCCTCTGTATTGACAGTAAGTGTCTGGTTTGCAGCCACTACATAATCGATATCCTGATAGATCTGATTGCCATCTTTATCATATTTCTCATACTTTAACTTATTGTTCGTATCTGTAATATTCGTGCAGTTGTAATAATATTCCGGACGAAGTTCACCATTTGTAAATCCGGTCTTTGTATAGGAAATATCCAAAGATGCTTTATTAGTGGAAAGTGTATCTGCTGCTGTTTTGCTGAATACCATTTCTCCGGTATTACGGATCAGCACTGCCTCTCCATCTGCAATGTCATATGATTTTGGTGTTTTCGTGGATGCTTCTAACCATTTATCATAAGAATCATATACGGTAACATTCATATTTCCCGTCTTATTGACAGGCGTTGTCCCTGTTGTATCTGTATAATTGTAACTGATCGTTACCGTACTGCCATTTGCAGAGGTTTTTGTGGTAGTTCCTGCTGCATCTGTCACATCCAGGCTGTCAATGCTGTCATAGCCAAGACGGATTCTATTATAAGCAGCCTGGGTTGGAGAAGCGATCTTTGTGCCATCTAACACATCTGCCTGATTTCCTGGAACTGTAACATCATTTCCATAATACCGGTGTTCCTGCAGATCAGCATACGACATCTTCTGGTCGATCTCGTATGAAGTCTTTTGTTCGTCTTCCGTAAATGTCAGCTTTTTATTTGTGCGGTATCCGGTAAATACCGTTCTGCCGGCATAATCTGCGTTTCCTTCTGAATATAATTTATCACGCAGTTTTTCCAGCTGTGTCAGGATCGTTTTTCTGTTGTCTGTTGTAAGTGAATCCTGGGCACCGTATTCACACTGGGTACGGATCGTCTTGATCACTTCCTGCATACTGGTGATCGCAGTCTCTGTTACATCTAACCATGACTCTGCATCCGGAATGTTCTTCTCGTAGTACTGGTCGATCTCACTTAAGGTACTGCGCAGACGGAGTGCACGGATCGCTGTTACCGGGTCATCAGAAGGACGCTGTATTTTTTTCTGGCTGGTCATCTGATTGTTCAGTGTGTCCACATTTCCTTTATTTCCATTGATATTAATGGATGTATTATGCAATATGATATTATTTGTAATACGCATTGCCATTTCCTCCTGTTATAAATCCGTTTATACTCCGGTTTCCTCGATCAGTTTGTCATATACTTCTGCCATAACTGAGATCATCTTGGATGATAAATTGTAGGCATTCTGGAACTTGATCAGATCAAGTGCTTCCTCATCCTCATCCACACCGGAAACAGACATTCTCTGTGTCTCAAGCGCTGCCTGTATATTTGTATAATTGTTGCTGAAGATCGTAGACTGCTGTGTATCAATGGAGATATCAGAAATCATACATTTTAAAAATCCTGATGCATTTCCTGCACGGAATAAAACCGTATCACTCTTTAATTTTGCCAGATCTTCCACCAGTTTATACTTATCTACACCTTCCTCTGTATCTGCCTTATACTGTGCAGCCAGTTTGGAAGAATCTTTTACACAAATGGAAGATACACAGATATTGGATGCTGTCAGTTTGTAATAGGAGCTTGCGCCGCAGTCTGTCGTGTTTCCATGATTCTTATCGCTCTTTCCTAATACATATTCCTCACCGGTCACCTGATCTGCACCGGTAAAGAAAGAATAATAGTCTGTTGCATTTCCGTCTAAATCCTGTCCTTTTAACATGATATCATTAAATAAAGAACAGAAAGAACGTAAAAACTGATTCATCTGTGACATGTAATACGGAACACCCATGGTATCAACAGAGCTTCCGATGGATGCCTGCATACCGTCTACCTTATTGGACTGCTGCTGGCTTAATGCGTCCTCAAGTTCGAAAGTATAGGATGTGATCTTGCCATTGGCATCCGTCTCAAATGTAAAATTCGTATAATTGTAATCTTTTCCGTAAATGGTGAGTGTACCGCTCTCCGGCACTGTCATTGCCTCAATATCTGTGATGGAAGGACTGACTACTTTCACATGTTTGCTGTCGATCACTCTTGCCTCACCGGTAAAGTTCTCTCCGTTGTTGCCATCACGGATATCAAACAATGCCTTTAAGGTACCTGACATGGAACTTGCGCCAGCTTTGAAGCTGTTGCCGGTTTTCTCCCATTTAACATCATATAAACCGTCCATATCGGACTGGTTTACTTTATTTTCCCTTGCAACACATTTTAATGTTTCATAATCGTAGGTATCTACCAGTACCTGACCACCGATCTTAACTGTAAAGTAATTAGCTCCTGTCGGCAGTTCCGGATCGTTTGAGTTCTGTACCGGAAGTTCCTCTGCCTCTGTCGGAACAATTTCGGATAACTCATCGATCAACAGTGCTCTCTGGTCACGAAGCTCGTTTGCATAACCGCCCTGGATCTCAATGACGTTGATCTGATGATTTAAACTTGCAATCTTTTCTGCGATGGAATTGATATTCTGAACCGTGGACTTGATCTCCTCGTTGGCATTATTCTGAATATCTCCCAGACCGGATGCAACGCTGTTAAAGAATGTTGCAAAGTTCTGGGCACTTCCGATAAACTGCTGACGTGTATTCACATCTCCGGCATTGTTCTTTAAGGTATCTAAGTCATTAAACATCGTGTTTAAGATTGTTGAAAAACCTTTGGAAGAATCATCATCAATAAAATAATTTTCAATCTGCTTCAGGTAATTGAGCTTCGTCTCATATAAACCGACAGATGACTGGTTGTACCAGTATTTGTTGTCATAATACTGGTTGCGAAGCTGTTTTACGGACTCGGTCGTAACACCGGTTCCCATACTGCCGTATTTTGCATAGGCACGGATGGATTCGGAAGCAACACGGTTTGCCTGCTGTTTGCTGTATCCTTTTGTCTGTACATTCGATATATTATTTGCACTCGTATTTAAGGCAACCTGATATGCACTTAATCCTGAAGATGCAATCGTTAATCCAAAAAATGTTGATGGCATGTTAACCTCCTATGCTGCTATCCAAGCTGTGTGATCAGATGCTCGATCATCTCATTAATAACATTAATAAAACGGCTGGATGCATTGTATGCGTTCTGGTATTTGATCATATAAGTCAATTCTTCATCCGAAGAAACTCCGATTACCTGCTGTCTCTGGTTATCAACTGACTGTACCGTCTGGGACAGGTTTGTTGCAGTAGAATTGTATACATTTCCGTAGGTAGCAACCTCTTCGATCATAGCTGTATAATAGCCCTTAAAGCTGTATGCCTTTGTGTCATTCGGATTGACTGTAAGGCTTTCTTTATCCCACACTGCTGCAAGTGTCGCCATCAATGACTGATCCACATCTCCATTCTGCTGTAAATGTGGAAGTAATGTCTCATCTGTGATCAGTGCACTGTTTACTCCGGTGCTTGCCATGGTGTACTGCTTTGTCGTGTCTGTCGGATCTTCTTCATTATATAAATAATACGTCTTCGTTGTCGGTGGATTAACACTTGTATCTGTATATGTAACCTCTGTGTAACGTTCTGTTCCAAGTCTTGTAAATAACTCCTGTGGTGGCAGTTTCCCATCCGATCCAACTGCACACTTATCTGCATCTAAGATCTTCGTATTTGCTGTCACGGTATAGGTATTGCCGTCTGCATCGGTCATGGTAACGGAATTATTTCCTGTCAGGCCTGTAATATAATTTGATGCTTCTGTATTCGGGCATAAAATATCGTTGATCGCTGTTGCAATTCCATGGAACAGCTGATCCATCTGTGCTTCTGCACGGAGCATAACAGACATGCCTGTCGTATCATCATAAGTCTTGCCGTCCACTCCAAGAATATCCTTGTAATTGGCAACTTTATCTCCTCTCGCAAGCACAAGAGCTTTGATCTCTCCCATATCGTTTTTATTTTCCGTGGAAATATCACGGTTAAAATTAAACAGATAGGTATACTCACCCTTGTCCGGGTCAGAGAGATGTGACCAGTATGGTGTCACAAATCCTGTCACTTTGTCCGTCTGTTTTTCTACTTTATAGTAGCCGTTCTCATTGACAAACTCGTTGCCCTCCACGCTGACGCGCACAACACCGTTTACTTCTTCTTTATAGGAGATATCAACGAGACTTGCTAACTCATCCAGTGCTAAATCTCTTGCATCACGCAGTGTCATTGCAGTTTCAATATTTCCTGCCTCGATCTTCTGGATCTGCAGATTTAGTTCACTGATCGTCTTTCCAAGTTCATTGACCTGATCAATGTCGTCGGAAATCTGTGAATTGATATTATACTGATAACTCTTCAGTCCAGAATAAACAGCACTTGATCTGCTGGTAAAAAGCTGTGCCTTCTGAACAACAAGATTCTGATATACGCTATCCTCCGGGTATTTATATAGCTCCTGAAATGAGCCCCAGAAATCGGTTAATGCATTCTGAAAAGCCTGTCCCTCTAATTCCTGATAATAGTTCTGCACCTCTGTCAGTGCCTCACTGGTCGATGCATAAAAAGACTGACGGCTTGATTCTGTACGGTATAACCGATCTAAGAATACATCTCTTGAATGGACAACATCTCCGATCGTTACACCAAGACCGGATTGCTGATTGCTGATTGCTGCTGTTGTATTAAATGTGACATAGTCACGGTCTGCAAACAAAACGCTCTGACGCACATATCCTGTTGTGTCTAAGTTCGCCAGGTTGTTTGATGTTACGTTAAGTGCATTCTGACTGCTCTGTAAACCGGCTACGCCGATAAACATACTTCCAAAACCATTTGCCATGGTAGTTCCTCCCTGCTTTTACTATTGCTTCGCGTCGAATCCACTGCTGCCTAAGATATCGCCTGTATTATAGGCATTCTTATCATAGTTGGCAGTCTCAGGTGCCTGTCGCGTACTTCTCAGCAAGGTAAGGTCAAATTCCACCATCTCCAATGCCTGTTTTAAAAGTGCTTCATTCTGTCTGTTTAGCTGCTGCATCTTAGCACCGGCCTCAAGCAGCCTGTCACGCTGTCTGGTAAGTGCTTCCTGTTCTTTTGGCTGCTTGTTAAGATATCCGATCATCTTTGTGATCGTCATCTCTTCCGGGCTCTGACCTAAGACAGTCGCCATATCCGTCAGGACACGGTTTCTTTTATTGGAAAGATTAAGAAGCACGCTCGCAGCATCCTGCTCTCTCGTCGTAACATCCGTAAGATGTTCGATATTGCCCTGCACCACTGCATCTGTTTTTTCAGATGCAAGTGTGATCAGTTCCTGATACTGCTTCTCCTCTTTACCCAGCACATCCAAAAGCTCTTCCATTAAACTAGCCACAGATTCATCCTCACTTTTACTTTACTAAAGCATTGTACTTTTCTAATAACTTATTCGCGAAATCATTCATATCCACGTTATAATTACCAGAGTCCAACCTTTCCTTTAGCTGTGCGACTCTATCTTCCCTGATATCCGAAGCATCTGCCACTGCCTGCTTTGCGATCTGGTAATCACGTCCCATAGAAGAGATCTGCACTTCATCGCGTCCGGTGCTCATCTGCTTTGTGTTCTGCACTTTCTGCGTTTTCTCTCTATTGTAAAGTTGTGCCACCTGATTATAAGCTTCTACTCGCATAATGGCATCTCCTTTCTTCCTTGAAATTCGCTTTCTAGTGTTTATATCGGACGAATCATTTTTTTCATTAGCGCAAATATGAAAAAAGAAAATGACAGGTCACCACTTTTCGCAGTATCCTGTCATTTTTCTACTGGTATTCACGGATCAGGCAGTATTGTTTCAGTGGGAAGTTCTTCTCCACAATTCCATACACCTGAAATCCAAAGTTTTTATAAAAATCTACATTTTTTTCATTGTGTGTTTCCAACGATATCATCATGTGGTGTTCCTGCGCATATGTGATCGTTTCATCTAACAGTTTCGCAGCGATCCCATGGTGCTGCATTTCCGGATCGACTGCAAGATAAATAATATGAAGTCTCTGTGTCTGGTGCAGCTGATCGGTCCAGCTTGAGTTCAGGTAATCCCCACCCTTGATAAAATTGTGGAACGTCGCAAGTGTCGGATCTTCCTTGATCAGGAAAGCGTCCGTATGGATCGTCGCCCATGACTCCGTCAGAAAAAAGTGGAACATATTAATGTGTTCCGCCTCATCCGACACGACAAGAATGCTGTTTAACTCTTCACTGTCCGCAAAAATCTCACATGTCTCATAAAATTCATCCATATCACATTGAAATAATTCCGGCATCAGCCGTTTTCTTATTTCGGCATCCGGGATCAGCGTTTCATAGAGTGGATCATGCGCAAAACAGCGGTATAAAAGCTGCTCTAATTTTGGCAGATCCTCGCGCTGTACCCGGTATAATTTGTCCGATTTCATATTTTTCTTATCCCCTTTTTATTGTGTCAGAACATTTCCTTTACCGTCTGACTGATTTCTTTTAAAGTCTCGCAGAGACGTCTGGTCTGTTTTTTATAGCATTCCTTTAAGTAATGCAGTTCTTCCCGGTAATCTGTGTCTGCTTCTTTTCTCTTTTTCAGCAGGCATTTCACCACATGGTAGAGATCTTCATGCCCTAACAGCCTGCCGTAACCCCATTTCAGACGATCTTTGGGCTGATTGAACACATAGTCCGTAAAATGGCGGTAAACATATTCATCAAACATAAATGCATACGCATTGTTATCCACCTGATATATTTTTTCCAGTGCTTTATCCACATCAGATTGTTCCAGAGCGTTTACAGAGTCCTGCAATAAGCCAATATTTTTCCACAATATCTCATGTGGGAAAAATACCTCTCCATACCAATCAATGCGGACAAAATGATCCTGCTCCTGTTTGAATTTTACAAGCAGTTGTTTTTCTCTTTCCCTGTTTTCCGCAAAGAGCTGTTCTGCCTCTTGCATGTTACCTTCTGCAAGAAGTGCGTAGTAGCGGGTATTGATAGCGGCAGTCTCTTCGTAAGACTGTTTTGCTTTTTCCTGTGCCTCTTCTGTTACCTGAATTAATTTTTTTGTGATTGCAGCGATCTGTTCCTGTGTTTCTTCCACTTTCGCTGTGATTTCACTGCCTCCGGCAAGTATGCGCTCTAACACCGGTGTAAAATCAAGCGGCACAACTGCCGTTTCATCCAGTGCTAAGATCAGCAGTGTGAACAGCTCATGGTGCAGCCGGTAAACCGCCTCATCATAAAAATCATCATTATCAAACTGGGAATGGTAATGTGTTTCCATGAAACTTCCGCCGGTAAAATCATTGACCATGGAAGGGATTCCTGCGATTGCCATCGAAAAATCATCTGACCAGGTTTCGATCGGTGCCGTCACGCTTGTCATCTCAGGATAAGCCTTTGTCAGTTCCGGAAGTCCGTCTAAATATTCTTTTATATAATGTACATATTCATAACAGCAGCGGATTCTTGCACGCGTGCCGTGTGCCAGCGCCGGCAGCTCAAAATTCAGATCTGCGATCACTTTTCCGACCCATTCCGGATGTGCGGTAAAAATCTGCTCGTAAGCTCCGGTCGACCAGTCAAAGTTGGAATCAACAACGCCCCATTCCTCTGCCGCCATCGCACAGAACACGATCGTGTTGTTCGGCTTGAATCCGCTTTCAATCAGCGTTTTTGCAATGCCAAACATCATGGCGACTGCCGTATTATCATCTTGAAATCCACTGAAATAGGAGTCATAGTGTGCAGATAACAATACCATGCGCTCCGGGTGTTTTCCCGGAATACAGCCTGAAATGTTATAAGTCGTGCAGTCACGTTTTACCCGGCTGTCGGCTTTCAACCATACGGTTGCTTCTTTCTCTCCATCCAGCAGTTCCCGCAATAATGCAGCATCCTCCCTTGAGATGGAAAATGCCGGTGCATCCTCCGGTCCGGCGATATCCTGTGCGTTGAGTGCCTTCGCATCGACTTCTCCATAACCGCCACACTGCACAGCGATCACTGCCGCCGCACCTTTTAAATGTGCCTGATAAACCGGATAATTGATCCACCACTCATCTCTCTGGTTGATATCCACTAACACCAGTTTTCCGGTTACATCTTTCCCTTCATAATCCGCTTCTGTTCCCTTTCCAAGATACATCAGGGAAAATGCCTGCTCACCGTCCGTTACAAAATCTGTCTGATATGCCCCGAGCAATGCGGTATGCCTTTTTCCCTCTTTCGTTTCAAACGTAAGCTCCGCATTTTCAAACTCCCAGCCATCCACGGTAACCGCATTTTTACATACATCCGACAGTCCAAGTTTTTGCATCTCATCCTTTAACATTTCCCCTGTCAGGAATTCTGCCTTCGAACCCGCAGGACGGTAACCGAGTTTCTCGTTTGAGCGAAACTGCTCCATCCGTTTTGCAAGCTGGTACGAGTAATCCGTATCAATATTTTTTATGACCGCTTCCTGCATTGTCATGTGTGTCACACCTTCTTTTTTGCTTCTATTTTTGCTGTTTTTTGTGTTATCTATTTCTTTTTGTGTTCAAATTATTTCCTGTTTTTGATTATAGCACACTTTTTTGTTATGAACAGTCTTGTGGGGGGATTTTGAGCCGATATAATTATGTGGATGGGTTCGATTCGGATGGACATGGCTGTCGGTATTATTATCGGCGGTGCTTTTACAAGTATTGTGTCGTCACTGGTCGAGGATATTATCAACCCGTTTCTTGGAATTTTCGGTGGCATGAATTTTGACAAGCTGCACTGGAATATTGTTGGGGATGTCACATTGAATTACGGAAAGTTTCTGACTGCCGTGATGAATTTCCTGATCATGGCTTTTGTTGTATTTATACTGGTGAAAGCGTTAAATACCGCTGCCCGCATTGCACCTCTATCTTAGATGTAAAGGCAGTGGAATCATTTGAGAAAAATTTGTAATTTTCATTTGCCACAGCAGATGAAAATTCAGGCAAGTAATTATACGAAATGTGAATGATACATTACACTAGTTCAGGCTGTCTGTCTTTGTGTCATGAACGATACAAAGCAGGCATGTCTGTCCATCCATTTTCCGATCAGTCCGATCACTTTTCCCATAGTAAATGCGGCTAAAATGGTTCCGATCCCAAGGCCGTCAAGATGTCCTAAAAATGCAAAGGTCAGTCCGGCTGTCACGGCAAGGCAGGTAACATCAAATCCAACTTTGATCTTAGAATAGGTAACGGATGTGATATCCGACAATTCTCTCGGGAATAAATCCGTCGGTATGATCGGCAGTTTGCATCGGTTCGACAAAGCAATTCCAATACAGAGCAAAATATAACTGATCAGAAAATAGATTACACGATATCCCGGCGTCAGCGGCAAAACATTGATCCAGCTCTCATGCACATCCAATAATTCGCTGAATGCAAATCCCACTACAAAACTGAACAGATACTGCGGCACAAATTTTTTCCGCAGGATCATGAGGCTTAGCACCAGAAGTCCCTGAAATATATAAGTCCAGGTTCCAAGCGATACGCGTGTGAAAACTTCGGAAAATGCATACGGCACGCTTGATATTGCCGAGATGCCTGCGCCGGAATGCAGCATCAGTACAACACCAAGACTGTTGACGGCAACTGCGACCATGAGTGCAAGTTCCCCGCGGACCGTGCGGCGGGATTTTTCTTTCTGTATTTCTGTTTCTTTCATTTTAAATATTTCCTCCCGGGGAAGTTTTTACAGAAGTCCTGCTTCTGCATTTATGGTCATCCCCAAATTTCAGAAACACTTTACACCTTTCTAATCCATTTAACAAATCAATAGTTTTTATAGTTTGATAGACAGTATCTATTAATTGTGATAAAATAAGCAAAACAGGGAGGAAAATCCTCTCCTCGCCATTGGGCAAATTTTACCATGTAAAATTGGATTTTGCTTCGCAAAACAAGGAGGATTGCCATGAACTTATTCCAGCTTCGTTATTTTGTAACTTTAGCAAAAATGCAGCACTACACAAAGGCTGCACATGAACTTTGTATCACACAGCCGAGTTTAAGCCATGCGATCTCGCAGTTGGAGGCAGAACTTGGCGTGGCACTTTTTGAAAAAAGCGGACGCAATACTACACTCACAAGTTTTGGGGAAGAGTTTTTAATCTGCGCAAACCGCACGCTTGCCACATTGGATTCCGGAGTTTCATCCCTGCAGCGGAGCGCACGCGGTGACGGATTGATCCGGCTTGGCATGCTGCGTTCCCTCGGTATCAGTTTCATTCCGCAGCTTGCCGCGCGTTATCTGGCATCCCATCCTGAGCATGATGTGCGTTTTACATTTCATACCGGCTCGACCGGCGATCTTGTCAACGGTCTCTCGGCAAGGGATTATGATCTGATTTTCTGTTCCATGCCGCCGGAGACAGAATCGTTAGACACTGTGCCGATCACCCACGAGGATCTGGTACTTATCGTTCCAGACCATCACCCACTGGCAGCAAAACAGTCCGTTGCATTGACGGAAACGCTCATCTATCCACAGATTTATTTTTCCCACGGTTCCGGTATGCGTGACGTTGTGGACCATCTGTTTTCACAGATCAATGCAGTACCGCAGATTGCCTATGAGACAGAGGAAGCCGAGGTGATTGCGGGACTCACTGCACAGGGTTTTGGCATTGCCGTCGTTCCTTATATGGATCTTTTATTAAAGCTGGATGTGAAGATTCTGCAGATCAGTGCGCCTGTATGGGAGCGTAATCTGTATATGATTCATGACCGGCAGGCGTTTATGCCGCCTGCCGTAAGAAATTTTTGTGAATTTGTTTTAAAAGAATGTAAGTATCCTATGATACCAGATTAATTCTGCCACTGGATCTGTTGTTTTGTGAGCATTGGATAATGCACCGGAACACTTCCGTCAAGATCTTCTCTGTGCATGTCCACCGCCGTGATCTGGCTGTTGGAATATGTGGTGTAGTAATAAATTCCACGGCTTGCATTACAGCAGGAGGTGTAGATCGTGATCTCATATTTTCCATCGGATACCTCGCAGCAGCCTCTCTGCTGGTCGACAGATCCTAAGATATGGAAAAACTGTGCCACACTCTCCTCCTCGGAATCGTCAGAAACTGCGTTCATTTTTGTAAACGCGACTCTCGCAAAACGGGAAGCTGATGAAAGATCACCCGGCAGTCCTAATGCTCCCATGCCACGACTGTACATATTCAGATCCAGTTTATCCGTAAAATGATTTTCCGGCTGTTTTGGTGACAGTCCCATGTAATTATTCAGCATAAACATCTGCTGCTCAAATGGCGGATTGTTTGTCAGGACACCAACCGGATTTTCATGGATATGCAGTCCGTCTTTCATGGATTCTACTGTAATCGATCCACTCTTATCTGAGATGATCCAGTGTAGCATGCCGGACGGCAGATTTTCACTGAACGGCGTATCCACAATATTTAAATCTGCAATCAGCTCCCGCACCTCATCTAACGTTGCGCACTGCGCAAGCACCCATGGAATAAATTCAAAGGATGCCACATTTTTTTTACCGCTTTCTTCCTTATGATAATATGCATTGCCGACAAAATTAAGTCCCGCCATGCCGACGCCTTTTTCGTTCACCGCATCATAATAAAGCGGATAATCTCCTGCCATGTGCGCCATGCCAATGATCGCATAATGTTTTTCCAGATTTTCCGTGTGACGGAAATGAAATGGATAATTCCGCGGTGTCACCGCGATTTCCTCGCCATAAGAAAATTCATAATCTAATGTTCTTCCAAAATAAAAGTCTTTCGTCAGGTAAGTTGCTGCTGTACACATAAAATTCTCCATTCTTATATTGTTTTCAAGCCGGGGCTTTCGTGCGAAAAATCTAGCCAATCTCGTCCACGTTTGCCCCACGCAGTTTAATTCCGTCTGTCTGTTTTAAATCCTGCTGGTATGGATTCGACTCATTATAATATCTGATCTGTGTGTCCGTCACACCACCGGAAATATAAGAACGGCCACATTCCGGGCAGACCGATGTCTGGACTCTGACGGATGCAGATACCACTTCGCCGTTTTGCGTGGCAGCTTTGTGATACGCATTGGAAACATGCTGCCCCTCATGTGCCCTGACAGCAGAAGATGCCGCTTCCGGTGAAATATGCGCAGCATTTTTAAAGGAAACGTTCGCTTCGTTAGAGCCATCAACATATTTGCGGTTTTTACAGGTCTGGCACTCTGTGGTCTTAGATTTATCGACCGCGCCTTTTTGTCCCAGTTCATCTTTATTATTAACATTATTCCGCTGATTTAAATTATTATCATAGGAATCTGTGATATTCCATTTGTATCCATCCACGCCACCGATCATAGCATTCCTCCATTCCACAGGTGTTTTTTTACCTGTTTTAACACGCAGCAAATTCGCAATTCAATATGCCAATTTTTACAGTTGAGATAATATGATTAGGGTGTCAAAAGGTGGTTCATAACTTAGCGATTGTCAAATTGCACAAAGCCGAGACTGTTTTTGTGACTTTGGGAGAAAATTAGAAAATCTTAGTATGCCTGTCTATTTACAGTAATGTTCTGCCACGGACGGCAGAACAAGGCTTCACGAGCCATGGAAGGCTCGTTGAATGCCGTTTACGTCACTCTGTGAAAAACTGATTCAGGCATACTTAGTTTTTCTTATTTTCGGACAACGGAACAAAACAAGTTCGGTTTTGTGCAATTTGACAGACCCAAAATTGAAAACCACCTTTTGACACCCGAATCATAATATGCGACAAATACGAAATTCATCCTACTAATTTTCATAACTGCCGGTTTCAAAATTGCTCGTTCACCTTTATTATACGCCCGATCTTACCTTCTTTCAATCCGTCTTCTGATTCTCCTCCATAAAACAGCCGACAAAATAACTGCTGCATAATCCGTCAATGCCTGTCCGTAAATGACACCGTTTAACCCCATACACGCATTTAACAGGTACAAAAGCGGTATCAGAAGCAGTCCCTGACGCATAACGGAAAGTATCGTCGCCGGAAATGAATTTCCTACTGACTGCATACAGTTCATATTGACAAATAACAGCCCTATGACCGGCCCGGAAAGCATGTAGGCGATCAGCATTTTCACGCCATAATACACAACTTCCCCGTCACTGATGAACAGCCTTATGATCGGCTCCCGTAAAACAAAAAACAGCGCCGTAGCTAAAATGCCGACAATGACACAGCATTTTTTTGTATACCGTTCCACGGAAACAAACCGCTTGTGATCTCCAGAACCATAGTTATATCCCAGAAGCGGCTGCACTCCGTTTGCCAGTCCCATCTGTAAAAATGTGATAAACATGTTTGCCTTAAACACGATGCCGATCGCAGCCACCTGCAGCGGATCGCCGGTCTGTCCGACAAAAAAAGTATCTGCCATGTTGTATACAACTGTTACCAGACTGCTGATCACACTCGGGATCGCCATCTTTGCAACCGCCTTCGGGACGGGAAGGCTGCTCATCAGTTCATTTTCGTTCATTTTTTCTCCTTTCTTTCGGTGGTTTTTCATGAAAAAACGCTTTCACACGAATTACCATTTCTACACCGATATATACATACTTTAACGGGGGCAGTTTAGTCAGAATCCAGATTTTCCAGCATTTTCTGTGCCACTCTCAAAAAGATTTCTTTTTCCTCTTTTGAAATTCCCCGCAGGAGCAACGCTTCGGACTCTTCAATCTCTGCGCGAAGCGCATCTTTGATGCCTGCCGCTTTGTCCTGAAATACGATTCTTTTATAGCGGGCGTCATTTTCCTCCGGCACGCGGTCAAGTATTATTTGTTTCTAAAAATTCTATTTCGCGAGACCTTTTTCCTGATTTTGGAAGCTTAATAACATGCATCCTGCTATCCTCAATATATAATGGGCGAAAGTTCCTTTGTCCAAGTCTCTTTCGCCCATTTCTTCTTTCTTTTTAACATTTTCACAGCCATTTCGGGCGAAAACATCTTCTGTTCTCCTGTTTTCGCCCTGATTTTTTCATTTTCGTGGGCTATTGGCTTCATCCTTATAACGCTTTCGCCCATTCTCTTCTAAATTTTCATTAAACTGCGATAAAAATGGGGGAATCTCTTTCGTTTTCACTTCATTTCACCCATTTCTTCCTTTTTATACCCCCTGCACGATTTCATTTAAGAAATACGCGTGCACCCTTGCATCTTCACTCACTTCCGGGTGAAAACTGAGCGCAAGCTGGTTTTTGTAGCGGACTGCTACCGTATTGCCATCCACTATCGCCAATGTCTCTACCTGCGGATCTAAAATTTCATCAATGTATGGTGCACGGATAAAATTCATCCGGTAGGTTCCAACGTGTGCGATCTCAGCATCCGTGACAAAGCTTCCGAGCTGTCTACCATAGGCGTTGCGCTTCACGCTTACCGGCAGGGTTTTTAAATACGCTCTGTCATCGTTGGAAACACGCTCTGCTAAAAGGATCAGCCCTGCGCAGGTCGCAAGCACCGGTGTACCCGCTTCGATCAGTTCTTTTAACTGGTCATACATGCTAAGGTCTCTAAGCAGTTTTCCCTGTACCGTGCTTTCACCTCCGGGAAGCACGATCCCCTGCAGTCCGCCATTCTGCACAGCCTCTTCCAAATCCTTTTTCTGACGGATCAGGAATGTATCTGCACCAAGCCCGTCAAGCATCGCCTGATGCTCCGCAAATGCGCCCTGCACCGCAAGGATTCCGATTGATACTTTTTCTGACATGATAATCTCCGTTCTTGCGCTGTTTTTTGCACATCTCAAGTTTGTGCGTAAGTACAAATCTTGCGTGTGAAAAATCTTATTTTTCACACTAATCTCCATTTCTGAACAATTTATTTCCCACGCTCTGCCATAAGCAGCTGTATCTCGTCCTCGTTGATGCCGACCATCGCTTCTCCTAAATCTTCAGATAACTCTGCAATCAGTTTTGCATCATTGTAATTGGTCACTGCCTGTACGATTGCTGCTGCACGTTTTGCCGGATTGCCGGATTTGAAGATACCGGAACCTACAAATACGCCCTCAGCGCCAAGCTGCATCATCAGTGCCGCATCTGCCGGAGTTGCCACACCGCCTGCTGCAAAGTTTACAACCGGAAGTTTTTTGTGGTCATGCACATATTTTACAAGATCATATGGAACCTGAAGCTGTTTTGCTGCCTCGAAAAGTTCATCTTCACGTTTTGCCGCAACTGCCGCGATCTCGGAGTTGATCAGTCTCATATGATGTACCGCCTGAACCACATCACCGGTTCCCGGTTCCCCTTTGGTACGGATCATCGCTGCACCCTCAGCGATTCTTCTGAGTGCCTCTCCTAAATTTTTTGCTCCGCAGACAAACGGCACCTGAAATTTTGTCTTGTCAATGTGGTAAACATCATCTGCTGGAGAAAGCACTTCACTCTCGTCAATGTAATCGATCTCTAATGCCTGTAAGATCTGTGCCTCCGCAAAATGACCGATTCGGCATTTTGCCATAACCGGAATGGAAACCGCACCCTGGATCTCCCTGATCAGCTTCGGATCACTCATTCTTGCCACACCGCCTGCCGCTCTGATATCCGCCGGGATCCGCTCTAATGCCATAACCGCACATGCTCCTGCTGCCTCTGCGGTTTTTGCCTGCTCGGCATTTGTGACATCCATGATGACACCACCCTTTAACATCTGTGCCAGTTCACGGTTTAATTCATACTGCTCTTTTGTATTATTTATATTACTCATAACTAACTCCTTTTTCAGACAACCAGTTTGATTTTCTGCGCAGTTTTTCAAACAGTTACTCTGTATCAATTTCTTTCCGGATCCTGATGTTATGAAGTATAAGAAAAAACTGGACGCATGAAAACATCCAGTTTTTTCTTTTTCAGCCATGCCAGTTTGTAATTAACATGATCTGAGCATTCATTTTTTATTTCAATCCATGATACCATATCAGCACCAATAAATCTTCTATGCCCGGACTGCCCAGCGCATCTTCGTAGACCGCGCTCTTCCATTCTGTGCACATTCCTGTGCACTCGGTCTTACAACATCTTTTGAATAATCTGCATAAATTCCTGCCCGATAGCCTTCTTTTAATGCTTTTTTGACCAGTTTATCCTCCCCGGAATGAAACGTGAGGATTGCCACACGTCCCCCTGGTTTTAAGGCGTCTGGCAGTTTTTCCATGAATTCATATAAGACCTCAAACTCACGGTTCACATCGATGCGGAGTGCCTGAAATGTACGCTGACAGGTCTTTTTGATCGTGTCTTTTTTTTCTTTTTCCGGCAGAAAATCCAGTGTTTTTTCAATCACTTCGCGCAATTTTGTCGTCGTGTCGATCCGGCTGCCCTTTCGTATCTCGTCGGTGATCGCCTTCGCAAGCTCCTCACAGTAAGGTTCATCGGAATTTTCATAGAGCATTCCGGCAAGTTCCTCCCTTGTGATGGTATCAAGACGTTCTGCCGCGCTGATTCCTGCTTCCTGATTTAAGCGCAGGTCAAGTGGGCCATCCACCTTAAATGAAAATCCACGCTTTGGATTGTCGATCTGCATGGAAGATACACCCAGATCCGCTAAAATGAAATCAAAACCGCCGACTTCTTTTGCGATCTCATCGATCGTACAGAAATTCTGCAGCCGGATCGTCAGGATATCCTCTCCGTACCCGAGTTCTTCCAGTCTCTTTTTCGTCTTGGCGGACTCCTCCGGGTCAACATCGGTTGCATAGATATGCCCCTGTCCGTTCAGACAGGCAAGCATTGCTTTTGTATGCCCTCCATATCCTAACGTTGCATCAAAACCGGTCTCGCCCGGCTGGATCTTTAAGGTATCAAGGATCTCCTGCACCATAATGGAAATATGCATTCCTGCCGGCGTATTTCCCTTTTTGATGACATGTTCAATCGTATCCTGGTATTTTTCCGGCTGAAGTTCTTTATACTTTTCCTCGAACTTCTTCGGGTATTTTCCTTTATAACGTACACGCCTTTTGTGCGGTGTCTGCTGTTCCTGTTCCATATGTCTGTCCTTTCTGTTTCCAAATCATGGTTTCAAAAAATATTTCTTATGATGATCTCAAAACCATCCTTTTCCATGAACAACTAATGTCTTTCATTATAATTGCTGGATTGGAACAATTCAATGCCTGATTGCTTTGCGCATTATAAAAAATCCCACAACACAAAAAATGCCCTCTTCTGAGAGACATTTACCCGCCTGCTTAGAAAATATGAAGTGACCCCACATTTGTAGCAACGTGGATTTACCTGTATACTAGAGTTTGACAAGAACAAAGGTAACAGGGATTACCGCATACAAAAGGAGATCACTCATATGAAAAGAATACTAAAAATCGGCATGGATGTCCATACCACAAATTACACATTATGCGCAATGGAACCAATCATCGGTGAGGATGACCGTGTATTTGCAACAATCAAGGTAACACCGGATTATAAAAATATTTTGATGTTTATTGAAAATCTGAAATTGAAACTTGGATTGAACGATGAATACGATATCCAGTGTGGGTATGAGGCGGGGTGTCTGGGATATTCGCTTTATAATCAGTTAACTGCCGCAGGCATAAAATGTGTGATACTTGCACCAACAACAATGCTTACACCACAAGGCGTGAGAATTAAGACGGATATGCGGGACGCATATATGATTGCCCAATGCTTGTCATATGGTGGTTACCATGCTGTTTATATTCCAACAGAGGATGACGATTCTGTAAAAGAATATCTCCGCATGAGGAATGATCATAAGCTTGCTTTAAAGAAAATCAAACAGCAGATCAACGCCTTCTGCATCAGACATGGATTTTGCTACGATGGGACAAAATGGACTCTGTCACATCTGAAATGGCTGAAGAAACTCGAAATCACAAATGGATTGTATCGAGAGACGCTTGACGAATACATGGCATCATACGAAGAACAGGAAGCCAAGATTGAGAGATACGATAAACGGATTGGGGAAATCGCTGAACAGACAAGATATCATGACAAAGTCAAAAAACTTGGATGCTTCCTTGGAATAAAAACACATACGGCATTGTCATTGATTGTTGAAACTGGAGATTTCGAAAGATTTGCAAAAGGAAACCAGTATGCATCATACCTTGGACTTGCTCCAGGAGAAAACTCAAGTTCAGACAATATACACCGACTTGGAATAACCAAAGCAGGAAACAGTCATTTGAGACAGCTGCTGATAGAGGCATCTGGTGGAATCTGTAAGGGTGCTGTGGGGCATAAGTCAAAAGAATTAAGAGCAAGACAGAATGGTAATACGGCTGAGGTAATAGCATATGCAGACAAAGCGAATACGAGATTACGGAGCCGATACTATAAATTTATAAGACATGGCAAGAAAAGAAATGTGGCAGTAGCCGCAATAGCAAGAGAACTGGCATGTTTTGTATGGGGTATGATGACAGATAATATTGAAATGAAAGCAGCGTAGAGGTATATCATAGTCATCTGCCAGTCAAGGGTGCAGGCACCGCTGAGGCGGCTGAGCCCTTGACAGCCAGCTGCCGATGATAAAATGGTAGTCAAGCAGAAAAAGCAGCAATGTGCAGCTGTTTCTGCCACAATGTAACAAGTAAACAATCTGACAGTATTAGAAAAGAGCTGTGGTCACTGTAAGGTCTGGGTTATCTACGTCCTTTCTATGTGCGCATATGAAACACTGTGATCCACGCTTTTAGATCGTAGAACCCAATGGCGGACCATTAGCCTGTAGGTAAGCAATCCACGTATAACAGAGTGGCCAACTGCCGGGGACTGTTAAACTAGGGCTCTTTTCCAATGCTGTCAGGAAAACAAATGTGACTGGGGTTAAGAAAAATTTCTTGAAATTAACTCTTGACAAAAGTCACTTCATAACAGAAAAGAGCATTTTTACTTCATCTGAAATTGTATTCACTGACAAACTGCATGTAATCTCAAATTACATGTAATCCCAAATTATATGTAATCCCAAATTACATGTAATCCTAAATTACATGTAATCCTAAATTACATAGAATCCCAAGTTTACACCATCATCCATATCTACTAGATATTCAGCAGATCACTAAATACTTTCAGTGCACCGTCTGTCTCATGTGCAAGAACACGTTTTGCAAGGACTTTACCAAGCTGAACACCTTCCTGGTCGAAGCTGTTTACATTCCATAAGAATCCCTGGAACATAATCTTATTCTCGAAGTGTGCTAATAACGCACCAAGAGAACCAGGATTTACCTGATCACCGATAATGATGCTGGATGGGCGGCCGCCCTCGAAGTTCTTGTTGCGGTTCTCATCGGATTTACCACATGCAAATGCAACGATCTGTGCTGCAACGTTTGCACACAGTTTCTGCTGGCTTGTGCTGTCCTGGATCACAACATCGGTTCCGATCTGGTTATTCTTAAATCCAACGAACTGAAGTGGAACAATGTCGGTTCCCTGATGTAATAACTGGTAGAAAGAGTGCTGTCCATTTGTTCCTGGCTCACCAAAGATCACCGGGCCTGTCGGATAGCTGACCGGCTCACCGAAGCGGTTTACAGATTTACCGTTTGACTCCATGTCAAGCTGCTGTAAATGCGCAGGGAAACGGTTTAATGCTTGGGAATATGGCAATACTGCAGTGCAAGGATAACCTAAAACGTTTCGCTCATATACACCGATCAGTGCATCAAGCATCTCAGGGTTCTTTAATACATCTTCATTTGCGGAAAGTTTATCTTCGGCTGCTGCACCCTCTAAGAACCGTGCAAATACTTCCGGTCCGAATGCCAGGGATAAAACGGCTCCGCCGACTGCGGAAGTGGAAGAGAAACGTCCTCCGATATAGTCATCCATGAAGAAAGCTGCCAGATAGTCATCGCTCTTTGCAAGCGGGGATGTCTCACTGGTAACTGCGATCATATGTTTCGAAGCATCTAATCCTGCTTTCTTTAATGCGTCTTTTACGAAAGATTCATTTGTTAATGTCTCAAGTGTGGTACCTGATTTGGAAACCAGTACGAAAATAGAGTGTGCCACATCAATGGAATTTAAAACTGCTGCTGCATCATCCGGGTCAACGTTGCTGATGAATTTTGCTTCCATCTTGAATGTGTTGTTTTTCTTTGCCCAGTTTTCTAATGCAAGATACATAGCACGAGGACCAAGATCACTGCCGCCGATACCGATCTGAACAACTGTTGTAAACTTCTCACCTGCTGCGTTTGTGATCTCGCCTGCATGTACTTTGTTTGCAAAATCAGCAATGCGATTCTGCTGCTCTACATAAAAAGCACGTTTGTCCACGCCGTCAGCGTTTACTGCATCACCAAGCTGTCCACGTGTCATATGATGAAGTACCAGACGTTTTTCACCGGTATTTACAACTTCACCATTGTAGAGAGCCTTAAATTTCTCTGCAAGCTGTGCCTCTTTTGCAAGTTTTACGAGTGCATCAAGCACATCATCATCAACAGCTTTTGCTGCATAATTGTAAGTAAATCCCTCAGCCATAGGAATGCTGTAATTTTTTACACGCTCTGCACCGTTCTCGCCTGACATTACTTCTGCAAGGTTTACGCGGGAAGCCTTTGAAAGTTCCTTATAGGAATCAAGGGTGTCTAAGTTGTTCCAGGTAATCATAATGTCCTCCTTGTTTTTCAGAGAGAAATACCCGCTCCATAAGAATCGCGCATTTTCCTCCATAAATATATTTTTAGGTACTTAAAATTTTTTTAGCTTAAGTGATTATACTATTAAATATCTGCAAGTTCAAGCCTCTGCCTTAAGATCGCGAAAAATTACTAAAAAAATTAAAAAATTGTGCACTTACGACCATGTCTGTAATTTTCAGACGGACATTATTTTCCCTTTTTGAACGATGTTTTTTATCTGCAGATCTTTATCCAGCAATAGCAGGTTTCCATAATTTCCAACTGCAATCTTACCGTAATCTTTCTCCACACCGATCGATTCCGCAGGATTTTCAGTTGCTGCCAGGACTGCATCCTCGAGCGGGATTCCCATATTCAGTACACAGTTTTTCATGCAGTCAAACAGGTTTGTGACACTGCCTGCGATAACACCCGGATCTTTTGTCAGGACGGCTTTTCTGCCTTTTACGGTCACGCCCTGCCCGCCAAGCTGGTAGTCCCCGTCCAAAAGTCCCGTAGCTTCCATACTGTCTGAGATCAGAATGACTTTATCTGCCCCGAAAATGCGGAATGTCGTTCTCACCATCGCCGGATGGATATGAATACCGTCTGCGATCAGTTCCACCTCGGCTCCTGCCTCAAGTGCCGCTATGATGGGTCCCGGCTCCCTGTGGTTGATCCCCGGCATGGCATTATAGAGATGTGTCATATGTCCCACGCCTTTTTCCAATGCCTCGCGCGCCGTATCGTAATCACTGCAGGTATGCGCGATAGAGATTTTTACCTGGTCATGGCACTGTTCGATAAATTCCATCGCACCTTTTTCTTCCGGTGCGATATCTACCAGTTTGATCAGCCCGCCGCTTCTCTCCTGCAGACGCAGAAACATTTCTTTATCTGCCGGCATAATATATTCCGGGTTCTGTGCCCCGGCTTTTTTTAGATTGATAAACGGTCCTTCCATATTGATGCCGACTAAATCTGCTCCGGTATCTTCTTTGTAATCTGCCGCCTTGTCCATGACATGTCCTAAGATTTCTTCATTATAGGACATTGTCGCCGGGCAGATGGCAAGAACACCATTTTTTGCCTCATATTCTGCTATTTTTAACAGTTCTTCTTTCGATGCCTGACAGAAATCATAGCCTACCGCCCCATGAAAATGAATATCCACAAGTCCCGGTATCGCATACATGCCTTCCCCGTCGATCACATCCTCATCTGTGACAGTAATCTGACCGTTCTCTGCGATCTCTGCGATCCGTTCATCTTCGATCCTGACATCTTTCTTTTCAAACTTATGATCTTCTGTATAAACCAATGCATTTTTTATGATCATTTTGGATTTTCCCCCTTTTAAATCTCCGAAAGTGCATCCTCATCTGCGATCAGTGTGAAATCCGGATGCATCTGCAGAATGGATGCCGGGACTTCCGGTGTGACCGGTCCGGTAAATGCTTTTTTGATGATATCCGCCTTGTTTTTTCCATTTGCGATCATGATGACTTTCTTTGCCTGTACGATTGGCAGGATACCCATGGTATATGCCTGACGCGGAACTTCATCCTTACTCTCAAAAAATCTCTTGTTTGCCTCGATCGTGCTCTCCGTCAGTTCCACACAGTGTGTATTTTTTTCAAAATGATCCGCCGGTTCGTTAAAACCGATGTGTCCGTCCAGACCAATTCCAAGAAGCTGCATATCAATACCACCGGCTGTTTCTATGATCTTGTCATATTCCCTGCAGACTTCCTCACTGTTAAGATTTTCTCCGTTTGGAATGAAAATGTGGTCTTCCCTTACATTTACATGTTTAAACAGATTTTCCTGCATAAAACTCCAGTAGCTCTGTTCGTGGTTTCTTTTGATTCCTCTGTATTCATCCAGATTGATCGTTGTAACTCCGGAAAAATCAACCTCACCGTTGTTATATGCTTCCACAATCTTTTTATATGCCCCCACAGGTGAACCACCGGTAGCAAGTCCCAAAACCGCATCCGGTTTTAAATTTACCTGTCCTAAAATCATATTTGCCGTCTTTACAGAAACCTCATCATAGTTTTTTACTTTAATAATTCTCATGTTGTTTTCCTCCCTCTCCTTACTGGTATGAATCATATGACATCATAAAACGCTCTTTTACCGGCTTTGTATCAACCCCACATAACAGGCAGCACATGATACATGCGCCATATACCGGTGGATAGTCCGGAACGTCTAATTCAATATCCGGATGCAGCATCTCTTTTAACATTTCCCGGAATGCCGGTTTCTGTTTTAAAATTCCGCCGGATGCAACCACATATTTTCCGACATCATAATGATCCACGGCAAAATTGATAAGTTCTGCTAAACATGCTGCATTGTTCTTTAAAATCGGCTCTGCGATTTTATCCCCATTTTCATATGCCAGAAATACGCACGGCGTAAATGAAGCGATATAGGACTGGTTTTTACTGTAGATGTCCTGGATGCTCTCCCATACCGTATTCCCTAATTTTTCCTCAACAAGATCCGTCAGTATTGTATGTTCTCCGATCCCGTCCCTTGCATCCTGCGCTGCACAGATCGCATCCCGTCCGATGTGATAGCCGCTGCCGCCTTTATCAAGCAGATATCCCCGCCCGCCAAAATGCTTTAAATTTCCATTCTGGTTTGCGTAAATGATCATTCCGGTTCCGCTGATTGCAGCCACACACCGGTCAAGATTTTTTCCACAGGCAATGACGTTACGGATGTCATTTTCGCACTGGATTTTTACCTTCGGATATTTTTCTTTTAACATCTTTTTGATCTTTGATGTATTGTTTCCGGAATCTAATCCTGCAGCACCCACAAAGATTCCACTGATCTTCCCCTTGATCTTCATGAGCGTATCAATGCCAAGCTGCAGGATGTTCATTGCCTCCTCCATTCCTACCGTATTCGGATTGCAGCCGTCAAGGACGATCCTGTTTAAAATTCTTCCGCTTTCCGAAAATAAAACAAACTCTGTTTTCGTTCCCCCGCCATCGATTCCGATCATCATCTTTTCACTGTCACTGTTTTCACCGATCAGCGTATCGATGGAAACATCTAAAATCTCTGAGATCACACAAAGATTTTCGATACTCGGGCAGGACTGTCCACACTCCCATTTGGATACCGCCTGTGGGCTGATTCCCAATTTTTCCGCAAATTCATATTGATTCAGTCCTCTTTTATTCCGGTATGTTTTGATGTTTTCCGCCATTGTCATGATATCAAACATTTCGCATCCCCCATCTCGTTTTTCTAATTTCATTATAAAAACTAATGGTTGATTTTTCAAGCATGTGCCGGTTGTTATTTCTTTTTACGCATCAACTATCAGTTGATATTGAACAAAGAGTCGCTTGCGACTCTTTCGCGCCCTGGCGGTGCTGTTTACAGCTAACTTCTACTCCGCGAGATGCGCATCCCGCCCGGAGGGCTTTTTAATTCATAGGACGTAATTTCCTATGAATTAAAAAAGCAGAGCTGACATCGTACATGAATACAAAAAATCCGGGCAGCAACACCCGGATTTTTTTATGGTCTGGATACTTAGTCCATATAGGCACCCTTCATCGCGCTGGTCGCATGCTGTGCATACAATTTTAACAGACCACTCTTATATTTGCTGGTAAAACCTTTCCAGTTCTTTTTACGTTCTTCTAAGATCTGTGCGATCTCTTCCCCGGTCTTTTCCTCGCCTTTGACACCTACGATCGCAAGACGGCGGTTCTCAACATCAAGTTCAATGAGATCTCCCTCTTCCACAAATGCGATCGGGCCGCCGGCTGCTGCCTCCGGAGATACATGTCCTACGACCGGTCCTCTGGATGCGCCGGAAAAACGTCCGTCTGTGATCAGTGCAACGCTGGCTGCAAGTTTCGGGTCGGAGCAGATTGCCTCGCCGGTGTAGAACATCTCCGGCATACCGCTGCCTCTCGGTCCCTCGTAGCGGATAAATACGGCATCTCCCGGTACCACTTTTCCCTTCAGGATCGCATCGATCGCTTCTTCCTCGCTGTCATACGGTTTTGCGTTTAATCTTGCATGGAACATTTCTTTCGGGCAGGCAGTGTGTTTAATGACTGCTCCCTCCGGTGCAAGGTTGCCGCGCAGGATTGCGATGCTTCCCTCTGTACCGATCGCATGGTCAAAATCAGCGATGATATCGGTACGTTTGATCTCTTTTCCGATCAGTGCGGATTTCTCTTTTAAGATCGCATCACAGTGCTCGTAGAAACCGTTCTTTTTTAACTCTTCTAAATTTTCACCGAGTGTTTTTCCGGTAACTGTCATCACATCAAGGTGGAGCATGCTCTTGATTTCTTCCATGACTCTCGGCACACCGCCTGCATAGTAGAAATACTGTGCCGGCCAGTCTCCTGCCGGGCGGATGTTTAGCAGATAATGTGCACCGCGGTGCATTCTGTCAAAAGTATCCGCATCAATTTCAAAACCAAATTCATGTGCGATTGCCGGAATGTGCATGACCGCGTTGGTGGAACCTGAGATTGCAGCATGTACCATGATCGCATTCTCAAGACTTTCCATTGTGACGATATCTTTTGCAGCAATTCCCATTTCAACTAATTTCATTAACTGTTTTCCGGCATCATAGGCAGCCTTTTTTAATTCCGGTGCAGTTGCCGGCATCAGTGCTGTTCCCGGAAGCATCAGTCCAAGTGCTTCAGCCATAACCTGCATTGTGGAAGCGGTTCCCATGAAAGAACATGCGCCACAGCTTGGACATGCATTGTGTTTGTAATAGCGGAGCTGCTCTTCCGGGATCTCACCACGCTCATACTGCGCGCTGAATTTTCCGATCTGCTCTAAGGTTAAAAGCTCATTGATCTTACAGCCCGGATCATTTTCCACATATTCCGGTTTTACAACCGTTGCTTCCATAACACCACCGGTCACAACGATCGCGCTCATCTCTTTTAAACGGCCGATACTCATAAGCATCGCCGGCATTGCCTTGTCACAGCTTGCGATAAAAACACCACCATCAAACGTTGTAGCGTTTGCCTGCGCCTCCACAAGGTTTGTGATCGCATCTCTGTGTGCTAAAGAATAATTGATTCCATCGTGTCCCTGGGACATTCCATCGCACATATCTGTTGCATAATAACGCGCTGCTTTTCCGCCGTTTTCATCAACACCTTTTACTGCTTCTTCCACAAAAATATTTAAATGGCTTGAACCAGGATGGCTGTTTCCATAAGTACTCTCAATGATGATCTGTGGTTTGGAAAGCTCCTCCGCCTTCCATCCCATACCCATACGAAGCGGGTCCATCTCCGGTGCAAGTTCTCTTACTTTCTGACTTCTTAATTCCATGATAGCCTCCATTCCTGCGCTGTTTTTTTGCGCATCTCAAGTTTGTGCGTAAGCACAAATCTTGCGTGTGAAAAATCTTATTTTTCACACTAGCCTCCATTCCTGCGCTGTTTTTTACTGTGAAAATCTATAATATACTAAATTTCATGCTCTGTGACTGCTCTGTCATTACCGTTTCTTCTACACGAAGAAAGAAATGATCAGTGCAACGATAAATCCGGTTCCACCAACCAATGTCTCCATGATCGTCCAGGTTTTTAACGTTGTCTTCTCGTCAAGTCCGATCAGTGATCTTACCAGCCAGAATCCGGAATCGTTAAAGTGTGAGCAGACTGTCGCTCCACCGGCAACTGCTGCAACCACACATGCAAGATACATCGGTGATAAGGATGCGATCTCCGGCATTGCTGCTACAATTCCTGCTGCCATGGTCATTGCTACGGTTGCAGAACCTACACAGATTCTTACCAGTGCTGCAACTAAAAATGCTACAATAACGATTGGAAGATTTATGGATGCCACAGCATTACCAATGATCTCACCTAAGCCGGAGTACTGTAAAATATAACGAAGTACACCACCACATGCTGTCACAAGAAGGATCAGTCCTGTCGGCTCTAAAGATTTTGTGAGGATCTTCTCTAATTCCGGCATCGTGTATCCATGTCTTGTTCCAAGGATGAACATTGCGGCTAATGTTGCGATCAGAAGTGCTGCAAACGGCTGTCCTAAAAAGTTAAATAACGGTGCCACTCCTGCCAATGCCGGAACCACGCCTGCAACAGATTTCAATATGATAAGTACCAGAGGGATCATGATGATGGTAACGACCGATGCAAAACTCGGAAGTTTGGATTCATCAATATCTTCCTGGTTTGCGATCTGATCCGGAACCGGAACATAAAATTTCTTTCCGCAGATAGCTCCCCAGACCGGACCTGCAACGATCATTGCAAAAAATCCACAGCATACACCGACTAAAATAACCCATCCAAGTTCCACATTTAACATTGTGGCAACTAATACCGGGCCAGGTGTCGGCGGGATAAATGCGTGTCCTACGGCAAGTCCTGCTAAAAGCGGGATCGCATAAAACAGGGAAGATTTCTTTGTTCTTTTTGCAAGAGAAAATGCAAGTGGAATTAAAATGATAAGTCCTGCATCAAAGAATACCGGGATAGAAATAACAAGGCCGGTGATTCCAAGCGCCCATGCAGCCTTCTCATCCCCAAATTTCTTTACCATTGTAACTGCTAAAGTCTGTGCTCCACCCGATGCTTCAAGTATCGCACCGAACATGGAACCGAGTCCTACCAGGAGGGCAATTCCCTTTAGCGTGTTTCCTATACCATCGTCCACCGCCGTTACGATTTCTTCAAACGGCATTCCTGCGATCAGTCCGATTGCAATCGCACCGATTAAGATCGAAAGCATTGCGTGAACCTTAAATTTGATGATCAAAACTAACAACAATGCCAGTCCGATAATTGCTGCGATAACCAGCCGGGTTGTATCTAATTCTGCGACGTTACCCATGATATACCTCCTTATTGATATTTGTATGACGTCTGATGTTTCATTACGATTATTGTATTTTATTGATCATTTTTTGTCAATACATCTGATGTCTAGTTTGTTAAAACCTCTCTTTTAGACAAAAAAACAAGGTGTTTTCCTAAAAAAGCACCTTGTTTTTTGTATATTTTTCCGATATTGCATCATGTCATATGACGTCTTACCAGTTTTTGGAGTTTTTGTCCCTTACTCATTTTTTTGCTGCGCCTTTGCCTGTTTTTTCAAAATCATCTGACGATTATAATTGAGGTGCATGATCATCGCATATTTTGCACCCGCACTGTCTCCATTTAAGATTGCATCCGTGATCGCACGGTGGGTATCAATCGTTTCGTCTTTTAACTGGCGGTGTGTCAGGTTCACGAACGTGATGACCGCCGACTGAATGATCGGTACCAGTTTCTCAATGACTTTATTTTTGCTGCACCGCGCAATGTAAGTGTGAAATTCCACATCTTTCTGCAGATGGTTCTCCCCGGCAAGATACAGATTTTCCACCTCATCACACAGCCGCTTTAACTCCGCCTTTTCCTCGTCCGTCGCGTTTTCACTTGCCAGCATGGCGATCTCCGGCTCTAACATCAGGCGCACATTGCAGAGGTCTAACGCCAGTTCATATTTGTCCGTAAACCCTGAAAGCCCTAACGGATCATCCTCTAAGCGGTTCGTCCCGATCACATAAGTCCCGGAACCCCTGCGGACCTCAAGCACACCTTTGGAAACCAGGCTTTTTACCGTCTCCCGCACTGTGCTCCGCCCAACGCCGAACAGCTCTGCCAGTTCAAACTCATTTGGCAGTTTCTCACCTATTTTCACCGGCGTATGCAAAATATAATCCATCAGTTCTTCTTCCACATGCGGTGCTAATAATTCCCGGCTCTTTTTTTCCATATTGTATTATTTTCTCCTTTGTCCTGTGTGATGCATAAAGACATCATACCACTTTTTGCCGGATGTTTGAACGCAAAATTTTTAACGTGCCTTCGCAAAATAGTCATTCAAAATTTCCTTGATGTAGTGATAGCGTCTTGCATAAGAGTTTTCCACACGGATGATCTGCATATGATGCGCCTTACAGATCTCATTTTTCTGTCTGTCCCGCTCCCGTACCACTTCATCCTCAAAATGCTCCTTGCCGTCGAGTTCGATCGCAAAAACGGGCAGCTCGCTTTTTCCCCTCTTTTCATAGACAACAAAGTCGAATCTTCCCATATAAAACAGATTATCATAAGTGACATTATCCCGGAACACCTGGGATATGGCAACCTCTTTGTGGATCGTATATTTATTCCGGGTGAGCCAGATATTTTCCAGCGCATGTGTCAGGTTTTTCATAAATGCCGCTTCTGTTTCCGTGGAAAACGGCTGGATTCCAAGTGCTCTCGAACTGATATGCTTTTCCGTAATTTTGGATTCCCCGTTCATTTTCACATACTGCACCAGCTCGTACAGATCATCATCCTCATTTCCCTGATGAAGGCGCTCCAATTCTTTCCCGTCCGCAAGAAGGATCAGCTTGTCCTTCGCCCGCGACGTTGCAACATTGATCAGTTCCTTATTATTTTTGAGCCAGTCATAAGTTCCCTTTCCAGTCCGGTCGCTTAACGCCGTGGAAAACAGCACCACATCCTTTTCGTCTCCCTGAAATGCATGTACCGTTCCGCACACGACATGCTCAAATCCGTTTTCTTTGATCCCTCGCTCGATCAGTATCCGCTGATTCACAAACGGTGTGATGACAGCAATACTTTTATCAGGATTTTCCCCCGCATAGCGCATGATCTCCTCCACCTCTGCCGGAGAGGTATTCTTCATGTCACCTGGCCCGCCATCCACATTGACATAGACAAGCGGCTGTCTTTCCCTGCTGTCAGACTGCACCTGAAGTTTGGAGTTATAATATTTTTTATTGTTAAAGTCTATGATTTTTTTATTACAGCGGTAATGATTTCGCAAAAGTATCTCATCGCTGACCGCATCACAGGCAAGATATGTCTTATAAATGGAATTTTCGCGGTAATCATATTCATCCGCAACATGGTATTTTCTGCGCAGTTTCCGGTTCGTGAGTTCGTCCAATAAAATAACCGGCTTTAACTGCTGCGGATCTCCCACCAGCATCAGTTTTTCACCCCGGATGATTGGCACAAGTGAGACCGCAACATTGCACTGGCTCGCCTCATCCATGATTGTCATGTCAAACAGCGGTTCCGGTTCACCCAGTTTATGGGAAGAAATGCAGGTCGTTATCATGATTGGAAATACCTTCTGCAGCTTCTTTACATTCTCCGATTTCTGCAGATACTTGTTAAATGCTGCTGCCTGCTCATTCACATCTTCATCATCATCTAAAATTTTCCGTAAATCCTGAAACCTGTTACTTTCCAGCTCCTTGATGTATTTTGCGGAGGTATAATACAGATAACTGTAAAATTCATCCTCATTGCGGTCTAATAGAGCCATTGCATCCCGCTCAGATATCTCACCGATCTTCTGGATTTTTTCATCCAGATTCCGCAGCTGACGCCCCTGCAGATCCGTATGGAAATGAAAGAGCGTCGCCACATTTTTCATCCGTTCCTGATACTCCATGACCTGCGTTAACGTTTCTTTGCGCTCCGTCAGGTCTAAGACTTCCTCATATTCCTTTAACCTGCCGGAAAGCTGTTTCGCCCGGTCAATTCTATCACCTTTTCGACGATCTAACGTGGAAGAAAATACTTTAATGCCATGCACCTCTCTCCGCAGCTGGTTGATGTAACAGATACATTCTTTTACTTTTTCCTGATTTCCAAGGCGCAGTACCGGAAATGCGACCCGTTTTCCCTTATAAGTCAGGGAACTTAATTTTTCAAATACATTGTTTATGGGTACATTGTTGTAAGACGCAAACAGTACCGTCATATTGTTAAAAAATGCCGTCACGATCGTGTTTAAGATCGTATTCGTCTTGCCGGTTCCCGGTGGTCCCTGAATATAGGCAAGCGGATATTTCATGGCATTGTTAATTGCAAGAAGCTGGTCAAGATTGATGTTCTGGTTTAACAGTGCGATCGGATATGCCTTCGTTCTTCGCGGACGTTCCAAAAGATCGCCGAAAAATGCCCGGATTGGAAAAGTCACCTGCTCTTTTTCGTACATGTCAAGAATCGCCTTATACTCTTCATGCAGATTTAATGCACAGTCCATGCCAAGTCCGATGACATAGGGCATGTCATCCACAACCGCCCGTGCACCGTTTTTTTCTGTAATCGCATCTTTTATCTTTTCAAGATTTTTTTCAAAATCGGATAACAGCTCATATTCATCCGCATCTAAATACCTTCGGATATTTTCCTGCTCTCCCCCTATGGTAAACTGCGTGCAGATCGTGATATCTTCATCCGGTTTAAATGCCTTGTTTTTTACATCCAGATTCAGATTCCGGTATGCCAGCACATACAATCCATTTTTTGTATGGATACTTAAAATATTCAGTGCCAGCTTTTGAATATGAAGCGTTTTCCCCTGTTGCGTGCCCCGGTTCATGCGCCGCTGAAAATTTGTCACGATCTCTTTAAACTGTTCCTCCGACAACTGATACTCCCCGTCACGCACCTGATCTCCGTCGATATAGCGCACCAGTTCATAATCGGTCGTATACGGCGTGGCATCCAGTTTGCTGCACATTTCCAGATAATTCAGTATTTTTAAATTTGCCGTGTTTGCAAAAAGGTTCTGGTAGCGTTCCGGGTGCAGCGCGATATCTTCGATCAGCCGCTCATTCTCCGGGCAGTACGAGCCTTCCACGATCTCGGTCGAGAGGATGGAATCGATATAGATCTTATCGTATCCCTCAATCGAGCACCGGTTGAGATGAAGTCCGTCCACTTTTAAAGTCTTGTTCCGTGGGTCTAAGTCCCGGATTCCGATCCAGTAGTTCGTGTGCCTGCCCTCTTTGTTCAGATATTCAATTTTCAGCCATTTTCCTTCGTGGATAGCTTTGAAGATATCTCTGTGTATACTGTTCATATGTTTTTGCCAGTCTTCCCAATCCTCCTCGCATACTCCGCCAGCTCCCGGTTCGCTTCATTTAACGGCCCAAACTCTTCCACCGCACAGATACATTTTTTACAGCTGTCAATCAGCCGCTTTGCCGCCTGCACCTTATCCTGTCCAACCGGGTAAAATGCCTTTTCTGCCACAACTTCTGAAGCAAGTGCCACTGCTGCCTTGTACTCTACATCATTTTCCTGCAGGATTCCCGCTGCAAACGGAATGTTTTCGCGCCACAGCCTGTTGTATACCGGGATGCCGCTGCCCGCACCACCGATCACAAAAAACTGTGGACTGACCGGATCTGGATTCTTCTTACCACATCCAAAATTTTTGCCAGAGCAATTCTCTGCACTAAAATCTCTCGAAACAACTGCCTTCTCATGTCCCGTACACAAAAAAATCTGCCCCGTCACCGGATCAAAACTCTGATCCGCCACCCCGTATAATTCCTGCACATAATTTCCGGCAAAAATCTCCTCCGGTGTGCCGACGCAGTCGATGCGGTCGCCTCTGACACAGGCGATCGTATCGGAAACTTTCTGCGCAAGGTCAAGCTCATGCAGTGACATAATGACCGCCATCTTTTTATCCCTTGCAAGCATGCGGATATTTGTAAGTATATCCATCTTAAAGCCCATATCCAGATAGGAGGTCGGCTCGTCTAATATCAGGATTTTTGTATCCTGACAGATTGCCCGCGCAAGCATCAGACGCTGGCGCTGTCCGTCGCTGATCTTCATGAAATCCTGATCCTGCACTTCACCTGCATGGACAAGCGCGATCGCCTCATCCACTTTTGCCCAGTCCTCTTTTGACAGGATGCCAAATCTTCCCGTATAAGGATAACGCCCGGAGGCAACCACTTCCCTGCCGCTCATCAGCTCCGTGCGGAGGCGTTCTGTCATGACCATGGACAATCGTCTGGAAATCTGGCTGTCTTTTAATTCATCCATGGATGCTTCGCCCAAAAATACGGTTCCATCCAGTTTCTTTAACTGCTTTGTAATCGTCTTTAAGATCGTGGATTTTCCGGAACCATTCGGCCCGATCAGTGTCAGTATCTCCCCCGGCCGGACAGAAAGATTCACATCCCCGATCAAAGGTGTTTTATCATAGCCGACAGTCAGATGCTCTGTGCGGATCTCCTGCATATATGACTACCTCCCCTCCTGTTTTCTCAACATTGCTGCGATCACGACCGGCACCAGAAACAGTGCCGTAACCGAGCTGATACTGATTTCCGTCGGCGCAAACACGGTTCTTGCAATTCCGTCACAAAAAAGTGTCACAACTGCACCACACAAAAAACACCCCGGAATCAGGATAATCGGGCGCGCTGTTTTTGTCGCCATCCTCACCAGATGCGGCACTGCAATTCCGACAAAGGAGATCGGTCCCGCAAATGCAGTCACGCAGGCAGACAGAAGGCTTGATAAAAGGATCATCGTGACCCTCAATACTTTTACATTGACACCAATATTTCTGGCATATGCCTCCCCCATCTGATATGCCCCGATCGGTTTTGCCAGACAAAAAGTCACAAGCACTGCTACACCGACGATCACGACGATCATTTTTATATTTTCCCATGTCATGCCGGAAAAACTTCCCATCGACCAGTTGTGAAGATTGACGATATTCGAATCGCTGGCAAATGTGACGCCAAAGTCCGTGATGGCGGAACAGATATAACCGATCATGATCCCACAGACCACCAGCAGCGACATTTTTGACACGCGAAATGAAATTAAAAGCACGAATCCCATGGCAAGCATGGAACCCACAAACGCAGCCATAACCATGCCAAAGGAACTGATCATAATGCCTTTTTCCAGCAGGAAAATCATGGTAAGTGCCACCACCAGTTTTGCGCCGGATGAAATTCCAAGCACATACGGTCCTGCAATCGGATTCTGGAAAAAGCTCTGGAGTAAAAATCCCGACACTGACAGTGCTCCTCCTAACAAGATCGCAGCAAGGATGCGCGGCAGTCTGATTTTCCACACGATCTGTGAAAATGTCTCATCTTTTCCACTTCCCGCAAGGATTGCAAACAGATCCGATGTGGATATGTCCACACTTCCCGCCCCGACATTCCATAAAAACAATACCGATAATATGATAATTGCAACAACAAAAGAGATGATATAACGTTTTTTCATGATTTCCTCTGGTTTATATGAATTCCTGTCAGTTGATTTTCTTCAAAAACCGGTACTCTGCATCCGTTTCCCCATTCAGTACCTTATTGAGATCCTCAATGAAATCACAGGTTCCACTGGTCTGCTGGTAAAAATTGTTTCCGGTTGTGTAGACCTGTCCTGATTTTACTGCTTTAAAGTCGGCAAACAGACTGTTTTTCTGTACCAGTTCAGCGATCGATGTCAGTTCTCCCTCTATTGTACCATTGTAAATGAGAATGTCAGCATCTTTTTCGGCCGCATAGAAATCTTCCATCTGCATTTTTAATGTGGAGAGTGCATTTTCCTCTTCCGGGACATAACCATTTAAGGAATAAGTGCCCCCCGCAAGTTCGATCATTGATGATACATAATCATTTGGTTTCCGTACCGTAATCGTTCCATCCGATGCAACTGCAAAAAATGCTACCGACAGCCCCGTTTTTTCTTTTTCCAAAATCGGCTCAATATGTGCTGCCTGCGCATCAAAAAACGCTTTGGCCTGCTGTTCTCTCCCGAACAAAACGCCAAAAAGCTTTATCCATTCGAGTCTTCCAAGCGGGTGCTTTTCATAGCTGGAGCGCTCGATCATGACCTTGATCCCAAGTTCTTCTAATTTTTCCTTCACTTCCGGGTTGTGCGTGATCATCGTATTTTCAATCGCAAACGTGCATCCACCGGAAAGTAAAAGTTCATAGTCAGGCGCACTATATTTCCCGGCATAGATCAGATTTCCCGCTGCCATCGCATCTGCCGCCTTTTTTACATACCAGTCTTTTTCTTTTACTCCTGTATATTTCAGATCGGAGACAGCACCGATCTGGCAGACTAAATCCATCACCGCACTCGACACCAGATATACATTTTCAAGCGGCTGTTGTAAAACTGTCACATCTGCCGGAACATCCGCCGGCACTTTGACACCTTTTGGCACAAGCAAAAAACGACCGTTATCCACGATCGTAATCAGCTTATAAGCACCATATTGTTCTACTTCAAACTGGTCGGCGTAGGATAACTCCATACGCCCATTGCAGTCTAAGTCTTTAAAACCTGCCGTTTCCGGAAATTGAAAAGTCAGGGTGTAATCAATCTCATGCGGCGTACTCATTGCCGTCGTATCACCGATCACATCCATCTCACATGGGATTCCATCAATTGGAAATGTGAATGTAGAGTTTCCACCTTCATTTTCATTGAGATATTTCTCCCCGTTCACGATCATGTAATCGTAATGCGTACTGCTCCATGTGATCGTCGCATATGCCACTCCATCCTTCACAGTAACTTTCGCCTGTGAATCCACAGTTGCTTTTCCGCTGCCGCCTTCTAATGTGACTTCCACCGTATATTCGCCATCCTCAGGAACTGAAACTTCTGTGCTGTCTGCCTGTTCTGCGGCATCATTTCCAGTCATGCTTTCTTCTGTTCCATCCTGATCTGCCGTTCCCTGCACATTTTCCTCTGCTGTCTGTGCATTTTCCTCTGTGACTGTACCTGCCGCTCCCTGTGCACTTTCCGTGGCTGTCTGACCAGCCCCGCCTTCTACTGCAGCGGCATTATTTTTTGCACCGCATCCCGTGAATATCTGCATGCACATCATTGCGGATAAGATTACTGCGGTCACTCTCTTTTTATTCATACAAATCTCCATTTATTAGTTATCTGTCTCCTGCGGATCAGAAACGCTTACTTTGTGATCGTACCACTCGCCTTTTGTGCCGAGGATTGCAAGATCAAATTCTTCATCTAATGCTTCTACCGGCACATCAAAACCATATACCTCGTCGGTGGTTCCATCACTGTATTTTACAGTATCCGTTGTCGGCTCTAAAATATCAGCACCGTCTTTTTTCGCATCATCTGCTGTTCCGACAAACAGATTTACAATTTTTTTTGAAACAAGGCTGATATGGATCGTCATTTTTCCGTTTTCTACGGTAAGGATACCACGTCCCTCATCTGCCTCATTTACATGAAACATGCTGCTGTCTGTATCAAACTTTGCGGTGTAAACACCATCCTCGAGAGTACCAACGGTACTCTCTGTGGTGGATGTTGACTCAAGGTTTCCAAGGGAATCAATTGCATCTTTTGTATGATCAATATAGATCTGCTGGATTGCTTCGATTCTTCCAAGTCCTGAAATCTGTGTATCAACGCTGTCAAAATATCCACTTGCTGTGAACTGGCTCTTCCAGGAATCTTCGTCGTCACCTGCCATATCGTTGTTTGCATGATCTCCTGCAACAACCATAAGAGGTCTTAAAACAACTTTTGTATAACCGGCTTCTTTTACTGCCTCAATCACATTTTCACATGCTGTCTCTTCCGGTTCACCCTCAACAGTTCCGATAAATACATTATCATAGGAAAGATCTTTCATCTGTGCTGCCATCTGGCTGTAGCTTACCTTTGCAGAATGAGAAGTTCCATGTCCCATAAATACGAATGCAGTTCCATCTTCTTTTGCTGCATCTAAAGAATCATATCCTGCTGTCTTTACTGCCTCTGCTGTAATTGCTTCTGCAACTTTTGCCTTATCCTCATTGATCACAGTTGCATCAGATCCTACTTCACCAAGCATTGGCTCTGCAACGGTAACTGTCTCAAATTTGTCTTTATAATTGTCAAGTGTCTCTACCAGCTCGTCATACTCTGCACCATGCATTAAGTGTGTCGGCTGAACAACAAGATTTTTTACTCCGTTGTCAACAGCTCTCTCTAATGCCTGATCCACATTATCAATCTTTTCGTCATCTCTTGCCTGTACATGGTTGATGATGATCTGTGCTGTAAATGCTCTTCTTACAGACCAGTCCGGATATGCTGCTTCCAGTGCTTTTTCGATTCCACTGATATCCTCGGCACGACTGTCGTTAAATGAGGTACCAAAACTTACTACAAGAAGTTCATTTTCTCCGATATTATCTTCATTTAACGGATCATCCTTTGAGGCATCTCCTGTATCTCTTCCGAAATAATCCGGATCTGCGTTCTCGCCGGAAACTAATTCCTTCTGTGCATCTGTCAATGCATCCCATGCCTCTTTTGCCTCTGCACACTGTGCGTCCGTATCATCATTTCTTGTCTGAACATAGATCGCATCGATCAGTTCTGCGACGTGATCGGCTGCCGCCTGATCGTCAACTTCCGTGCTCTCTACGGTTTCTGTTGCCTCTGTTTTCTCTGAAGATACTGTCTCAGAGGTTTTTGCTGTGTCTGTTGCTGCTGTGTTGCTGCTTCCGCATCCGGCGACCATACCTGTTGCAAGCGCTAATGTGGTAAGTAACGCGATAGTTCTTTTCTTCATAATGCTCTCCTTATTATAATATAATGTATCGTTCATAGTACACAGTGGAATTTTTCCACACAAAGAAACACTCCGCCTTATTTGAGGGCGGAGTAATAAGTCTGCATAAATAAGCTGACAATCTGACAGCCTACATTTACGGTACGACCAATTACTCGTGATCCGGGAAATATTTCCCTGTACCAGACAACTGGCAGGTTTCCTGGCTGAAAGATCATCACACAGATTCCGCCTTCCCAACATACTGCAAAGTACATCAGTGACTTATCTTTGGAATCTGCACTCCCTAATCACAGTGACGAGATCGTACAGGAATCGCACCTGTTTCCCTTTTAACCAACCTATTTTTAATATGAAAAATATACTGTACTTTATGTACTGCTCCATTTCCCGGATAAAAACAGCCGGCACCAATTATCTTCTCTATGAAACTTTTAATATACTAGCATATCCACTACCTATTTACAACAACCACTTTTCTCTTGCAAATCATTCAAAATATGGTATACTAATCAAGTATTTGCAAAAACATATCTGGAGACGTATCGAAGTGGTCATAACGGGGCGCACTCGAAATGCGTTAGCCCTCCGGGGCACGAGGGTTCGAATCCCTCCGTCTCCGCTCTTCCAAAAGGAAACACAATTTGCTTTATATTCGTGTTTCCTTTTTTCTTTTCACACTTTTTCGTGATTACCCACAATTTCATAGCCAAAGTACCATATTTTTTTTAATTTATGTCTACCATTTTTTGTCAAAAAATAGTAAAATAAGTGTAATTAACCTATAGGAAAGGGAGCTTGATATCCATGAAAAGCAAAAGCGTAAAAAATTCACTGACACTAATGTGTCTTATGATTGTTCTTGTATCTGTCATAGTCATTGGCGGTATTTCAATTTCAAATATCAGCACTATGACTTCCACGGCAAACAAGAATTATGAAAATGCCAGGTTAGATGGGTACAATACTGAGATCAAAAGTCAGGTACAGTCTGTCATCGCTATTTTACAGGCAGAATACGACAAATCCCAAAACGGTGATCTGACTGAAGACGAAGCAAAAAAAGAAGCAGCAGAGATCGTCCGCAACATGCGTTACAGGGATGATGGAAGCGGCTATTTCTGGATCGATGATACCGACTACAACCTCATTATGCATCCGATCTTAACCGATCAGGAAGGTAATAACCGTTACGATCTGACAGATCAGAATGGCGTCAAGATCATTCAGGAGATCATGAAAGTCTCGACCGGTTCTGACGGCGGCGGCTTCAATGAATTTTATTTTACGAAAGCCGACGGTGTTACCGTAGCACCAAAGATCGCGTACTCTCAAATCTTTACCCCATGGAACTGGGTTGTTTCCACCGGTAACTATGTAGATGATATGGAAGCGGAAATGAATAGTTCCAAAAACGAAGTTCAGGCGAAATACCATACTATGATCACAGTCATAATCATAATTGATCTGATTTTTACAGTTATCGTATTCATTGCTTCCCGTATTTTCGGTAATACGATCTGCAAACCTTTGATCGAGATTCAGAATTTTGCAAACAGGATGTCGACCGGAGACCTGACTACCGGAGTCAATGTTTCAAGTAAAAATGAACTTGGAAAAACAGCCGGTGCACTTGATCTTGCACAGCAGGAGGTTGTCGGACTTATCTCCAACATTGATGGAGTTTCCTCTCATTTACAGTCCGCCGTTTCGGATTTCAAAAAGAATTTTGACAGCATGAACGAATCTATCCAGAACGTTTCGACTGCAATCAATGAAATTGCCCAAAACAGTAACTCTCAGGCAGCATCAACTTCAAGTGCCTCTGAAAATATTGCTGAGATTGCCGATGGCATCGCAGATACTTCCTCAGAAATGGAATCCCTTGATCAGAATGCACAGCTGATGCAGGATCGTTCCAATAAGTCCATGGAAACTTTACACAGACTGATTGATGTCAATTCTACAACCAAGACTGATATTGATTCTATGTATAACCAGACTGCCCAGACAAATGATTCCGTCAACAAGATCAGTCAGGCAGCTACCCTGATCAGCGAAATTGCATCCCAGACCAACCTGCTTTCCTTAAATGCTTCCATTGAGGCAGCAAGAGCCGGTGAAGCCGGACGTGGATTCGCGGTTGTTGCAGAAGAAATCGGCGGACTTGCCACCCAGTCTGCGCAGACGGTCAGTGAGATCAACAATATCATCAGTGAATTAAGCCAGAACTCTGAAAAATCTATGGAGCTGATGAAGAAAATGAGTGAGGCATCTGACGAGCAGGTTGCAGCGCTTGAAAGCACACAGCAGATGTTTGAGGATTTAAAGGGTGCACTTGATTCCTGTATGGCTTCCATCCAGACCATTACCGGAAAAATCCAGAATGTCAACTCACAGCGTGAACTTGTCACAGAGAGTATTGATACTCTGACACAGCTTGCAACCGACAATGCATCTTCCACAGAAGAGACTTCTGCTATGGCAACGGAACTCGATGCCGTTGTCCGTAAATCTTCGGATCTGGTATCTGCTTTAGCAGATGATATTGAAAAACTTTCTGCAGATATGAAACAATTTAAGCTGTAAATCATATGAACTATATACAAATTAATATTTGCTCAAAAAAACCGTGCGGTAATTTTAATCCGCACGGTTTTTATAACTAAAAAGCAGAACTGCACCCGTGCAGCCCCAGCAGTAAAACGAGTGGAGCAGGCTCAATGCCGCTTCCTCTTAAGCAAAACATTTTTTGATCTGTTCTGTGATCTCACCGTCTATCCATCCCTTTTGCACCATATTTTCCAATATCTCACATGCTGCCTCGTGCGTCATTCCGGATTTATACGGTCTGCTCTCCGTCAGTGCCTGATAGATATCAATGCACGCCATGATACGTTCCTGCCTGTTTAGCTCGTCGGCAGTTTTACCGAACGGATACCCGGTGCCATCGAGTTTTTCATGGTGGAGCGCCGCCCAGTCACGGATATCTTCCATTCCTTCTGCCTGTGATAAGATCAGATATGTGTATCCCGCATGATTTTTCATTTTAGAAAACTCCTCGTCCGTCAGGCGTCCCGGTTTTTCTAAGATATCATTTCCGATTGCTGCTTTCCCGATATCGTGCAGCGCGCCTGCCAGGTACATTTTCAGCACCGTCTCCTCGTCATCACCGAGATATCTGGATAATCTGGCTGCATTTTCCGCAACACCGAGTGAATGGCGGCTTGTAAATTCGGATTTATAGTCGATGATCTTTGCAAACAGATTGGCAAAATTTTTGCACATTTCATCGCTTAAATCCCGCTTTTTTCTCGGAACAATATTCCACAGCCGTTCTTCTAAATCTGCATCTCCAAGACTCAAAAAATGTTCTTGCCCAAACACTTCCAAAAAAGTATCTACGCATGCAGTATCAAATTTTGTCCCTTTATTTTTCAAAAGATAATCTTTCGCGCGCTGCCACACGGCATCATCAAATACCGGCGTCCGGCAGAACGCATCTAAAATATCACACAGATGAATGATCCTTGCAAAAAGAGGGATCTCTTCCCACGTTTTTCCAAATGGTCCGCTTCCATCAGCATTTTCATGGTGATATAAAATCACATTTTTCACATCCGTCAGAAACGGGTACATTTTTAAGTTTTCCTCCCCGTAAATGCAGTGGATGCCAAGCTGCTTTGACGTTATATTTTCCGTATTATTTTTTGTAAGGTCATTGTGAAATTCCTCATAAATATACTGCGTCAGCGCATTGTCGTGCAGCAGCGAACACGCCGCGAGATCCTGCAGGGCATCTCCTGTAATTCCCATTTTTTGTGCTGTGCATACGCTCATATATGCAACTCTTTTTCCATGTTTTGTCGCAACATGGGTCAGTTCCGCTTCGACACAGTCGAGTGCATAAGAGCATGCACCAAGCAGACCAATAATGTCTAATTCCATTTCCCATTCACTCTCTTTTTTATTTTTTTCTATCTTAGCACACTAAAATCACTTTTGATACCACAGAATTGCTTTTCATTTCAGAAAATTATTTCTGCGGGTGAACGCCGTTTTTCCACCGTGCTCTGACAGCATGAACGGCTCATTTTCCAGATCTTCAATTTCAATCTTTTCTTTTACGCAAAGCGGATGTGCCTCCGGCAGCACGACCATGTATTCATCCATTTTTGACATATCACTTTAGCAGCTTCTGCCACACACTCTCACTGTGACCGGCATCTTTCTCATACAAATTGATATACTCTCCCGCCGTGCTGCGATCCTTAAATGCCGGGTACAAAAACCCTCTCTCCGGCACGCCCGGCTCATACTCGCCCTCTAACGGACTGACCGCACAGATCAGATATTCGTACACTTCCTCTGAGCCCTCCTGCCATGCCTTATCGGTCCCTTTGACCGGGACATCGTATCTCCCGTGGAACAAAAAACACGCATATGGGCATCCCGGCTGATATTTCTCTCCAAGCAGCTCATAGAAAAGATCCGGGAATGCATCGTCTTTCAGACCTGTCTCCCTGATCCCGTCAAAGAGCTGCCAGATACTGCCCGGCTTTCTTTTTTCTTCCGGGATCCGGTATTCTCTTAACTGTTCATTTGTTTTTGAGATCAGCACCGTCTTGGCAAGTTCTAAGTTTTTGGCTTTTTCGGATGCAGACAGTTTTAAGAAATGCGTATTGAATGTTCCATCCACATATCCCTCTTCGTCAAAATATGCGCCTGCGATCCGGTCTATGGATGCCCGTGCGGGAGTCATGCGCCTGGTCAGTTCTAACATGTCGTCGCGATTTATCATTTTGGTCCTTTCATTCCCGTAATTTATTCCATTAAATTTACACTATTTTTACACTATTTTTCACTATTCTTTCACTATTTTTCTCTTAATTACTTTCCTTTTTTACACCAGCCCCTGAATCAGGATAAACAGGATCAGCAGCGGCAGTATAAACTGGAAATATGGCTTTAACTTTTTCGAAATCTTAAGGCCCTCTCCCGTATTTGCCTCGTCAATATATTTATCAAATCCCCAACCCCACTTTGTTACGCTAAACAGCAGATAGATCAGTGAACCGACCGGAAGAAGCAGGTTGCTGACGATAAAATCCTCACTGTCGAGCACATCACGGCCGCCTATCAGATGCAGGCTGCTCCACACATTGTAACCCAGTACACATGGAAGACTTGCGAACAGGATGATCACTCCATTGATAAATGCAGCTTTATTTCTGTTCCAGTGAAACATATCCATACAAAATGACATAATGTTTTCAAACACTGCCATGACCGTCGAAAAACTTGCAAAGGTCATGAAAAGGAAAAACAGACATCCCCAGATCCGCCCGCCAGACATATTGACAAACACATTTGGCAGCGTGATAAAGATCAGGCTCGGTCCGGCATCCACTTCCACTCCATAGCTGAAACATGCCGGGAAAATGATCAGTCCAGACATGATCGCCACAAAGGTGTCAAGACCGCAAATTCTTGCGCCCTCACCGGCAAGCGAGTGATCTTTACCCATATAACTTCCGAAGATCTCCATTGCGGCAACGCCAAGACTCAGTGTGAAAAATGCCTGATTCATGGCTGCCGTGATCACATTTTTAAGCCCTGTCTCTGCAACCGTGTCCAGATTCGGGACAAGATAAAACTTCACGCCTTCTGCTGCGCCCTGCAGTGTAATACTGTGCACCGCAAGAACAACAATCAGAATCAGCAGCGCACTCATCATGATCTTGCTTATTTTTTCCAGTCCGTTCTGCAGTCCCCTGCTGCACACAAAAAATCCCAGTATCACGGTAAGTATCATCCAGAACGCCATCTGTCCCGGATCTGCGAGCAGATTAGAAAATACTGCCGCAGTATCGTCCGCAGTCATGCCGGTCTGGAATTCGCCTTTTAAAAATTTAAAGAAATACGATACCATCCAGCCTGATACGGTCGTGTAATACATCATCAGCATATAGCAGCCAAACATTGCGATCCAGCCGTGAATATGCCACTTGCTGCCTTCTTTTTCGAGTGCTTTATAACCTAACACGGCGCTTTTTCTGCTGGCGCGCCCCACGGCAAATTCCATGGTGAGCACCGGAAGTCCCATTGCTATTAAAAATATCAGGTAGAACAGGACGAAGATGCCGCCGCCGTTTTGTCCAGCCACATAGGGGAATCGCCAGACGTTTCCGATTCCGATGGCGCAGCCGGCGCTTACGAGCAGAAAGCCCAGGCGGGATTTGAAGGATTCTCGTTTCATTTTTATTTTGCTCCGTTTCTATTTTATTTTTTACTTGGTGGATTCAAATTCTTTTAGGGCGCTAAGTGCCTGACCACCAAGCAAATACAATATTCCGGTGTTGAAGATAGTCATCAGACCGATTCCGACGTCGCCGAGATCCCATACGAAAGTGTAGGCAGCGATTCCGCCGATGAACAGCATAACCAGTGCAAGGATTTTGTACAAGGTCTGAAAGATCCATTTATCTCCAAATAAATAGGCGACGTTACTTCTGGCATAGAAGAGGATGCCTAAGAATGTGGAGAAACTGAATAAAAACAGTGTCACTGCGATGAATATGACGCCAAATTCGCCCAGGTGATAGCGCATTGCGGACTGGAGAAGATCCATGCCTTCTTTTCCTGCTACGATATTTTCCGGTGCAGTGAGCATGATCATAGCAGTGCAACTGCAGATCACAATGGTGTCGACAAATACGCCAAGTGCCTGTGTCAGTCCGGCGCTGACCGGTGTCTCACATTCGGCTGCTGCGGCTGCACAAGGAGCAGAGCCGGAACCGGCTTCGTTTGAAAACAGTCCACGCTTGATGCCGTTCATAAGGACAGCGCCGAAGCCGCCGGAAACTGCCTGTCTTAGCCCAAACGCCTCCTCAAAAATCCGACCAAAAACCGCCGGGATGCTTCCAATATTTTTCAGGATAATAAATATCGTGATTGCAAAATAGCAGACCGCCATAACCGGTACGACCACGTCAAGCACTTTTACCGTCGCATTTTTCCGAAGGACGATCACCGCTGCGATCGCAACCAGTACGATCGTTGTGTAAAGTGGCGGGATGCCAAATGCATTTTCAAAGGAAGATACCACGGAATTGCTGATGACCTGGCTGATGCCACACCAGCAGATTAGTCCTGAAATTGCAAAAAGTACCGCGATCAGCACATGCTTTTTCTTCTTTTTCAATTTTTCTTCACAGAAATGATGGATATAATATGCGGGACCTCCGCGATATCCGCCATACAAAGGATCTTTTTCCTTGTGTAACTGTGCGAGCGTCCCCTCCACAAATGCGGTCGAGGAACCGATCAGCGCAGTCACCCACATCCAGAACACAGCACCGGCACCGCCTGCCGAGATTGCCGCCACAACGCCTACCAGATTTCCCATGCCGACTCTGGTAGCCGTCGAGACGATCAGCGTCTGAAATGTGGAAAGACTGTCCTTTGTTTCCTTTTTTGCCATAAGTGCTTTTATCATATCCGGGAAAAGCCTGACCGGCAAAAATCTTGTGCGGATCGTAAAATAGATTCCTGTCGGAATCAGAAGAATTACAAGTAAAGAAATCCCTATGCTGCTTTCCTGCGGCAAAGGGATCGTAATCAGATCTCCCCATAAAAATGCGTAGATCTTTTCAATGACCGAGACTATCATAGTATATACCTTTTCCATCCTTAGTTTGTACTTTCTCTATCATACTATAGATTGTCTCTTTCATGCAATAAACAAGTGATAATTTAATGTAATATAGTTGAAATATTTTTATTCTGTTACATTTTCAGTTTCCGGAATTTTAAATTTCTGGATCATTCCCTGCAGACTCTCTGCCTCACTGCTCATCTCCTGACTGGCAGCCGCACACTCCTCAGATGTTGCAGAATTTGTCTGCACAACGTCATTGATCTGCTCAATTCCCTCATTGATCTGCTGGATTTCTGTTGTCTGTGTCTCTAATGTATCCGCAATATGTGTAACGTCTTCCGTAATCAGCTTGGAGTTCTCTGCTACCTCCTCCAGCTGTGCCGCAGTCTCTTCCGCGATTATCATACCTTTTTCTACCGCATTCACAGATGTTTCAATCAGTGATGCTGATTCTTTTGCCGCCTGGGCACTCTGTTCAGCTAATAAATTTACCTGATTCGCTACAACTGCAAATCCTTTTCCTGCCTCTCCGGCCCTTGCCGCTTCAATAGAAGCATTCAACGCCAACAGATTTGTCTGGGAAGCAATTTCATTAATTGTTGCAATAATCTTATCAATCTCTTTTGATGCCTCATTAATCTCATGCATAGAAGCAACCATTTCATGCATCTTACCATTGCTGTCTGAAATGGCATTTCCAAGTTCATCCACTCTTCCACTGATTGCTTTTGCAGATTGTGAATTTTTTTCTACCTGTTCAGAAACCCCGGCAACTGTAGCCGTCAGTTCTTCTACAACCGCTGCCTGATTCGTAGCTCCATCTGCAAGATCATTGGAACTTGATGCCACCTGGTCTGCTGCACTTGAAACCTCACTCGAAACATTTTTAATTCCTTTGATCGTTTCTGCCATACTCTTCTCAAATGACATGAAAGAATTTAAAATACCGACAAAATCTCCCTTCCACTCTACTTCCGGCTGAACATCAAAATTTCCTTCTGAGAACAGTTTCATTGCACGATCAATATCATCTACATAAGTTCCCAAAATACGAATTGATTTGCGCATACTGTGCGCCAGTCTTCCAATCTCATCCTCCGAATGATATTCCAGCGTACTGTGTAAATTTCCTTCTGTCAGTTCCTTTGCAACGTCTTCCACTGCATGTAACGGATCCAGAATTGTTTCAAGTACCTTTTTACTTATTACCTTAGCCAGTGTGCATGCACAAACCAGACAGATAATAATACACACCATTCCTGCAACAGCAAAAATAATTGTAGTTCTTGCAGACTGCTCACTTACTTCATCTGTGATCTCATCTAATCTTATGGCAATTTCCACAAGTTTATTTAATGCAGGTGTACAACTATTAAAAATTTCATCAATCGCTTTCTCTTTTTCGCCATTTTTAATTTCTTCTATAATCGAATAACCAATGTTTCCCCAATCAGAAAGAGCAGATGCATACTCATTATATTCCTCATCCGGTAAGACTTTGGTTTTCTTTAATATTTCCAGCTGCGAATCCACTTCTGTAAGCAGCTTTTTTACATTCTGCTCATAACTGTCATAAGCAGATGTATCATTATTTAATGCCATTTCCCTGATATTTCTCGCTGACGTATTCACATTGATCCTGCAGATTTTTACCGCCTGATCCGCAGCATTGACATCATCTATATAATGTAACATATTAGCAAATAACACACCTATGACCACAATAGAAAACAGACCCGAAATCAACATCATACTAATGACTTTTCCGTAGCCATAGTTTATCCTCTCCTGCAGATGCATATTTTCCAATTTGTCTTTCATTGTACTCTTTTGTGACAACATAGATTGTTATTTCCTTTCTCTATTGAATTTTTGAATTTTTACTCTTATATACCAAATTCCATTTTCAAAGTCAATACGGTTTCGGTTCAATTTTTCATATTCTACTTTTCGCATAATATTCAGCACATCCCACGCAAAAAAATTCAGCACTTTTACTAAAAAAGAAAACCACCACTCCCCGGCTCCCGGTTTGTGATGGTTTCCTGCTATATTATTCTGTCCACTTCTTAAATTCTTCATCCGTACATTTCACATAATGTGTCCCGGACACCAGATGATCCGTTCCCTTATTATAATCAATGCCGGAAGTCTTGTAATCGTAGCTCAGTGCCACACGATTTTTTTCCACGACCGGATTCGGTGCAGGTATCGCAGAAAGAAGGCTCTTCGTATATGGGTGGATTGGATTCTCAAAGATTTCCTCCGTTGTTCCGGTCTCTAAGAGATGTCCCAGATGAAGTACCCCGATGCGATCCGAAATATATTTGACCATGGAAAGATCATGTGCGATAAACAGATACGCGGTTCCTGTCTCCTGCTGGATATCCTTCATCAGGTTAACGACCTGTGCCTGAATGGAAACGTCCAGCGCAGAGATACACTCATCTGCAATGATCAGTTTCGGGTTCATGATCAGCGCTCTCGCAATTCCGACACGCTGTCTCTGTCCACCGGAAAACTGATGCGGATAACGGCCCGCATGTTCCGGCGCAAGTCCAACTTTTGCCAGGATGTTTTTGATCTTTTCCTCACGCTCTGCGCGTGTCTTGTACATATGATGGATATCTAACCCCTCGCCGATGATATCGCGCACCTTTTTTCTTGGATTTAAGGATGCCATCGGGTCCTGGAAGATCATCTGCATCTGCGTGCGCAGTGCCTGGCTGTTTGCCTTATTGATCCTGCCGCTGATGTCCATTCCATTAAAATTGATCTCCCCGGCGGTCGGATCATAAAGTCTTATGATACTTCTTCCGATCGTTGATTTTCCGGAACCGGATTCCCCGACCAGACCATATGTCTCACCCGGATAGATCTGAAAACTTACGTTTTCCACCGCATGCACGGTATAATTATTACTTACCTTAAAATATTGTTTCAAGCCTTTCACGGTAAGAAGAGGCTTACTGTTTTCATTCACCGTCATCGATCTTTGCCTCCTTCTTCATTCGCGCAATACGCTCTTTTAATTCAGGCGGCATCTCTGCCTTCGGTGCCCGCGGATCTAACAGCCAGGTAGCCGCATAATGTGTATCTGTCACCTGAAACATTGGTGGATCTGCCTTGTCGTCGATCTCAAGCGCAAACTGGTTACGCGGTGCAAACGCATCGCCCGGTTTTTCGTTTAACAGGTTTGGCGGCGAACCAGGGATCGTGTAGAGTCTCTCATCCGCAGTGTCAAGATCAGGCATTGCAGAGAGCAGTCCCCAGGTATACGGATGTTTCGGATCATAGAAGATCTCATTGATCATACCTTTCTCAACGATTTTTCCGGCATACATGACATTGACGTAATCTGCCACTTTGGCAACCACGCCGAGGTCATGTGTGATGTAAATAACGGAAATGCCTCTCTCTTTCTGTACCCTGCGGATCAGCTCGATGATCTTTGCCTGAATCGTAACATCCAGTGCAGTCGTCGGCTCATCACAGATCAGAAGATCCGGGTTGCAGGCAAGCGCGATGGCAATGACCACACGCTGTCTCATACCACCGGAGAGCTGGTGCGGATAGTTTTTCATACGTTTTTCCGCATCCTCGATACCAACCTCTTTTAACAGTTCTACTGCCTTATCCCAGGCTTCTTTCTTCGGTGTCTTAAAATGCCAGATCATACCTTCCATGATCTGTTTTCCGATCGTCATGGTCGGATCAAGACTCGTCATCGGATCCTGGAATACCATAGCAATTCTTTTTCCATTGATATGTCGTCTGATCCACTTTTTATCTTTTGTTAAAATGTCTACCGTCTGCGGTGTTCCATCCGCATGATGATAGGAAAATTCTATAGTACCGCCCGTTACTTTCGCATTGGATGCCAAAATACCCATGGCAGCTTTCATTGTTACGGATTTACCGGAGCCGGACTCACCAACGATCGCAACTGTCTCGCCCTTCATCAGGTCAATATTGACTCCACGGATGGCGTGCACGCTTCCTGCAGTCGTCTGAAACGTAATATCCAGGTCCCGTATTTTTAAAATCTGTTCTTTTGTCTCTGACATATACGAATCCCCTTTCTTACATTTCTTTCAGCTTCGGATCTAATGCTTCACGTAAACCATCTGCTACAAGGTTAAAGCTTAACATCAAAAGAGCCATTACAACGATCGGCGGAATGATCTGGTACGGATGTGTGGTAAAACTGTTAAATCCTTCGGAGATCAGTGAACCAAGTGAACACTGCGGCACCGGAATACCAAGACCTACGAAACTTAAGAACGCCTCGGTAAAGATCGCCGTCGGGATGGAGAACATTACCTGTGTAATGATCGGTCCAATGATATTTGGCAGAACTTCTTTAAAGATAATAAAGAAATTTCCTGCTCCAAGTGTCCGTGATGCAAGTACAAATTCCTGCTCTTTTAATTTCAGCATCTCAGCTCTTGCGATACGGCTCATGCCGACCCACTCCGTCAACATCAATGCAAAAATAATGGTAAGCATACCCGGCTGCAGTACCAGTAACAAAAGTGTTACGATTACAAGACGCGGAATACCGTTCGCGACCTCCAGAAACCGCTGCATGAACATATCGACTTTCCCGCCAAAATATCCGGAGATCAGTCCATAACTCATTCCGATCACCATATCGATGATAGCGGCTGCTACGGCGATAATCAGGGAAACGCGTGCACCGGACCAGGTACGTGTCCAGATATCACGTCCGAAGTTATCACTTCCGAACCAGTAGTAAAGATCATCCAGACCTTTTTCTTCATAGTAATTGATCTTTTTGGTTCCGGTCGTTGTCTTCATACCTTCACTACCATCAAAGATACCAAGTTTTTCAAGACCTTTTACCCTTGGCGCAAAGTTTTTCTGTGTCAGTGACTGTTCAGAGTAACTGAAATCATTCATTCCCGGACCAATGATTGCAAATACCGTAATGATAATGATCAGGATCAGACCGATCACTGCACTGATTTTTTTGAAATAGCGGATCAATACGTCTTTCCAGAAACTCTGTGCTGCAAAGTTATCATCTAACGCAAGTTCGCCATCCGTATGTTTAAATTTAAAATCTGCCTCGACCGGTATGTAGCCGGCAGCATCATTTCCCACATTCATGGTATTTTCCTGTGACACCATATCAGTCTCCTTTCTTTGCCAGACGAATTCTCGGGTCAATGATTCCGTAAAGAATATCTACCACAAGCATGATGGCAATGTACATTGCAGAATAAATAAAGCTTAATGCGATAACCACGTTGTAGTCGTTCGACTGAATGGCATTTACCAGAAGACTTCCGACACCCGGTATTGCAAATATTTTTTCAACAACCAGAGAACCGGTCATCAGATCGACGATCAGCGGTGCAAGCACAGTGATGATCGGGATCAGTGCATTTCGCAGCGCATGTTTAAAAATCAGCGCCGAACCCGAAATTCCTTTACTCTCCGCAAGCAGCATATAATCGCTGCCGAGTACTTCAAGCATTTCACTTCGCGTAAAACGGGCGATCGACGCCATCGTAAACATCGAAAGTGAGATACTGGGCAGCACGCTTGATCCGAAAATATCGCTCTCCGAAAACAGCATCGGGAACCATCCTAATTTAAATCCGAAGTTATAGCTGAGTGCCAGCGCAAACACATACGATGGCACCGACACACCGATAACCGAAATGATCGTCGCTAACGAATCCCATATCGTATCATGCTTTAACGCCGCAAGAAGCCCGAGCAGAAGCCCGACCACGGCACCAATTAACACCGCATATCCTCCGATACTGATGGAGATCGGAAGTCTTGTTTTTATCAACTGGGAAATTGGTGTATTCTTTGAGATATTGTAGCTTACGCCAAGATCTCCCTTTAACATATTGCCTACATATTTCACAAACTGTACCGGCAGCGGCTGATCCAGTCCATATTTCGTATACAGTGCTGCTCTCTGGTCTGCATTTAACTTCTCATCGTTGAATGGAGAACCCGGCATCAGCTGCATCAAAATAAACAGAACGAGCAAAATTGCAAGCAGCGTAAACAGAGACGTTACGATTCTCTTAAGTGCATATTTTTTCACGTTCTAATCCTCCTTGTTTTCCGAAGGAAAATGCGACTGCCTTTGCAGGAGCAGAGGATTTTCCTCCTTGTTTTTCCGTTCACGACATAGGAAATTCCTGCCTCATTTCCTATAGCGTCAACAATATGATGAAATTGCCGCACCAAAGTTTTGCACTTTAGTGCGGCTATATTCATTTTCCTGTAAAACAGGATTTCTACTGTCTAAATTTCTTTATTCAGTCTTTACAGCATCTTTGTATACACGGTTGATAGCTACCGGATGATACTCAACGCCTGTTACTTTAGAAGAAAGCATCTCTGCGTTGCACTGCGTGTAAAGCGGATAAATAACTGCCTCATCCATAACGATCTTCTCAGCATCGTAGAGTCTTGCCCAGCGTCCCTCTGCATCTGTGCAAAGATCACCGGTTGTACACTCTTCAATGATTGCATCGTAATCTGCGCTGCTCCACAGACCGTAGTTGTTAGAGTTATCTGTTACCCACATTCCAAGATATGTCATCGGATCTGCGTAGTCCGGTCCCCAACGTGTTAAACCTAACTGGAAGTTACCGTTCTGCATGTCTTCCACACGCTGTTTCTTCGGCTCAACAACCAGGTTTACGGTCAGTCCAGGAAGAGTTGTCTCCCACTGCTCTTTTAATACCTGCGCTACTTTCTGAGGTGCATCATCTGCATCTACTACCATGTCTAAAGTGATCTCAGATTTTCCAAGTTCCTCTAAACCTTTTGCCCAGTAATCTGCTGCTTTTGCAGTATCATAAGCACATACATCAGAGAATTTTGTCTGATCTTCGGAGAAGTCAGATCCGTCCGGACCTGCTGCGAACTGCATTGGAACTGCTGTGTATGTAGAAGCGGAACCATCTTTTAATACATCTGCTGTGATGGAATCACGGTCGATTGCCATTGTCATTGCAAGACGTATATTTAAGTTTGCGAGTTCAGGAACAGAATTCATATTCGGGCTGACATACCATAAGTAGCCTGCACCAACAGTTGTGAATTCAGGATCGTCTTTTACCTGGTCAACCTGCTCACCGTTTACTAATGTTGTATCAAGTGCGCCTGTCTGATAGTTCATTAATGCCTGCTGTGAATCCTGGATTACCTGATAACTTAATCCGGAAAGTTTTACTCTGTCGGTATCATAGTAGTCTGCATTTTTTGTTAAATGGAATGCAGTTGCTGCCGGCTGATAAGAATCCAGCACAAATGCACCGTTTGATAATACTGTCTCAGGACTTGTTGCAAATGTATCTCCACAGGAAGTAAAGAACTCCTCATTTACCGGATAGAAAGTCGGGAAATACATCAGAGAAGTGAAATAGCTGACTGGTACATTCAGTTCGACCTGAAGTGTATTGTCGTCTACTGCTGTCACACCAAGTTCACTCTTGTCTTTCTCACCTGCGATGATCTCTGCTGCATTTTTAATCTGACCGATATCGCTTAACATATATGCATACTCAGATGCGACATCCGGATCAACAGCTCTCTGCCATCCGAATACGAAATCTGCTGCGGTAACCGGTGTGCCGTTGCTCCATTTTGCATCGGTACGAAGATGGAATGTATAAGTTAAACCATCGTCTGATAAATCATAGCTTTCTGCGATTGCCGGAACTGCCTGTCCGTCTGCATCCATCTGCATCAGACCGTCGGTGTAATCAGCGATTACCTCAAAGGATGTTCCGTCGGTAGCCTGCTGCGGATCGAGTGACTCGACCGGAGTTTCAAGCATAACATTCATGTCTGATGCGCTTGCTGCGGCATCTGTTCCTGCAGCATCACCTGCTGCACTGCCTGTCTCTGTGCCTGTGGTTGTTCCCTGTGTTGCAGAAGAACTGTTCCCGCCACAGCCTGCAAGACCAAGCATCATTGTTCCGGCCATCAAAATAGCCAAAACTGCTTTGGTTTTTTTCATAATAGTAATCCTCCTTGTTTTGCGGAGCAAAATGTCTGCTATGCCTGCATAGCATGTGCCTCTTGCAGGAGCAGAGGATTTTCCTCCTTGTTTTGCGGAGCAAAAATCCGAGTCCTCTGACGAGGAGAGGATTTTCCTCCTTAATAAAAATGCGCAAAGATGGCTCTTTTCCTCTGCGCCCCTTTACGCTGATAACACTTTAGCACATCACATTACAAAATGCAAGTATTATGTTATACATTTTGTACTTTCGTACTATTTTTCCGTTAATATAATGGGTGAATAGCTTTTATTTTCCCTCACTCAAACAATCATGATTTTAAATTTCTTTCCACCTTAATCCTATGATGTTGAGCTCAAATAGTGCAATTTGTCAATCAAAAATCTTGCATGTACTATTTGTCATCCTATAAAGATTCGGGTGTCAAAAGGTGGTTTTCAATTTTGGGTCTGTCAAATTGCACAAAACCGAACTTGTTTTGTTCCGTTGTCCGAAAATAAGAAAAACTAAGTATGCCTGAATCAGTTTTTCACAGAGTGACGTAAACGGCATTCAACGAGCCTTCCATGGCTCGTGAAGCCTTGTTCTGCCGTCCGTGGCAGAACATTACTGTAAATAGACAGGCATACTAAGATTTTCTAATTTTCTCCCAAAGTCACAAAAACAGTCTCGGCTTTGTGCAATTTGACAATCGCTAAGTTATGAACCACCTTTTGACACCCTAATCCTATAAAGAAAAAAAGCCCTCCAGCCATTAGATTTTTCATCTAACTTCCGGAGGGCAGTTCTCAAACTGGAGTTTTGTAACTAAAAACAACAAATCCATGCAAAAATACAGTCAATATTACTTTGTAAGATCCTTGATGACCTCTCCTGCAAGGATCAGTCCTGCCACAGACGGCACAAACGCAATACTTCCAGGGATATCACGGCGCTCGGTGCATTTGTGGACGGTTCCCGGAGGGCAGACACAATGTGACCGGCAGCTGATACTCATATCCTCGATCGGTCTTGTCGGCTGCTCTTTGGAATATACGACCTTTAATTTTTTGACCCCGCGTTTTTTTAACTCACGGCGCATGACACGCGCGAGCGGGCAGACTGACGTCTTGTAAATGTCAGCCACCTCAAACTGGGTCGGGTCTAATTTATTGCCAGCTCCCATGCAGCTTATGACAGGCACATTGCACTCTTTTGCGCGCATGATGATCTCTAATTTTGCAGTGACCGTATCTACTGCATCCACGACATAATCATACTCAGAAAAATCAAACTCATGCGCATTTTCCGGCAGATAAAAACATTTTCTCGCTTCCACTTTTGCATCCGGATTGATCTCTAAGATACGCTCCGTCATCACATCAACTTTATATTTTCCAACCGTTTTTCTGGTCGCAATGATCTGACGGTTGATATTCGTCAGACAGACCTTGTCGTCATCCACGATCACAAAAGAACCGACTCCGCTCCTGGCAAGCGCCTCAACCACATAACCGCCGACTCCGCCGATTCCAAAAACTGCAACTTTTGCATTTGCAAGCCGTTCCATATTATCTGAACCCAGCAGTAACTGGGTTCTTGAAAACTGATTCAACATATCCTGTGCTTTTCTCCTGTTATTTCCTTATCTCTTAGTTCCTATTATCATTTGTGCAAAATTATTTTTTCCATATCGGGAAGTTCATTCTTGCCTCTTGTACAAAATTACTTTTTCCATATCGGGAAGTTCATTCTTGCCTCTTGTACAAAATTATTTTTTCTCTATATCAAGTGTCTCATTCATACTTCCCATACGGTATCCGCCAAGGTCAAGCGTCACATAGGAAAATCCAAGCTGTTTCAGGTAAGAATAAATCTTTTTCCTGTTTTCCCCTTCTACCAGTTTTGCGATCTCATCCGGCAGCACCTCGATACGCGCAATATCCCCATGAATCCTTACGCGCACCTGATGAAAGCCCATATCCAGCAAAAGCTGCTCCGCCTTATCCACCATGCCGAGTTTTTCTTCGGAGATCGTCTCCCCATAGACAAACCGGGAGGAAAGGCATGCAAATGACTGCTTGTCCCAGGTGGGCAGTCCCATCTCTTTGGAAAGTGTACGGATCTCTTCTTTGTTCAACAAAGCCTCCCTGAGCGGACTTTTGATACCAAGCTCTGCAACTGCGACCAGTCCCGGTCGATAGTCACCATTATCATCCATGTTAGATCCCTCAGCTACGGCATTGATATGATACTCTTTTGCAATTTCCAGTATTTTCTCAAACAATTCATGTTTGCAGAGATAGCAACGGTTCTTCGGATTCTGGCGAAATCCCTCGATATCAAGTTCTTCCGACTTGCATACAATGTGTCTGATTCCCTGCTCCTTGCAAAACTGCTTTGCCTCCTCTAACTCCCTTTTCGGGAAAGAACAGGAGGATGCCGTAACTGCGATCACATGATCCGCACCAAGTGTTTTCTTTGCCGCTGCAAGCAGAAATGTCGAATCCACGCCGCTGGAAAAAGCGACTGCAACACTGCCCAGTGACTTTAAATATTCCTGTAAATTTTTATATTTTTCCTGTACTGACTGCATAATAATCCTTTATTTCATATAATTTAATCTATTCTTACCACTGTATAATCGCCCATGGCATGACTGACATAAAAGATCACATATACTTTTCCGTCGTGCACATAAGACTCTCCCATCGTCTCATCGGCTCCGTAATCGTCCACATCTCCGTCAAAATGGGTAAGACTTGCCGCAAGTGCTTCCTCCGTCGGTTCCATCCAGATGAAATTAAATTCCAAAATATCTTCCATCGTAATTTCAGTAGTCGGATTTCCTTCCGGATCCAGCACGGTATAGCCCTGTGCAGTATCTGTATTGTCTTTTCCGGCAAATAAAATTTTAGCCGTCTCATCCGGATCTGCAAAATCAGAAAATGTCATTTTTTCTCCGGTCTTCATGTTAATATTAACGGAAGTAAGTGCTGCAGAAGGATGCGCTGATCCTTCATAATCATAATAACTCTGACAGGTCAGAGAAAGCATATCCTTTGTCTGTTCCTGCACGGTATATGTGAGCACCACGGAATCACTTGCACCAAGGTTCATCTCCTCCGTATCTCCCGTCATTTCCCCGGCAGCTTCTTTTGCCGTATTTTCAAAGTAAGTATTCCATTCTTCCTGTTTTTCGGTATCACTCCAGCCTGTAATCTTCGGATAAGAAATATCAATCAGATCCGTCTTTTTGTAGCTTACCATCTCTATCTGATAATCAGACTGTGCGTCCTGCCCTGCCTCTGTTGTGGCAGCGGCTTCTGTTTCGTCCTGTTCTGAATCCTCCGAAACCTGTGAGGTTTCTGGCTCCGTTTCATTCTGTACTGTAGTCTCACTGGTTTTCTGCTGATCCATAGAGCCTGCCGCACCAGTGTTTTTATTTTCACCACAGCCTGCTGCAAACGTGAGTGACAGTGATAATACCGTAATTAATATAAGATTTCTTCTTCTCATATAGATCCCCTTTTCTGCGCAGTTTTTTACACTGAATTCCTTTTCTTTTATAGATAAATTAGTCTGCCAGCATCTACTGCTCCAAAAACTTCACAATATCTTCCGGTTTTTCTGCAAAATTTGTCGCCCCGTGTTCAATCAGGAACTCCTTATCACGGAATCCCCAAAGCACTGAGATGCACGGCAGTCCTGAATTTTTTGCCGTCATGACATCCACATCCGAATCACCGATGTAGACTGCCGTATCCGCCGGTTTTCCAAGTTCTGCAAGCGCCGTGTGCACCATATCCGGCGCTGGTTTTCTCGCCACACCTTCGCGCTCCCCGATCGCAGCCTGCACAATGCCTTCGAAATAAATCTCGTTTAACTCTTTGACTGCAAAATCAATCTTATTCGAAACGATTGCAAGCGCATAACCTTTTTCCTTTAATTTGCGGAGCACCGGAACAACACCATCGTAAGCTCTCGTTTTGTCATTGCAGTGTTCTCCATAATACTTTTTAAAAACAGCAAATGTTTCTTCGAATTTCGGATTGTCAAATCCGCCCGGAACGGAAAGCTCCATCAGACGACGCACACCGTTCCCAACAAATGCACGCACTTCCCCGATCGTGCGCTCCGGCATCTGCATCGTTCGCAGCGCATAGTTTGTGGCATCTGCCAGATCCTCTAACGTATTTAATAAGGTTCCATCCAGGTCAAATACGACTGTTTCATATTTTTTCATAATAATCCTCATTTCTGCTTGTGATAAATCTTTTGATCCACACATATTTCCTTTTTCTAATTGACACTCACGTTTCCCGCAAGCACCTGCTTGTAATCTTCGTAATTCTTTGCAAGGAGCGCCGGTGTATCCAGTCCATACGGACATTTGCTCTTGCATTTATTGCAGTGCAGGCAGTTTTCGATCTTTTTCATTTTCGCCTGAACCTCCGGTGTGAGCTGCAGTGCAGACGGAGAGCGGCGCAGCAAAAGCGACATACGCGCACAGTTGTTGATCTCAATGCCCGCCGGACACGGCATACAATAACCGCAGCCGCGGCAGAAATCGCCTGCCAGTTCTTTTCGGTCATTCTCGATCAGTGCACGGATCTCATCCGTCATTGTTGGCGGATTATCAATATATGAAATAAATTCATCCAGCTCTTTTTCCCGCTGCACACCCCAGATCGGCAGTACATTTTCATACTGCGCCTCAAATGCATAGGCTGCCGCAGAGTTCGTGATCAGACCTCCGGACAATGCCTTCATTGCGATAAATCCCATGTCTGCCTTTTTACATTTTTCCACCAGTGCAATATCCTTATCCGTTGCCAGATAGCAGAACGGAAACTGCAGTGTCTCATACAGCCCGGATTCGATTGCCTCCTCGGCAACCGCAAGCCTGTGGTTCGTGATACCGATATGACGGATCTTCCCCTGCGCCTTTGCCTCAAGCATCGCCTCATAAAGTCCTGTTCCATCTCCCGGTTTCGGGCAGAAAGAAGGATTGTGGAACTGATAGATATCAATGTAATCCGTCCTTAAATTATGTAAGGAAATCCCAAGCTGTTCCCAGAATTCGTCCGCATTTTTTGCCGCCGTTTTGGTCGCAATGTAGACTTTTTCACGCATTCCGTCGAATGCCTCGCCTAATTTTTCCTCACTGTCCGTGTAAAACCGCGCCGTATCAAAAAACGTAATGCCCGCTTCATACGCTTTTCTCGCCAGTTTTACCGCATCCTCCGTGCTGACTCTCTGGATCGGCAGTGCGCCAAATCCATTCTTATTTACTTTGATCCCTGTACTTCCTAAAACTACCGCTTCCATAACTCTTATCGTTTTCCTCCTTAAATCAATCGTGTTTTAACCACTATTTGCGCCCAACATCATCTATGCAACAGAATGCACACCCACGAACATTCTATTGTTTTAAATAAGGGAAAAATAACTCGCTCTTATTCCGCTTATCAAACATATTATTATACTGCAGTATCTCATAATTTTTCAGCCATTTTGCATCCTCGCCGGCCGCATCTTCTACATGAAAAAATCTGCCCAGCGATTTGGAATAAAATCCTCTCGAATTGATTGCCGGAATTTCTTCCATCATGTCGGCTAAAAACTGATTGTATGCCGGAAGCGCAATGCCCGCGCGCTCCAATGCCAACGTTGACAGATAATTAAGGCTTGTCAGTTCCACACTTTCTTTGCCGCTGTCATAATTCGTCCAGATAAAAAACGGTACGGTGTAAAGATTTTCAAGTTCAGACAGCGTCAGTCCGCCCAATCCTTTCCCATTCAGATACGGATAAAAACTGGATGACAAACTCGGCTGATGATCCCCGAAAAAGACGATCTCAACCGGATCATCCACTTTTTCAAAATAGGAGATCAGATACTCTAATGCCGAATCACTCTCGTGGATCAATGACAGGTACTGGTTCACGTCCGGATAATTGATGCCAAGCATACGCGCTTTTTCATCAAAATTGTCATATTTCTCCGTATAACCGCCATGATTCTGCATGGAAATACTCATAATGAATAAATCCTCGTTGGATTTCTTACTCTCATAACGGTCGACGATCTTCTCATACAATTCCTGATCTGTAATATAATCACGCAATATCTTCGTCTGGTCAAAATCATCGATAAAATGCGTTTCATCAAATCCCATATTCGGATATACGATATTGCGGCTCCATCCGGTATCATAATAAGGATGCATTGCCACACAGGTGTAACCGATATTTTTCAGATTTGACACCAGAGAAGTCGGTGTATCCGTGATATACTGCTGATAGACAACCGAACCGCTCGGCAGAAATGCCATGGAATTTCCCGTCAAAAATTCCCACTCGGAGTTTGGTGTTTTGGCGCCAAACACGGAAGAGAGCGCATGCCCCTTGATCGTATTTTCCTCCAGTGAATCGTAAAACGGTGTCAGATCGATATTGGTTGAAAAATTACCCACCACACTAAGGTCCGCATAGGATTCACTCATAACCACAATAATGGTCGGCTTCTTCTCCGTTTCTCCGGCGACTGTATCCGTCTCTTTGCTGTACTGATCCTCAAGTTCCTTGACTGCCTCTTTCGAATACCCATCCGGTTGCGCAATAAAGCAGTCGCGGATACTTAACACAAAGTTTAAGATATAGCCGTTTCTGTAACTTCCTTTTTGTTCCCATGTCTCCGTCACAACACCCTGCGTATGCTTTCCAATGTATGCACAGCACAGCACGGCAAGTGAAATGCACACGATCGACATCGGAATCCTTTTCTGAAAGGAAACATGTAACTTTCGGATAAACGCAATGTACAGCGTGGAAAGGAGTATTACATACCCTGCCCGCTCATCCAGGGCAAATTCATAATTTCCCGCCACAGAAAGCCCGGTCTGGATGGACTTTAAATCACTGAAAATAAACTCATTTCCACGAAACAGATATACAAAATAGTTGATCCCGGCAAGGGACAACAGCACAATATGCGAAATCAGACAGGTCAGTCCTGTATTGTTTGTAAATACCTGAACAGCCAGAAAAACTACCAGACAGCACAATACATTTAACAGCATTTTATTGTCGGATATTTTTGCTCTCAGTTCCGCATCCAGTAACAGATACTGGATATGATACGCCGTAAAAATGCCGCCTGTCCCAAGCATGATCGCACTCCACAGCCATGAAAGCTTTTCGTTTAATTCAATCTTTAAACTTTTAATTCCAAAATAAAGTACCCCAAACCCGAACAGTACCCATACCGGAAACCTTATCACTGCAAACAGCACTGCTGCAAATACCACTGCTACGGCAAGCCGGATCAGATTCTCTTTTTCAAAATATAACTTTATCTTCATGATTTCCTCATATTTCCATCTTTTATCGTCTCTTTTTCAACAAAGTTATTCTATCATTACATACAGATTTGTCAATTTTGTGAAGATTAAACTTTTCTTAGTTTTTTTCTTTTTCATTTACGGAATATAGTTTTATATACATAAAATCCCCCTTAAGCAGTTTGGAAACATTTACCCTGTCTGCTTAAGGGGGATCATACATATCTTTGTGCGTTTCCTATTGATTGGCCAGCCTTTATTTTGTCTGTTTTTTAAAGAAATCATCGATCGCTGCATGCAGTTTCTGCGCATCCATGCTTTTTAACAGGTAACCATTCGGCTTTAACGACATCACGTCCATAACCGTCTGTGCATCGTTTTTTCCGGTAAGAAAAATGATCGGAATGTTCTGAAATTCCGTATCTTCACGAATCATCTGCATAAACTGTTTGCCATCCACGATTGGCATTTCATAATCTAACAAGATCAGATCCGGTATATTTAAGGCAAGATATTTAATCGCCATCTCGCTGGAATTGACAGGAATTACCTGATATTTATCTTCCAGCAGTGTTTTAATATTCCGGAGGATCACTCCTGAATCATCCACCGCTAAAATGGTTCTTTTTTTCATTTTATCATATTCATCCATCTGCCTTTTGATGTTTTCCACCATCTCAACCACATTGATCGGTCTTATAAAAATATCGGTAAACATCTGTTTTGGAAGTGTTTCCCAGAGTTTCTCAAGTTCTTCCACATTTCCCATGACAAACACAGGTGTTTTATGCTTGATTGCATGATCTACGATCACTTTAACCCCAACCGCCTTTAATCCCGCAATAACCCTGTCATGGTATCTGTCAATTCCATAATCTCTTCCAGCGATACATCCGCCACATAAACACGCAGCTGATCCATGGATTCCCTGATGCATTCCGGAACCTGATATTCTTCAAGTTGTTCCATGATCTGATCCACTCCATCAAGGTCAAACTGTTCTATGCACTGGTGTATCTGCTGTAATGCAGTGATCCACTCTCCGTCCGAAAACTCTTTTTTTGCATCCTCTTCCTTCTCTGCATAGGGGCGCAATATATTTTTTAAATCACGGTACAGGGTAAGCACATCCGGTGTTTTTTCCTCTAACACCTCTGTCTTACCCTGTTTTCCATAATCCTCAAGTTCCTTTGCTGCCTCCGACAACGGTACTGCACCGATCAGAAGTGCAGAACTTTTTAACGCATGTATTTCAATCACATAATCACTGATCAGGCCCTCTTTCAGGCACTGTTCGATCTTATTTGCCTTACTGTCGATCGTACGGTAAAATATCCGGATCGTTTTCATAAGTGCAGCTTTCGAACCACAGTGCTTTACCCCCTCCTCGAATGAAAATCCCATCTGTGGATCTTCCGGCTGTATCTCACGGTCAGAGAGATCATCTGCAAGAAGCTTCTTTGCCTCCTCCTTCGGGACATCACGCACAAGATCTTTTGGCAGCCACAGTTTCAGCTGGTTACAGATCCGTGCAAAATCAATCGGTTTTGCAACAAAACCATTCATTCCTGCATTCAGGAATTCCTTTCTGGCATCTACCATTGCATTCGCAGTGAGTGCAATGATCGGAAGCTTCTGATACTTGTCCTCCGGCAGTGCACGAATAGCTTTTGCAGCTTCTATTCCATCCATAACCGGCATCATGTGATCCATCAGCACCAGATCATACTGGCTGCCCCTGACCATTTTTACTGCCTGCAGTCCATTTTCTGCCGTATCAATCTGCATCCGGAGAGGTTTTAGCAGTTCTTTTGCCACCACAAGATTCAATTCGTTATCATCCACAAGTAAAATGTGTGCCTCCGGGGCAATAAACAGACATTCCGCTTCTTTTTCCGTCACATTATCTTTCTGCCCATTATAATTTACCGCAGAAACAGGCGTCGGATCAATGATTGTCTGTTCTATCGTAAAGAAAAACCTGCTTCCCTTTCCGTATTCACTTTCTACTTCGATAACCCCTCCCATCATATTGACTAAATTCTGGGAAATTGTCAAGCCCAGTCCGGTTCCTTCCACATAACGGTTTCTGTCCATCTCCACGCGCTGAAACGCATCGAACAGAATTTTCTGATCTTCCTTGCGGATTCCGATCCCGGTATCTGCCACCTCATAATAAAGCATTACTTTATCCGTATTTTTCTGTCTGACATGCACGGAAAAGCGGACGCTGCCTTTCTCTGTATATTTAATGGCATTATTCACCAGGTTTATGATGACCTGACGGATACGCCCCATATCCCCTTTCAGCTTACATGGAATATCCTGATCAATATCATAGATCAGTTCCAGACCGGAATGTCCGATCCTGTTTTCCATACTAATCCTCAGATCATGAAACAGTGAACATGTATCATACGGTTCATCAAACAGCTGCATTTTACCGGCTTCCATCTTTGAACAATCCAGCACATCATTGATGATTGTAAGAAGCACACGCCCGGAACTCTGGATATTCAGCAGATATTCCTGCTCCTTCGGTGAATGCCGGGAACGCAGTAAAATCTCTGTAATTCCCACAATAGAGTTCATCGGCGTACGTATCTCATGTGACATATTCGAAACGAAGTTGGTTTTGGCACGGTTGGCATCTTCCGTCTGTAATACAAGACGCTTCATCAGATGGTTCTGCTCTATGATCTTTGTCACATCAACAATCGTCATCATATATCCCTGTATCAGTTCATTGTCCTTTAATACCGTTTCTTCCACCTGATAATGCCGGTCTTTCCAGTCAAAAAAATCCTGACTGCCCTGAATAAATGCATATATCTTATCATCCGTGCTATATCCCTGTTCCTTATTTATAGAAGTAATAATTTTATCCGCCATCGAATTTAAAAAAAGGAAACGGTGATCCGCATCTGTTACAATGACAGCTTCTTTCAGATTATCAATAATATAATTTTTTGCATTTTTGACAGGATCAAACAAGCCGTATTTTACAACGGCAATGCTCATAAAGATACAGGACAACAGAATTCCAAGAGGTGTTGGATCATCTCCTTTTAGAATTTTTAAAATGCGCAGAGACAACAGGAGCATTGGTGAAAGCATCGCTGCGATCATAAGGAAATGGATTTTTCCTTTATTGGGCATACTTCTCTGAGAGCAGTAGGAAGAGATGATGATGCCGATCGTAGTCATGATTTCTGCCAGTAAGAAAGCCATATAGACATAGTACATTGGTGCTGGAGAGATTTCCAGCGTATATCCGTTCAGGTTTGCCTTCGAAGGAGCCAGCCAGTAATCTTTATAGTATAGATGATGATAATCAACGGTTGCGATCATAACATAAAATCCCATGTTTAACACAAGAAGCAGATGGATCACCCACTGTGGGATTTTTATATTTTTCCAGCGTATCATAAACATGAGGGCACAGAAATTACCATTATACCATGTCCTGGTGGGTTTGATAAATGTTTTTTCGTAAATTTTAGTTGACTTTAATTTTCAACATCTGCTGCCAAAGCTGCCCGCACTCTCTTTTTTCAAATCCGGCTTCTTTTCAAACGTACATGATGGATTCCTTTTACGAAACTCATTTGATTTTCCTCCTTATCTTCCCTGATATCCGCGGCCTTCCCTTCCCGGCATATCCTCACTTTTCACATAGCGGGCATTGAACTCCATATTGATCTCACGCAATTCTTTTTTCCCGTCGATGTAATCCTGGTACATTTCCACGAGTCCGGACATGCAGCCATCACAGGCTGCATCAATATTTCCTAATGATTCCGCCACGATCTTCTCCCGCTCTTCTTTTGTTGTCTCTGAAATTAAATAGCCCATTGCATTTCTCTCCTTTTCACTCATGCCGCTTTTCATTATACCATCTGTCATCTCAAATATCTCAATAACTTTATCCGCCATCTCACATCCTTTTTCCGTGAGTGCAGTATCAGCTTTGCCAGTTAAAGCTCACTCCGGAGATTCCATTGATCATACATTCATTTTATACCAAGAGCCCGACTTTTTCGAAGCCGGGCTCTTAAATTTCTTCACATAAATGCTGTGTCATAACCGATGACATTCTATTTAGAGTATCATGAAAAATCTCAGACTTATGTAGATCATTTTTTCAATACAAATGAAGCTTTATTACCTGTCAAACTGTCTTTTCCGATAAATATTTCAAATTCTCCTGCCTCGCTCGCATAGATTCCATCCTCTGTCAAAAAACGCAGTTCCTGTTCTGTTATGGTAAAGACTACCTTTTTTTCCTCTCCAGGCAAAAGCGTAACCTTCTTAAAATCTTTCAATTCTTTGACCGGACGCACTACAGAAGCCGCAATATCATGGATATAAAGCTGCAGGGTTTCTGTTCCCGTGCAGTTTCCTGTATTTTTTACAGTCACCTCCGCTTCAATCTGTCCCGATGTATCCATCCATGTCCGATCTAAATGAATATCTGATACCTCAAATGTTGTGTAACTTAGGCCATATCCAAATGGATACAATGGCTCATTTGGAATATCCAGATATTTCGAGCGGAATCTGTCTTTATCTTTGCCTTCTATATGTGGGCGTCCTGTTGAATATTCATTATAATGTACTGGTACCTGTCCTACACAATATGGAAAGCTCATAGGCAGTTTTCCACTTGGATTATACTTTCCAAATAAAGTGTCCACAATTGCCCGCGCTCCTTCTGTTCCAGGCAGCCACACCTGAAGGATGGCTTTTGCCTTTTTGTTTATTTCACGTATGTCTAACGGACGTCCTGAAAATAAAACCACTACAATATTTTGATTGACTTCCGCAATTCTATCAAGCAATGCTTCCTGTACCTCAGGGATTCTGATATTTGCGTTACTGGTTGCTTCACCCGACTGTAAACGGTCTTCTCCTATTGCAAGTACTACGATATCTGCCTCTTCTGCTGCCTGTACCGCCTCTTGCAGCATATGTTCCTCCTGCTCCTTAGTATAGGATTGCTGCTGTTGTTCTCCAAATCCTTCCAGACATACATCCGCCCCTAACATTGGTGATCCCTGGCAAAATGTACTGTTTTCTGAAACGTACTGTTCCTGTACTGCCTCATGCAGCGTCATAACATCCTTGGCATCTGCGATAAATGACCAGGCTCCAAGCAGGTTTCTGCTATCTACATACGGACCAATAAAAGCGATCCTTTTTTGTTGATCTAAAGGCAGGATATGTTCCTCGTTTTTCAACAAAACAAAAGATTTCTTTGCTGCTTCCCTCGCCAGATTCCGGTGCTCCTCACATAAAATGTATTCCTGTTCTTTTTTCTGATCTGCATCTTTATATGGATTCTCAAAGAGACCCAGATTATTTTTAAGCCGCAGAATACGAAGACATGCCTCATCTATAAGTTCTTCTTTTATTTTTCCATCCCTGACCATCTGACACAGATTTTCACAGTAAATGCCTGTCATCATATCAATATCTACACCTGCTTCCACTGCGCGCATTGCTGCTTCTTCTCTGTCTGCACAATATCCATGGTATATGATTTCCTCGATGGCTGCCCAGTCTGATATAAGTACACCATCGAACTTCATCTGCTCTCTTAAAATGTCCCGCATCAACTTTTTATTTCCGGTTGCCGGGATTCCGTTAACTGTATTAAAAGATGTCATAACAAGAGCTGCACCTGCATCGATTCCCGCCTGATACGATGGCAGATAGAACTCTCTGAATGTATGTTCGGAAAGTTCTACCGTATTATAATCTCTCCCTGCTGTCGGTGCACCATATCCTGCAAAATGTTTGACACATGCTGCAATTGCATAGTTATCTTTCAGGCTGTTTCCCTGAAATCCACGCACCATTGCTGCACAGAATAGACTGTTCAGGTAAGGATCTTCTCCCGTTGATTCCATGACACGTCCCCACCTTGCATCTCTTACCAGATCTGTCATAGGTGCAAATGTCACATGAATACCGCTGACCGAAGCCTCCTTTGCTGCCACAGATGCACACTGTTCTGACAATTCCGGTTCAAAGGAAGCTCCCTGCGCAAGCGGAATTGGAAACACCGTCTTATAACCATTTATGACATCTAGCATAAACAGCAATGGAATATGGTGCGGATGCTTTTCCATATAGTTTTTTTGTATACTTTTCAGGGTTTCAGCGCCCATGGATCCGATGACTGATCCTGCAAGATTTACATTGTCTTCTGTAAATCCCTTATCCGCCATAGGACCTGTGACAACGATTTCACCATTAAAAAATCCTCCTGTCACCTGACTCATCTGATTTACTTTTTCTTCCAGAGACATGTCTCTCAAAAGTTCTGTTAATTTCTGTTCTGTCATACGTATGTTTCCTCTCCAAATTTTCTTCTATATTCCAGTGGCGTCAATCCTGTATTCTCCTTAAACATTTTTGTAAAATAGGAAAAATTACTATATCCAATATGTAATGAAACCGTATTGATTGGAAGACTGCTGCCACACAAAAGTTTTTTTGCTTCGTCTACCCTTTTCTGCAATATATAATTGCTTATAGATACTCCCTTTTCTTTTTTGAACATCCGAGACATATAGTCTGTATTCAAATAGACTAATTCTGCCAGTTCATCTCTGTGTATCTCTTCCCTGAAATGACTGTCAATATAGGTACATATCTGATCTGCGACAGTGTCTTCTTTTGTGATATATAATTTATATCCAACCGCTTTCCGCATGAGATTTTCTACATACTCCATCATTTCGTTAAATCCATTTACAGCGCCAAGCATGTAATTCTCACTCTCTTTATCTGAAAAAAGTGCATTGGCATAAATCCCCATCTCTGACAGCCATACATACACCATCTGTGTAACGTCCGTCCTTAATGACACCAAAAACTGCCGTGTGATCATCTCATTCTTCCTGACTGTCTCCAGATAACTGCGTATGCTTGCTATGACTGCTTCCACTTCCTCCTCTGCCAAAAGGGTTTTCCATGTATCCAGCTCCGGATTTTTATAGACTGTTCCACTCGGCTGGAACTCATACAGATATATAACCTCATTCCATACCGACAGACTGCTTTCACGCATCTTCCGCAAATCGTCAGCCTGTGCGGTCACTTCAGAAAATCCACTCCAATTTCCCGCTCCACACCAAAAATAGGAATGTACATGATCTGTCATCCATTGCACAAAATGATTGAGCAGATCTTTTTCCCTTATTTTTTCTCCTTCTTCCGGCATTTTATCCGTTGACAGAACCACCCAGTATCGACATTCGTTTTCACAAAATACGGTGTCCACTCTGGCATAAAAGGAATGAAATAACTCCGTCAACACATTTTGCATGACAAATTCGATGGTGGAAGGGTCCCACTTTTGTGTCTCTTCCGCTTTATGATCCATATAAAAGCAGATCAGTTTAAAATATATCAATCCATCCTGATACAGATCCATCCTTTTTGCAGATTCGCAGAACTGGTTTTGTGTCATGTTACCGCTCAATAAATTTCTCCAGATATCCTTTTGCAGGATTATCCGGTCTTTTTCCCACTGCTCACTCGCTTCTGTAAGTTTTTCGATATGTTTTTCCTGAAGCACTGCCTGTTCTGCTTTTTTTAATGCTTCCTCCAGTTTTTCAAAATCAATTGGCTTTAGCAGATATTCAACGCTTTCCAGCTGTATCGCACGTCTTGCATAGTCAAATTCCGCATAACTGGTCAAAAAAATAACCTGTATCCTGAAATTCTGCTCCCTCACCCATTGCACCAGATCAAATCCTGTTGCAGCAGGCATCACAATATCACTGATAATAATGTCCATTTTAACAGCTGTTATAATTTCCTGTGCCTGTTTCATAGTAAATGCTGTATAAATCTCAGTAATACCTGTCCGCTCCCAGCAGATATTTTTCTTTATACTTTCAATCACATAACGTTCATCATCCACCAGCAATAATTTCATTCCTGTGTATCGCTCCTTCCGATTTTATATGGAACATGAATATCCACAACGGCACCACCTAATGGACTATTGCTGAAATGGATCTCTCCCTGATCCCCATAATAATACTGAAACCGCCTCATACAATTCCAAATACCGATATGTTTTCCATTGTCAGAAATGTTTTGTCCATTTTGTAGTTTACATAATATTTCGTCCGGAAATCCCTTTCCCGTATCCGAGATAAAAATATTAACGTATTTTTCATCGTCCCTGTCCTCAGGATATACCGTAACTGAGATCAGCATTTTTTCATCTGCCATCAATGCCTGTTTTGCAGCATTTTCAACATAAACCTGTATTAAGAATGGAAATATCTCCGCATCTGCCACTTCATCATGAACTTCAATATAATAGGTAAACTTATCCGGATACCTCAGCAGCAGGATTTTTAAATAATCTTCACAATGCTTTGATTCCGCTAAAACCGGAACTCTGTCCGTTGTATTCCGAAAAATATATGAAAGATAATCCGAAGTGATTTTTGTCATTGCCCTTGCGTGTTCATAATCGCCAAAGTCGATCATGCTGTAAATAAAGTTCAGGCAATTCAAATAAAAATGCGGCCGGATCTGCATTTTCAGATAATCCATCTCAATTTTCTGTTTCTCTAATTCCCGTTCATATAGCGTGATCTTCAATTTGCGGATCTGATGGATCATTGTACGGAATTTTCCATCAATCTGCTCTAATTCAAGCAGATTTCCTTCCGTCATGTTCAGCATATATCCACCCTCATCATATTGCTGAAGGTTTTGTGTGAACACTTTAAGCGGTTTCATAATATTGGAATACACATGAAATAGCGATATCCCACTCATAATAAGAATCATAAAGATCAATACTGTCATTCCGAGCAGACTTCCCGCCATCAGGCTTAAGACACCGCCTAAAGAAATCCCGATCCTGATCTCAAAGGGTGCTCTGGATAATCCCTGACGGATCGTATAAGTATTTTTGGTATTCATACTTTGCGGCTCTGATATGATTCCGCTCTGGTCTAACATACCTATACAGACCTCATCCTGATCGACAAGGCTTACATATCCATGCTTTCCCAACGAAAGCTTTGAGAATGGTTCTAAGATACTTTTTACATTTACAATGCATCCTAATACAATTCCATTTTTTTGTGCAATTTTACAGATATATACCTCATTATCACACTCCAAAACATCCCACTTCCGCTTCACTGCATATGTCTTTTCATCTAATTTGTCTATCTGCTCACGGATAGACGCTGCAATATCAGGTGACATTGTGTAATTTCCATCAGAAGACAGGGAAAGCTGATATAATTTATCCGTATCATGTGTGTATAAAAAAATCCTGTATTCCGTTCCATATTCCCATGCTGAAGAAAAATATTCTTCTCTGAGTTTTCCGATCGCATACTCCGAATAATCCCCATTCTTCATCAGATTTACATTTCCATAGAACGTGGAATTTGTCTCATTGGTATCCATGATCGTAGAAAAAAGATTCCGGCTGATCCTCAAAAAACGATTGTCAAGCTCCTGCGCATACAGCTGTGCCATCTGGCTCATCTGTTCGTAAATCTGCCCACTTGTTTTGTTTAAAACATAAGTGCATCCTCCCAGAATAATTACCAGAATGACTGTCATTAAAATTAATATTTGCTTACTCTGTTGTGCTAAAGATTTCTTTTTTCGTCTTTTTAAATTCATCTTTTTTCCAAACGCCATGATATTCCTTTAACCTTTTACTGCCCCTAGCGTAATACCCTCTGCGAAATATTTCTGTAAAAACGGATAAATGATAAATAATGGAAGCATTGCTATAAAAGCAATTGCCATCCTTATGGACGTTGTCGGAAGTTTTGCAACTTCTGCCCCTATATTTCCGGCAACCTTACCGCTTGCAAGATACTGGATATCAGTGATCATCTGATTCAAAAGATTCTGGATACTATATAATTTCTGTCCCTGATTTCCTGATAAATAGTATAAACCATTTGTCCAGTCGTTCCAATATGCCAGTGCCGAAAATAATCCCATGGTTACAAGGATAGGTTTACCAAGTGGAAACGTAATTTGAAAAAAGATTTTTGTATGTCCTGCGCCATCAATTTTTGCCGCTTCATACAATGCTTCCGGAATACTTGTCATAAAATAGCTCCGTATCATCAGCACATTGTTCGCACTCAGCAACAAATTAGGAATTATCAGTGCCCATATTGTATTTTTTATATGAAAATAATTTACATACATCAGATATGTAGGTACTAAACCGCCATTAAATAACATTGTAAAAAATACAAAAAAAGTAATCTGCCTTCTATAAGGCAATGTCTTCACAGACAGCGGATATGCCAGTAATGCTGAAAACATCAGATTAAAAAAGGTACCTACTACCGTAATAAGAATTGTAACGCCATACGCACGGAGTATTTTCTCTCCCTGTCTGATAATATACTGATATGCATAAAAGCTTATTTTTTCCGGGAAAAAGGAATATCCATTCCGGATCAACACTGTTTCATCCGTGATGGATGAAATAAATACCAGCAAAAATGGTAAAATAATAGTCAATGTCATCACGATCAGTATCAGATTGATCCAAAACTGGTATCTCTTTGTTTTTTTTGAATTTGTCATAATGGACTCTCCTCCTAAAACAATGCTCTGTCTTTATCTACACGTCTAACGATCCAGTTACTTAACATGACAATGACAAAACCTACTAATGACTGGTATACACCCGCTGCGGATGACATACTGATATTTCCCTGTTCGATCAATGCACGATATACATACGTATCAATTACGTTTGTTGTTGGGAACAACACACCGGAGTTCATCGGAACCTGATAAAATAATCCAAAATCAGAATAGAAGATTCTTCCAATGCTCAATAATAACAGCGTAATGATTGTCGGTACCAGGCATGGCAATGTGATTTTTGTGATTTCCTGCCACTTTGTGGCTCCATCCAGTCTTGCTGCCTCATAATAAGTCGGATCAATACCGATCAGCGATGCAATATAAATCAGACATCCGTATCCCACTCCTTTCCAGCAGTTTGCAATGATAAGAATCGCCGGCCAGTATTTTGGTTTCTGATACCACTGGATCGGATCTATATGCAGTAATGGCAGGATCGTATTGTTTACAAGACCATTTTCGGCACTTAAAAGTGCATACACAATATAGCTTAAAATGACCATCGACATCAAAAATGGCAATAATATAGCACTCTGGTATATTTTTTTCATTTTTGTGTTCTTAACTTCACAGATTAAAATTGCGATTGCAATTCCAACGACCATATTGACAAGAATAAACGCTATATTATATAGCAATGTATTTCTTGTAATAATCCAGGCATCTTTTGACGAGAACAAAAATTTAAAATTATCCAGTCCTGCCCACGGGCTTGCCAAAATTCCTTTTGAAAAATTCAACTTTTTAAAAGCAAGTATAATACCTGTCATCGGAAGATAATTATTGATCAGCAGATATAATAATCCCGGAAGCATCATCAGATAGAGCGGCAGATATTCCTTAACTTTGTTCTTTTTCTTCTTCATAAGTTTCTCCTTTTATGAAAAAGTCCCACGTTGTATCTGTGGGACTTTCCTTCTGAACCTGATTATTTTGCTGCAAGAAAAGCATCTAACTGTTCCTGTTTTGCCTGGATCACTTCATTGATTCCCGCATCATCTAATGCTTCTAACAATTCCGGAATAAGTTCATCTGGATCTCCGGAACCGCTGTAAAGTGCTCCGCTGTATTGTTTTACAATATTGGAAAGAGCTGCGATCTCACTTGAACAATTACTGCTGTCAAATAAAAATCCTACTGCTTTGGAGCTCTTTGCAGAACCGTTAAATTCTTCCATTTTTTCCCATAATTGCGGATCTGAACCAGTCCATTTATAAGCAATAAACTGATTTGGCAATTCCCATCCAAGGTTTAAGTTATAGCCTGCATTATCAGAAGTAATTCCTTCCGGGAAATTGATAATGCCATTATCAGCATCTTCTATCACATAGTCTTTATCCTGTTCACCCCAGTTTAAAAGATTCATGATCTCTGAACTTCCGTAGATATAATCCAGTACTTCCATTGTTTTCTCCGGATTTTCTGAATTCTGGGCAATTGAGAATGTAACACCATTATAGGATGAGCTATTTATGATCGGTTCGTTATAAAATGGCACGATCTCAAAATCATAGCCGGTGGAGCTTTCAAATTCTACCGGTGTTCCAGGATGATAAGAAAAAAACAGTGAAAATAAATTTCCAGCCTTGCATACTGTTCTCCAGTTCTCTGTGTTAGTTCCTGCATCCTGGCTGATATATCCCTTCTGATACCAGTTATGCAGCATGGTAGTTGTATCTTTAAACCAGTCCGTCGCAAAGAAGTTTTCTAATTTTGTGCTGTTCGTCTGATCCATGAGTACACCAAGATAATTGTTATCTGACAGAGTATCTCCACGGAATAATCTTGTAGCCGGTGCATCATTCTCACTGCTCGAATATAACATTGTCATATCCGGCTCTCCCGCTTTTACTGTCTCAAAAACACTTTCCAGATCTTTTGGTTCTTTAATCTGTGTTGTATCAATATTGTACTTTTCCACCAGATCTTTTCTCATAAATATGGCAGGAATACTTCCTCGTTCAATCTGATTTGGCACGCCATATACAAAGCCTTCGACCTGATTGATCTTAGCTATATCCTCTCCATAAATCTGTTTGATATTTGTTCCATATTTATCAATCAGTTCAGACATGTCTACAATCTGTCCTGCATTCATATACTGCACTGCATTGGTTGCCTGGGTATAAAAGACATCAATTTTTTCATCCCCTGATAACATAAGCTGTAACTGCTGGCTTGCACTTGCCCACGGCAGCACAACAATATCAATATTCGCATTAAGTTCCGGTTCAAGAATCTCATTGATTTTTTGTTCGATTCTTTCTTCATCCGGCTGTGTGCTTCCATTCAGAACCATGGTAACTGTATATGGTTCATCCCCATTACCGTTATTTTTAGCTGAATCCTTTGATCCTCCTGCTTCTGAATTTCCGCATGCTGTCATGGACACAACCATAGACAAAGTAAGCATAGCTGCTAGAATTCTTTTTTTCATACATTTTCTCCTCTCTGTGACAGTGTGATTTATGTTCACCTCTCTTCTGGTGTATCTTTATATTAATCATTTTCTTTCATCATCTCTATAACTGAACTGACTCGTCAATATCACTCTTTTGACACTTTTTAACAAAATAACTCTAAAATGGAAGATACTTAAGATATCCTCCTATCCAATGCTATTTTTTCGGCTACCATCTCTACATGTACGTGGCATCCGATTCTCACAGCGACCTTCCCATATTTCCGCTTTTGGAACGGGCTTCCCGGCATGACATGCTTTCGTTTCTACATTCCTTTTTCACGATGAAAGCATATCTTCCTGAATTCCGGATTGAAAAACTCCTTCTGGATTCCGCCCATGATGCTTATGCTGTCTATGAATACTGTTGTCGGGAAAAGATCACGCCTTTTATCGACTTGAGCCCCGGTCATACCGGACACTTCACTTATAAGAATGATTTCACAATCGACGATGATGGCGTTCCTGTCTGTAAGTTGGGCTTACGCATGCATAAAGATGGTTATGAAGCTGCTAAACACCGGGCGAAATACCGGTGTCCAAAGGCTAACCGGAAACGTGGCTGTTTCTGTGAACATCCCTGTTCGCCAGCAAAATACGGCAGAACCGTGCACATCTTTACCGAGGATAATCCAAGGCTGTTTAACATACCGCCAAGAGACTCAAAAGCATGGGAAAAGGAATACAATCGAAGAACTTCCGTGGAACGCTCTAATAAGCGTGAGAAAGAAGACTATAAATTAGAAGACGGCAGGCACCGATCGACTAAGATGTGGTACTGCCGCCTCTATGGCATCATGATGCTACAACATCTTGATGCCTGGGAAATGCCATCTGTTGAGGCATTTCAAAAATCATTATTAGGATTTACCGCCTAATTAATGATATCTTAAGCGATTCCATAAGATTTTTCAAGGCATAGTACCCGCTATGTTCAATTTCCCGTCGATGTAATCCTGATACATTTCCACGAGTCCGGACATGCAGCCATCACAGGCTGCATCAATATTTCCTAATGATTCCGCCACGATCTTCTCCCGCTCTTCTTTTGTTGTCTCTGAAATTAAATAGCCCATTGCATTTCTCTCCTTTTCTTCAAATGCTGTGTTTACTATTACACTTGATTTCATTCCATATTTGATTTCAGTTTGTATTTTGTTTACCTCATATTTTCCTCGTTATTCCTGATTGCCGTCCATAGGTTGCTCTTTACTTTTTCAAGACCTGCAGACAGTATCTCAAGTTCATCTTCACTCATTCCGCTTTTCATTATACCATCTGTCATCTCAAATATCTCAATAACTTTATCCGCCATCTCACATCCTTCTTCCGTGAGTGCAATCGTCCAGGAACGGCGGCAGGCGGGATTGCTCTCCCGCTTTACAAGTCCCATCTTTTCTAACCGGTCGATCGTCCGCGACATCGTCGTAACTTCGATCAGGCAGGCATCAGACAATTCTTTCTGGTTCATTGCACCGTGCTTCCTCAGTTCCTTTAAAATGCGCGGCTGTCCCTGTCCCACCGTAAGTCCAAGCTCTATAAAATACGGCCGGATAAACCGTCTTCTTAACATTTCAACATCAAAAATCTCATTTTTCACCCTAGCATCACTCCAATTCAAACTGTCCTGTATACAACTGATAATATCTGCCTTTCTGCTCTAAAAGCTCGTCATGACTGCCGCGCTCAATGATCTCACCTTTTTCAAGTACCATGATCGCATTGGAATTTCTTACGGTTGAGAGCCTGTGTGCAATGACAAATACGGTTCTTCCCTCCATAATGGCATCCATGCCTTTTTCGATCAAACGCTCCGTCCTTGTGTCGATCGAACTTGTCGCCTCGTCTAAGATCAGTACCGGAGGTTTTGCGATGGCCGCTCTTGCGATCGCAATGAGCTGCTGCTGTCCCTGCGATAAGCTGCTCCCATCTCCGTAAAGCATCGTGTCATACCCCTGCGGCAGGCGGCTGATAAAGGAATCCGCATTGGCGATCTTTGCCGCCTCCAGGATTTCCTCATCCGACGCATCCAGTTTCCCGTAACGGATATTGTCTGCGATCGTCCCGGTAAACAAATGTGTATCCTGTATGACCATGGCAAGGGAACGCCGCAGGTCATCTTTTCGAATATCTTTAACGTCGATCCCATCATATGTGATCTGTCCCGCCTGAATATCATAAAACCGGTTGATGAGGTTTACGATCGTTGTCTTTCCGGCACCCGTTGATCCGACAAAAGCGATCTTCTGTCCCGGTTTTGCAAACAATGATATTCCATTCAGCACCGTTTTCTCCGACACATAGCTGAATACGACATCATGGAAACGCACATCTCCCTTTAACAGTACCAGTTCTCCTGATGACAGTTTCCACGCATACAATCCTGTAATTTCCGCGCATTCTGTCAGTGTGCCATCCGCATTTTTACAGACATTGCAGAGTGTCACTTTTCCCTCGTCAATCTCCTCCGTCTCGTCCATCATGTCAAAAATACGCTCTGCACCTGAGAGCGCCGACAACAAGAAATTGACCTGCTGTGTAAACTGATTTAACGGCATCGCACTCTGTCTCACATATACAAGATAAGCCGACAGGCTTCCCAAATCCATGAGCCCGCGGATCACAAACATGCCGCCGACACATGCTGAGAGCGCATAGTTAAAATAGGAAAGCGCCACGATCACCGGCACGAGCATACCTGAATGTGCCAGTGCATTTGTAGACTCCCTGCGAAACCGCTCATTCATTTCACAGAACTCTTTAAAGTTTTCCTTTTCATGGTTGAAAACTTTCTCCACCTTCTGCCCTGCCATCATCTCCTGCACAAAACCGTTGATGTTTCCGAGTTCCTGCTGCTGTCTGTGATAATATTTTTTGCTGCATTTTCCATTGTACTGCATGAACAAAAAGGTAATGACTAAAAATACCACCACGAGCATGGTCAGTTTTACGCTGAGCACCATCATCATTGTGATCGTTCCAAACAATGTCAGAAAACTCTGGATGATCATAGCAAAACTGTTGTTCATCGCCTCCTGCACCGTGTCGACATCGTTGGTAAAATGGCTCATGATCTCGCCGCGCGTGTTGTCGTCAAAATATTTCAGTGGGAGTTTCTGTGTGTGCCGGAACAGATCCATGCGGATTTCGCTCACGACTTTCTGCGAGGTGTGCACCATCAGCCGGTTATAGCCGAGCGTTGCGAGCGCACCGCACAGGTACATCACACCCATGCCGATGACTGCCAAAAGAAGTCCCTTCATATTTCCCGGCACAATGAAATTGTTGACGAGCGGTTTGATCAGATATGTGCCGCAGATTCCTGCCCCCGCACTGATAAATACAAGAATTGCCACAAGGAAAAATGCCCACTTGTAATGACCGAGATAAGTCAGGAAGTGCTTCATGGTCTTTTTCGTATCTTTTGGTCTTTTATATCCCACATACTTTGCCATTAAAGATCAGCTCCTTCCTTCTGTGATGCATAGATTTCCTGATAGATCTGATTGTCACGGAGCAGACTCTCATGTGTGCCGATTGCCTCCACATGCCCCCTGTCCATGATAATGATCTGGTCAGCATGGCGGACAGACGATATCCTCTGCGCAATGATGATCTTTGTCATATCCGGCAGTTTTTCTGCAAGCCCGCTTCGTATCTTCGCCTCCGTCGCGGTGTCCACCGCGCTTGTGGAGTCATCTAAGATCAGTACTTTCGGCTTTTTCAAAATGGCTCTGGCAATGCAGATCCTCTGTTTCTGCCCGCCGGACACATTGACTCCCTCCTGCCCCATCTCGGTATCATAACCATCCGCAAGCCGGTCCACAAACTCATCCACACAGGCAATCTGACATGCTTCTTTAATCTCATCCAATGTGGCATTTTCATTTCCCCAGCGGAGGTTATCGATCAGTGAACCGGAAAACAGCGTATTTTTCTGCAGTACCATCGCAACTGCGTCCCGAAGATGTCTGACCGGATACTCTTTTACATTGATTCCGTCGATCTTTACCTCGCCCTTTGTCACATCGTAAAGCCTTGGGATAAGCTGCACCAGTGTAGTCTTTGACGAACCGGTCTGACCGATGATGCCGACCGTCTGCCCCGGTTTGATATGGAAAGAAACATCGGAGAGCACATATTCCTTTGCAGTGTCCTTGTATTTGAACCACACATGGTCAAATTCGATCTCACCTTTTGCCACGGCAATGTCTTTTGCATTTTCATCTGTGATATCGATTTTTTCATCAATGACTTCCATGATCCGCTCTGCGGATGCCAGCGACCTTGTCATGAGCAGGAACACATTTGACATCATCATCAGGGAATTAAGAATTAACAGCACATAACTCAAAAAACTGGTGAGTTGTCCGATCATCATCTGCCCCTCATTGATCAGCCTTCCCCCGATCAAAAGGATTCCAAGGATCGTCCCGTACATCACAAACTGCATGGCGGGCATATTTAGCACTGCTGTTCCAAATGCTTTTTCAGATTCTGATTTTAAATTTTCATTGACGACACCGAACTTTTCCACTTCGTAATCGCCTCTGACATAGGATTTCACAACACGGATCGCCGTAAGATTTTCCTGAATACACCGGTTCACCTGATCGATCGCACTCTGCATGCGCCCGTAAAGCGGCCCGACATTTATAATAATAAGAATTAAAAGCACTGCTAACGTCGGCAGTGCCACAAGAAAGACCAGCGCTAGCGTCGAATTGATCCGGAATGCAAACGATGTCGCAAAAATAAGCATGACCGGACTCCGCCCAAACGGACGCATACCGGTGGACACCGCATTCTGGATGTTCGTCACATCACTCGTCAGACGCGTGACAAGCGACGACACACTGAAATGGTCTATATTGGAAAATGAATAAGACTGGAGTTTTTCGTACTCCGCCTTTCTTATATTTGCACCGAGTCCCTGTCCGGCAAGCGCGGAAAATTTTGCACTTCCGACACCAAGGATCAGTGCTGACACTGCGCAGAGTGCCATCTGCAGACCTTTTTTTATAATGTAAGTCTCATCCGCATTTGTAACTCCATAATCGATCAGGTCTGCCATGAGAAGCGGCACTGTGATCTCTAAGACCACCTCCACGCCAATGCATAACAAACCTGACCATGCATATTTCTTATATTCTCTCATATAAGAAAAAACTCGTTTCAGCATTACTTGCACCTCCAATAGTTGCATATGCAAGTATTGTATTGCGGGGTGGGATGGATGTCAAGAGTAAAACCATGCTACTTCTCTTTTTCATTTTTCTCTACAACTCTTATAAAATTATCACAAACTTCCTGATAATCTTTATATCCCATAAGAAGCATCTTGTCATACATCTCAGAAAGTGCATCGAGAAACTTTTTTTCATCCCTTTTTCTTATTTTGCAAAATATCACATGATACGGCGAATTTTCTTTTACATATTCATCTCCAAAATCCACAGTTACCTTGTATTTTATAAATAACTGATCTGCCAGATAATCTTCACTGTCAAGAAATACATATTGAAATTTAAAAAATGATGGGCTCTGTAATTTATAATAATTTTTCAAAATGTATTCCTCCATTTCTGTCTTCTTTATATCTTGTACATGCCCTCCAAAAGATCCGTTACGACCTACTTATCTTTTTCTGTTGCATCCTCTGATTTCTGTCCCAGAAACAGGGGATCACGCATGATTTTCTTTACCATGTAAGTTTATCTTCCTTTCATCATCTGATGCTTGAAACCGAACCTCCGCATCGCAGTTTCCTGCAGGTTTTCTGCTGGGCGCATTTAAAATTTATCGTATCCGGATTTAAATCACTATGAACTTTAACGAATAACAAATAACGAATAACAGAAAAAACTTTATCACTGAACCTGAACTATTTTGCACTATTTACCTGTGACCGCACCCTGCACGGAAAATTTTTTAAAGATCTACCTCAAACTGCACCGTCTGGTTATATTGATCCAATGCCATCTGCAATTCCATGACATTCTGAGATACCCGCTCATATTCCTGCTTGACCAGATCAAGATCATAGTTGACATACCGATACTCGGGAACTGCATTTCTGGACATATACGATGTTGTCTCCCTCGTCTTTGGAAGCTGTTTGCGCATCCGGTCAAGGACAGCCTTTCTTTTATTCAACTGCGCCATCTTTATTAAGATCGTGTCCACGCTCATCTCGGTATCCTTTACCTGCACTTTTGCGGTTGCATTTGTGACATTCAGTGCATGTTTGATCACTGCGATCTTTTCATCAATTTCTGCAATCGTTGCTGCAACCTCAGCATAATCATATTCGGGGATCACAGGCTCCTCATTGATCGCAGCCACATAGGTACTTGACGCTTCTTCCTTATTTATCCAGTATTCCTTGTCTTCTTCCAGGCTTTTAAGCCATTTATTTGCATATGCCGATGTTATTTTTTTCATTTACCTTTTTCCTCTCCCAACTATCCTTCATGATGATATCAATATAAGACATACAGAAAAGTTTGTCATTCTACCGCTAGTTTAATTTCCGAAATAAAATATACCATAAACGAACGATATCCCCGTCAATGACGAGGATATCTTCAATACTGGTATGCAATAATCTACTTAAAATTATAAAATTGTCCAAACTCGGCAGCGATTTTCCTGAGATCCATTTGTAGACTGCCTGCGGATTTTCAAATCCCATCACGGTCTGGACATCTTTCACCGTGTAACCGAGTTCTGATAGAAGCCTCTTGATCTGTCTGCCGGTCTCTTTCTGCTGGATTGATAAATACATTGGTTCCATCTCATACCTCCTTATTCATCACTGTCCCGAAACACGAATTTATTTTATCTTAACATTTTTATGTTGGGAAATCCAGATAAATCGCCTGACTAATGAATTCTGTTCTTCTAATCAGAAAATAATCTACTTTCCTGTCCTTATAGCATCTTTTTGCCAATAATTTTACCACTTTCGGCGCTATTCCCTTATTTCTCTTATTCTCGAAAAGATCTATTCCTATTTCAGGTGTATCAGAGTCCGGATTCTGCAATTCCAGACTTCCACAATAATCGCCATTTATTTCAAATACAGAAAATACTTTATCTTCTCCCTCTAAAACCTGTTCCCACATCATATCTTTGCAATGCTCATTTAAAAACAATGTATGTTCACCATTTATCTGACGATGCAATTCTACATAATTATCACGATCTTCATCCGCAATCGGGCAAATGATAAATTCATTATCTGATACATAAACCTGCCTGTTCAACATCTTTCCTCCCTTATTGTGCACCATTTCTTTCCCAAATTGCCCCAATCTGTAATAAATGCGCCAGAATCTCATTTTTATACACTGCTGCTATTTCCCTGTTGTCTGGTATACTCCTGTCCACACTTCCAGATAGCTTTCTCTTTAAAATAAATACTGGTATCCTCGTCCGATATTTCAAAGAACACCCGTAACATATCCATATTTAATGTCTTTCCAAATCTTCTCGGTCTGGTAAACAGGGAAACCAGCGGTTTTCTGTCTAAAAATTCTTTGATCAGCAGCGTTTTATCCACATAATAATACTCTGCCTGTGCTCTGACATAATCAGAAACTCCTACCGGAAGCGGTCTTTTCTCTTTCGCGGCATCTTTTCAGGTTTTCATATTTATTTCCTCTCCTGATGGCAATATATTACTTCTTTTACGGCTGATTATAATAGAAATGCGGAAATATATCAAATTATTTTGATATATTTCCGCATGCACAATTTTAATTAAGCTGGTACTCATCCACCACTTTTCTCGCCACATCCGGATAGTTCGTAATAATTGCATCGAGTCCCATCTCACAGCAGCGCCGCATGTCTTCCTCATTATTGATCGTCCATACATGCACTAATATATTTCTCCGCCTGCAGTCCTCCAGATAATTTGGATAAAAAATTTTCGTCCACCCCGGATGCAGAGCATCTGCCCGCACAACATCCGCCACATAATCGACCGCATTTATAATTCCATCCGCATACAGTGCACCTGTTTTTAATTCCGGGCATTTTTCCTTCATACTGCGGATCGTATAATGATTGAATGAGGAAACTATGATACGATCCATCATGTCATATTTTTTTGTCAGTTCTAAAACCTTATCTTCCATTCCCGGATAAAACGTGTTTCCAGTCTTCATTTCCACATTAATGGTGAGATCTGTCGGCTTTATCAGCTGATAAACTTCCTCTAATGTTGGTATCTCTTCCTCTTTGTATTCTGGATGTAATTTATTAAAATTAAACTTTTTTAATTCATTATAGGTAAAGTCCTGTACACGTCCGGTTCCATCACTGACTCTGTCAAGTACTTCATCGTGTATCACAACCACTTCACCATCTTTCGTCAGATGCACATCCAGTTCGATCCCATCTGCTTTCATCTCAATGGCTTTTCGAAATGCATCCATTGTATTTTCCGGTGCATATCCACTTGCTCCACGGTGCGCCCATACTTTTATTTTTTTGAATCCATAAATTTTTATCCCCCTTCTGTTTTGACACATTCTAATCCTGAATTTGTAATACTTCCATATGCTTACATTTCTTCCACATAGTGCACATAGTCAAAATTTCTGATCTCATCGATCAGTTCCGGTCTCATATTATAGTGATTGACTTCCAGAGTTACCACTAAAGATGAAAATTTACCCGGCAGTTTATTTTTGGTTGTCTCAACCGTCTCTGTTTTCACATTCCGGCTTCGCATCTCCTGTAAAAACAGCCCAATGCTCTTTCCATTTTCCAGTTCAAGATAAAGGTCAAATACTTTCGCATGTTTCTGTAAAAAAATGTCGATTTTATTCAGAAGGCGCAATACAACAACAATGAATACCAGCGTATAGACTGCACCTTCCACAAATCCGATTCCGATTGCCAGACCCACACAGGCACATGCCCAAAGTCCTGCTGCTGTGGTAAGCCCCCGGACTCTTTGTTTCTCCGTTACCAATATTGTGCCTACCCCCAGGAATCCTACCCCACTGATCACCTGTGCACCGAGCCGTGCAAGATCGGCTTTCTGGTCAAAATTCATCGACATATATTCACTGGTCAGCATTACCAAAGCGGATCCAAGGCACACTAATGCATGTGTCTTGATCCCGGCTCCGCGCCGTTTTAACCCACGGTCAATTCCTATCACAGTTCCCGTTAGGATTGCCAGCGCAAGGCGTCCGCAAATCGCTACGCTGTTCCATTCTGCCATTGCGTCAATAAAAGCTCTCCACATGATTTCACCTTCCCACTATTTTATCTCCAACGAATCTTTTTGTGCATCTTAGGATAAAGAAAAAGAGCAATTTAAAATTATCTTTCAAATTGCTCTTCTCCCCATTCTCACCTGCAATTACTTTGAATATAACCGAATCCTTTTTTCTTTAATTTTTCCGTAAAATCTGTAGTAAAATGCATGCAAAAAACATTCCTTCTTAAATCCGCCGGTATACATTCCTCCAGCTCCTCTAATGGGCAATGTGACCTGTGATCCGATGTAAATTCTGTTGTATCCTGATAGATCGTTGATATTTCCCTTTTATAAAATCTGTTTAATACATCTTTGGGAATCTCATACGAATCTCCACTGTAGTAAATCTTCTCTCCTGCAAATTCAATGATATAACCAAAGCAGGAAATATCATCCGCATGTTTCACAGAAACAGCCCAAACCTTCAGTCCCTCTGCGGTAAACAGACTGCTCTCCACAGGAATATAGATATCCGGGTCGATTCCCATCAATCCAAGCAGAATCCACAAAGACTTTTCCGGATAGATGACCGTCACTTTTTTCCCAAGTACATAATAACAATAGGAAATGATAGACGGAAGACTTCCCACGTGATCTGCATGCATATGTGTTACCATAATTGTGATACCGGCGTATTTCTTTAAGAGTTCTTTCTGATACAATTTCAAAAATACACTCTCCCCGCCATCGATCACATATAGCTGATCCTTGTTTGTAAAATAGGCACTTGTATTCCCGTACAACGGATTAAATGCCGAACCACATCCCAAAAAATTTAAATCCATACGCATCACTTCCGATAATTATTTTCTTTCAGGTAATCCACACAATGCTTTGTCCAGTCTGTCTGGATAATGTCAAATCCTTTATCTGCAAGCCATCCCCATCCTTTCGCAGGATCATCGGTCAGCGAAACGTCATCGCTATGCCCTGCTGCCAGTGGAACCCGGCTGGAATATAAAATCGCATTGCCCCAGAGAATCCGCCCCTTTTTCTTCTGCATTTCCAGATAAGATTCCTGGATCACCGGAGATGTTTCTTTTTCAAACACAATCTCTGCCCCTATATAATTGATGTTCATTTTTTCAATTTTATCAGAGGCAAGATCCTCTTCCATGAAAATTGGCATATAATCGATCGTTGGTGCATAAGCTTCAATTAATTTCAAAGATTGGTCAGAAGGATCACTCTTCATTAAAATCTGATCTTCCATTCCATGTTTCTTTACTGCTTTCATAACCGGTTCAATAATATTGATGCTTCTGTCAAGATTCAGTTTACATTTTCCTTTCAAATGCTCTAACACATCATCAAATGAATTTACCGGCAGAAATGTCTGCTGCAGATCGCCGTTACAGAGTCTCATCTGTCTGATCTCCCCGGCTGTATACCGTTCAATTCTGATATGTCTGTCAAGATGGCTCGGTTCCATTCCTGTGTGGAATACAAACAATTCGCCATCGATACTTTGAAACAGATCCATCTCTAAAATGTCTGCGCCCTCCTTGAGTGCAATATCAAAAGCCGCAATCGAGTTTGGCGGAATATTTCCCCCACTGGTTCCTCTGTGGGCGGCAACCAGAACACCTGTTTTTTTTCTTAATTCAATGATCGATTCCATTTAATTTTTACCCCCGTTTTTCTTTTTTGTAAAAAAAGATTTTATCTTTCCAAGTCCGTCATATCTGCCAAGCCAAAGTGCAATCGTAGAAATGATCATAAGCACTACCGTATAAACAAATGCCATTGCCTGTGCATCTATGGTCGCTGTCTCATCCGTTGCCAGCTTGATCACGATTCCAAGCGGCTGATAGGATGGATGATATAAAAATACGGATAAGTCATATTCTGATAAAAGTCCGTTAAAGTTCAATACAATGACAGATAATACGATTGGCATAATAATCGGAAGAATGACTTTCCTCATTGTATAGAGCGGTTTTGCGCCCATAACCTGTGCTGCCTCTTCCATATTTCCATCAAGTCCGACAAATCCGGCGCGGATCATTCGGTATGAAAACGGAATTTTAATAATAATGTATGCAAACAGCAGGATGATCGGTGTAGCAACCAATACCTTATCTGCCAGGAGCATTCTTGGCTCATCGTAGGTCAGCATCAAACCAAGTGCGATCATGGTTGATGGCAGCAGCCATGGGATCAGAATAAACGGTTCAAACAACTTGTCATATTTATGTTTTGCTTTTGTCACAATACGGGCAACCACAATACAGATCACAGCTACAACCAGTGCCGCCAGCAGAGAATACACAATACTTACCAGATACGGCTTATATGCAGTGGCTGAACGGAACAGTTTTTTGTAATTCTCCAGTGTAAAAGAATCTTTTCTGATCACACCTGTCTTGATCGTCAATCCATCTGTAAATGAAAATACAAGTACGTTGATGATCGGCAGCATGTAAATGATAAACATTACATAAGCTACAATATGTGCGATCACATTCATGACCGGATTTTCAATCTTTTGTTTTTCCATTTTGGCTTTTGTCTTTGAAACCGATATAAAATTGCCTTTTTTTTCAATTTTCTGCATGATTGCAAGAAGAATCGTCGTTGCAATTCCAAGGATGATTGCCAGCAGCGCTGCGATATCTCTCGATCCCGTCATATTGGCAAACGTCTTGATCATCGGGTTGATTGTCTGGAAATCCGGGCCACCAACGATCAAAGGTCCTGACATTGTGCTTAATGCTGCGATAAAAGTAAGCACTGTAATCGCAAAAATGGTAGGTTTCATTGTCGGCAGCACAATTTTAAATAAAATCGTACTCTGTGATGCCCCCATATTCTTCGCCGCCTCTATCGTATGATAATCCAGCCCTCGTATCGCATTTGTCAAAAACATCATATGATTTGATGTTCCCGAGAATGTCATAATAAAAAGTACAGCACCAAATCCGACAAACCAGTTCGGATCCAGACCTGGAAAAATATTGGTCAGCACTTTTGTCACGATTCCTGTTGAACCGTAAACGAACTTATATCCTGTAACCAAAACAACGCCGCTGTAGATCAGTGTTGACATAAATCCAAGACTTAATATTTTTGCCCCTTTGATGTCAAAGTATTCTGTAAACAGTACAACTAAAATACCGGATATATTTACGGTAATAATAGAAGCGATCGCCAGAACAAAGCTGTTCTTTAAACTCTTCATGGCCCTTGCTGATTTCATGATCTTGTCAATTGCTTCCAATGTGAAATGTCCGTCTTTTACAAATACCCTGGCAAGCAGATTTAAGTTTGGGAATACCAGAAATGTAATGATAAACCAGATTAATGCAATTTTAATAATAATGCCGGGAATATTGATTGTTCCATCCTGAATTTTTTGCTTGAGTTTATTCATAAAATATCCCTCCTAAAACTGCATGATATCCTGTGGGTTGATATAGAGGTCTATCTGTTCGTTTTCCTGATACAGCCTGCGTCCATCATTTTTTTCAAGATATTTAAGCTCCTGTCCATGACATTCCAGCACATACTTTGTCAGCACACCACTAAATTCAGCTTCTTCCACTTTGCCTGTGAGTTTCACATAACCGGCTTTTTCTTCACTGATACATCTCTCAATTCTTACAAATCCAGTCTTGTTTGTATCTAAATTTGCACCCGACTGCGTATTGACCTCAGATAAAAGTTCACCCTTTAAGCGGTTGATATCACCGATAAAATCGCAGACAAACTCACTTTTTGATTCATTATAGATCTCATACGGCGTTCCAACCTGTTCTACATATCCATTGTTAAATACGGCGATCCGGTCGGAAAGCGTCAGCGCTTCTTCCTGGTCATGCGTAACATACAATGTTGTGATACCCAGCTCTTTCTGGAGACGTTTTAATTCCATTCTCATATCAATGCGGAGTTTTGCATCCAGATTGGATAGCGGCTCATCCAGGCAAAGAATCTTAGGCTCCAGAACGATTGCTCTTGCAAGCGCTACTCTCTGCTGCTGACCACCTGACAGATCCGACACATTTTTCTTTAACTGTGATTCCGTAATCTTGATCTTAGCTGCAACTTCATGTACTTTCTGATCGATCTCTGTCTTCGATGCTTTTTTTACTTTCATTCCAAACGCAATGTTGTCATAGACTGACATTGTCGGGAAAAGCGCATAGCTTTGGAACACCATGCCAATGTTTCTTTTTTCAACCGGAAGATTTGTAACGTCCTTGTCTCCTACATATACTTTTCCTTTTGACGGTGAGAGAAAGCCAACCAGCGCCCGCAGTGAGGTGGTCTTTCCACAACCGCTTGGTCCTAAGAAGGTGAAGAACTCACCTTCTTTAATATCCAGATTCAAGTTTTCAATCGCTACAAAATCCCCATACTTTATTTCAATATTTTCAAACTTTACCATGGTGTTCTCCTAACTTTGTTTAATGTCAGCTTCCTGTATTTTTAGTTTCTTCTATATTTACTGTACATACTCAAGCTCTGCTTTCTCTACCCATGCATCCACATTTTCTGCAATGAAACTCCAGTCAAGATCCTGCGGTTTCAAAGTCTCCATTAACTCTTTAATATCATCGGAAACCTGGTCTAATGCTTCTTTCTGACATGGAATCGTTCCATAATTATTAGACCAGTCAAGCTGAACATCAGAACTTCCAAGCCAGTTTAAAAATGCTACACAGGTATCATATTTCTTAGTGCCTGCTGAAATTGCAAGAGATTCTACCACATATGGCTCTCCAATGTCCGGTGTCATGATCTGGAATTTGTAATCACGGTCTTTCTGCTCTGTCAAAACGCCGGATGCCCAGTGCTCATCCATCGGATAGGTACCATCGATCACACTTCCGACTGCGTCTTCACCATCTGCAATGTTATGTGCATTACCTAAGAATTTTGCTGCGATCTCCCATCCCTCATCAGAAATGCCAAGATCTCCGTCCGGATCCTGATAACGGCTGATGATACTTGCAAATACCGTCTTTGCTGTTCCACCGCCTAAATTATGTAACTGATACAGTCCTTTGTATTCATCTTTCGTCAGATCTGTCCAGTCAGAAGGCATATTGTCATAGTCCGCATTTCCCATTAATACCAATGGCGTTGTTGTAACCGGGTAATAATATCCGTCCGGATCGATGAGGTCTGCATCTACTCCGTCCACCCAGTCCGGTTCCCATTTCTGAAGCAAACCGTTTGCTTTTAATTTTTCGTACTCAATATTGTTCAATCCAAATGTAACGTCACAAAGAGGATTATTTTTCTCTGCGATCATACGCTCGGTTACCTCAGATGCTCCTAATGCTACCACCTCAATATCGAATCCGGCTTCTTTCGCTTTCTCGATCAGATATGCATCACGACCTTCGGTTCCGCTGTTCGTGTATACAACAAGTTTTTCATTGGAAGATGAAGTATCCTCTTTCTGGGTATCTGCCGCATCGGTCTTGTCCTCCACAGCTGCGCCCATCTGATCTGCTGCCGTGCTGCCATTGTCTGCGCTGGTATTTCCACCGCCACAGCCTGCTAATGCTGCAACCCCCATTGCTGATACAAGTAATACTGATAAAAATCTTTTTTTCATTGTAAATTCCTCCCTCTCTTTTGTTTTTGTAATGTTATTATACTTCATATTTTGAAACGTGTCAATATTATTTTGTCCAATTTAACAATTTATTTTGTATTTTTTGATATTTTATTGTACTTTTTACATGTTTGTTTTTGCATGCTTTTTATTCGTCATTATACATTTTATCCATTATCCCCCTGTATTTTATTAGTTTTTTGTATTTTCTCATATATCTGCCGGCATTTTATATCATAGTTTGTTTTTTGCAATACTTCTATCAAGTTTGTGTAAAATCCATGTAATTTTTATAACGTTATAATTTTCCTATGACTATTGACACATAAAATAATAGAATGCATACTCCGCGGATATTCTATTATCACAAACAAAAAAGGTGGAACATATCCAACATATGATTCCACCTTTCGATTCCATTTTCGCTTTACAGCTCCCGTATTTTATTTGTTAATTTCTTCATCAATCAGTTTCTGTGCACGGTTTAGAGATTCCTCTACCGGCAAGAATCCCATCAGTACATTCTCCACAGCCATTCCCACAATATTCAAAAACTTGATTTCATCAAATGCTTTGTTTGAATCCGCAGGAATTCTCCTCGTATGTGATTTGCTGAAACAGTCTTTTGATAATTCCAGCCAGGGAAACACATCTATGATATCGTATTTATTATATGTTTTCGCACATGGAGAAACGCTCCCAAGTGCTGCCATGCCAGACGCCGCCGGCTCTGTTGTGATCCATTTGATAAATGCAAATGCATCTTCTTTTCTGCGGCTGTTTTTGGAAATTCCAACTGTTCCTCCTCCATAAATCGGATTTTTTCCAGGAACCATTGCCACTCCTATATTTCCAACAACTTTTGAGCCTGCTCCTAAGATTTCCGATGCATAATTACTGAAATTGATCATCATTACAAGTTTGCCATCCGCAAAGTCTTTTGCAGATGTTTTCCACCAGTGGACCACCTTTTTATCTGTATATTGCTTGGCAGTCAGAAGTTCTTCTAATGCCTTTACGCCCGCTGTATCATTGATCACGACCATTCCATCTTTTCCATACAGATGATTTTTATGGCTGAACAGCCTTGTAAGAAATTCCGTCGCTGTGACACCCAGGTTTCCAAGTGTCAGATTTGAAAAATAATGTTCCTCCAGCCTGTCACTTGTTGCAAAAAACTCCGCAATTTTATTGTATTCTTCAAATGTCTTCGGAATTTTTAATTCCGCTTTATATTTCTCACTGTACAGTCTCTTAATAACTGTATTTTCAAACAGATCCTTTCTATAAAAAAGAAGCTGTGTACTCGGTGTGATCGGAAGCGCATACGCCTTGCCATGCACACGGGAATACTTATCTATCAATGCCGGTATGTACTCTTTATACACTTCATCAATATCCGGCGTCATATCGTCAAGCGGGACTAATATCCGTTCTGAAAGCAATGGCAGCCAGGTTACATCCATTCGGAATATATCGTAATAGTCCGAATTTTCAGCTTTCATAAACTGCTCATAAATATCATCATAAGAAAATACATCAAACTGTATCTGTGTTCCGGTCTCCTCTGTATACAGTTTTGCCAGCCCCTGCAGGATCATTGTCTCCGGGCTGTCAAGGGTCAGTATCCGTAAATGATCCGCCGGTGTTTTGTTTAAAGTGATCTGATTCCACTCACGAAATCCATCATTCTCACAGATCAGTTCCTTCTCTGCCCCATTTTCCTTTGAATCTCCGATAATTTTTTCCGCAGCCATTTTCCCGACCAGACCATAGTTTAACTCATATTTGCGGTAATCCTTTTCCGGGAGAGAAGTGATCGGCGACAATGTAAAAATCGGTGTCTGATTGCCTGCTGAAAAGTTTGTAACAACATTTCTTATCTTTTCTGCAAAACGGATATTCGTCGTTATGATTGCATCGTATTCATTTTCCTGCACAAGAGTATTGATGATTGCATGGGATACACGCCTGCTGTCTGTCGTGATATGGAAAAATTTTATTTTCTCCTGCGCAAGCATCTTGTAGAGACCTCTGCAGAACTCATTTTCATTGGAAAATTTTAAAGAATCTGTTACCACAAGAACATTATGATATCTGGCTGATATGACAGTTTCTGCAATCTGCCCTCCCGCTGATTCATAATCAAATCCAATATAGTCCAGATCATCGGTCGCTTTCCGCTCCACAAAGCACAACTTTTCAAATCCTGCATATGCCTCTTTGACTTCCTTTTCTCCCAGACAGGTGATCGACGCCACCCCCATCGCCATTACAGACTTTGCCCATTGGATCATACTGTATTCTGTTTGTCTGTTATCGTTTGTGATCAGAAGTTCCGCTGTGTATCCTCTCTTTTCGGCATAACTTTTCAGGCAGTAATAAAAATCCCTGTAATGTCTGCGTTCCATTGAAGGCACGATCACACAGATAATATTGCCGCTTCCCTTCCTAAGCATCTTAGCCCGCTCATTGATCGTATATCCAAGCTTTTTAGCAGCTTCTTCCACCGCCTTTATCTTCTCACTGCTGACATTTCCTTTTCCGTTCAATACATTGGATGCCGTTCCCTGTGATACGCCGGCCATCCTCGCAACATCTATAATGGTAGCCATGTATTTCTCCTTTTTATGCGCCGCTTTTCCTTATAACGTTATTATAAGTATTATACTATAGATGTTGTGGGTTTTTCTACAAAAAAATTACCTGTCTGATTCACTCTTATATCACGATCCCATTACAGTGATCGACCTCAATTTCTTCATACCTTGTACATGACCTAACGCCATCCAATGACAGACAGCCTTCCTCTGTCTCAAAAGCACCAGATTTTCTGGTTATGACCGAATTAATCATTGCAAACTGAAACGGACCGGCAGCCACCACAATGATGTTTTTCTTTACGCCGATCATCTTTGCCGCCGTTACGACCTGTTTATCTTTTTCTGTTGCATCCTCTGATTTTTTCCCAGAAGCAGGGGATCGCGCATGATTTTCTTGGCACTCTCTGAATTCTGCTCCACCTGTTCTGAAACTCCCGCAACTGTCGCTGTCAGTTTCTCTACAACCGCAGCCTGATTGGCTGCACCGTCTGCAAGGTCATTTGAGCTTGCAGCTACCTGCTCTGCCGCACTTGAAACCTCCCTTGATACATTCTGGATTCCCTTTATGGTGACTGCCATACTTTTTTCAAATTCCATAAATGAATGTAAAATACCTACAAAATCGCCTTTCCACTCTACTTCCGGCTGTGCATCAAAATGTCCGTCCGCAAATTTATAGACATTTTCTTATCGTAGAGCTATAATATTAAAATCATATAGAACAGATAGACATTGATTTTAGAAAGTGATACAAATGAAAAAGCTAAAATATTGTCCTGCTTTTGGCAGGGCTTACAGCAGCGTTGATTTCAATCAATGAGAAC